>ENA-OFCI01000262-OFCI01000262.1-metagenomes-genome-assembly--contig:-NODE-262-length-34715-cov-3.786815_pt1 | contig 34715 bp, 31 predicted proteins | sample MGYA00153391_OFCI01 | MGnify analysis MGYA00153391
CTGCGTTTTGAGAGTGCCGACGTGCGGCTAGACCCTCAGCTTGAGCCAGAGGCCCGCGAGCGGCGGCAGCGTGACCTCCGCCGAGGCCGGGCGGCCAGCCCACGGAGTATCGGTCGCTTCGACCGCGCCGAAGTTTCCGACTCCCGAGCCGCCGTACTCGGAGGCATCGGTGTTCAGGATCTCGTCCCAGGTACCAGCGAATGGAAGCCCGACCCGGTACGGTCCCACCGGATTGCCGCCGAAGTTCATCAGCACCGCGATGGGATTGCCGTGGTTATCCCAGCGAAGAAACGACACGACGTTGTGTTCGGCGTCACCGGCATCGATCCACTCGAACCCGCCCGGGTCGTTATCGCGCGACCACAGTGACGGCTGGTCGCGGTACACCCGGTTCATCTGGCTCACCATCGTCAGCAGCCCGCGATGAACTGGCTGGTCGAGAATCCACCAGTCGAGCCCACGCTCTTCACTCCACTCTGAGGGCTGTCCGAACTCCGAGCCCATGAACAACAGCTGTTTACCGGGATGTGACCACATGAACGCGAGATAGGCGCGCAGGTTCGCGAGCTTCTGCCATTGGTCGCCGGGCATCTTGTGCAGCAGTGACCCCTTGCCGTGCACGACCTCATCGTGACTGATCGGAAGCAGGAAGCTCTCGGTGAACGCGTAGACCATGCTGAAGGTGATCTCATTGTGGTGGTACGAGCGGTACATGGGGTCCTGTTCCATGTACGAGAGGCTGTCGTGCATCCAGCCCATGTTCCACTTCAGGCCGAAACCGAGGCCGGATCCACCCGTCGGCTTGGTGACGCCCGGCCAGGCGGTCGACTCCTCGGCGATCATCACGATGCCGGGGTTGCGCTTGTAGGCGGTGGCATTCACCTCCTGCAGAAAGCTGATGGCCTCGAGGTTCTCCCGACCGCCGTTCACATTCGGCAGCCAGTCATCCGCTTCCCGCGAGTAGTCAAGGTAGAGCATGGATGCCACCGCGTCGACCCGGAGTCCGTCGATGTGGAAGTCCTCGAGCCAGTAGCTCGCGTTCGCGACGAGGAAGTTGCGCACCTGCGAGTCGCCGAAGTTGAACACCAGGGTGCCCCAGTCGCGCTGCTCACCGCGCCGAGGGTCGGAGTGCTCGTACAGCGGCTGCCCGTCGAAATTGGCCAGCGCCCATTCGTCCTTCGGAAAGTGCGCGGGAACCCAGTCCATGATCACGCCGATGTCGGCCTGGTGGAGGCGATCGATCAGATACCGGAGGTCGTCCGGATGCCCGAACCGGCTGGTCGGCGCGTAGTAGCCGGTCACCTGGTAGCCCCATGACCCACCGAACGGATGCTCGGCGAGCGGCATGAACTCCACGTGGGTAAACGCGGTCTCCTGGAGGTAGGCAATAAGTTCATCGGCCAGCGAACGGTAGTCGAGCCCCGGACGCCACGAACCGACGTGCAGCTCGTAGACGCTCATCGGGGAGTTGTGCGGGTCGCGTTCCGCGCGGCGACGCATCCAGTCAGCATCGCCCCACTCGTAGAGTGTTTGGCCCACTTTTGACGCGGTGGCCGGCGGGATCTCGGTGTAGCGGGCCATCGGATCGGCACGCTGCACCCAGCGTCCGTCGGCGGTGAGGAGCTCGAACTTATAGGAGGTGCCGGGGGTGAGGCCGGGCACGAAGAGCTCCCACACCCCGTTGTCGTCGAGGCGGCGCATGGCATGCCTTTGGCCGTACCAGCCGTTGAAATCTCCGAGCACCCGTGCGGCCTTCGCATGCGGAGCCCAGACCGAGAAACTCGTGCCTATGACGCCTTCGTGCGGCCGGAAGTGTGACCCGAACACCTGCCAGAGCTGCTCGTGCCGCCCCTGGCCCCACAGGTAGAGATCAAGCTCTCCCACCGAGGAGACGAACCGGTAGGGATCATCCGCCACCCAGTCCGGTCCGTTGGAGTAGGTGGTCTCCACCGTGTAGGCCTGGCCGACTCCTGCCGAGAATCCCTGCCACAGGCCGTCGGCCAGATGGCTGAGCGGTACGCGGTCGCCATCGGCGCGGATTGCCGTCACCGAATCGGCAAGGGGGCGAATTACACGGATTACGAACCCGTTTTCCACAGCGTGCTGGCCAAGGGTCGCGTGCGGCTGGGGATGACGGCCCTCCACGAGCGCCGTGACGTGGTCGGGGTGGAGTGACGGCAGCACGGGAGGGGCGACGCTGGCTGCCGTCTGGGCGGCGGTTGGCTTCTTCGCCGCCGGCTTCTTCCCGGCGGGAACCCTCTTGGGGGGAATGGACGGGTCCTTCGCCATTATTTTCCTCTCGGGAGTTCGACACGCAGGATGTGGACGGGTTCGACGAAGGCGTCGAGCCGCACGAAGTTCTGCTGGCCCCAGGTGAATTTCTGCCGGGTGATGAGGTCGGTCACCTCGAACGGCTCGTCAGGATCGACGCCGAACCGGGTGGGGTCGAGATAAACGGTGGACTCGCGAGCCGAATGGGGATCGAGGTTGGCCACGACAATGATCGCGTCACCGCGTCCGGAGCGGGTGAATGAGCCGTCGAGGTACTTGCTATAGACCAATATCGAGTCGTCATCGCACCAGTGGATGTCGAGATTACGTAACTGGCGCAGAGCAGGATGCTCCGCCCGGATCTTGTTCAACTGGGTGATGTACGGCGCGAGCGAACGTCCGGCCGCTTCGGCGGCGCCGAAGTCGCGGGACTTGTATTCGTATTTCTCGTTGTCGATGTTCTCTTCGGAACCGGCCCGAGCGACATTTTCGTAGAGCTCGTACCCGGCGTAGACGCCCCAACTCGGAGAGGCTGTTGCGGCGAGCGCCGCCCGGATCTTATAGGCCGCAGGCCCCCCGAATTGCAGGAACTCGGTGAGGATGTCCGGGGTGTTGACGAACAGATTCGGCCGAAAGTAGGGCGAATGTTCGTGGGAGATCTCGGTAAAGAATTCCTCGAGCTCGGTCTTGGTGTTTCGCCAGGTGAAGTAGGTATACGACTGCTGGAAACCGGCCTGGCCGAGGGAATACATCATCGCCGGTCGCGTGAACGCTTCCGCGAGGAAGACGATGTCGGGAAATTCCGAGTTCACCTGGTGGAGCATCCACTCCCAGAACTGCAACGGCTTGGTGTGCGGGTTGTCCACCCGGAAGATCGTGACGCCGAGGCCGATCCAGTACCTGACGATGCGAAGCACCTCGGCACGAATGCCGACCGGATCGTTGTCGAAGTTGATGGGATAGATGTCCTGGTACTTCTTCGGCGGATTTTCCGCGTAGGCGACCGACCCATCGGGAAGGGTGGTGAACCACTCGGGGTGCTCGATCACCCAGGGGTGGTCGGGCGAACATTGCAGCGCGAGGTCGAGAGCGACCTCGAGGCCGTTCTTCTTCGCGGTATCGACGAACGCCTCGAAGTCTTCGACGGTGCCGAGATCCGGATGGATGGCGTCATGCCCGCCGTCTTTCGATCCGATGGCCCACGGAGATCCCGGATCGTTCGGTCCCGGATTCAGCGTGTTGTTCGGACCCTTCCGAAAGCTGACGCCGATCGGGTGGATCGGTGGGAGGTAGATCACGTCAAAGCCCATGCCAGCAACGGAGGGGAGACGGCGTGCGGCCGTGCGAAAAGTGCCGCTCGTCCAGGCGCCATCCTTGCCCTTTTTCGCGCCCTCCGACCGCGGGAAGAACTCGTACCAACTGCCAGCCCCTGCCCGTACCCGCTCGACGCGCACCTCGAGGGGGAGGCTCAGAGTGTTGCGGCTAGCCAGTGGCCTCTTTTCCAATTCTTCGGTGACGCGAGGGTCGAGGGCGACAGCAAATCGCGTCGCCGGCGCGAGGCTCCTGGTGGTCATCACCTTCGCGGCATCGATCAATACCTTGTTCTTTGGATCTGATTTCACCGCCCGGGCTAGAAGCTCCGTTCCGATCAGCAGCATGACTTTCACGTCGATTCCCGCCGGAATCTTGATCTCGGCGTTGTGCAGCCAGGTCGCCCAATCGTCGGTCCAGGCCTGGATGCTGTACAGCCAGGTGCCCTGCACGTCGAGGAGCACGTCAACCTCCCACCGATCGAGCCCCACCCCGACTTCGTGCATCCGATACTTCGACTGCAGGCCTTCTGGCGTGCTGAGGAGAAGATCGACTCCAAGAAGGTCGTGACCCTCTGTGAAGACCGTCGCCTGGAACGGCACGACTTCCCCCACGAAGGCTTTTGCCGGCCAGTTGTTCTCGGGCTGCTGGGGAGCAAGATGCCGTATCGGGATGCGGCCCATCTTTGGTTCGAAGACATTCGTCACTCTTCGACCGTAGCGGCTCAGCAAAAGTTTCTCTGCCCCTTGACTCCCGAACCGCTGCTTATGTTTAGCCGGGAACGGATGCCGCCTCGGGCCCGAACGACAACTTTCTGCCCGTAGGGTGTAATCGTGAAGGCTATCCGTCGTTTTACTGTCCGCACCGTTCTGCCTGATGCGCTCGCGCCATTGGAAGAACTGGCCACCAATCTCCGCTGGTCCTGGCATCTGCCGACCCGCCGACTGTTCGAGGACCTCTCGCCGGAGTTGTGGGAATCCAGCGGGCATGATCCCATCGGCCTGCTCGGTGAGATCGAGCCGTCACGCCTGGCGGTGCTTGCCGCTGACCAGGAGTTCGTCGCGCGAGCTGCAGCCCTGTCACAGGATCTGCATACCTACCTCACCGAGCCGCGGTGGTACCAGCAAACGGTGACGGATGACGCGCCAAAGGCGATCGGTTACTTCTCTCCGGAGTTCGGCATCGCGGCGGCGCTTCCGCAGTACTCCGGCGGGCTCGGCATCCTCGCCGGTGACCACTTGAAGAGCGCGTCCGACCTCGGCGTGCCGATCATCGGTGTAGGCCTCTTCTACCGTTCGGGATATTTTGCGCAGTCCATCTCCCCGGACGGCTGGCAGCAGGAGTCGTATCCTGTGCTCGACCCCGACGGGCTGCCGCTGTCCGTTCTGCGTCATCCGGATGGCACCGCTGCGCAGGTCACGCTTGCTCTGCCGGGTGGTCGCGCACTCTACGCCCGCGTCTGGCAGGTCGCGGTTGGTCGCATCCGCCTTCTACTGCTCGACACCGACATCCCCGAGAATGAGGACTCGCTTCGTTCGGTCACTGACCGCCTCTACGGCGGTGGCGGAGAGCATCGCCTGCTGCAGGAGATGCTTCTCGGCATCGGTGGGGTGCGTGCGATTAAACTTCTCACCGAGCTGACCGACGCCGATGCGCCTGAGCTCTTCCATACGAACGAGGGACACGCTGGCTTTCTTGGCCTCGAGCGCATCAGCGACCTGATCGGTGACGGCCTGTCGTTCGACGAGGCACTGCAGGTTGTGCGCGCTGGCACCGTCTTTACGACCCACACTCCCGTGCCGGCCGGCATCGACCGATTCGACTCCTCTCTCGTGCAGCAGTATTTCTCCACCGACCTGCTGCCGGGCGTCGAAGTCGACGATGTGTTGGCGCTCGGTGCCGAGGACTACGAGGGCGGCACCGCCAACACCTTCAACATGGCGGTGATGGGTCTGCGTCTCGGCCAGCGTGCCAATGGTGTCTCGCAGCTTCATGGCGAGGTGAGCCGAGGGATGTTCGGGGCACTGTGGCCCGGATTCGACGCCGACGACGTGCCGATCACGTCGGTGACCAACGGGGTACACGCTCCCACCTGGACCGACCCATCGCTCGTGGCCCTCGCGGCCGACCGCCTCGGCACCTCGAACACCACGACGGCGGACTGGGCCTCCGCCGCGGTGAGCGACGCCGATCTCTGGAACGTGCGAAACGGCATGCGCCAGCAGCTCGTTACCGATGCCCGCGCCCGCGTCTCCGATGCCTGGGCCGAGCAGAACCCCGGTGTCCGCGACCCCGCGTGGTTCTCCCACCTGCTCGATCCCAACGTGCTCACCATCGGGTTCGCCCGCCGCGTGCCCACCTACAAGCGGCTCACGCTCATGCTGCACGATCCCGAGCGTCTCCGATCGCTTCTGCTCTCCGCGGAGCACCCGGTGCAGATCGTGATCGCGGGCAAGTCGCATCCGGCCGACGACGAGGGCAAGCGCCTCATCCAGAAGCTTGTGGAGTTCTCGCAGGAGCCGGAGATCCGCAAGCACATGGTCTTTTTGCCCAACTACGACATCGCCATGGCGCAACTGCTCTACCCGGGAACGGATGTCTGGCTCAACAATCCGCTGCGCCCTCTCGAGGCCTGCGGGACATCCGGCATGAAGGCGGCGCTCAACGGCTCGCTCAACCTCTCCATCCTCGACGGATGGTGGGCCGAATTCCACGACGAGGAGAACGGCTGGGCGATTCCCAGCGCAGATTCTGCCGGGGACTCTGCCGAACGGGACAAGCTCGAGGCCGAGTCCATGTACGACCTCATCGAACACCAGATCGCTCCGCGTTTTTACGATCGTGGCGCTGACGGGGTGCCGACGCGATGGGTGGAGTCGATCCGTCACACACTGTCCACCCTGTCGTTCGAGCTCTCCGCCGACCGCATGGTTCGTGAATACGTTGAGCGGCTGTACGTGCCATCCGCCGCCGCCCACCGCACGATCTCGGCCGATGGGTATGCGCCGGCGCGAGCCCTTTCGGCCTGGAAGTCCCGGGTGACCGCGGCCTGGCCGCATGTGTCGGTCGCCCACGTCGAGTCCGGAGGAGTGGATGCCGTGCCGCAGGTGGGGGACGAATTGCACGTGCGGGCGCACGTCAACCTGGCCGGGCTGACTCCGGCGGATGTCTCGGTGGAGGTGGTGTACGGGCGTGCCCGCGAAAACGATCGTCTCGAGAACCCGCAGAGCGTCGAGCTGCTGCCGTCGCCCACTGGTGGTGATCCGGCCCAGTTCACCGGCGCCGTGACGCTGTCGCGGGCCGGGAGCTTCGGCTACAACGTTCGGGTCGTCCCACGGCATGCGCTGCTGGCGAGCCCCGCCGAACTGGGGTTGATTGCGGTCGCCAGCTGACCGAAGAACTTCCCTTGGGGCCCGTCGCGCGTTTCAGCGCGGCGGGCCTCTTTTTTTGTGCCGGTAACCGGGGTACATAGATGGAATTTGGCTGTACCCCAATTTCAGTAATCGACAACTGCTTGGATACGGAATCCAAATAAAAATAGCTATTTTGCAGCTGGATTAGTTGAAACGATGGGAATATACGACGAAAAACACCCTTGTGACGGTATATCGGTGTGCCTCGCACTGGGGGCATTTAGAGGATAGACAAGGTCGTCTGTCCTTCATATTCTTTTGTGTGGGGAAGGTGTTCGCCAAAGGTTGCCGAGATGCGCAATCGCGGAGGACACGGTTGCCGGACGAGAAATCCATTCGGAGTCAATCACCACCCAGAATTTCGTGTGTTTGCGAGGTTCACGCTGCACAGACAGCACGCCGATCGGCAGGCTGCACCCACTTGGCATCGCAGATGTCACGGAAGGACACATCATGAACAAGCTCACCAAGGCGACAATCGCCGGAGCCGCTGGAGTCGCACTTCTTCTCGGCGGCGCGGGAACCTTCGCCACGTGGAACGCGACGGCGCCGATCAGCGGCGGAACTATCGTCGCCGGCAGTCTCCTCGTCGGCACCCCGGCCGCCGGAACCTGGTCCGTCACCCACCTCACTGCGGGCAGCGGCACCGTATACGGGTCTTCCGCCGCGACCACGCTCGCCAGCTACAAGGCATCTCCGGGCGACAAGCTCACCTACACGACTACCGTCCCGATTACCGTGTCGGGCACCAACCTCGTCGCGACGCTGGCACTTGCTCCCGGAGCGATCGCGGCCTCCGCGCCGGGCTCTGCCGCCAATACCGCGTTGGCGGGCTTTCTGACGCTCAACACCATCGTCGCCATGTCCGGCACCGGCATCACCGGAACAGCGCCGAGCTACGTGATCAATGGAGGACCGACCGGCACGAACAACGCGATCGTGAACGCGACAGTGACCGCAACCATCACGTTCTCGAGCGGCACTGCCAGCACAGAGAACACATCGATGCTCGGCTCCGTCGACCTTTCAGGTATGGCGATCTCCCTGGTACAGAACTCCTAGCAGCAAGCAGCATCGAGATCGTTGGGTGCCCGCCCGGTGGGCGGGTACCCAACGATGGCTGCGAGAACGTATCAATCTATTCATCGGATATCGACGAGAGGCGGTGGTTACCGTGAGTGCAGAGCGAGGTGCCATTCAGCGCATGTTCTCAATTCGGTCAATCCTCAAGGCCCTCGCCGCAGTCAGTGTCGCACTATTCGTCGGTGTGGTCGCAACCGGTGGCACCTACGCCCTCTGGAATTCGAGCGTGAAGATCGGCGGTGGAACCGTGAAGGCGGGGGCCGCGACCCTGGTCATTTCCCGTGCGCTCACGATGTCGTCGACTCTTCTCTATCCGGGACTCACGACCTACGGCGCATTCGAGGTAACCAACTCGGGCGACGTACCTCTCCAGCTGAATCTGCAGTCGCTCACCGGCGTCACCTCGAACGGTTTCACACAGAACCTCACTGTCAGTGTCGCGGTCGCTCCCAGCGCCAGCGCCACCGTGGCTGATTGCCCCGCACTCTCGTCCTATCCCTGGTCGCGGGTCGCGACCGCGCCGACCGCCGGGTCACTCGGTACCACCCTCAGCGCGGGCGCCTCGGCCACCCTGTGCGTATCCACCTCCCTCGCGTCTAACGCACCGGCCGCGGCTCAGGGCCAATCCGCACCGTCCTTCACTCTGACCGTCGGCGGGACCCAGCCATGAGGTCTTTCAGCTTCCAGACCATGCGCACCCGGCTTGCCGTCATCGCCGGACTCTCCGTGTTCCTTGTGCTTGCCGGAAGCGGGGTCGCTGCCGCGGTGTGGACCTCGGCGGCCTCCGTTACGGGATCCGTCACGGCGGCAACTACTTCTCTCACGGTCGGGGGCGCCAACGCTCTCGATACCCAGTATGCGTTTGCCGGGGATGCGAGCCACTCTCCGACGATCGTGCGCACCCTGGTGATCAAGAACACCGGGACCGCACCGCTCGGCTACACACTCTCGATCAGCGGAATCGCGGGCAACACTCTCGCAGGCTCGGTGACCTTGACCTTGTGGACCAGTACCGGAACCTGCCCGAGCACCGGTGCTGGTGCTGGTGCTGGTGCCACAACCGGTACCCTCGCCTCCCCGCCGGCGTTGCCGAGCGGCGCACTTTCCGCTGCTCCCGGTGCGAGTTTTACCCTCTGTGTGTCTACTGCGCTGAACACCACAATCGTTGGCTCCCAAGGGCTCACCGTCACCCCGACGTTCACGATCACGGGCACGGTGGGCACGAGTACCTGGACGGCCAGCGCACCTGATGCGACTTTCACCCAGACGGTGTACCGAATGGCCAACCCGACGTCGCTCACCTGCTCTCCGGGTAAAAGCGACAAGACAGTGACCCTCAGTTGGACCGCTCCCGTCGGCTACGGCAGTACGGGAAATGTGTCGTACCAGGTGGTCGATACTGCGGGCACATTGATTCAGGCCCAGCCCGGAGGTCAAACGACCGTCTCTATCGGATCGAAGGACGTGAACAGCACGCCGGGAACTCTCTTTGTTCAAGCGAAAGAGGACCTTTATGGTTCAACGTCTCCTGGCGTGTCGATCACGCTCGGTCAACAAGGCAACAAGATTTTTTGCCCATAACCGTCATGAGAAACCCACTCGCGCATCGACCCCGCTTAATCCTCGTTGCCATTCCGATCGCGCTTGCGTGCTCGGCGCTGGTGCTGGTGCTGGTGCTGGTGCTGGCGAGCATGCCAGAGCGCAGCGCGAACCGAACGGCAAGCGGTGACATTCTCGTGAGTCTCGACGGTTCGAATTGGTCGACGAGCCTCCCGTCCGGGCTGTTCTCCGGGGCAGGAAGAGTCGTGCCGGGTGACAGCCTCAGCCGAACACTCTGGATCGAGAACACGTCGTCGTCTCCTGCCATGCTGCGCCTCAGTAGGAGTGAAACCGGCGGGACGAGTTCGCTGCTCAGCCAGGCGATTTCTCTTACGGCAACTTCCCGGGATGCAAATGGTTCCCCACCGTCTGCCGCAGACGGCAGCTGCACGCAGCTGCTCCCCGAAGAGGTCGTCGGCGCCGGCAAGTCGACATCGATCGTTGTCACGCTCGCCATCGCCGACCTTCGGGCCGCGGAGGCGCAGGGAGAGTCGGCCGCGATCAGCCTCCTCGCGAGCATGAGTTCTCTCGGCCAGGCTGCCGCGTCGCCCTGCCCCGAAAGTGGAACGGATGTTCCTCTCCTCAGCGCGGCGCAGAGCAACGCGGAATCAGACGGATCCCTCGTGTTCAGCGGAGCCGGATTGCTTTATCCTGCAATCATGATCACGAGTGTTTTGACCGGAGTGGCACTTTTTGCCCACCTTGCCGCTCGACGTCGTCGGCATGCTGAATGAGCGCATCACTGGGTGATCCGGATGATGGGCGGGACATGGCCCATAAGGCCACCCCGGCCGAGAAGGGTCTCCTGCACTACATCGGCCTCGCGGTGAGTGGAGCGCTGCTGGTGCTCGTTTTGGGGTTGGGCGCCCTCGTTATTGTGATTCCGGCTCTGACCGGAGGAACCGCTCTCACCGTGCTCACCCAATCGATGGAGCCAAGGCTTCCGCCGGGCACCCTCATTGTTATCCGACCAACGGCTATTGATGACATCAAGATCGGCGATGTAGTCACTTACCAGATCAAATCGGGCCAGCCAGCGGTCGTGAGCCATCGCGTCGTGTCGCGCTCCGTCGACACCACAGGGCGAACCACCTTCACCACGAAGGGTGACAACAATGATCTCCCCGATGCTGGCCCCGTGCAGAAGGCGCAGATCAGAGGAACGCTCTGGTACAGCATTCCGTGGCTGGGATACCTCAATAATCTGGTTGGCGGGCAGGGTCGCAGTTTCCTCGTGCCTGGAATCGCCGTCGTGCTGTTTATCTACGCTGGCTATATGATCGCGAGCTCCGTGGCGAGTTCGCGGAAGAAGAAGCGCACGGTGGGCGAGCGGGCTGAATAGGCTCCGGCGACGAGCGACGGCGCTGGCGGCGACTGATCCGGGAAGCGCGCCGTGACTGTCGAGTGGTCGCCGCAGAGACGCTGGCACGTTCGTCGTTCCGCGAGCAGGGGATTGGCCACCACGGCATTCTTGGCGCCGAGCACGTCGGTGAGAACCCTACGGATTCAGGGTGACAGGGACCGGCACGGTGGTCATGACGGGTGCGCGAGGAACAGCTGCATCGAGGCGGGCGCGAGGATCAACTTCGAACCGGGAATGTGAGTGTTCACCACGGCGTGGTCATCCGCGCTGTTCCACAGCAGTTCGTAGGATGCCACTCCCTCATGCTCGGGCAGACGCACGGTCTCAACCGCCTCGAGCCCGTGCACGATGAGCAGGATGCGGTTGAACTCTTCGAACTCTGGCGTGGATGCCGCGAGGTACTGGAGCGTGCGTTCGTTGGGCGAATCCCAGTCCTCGATCGACATGGAAAGACCGTCCTTGTTGAACCAGTCCATCTGGGTTGCCGACGGCACCGTCTCGCCGAAGATGCCGAAGCGGATGGGTCGAAGAGCGGGGTTTGTGCGTCGGAGTCGCAGCAGCTTCTGCGAGATGAGAAGAAGCTCGTCCTGCCAGTCCTCACGCTCCCAGGGCAGCCATGTCAAGTCACTGTCATGGCAATACGCATTGTTGTTGCCGCGCTGAGTACGACCGAATTCGTCGCCGGCCGTGATCATCGGCAGTCCGGCTGAGAGCAGGAGCGTTCCCAGCAGATTGCGGATGGCTTTTTCGCGTGCCGACAGGATCGTCGCGTCGTGTGTCGGGCCTTCGATGCCGTAGTTGAAAGAGTGATTGTTGTCGGTGCCATCGCGGTTATTCTCGCCGTTACCGAGATTGTGCTTCTGGTTGTAGGCGGTGAGATCGGCGAGCGTGAAACCGTCGTGGGCAGTCACGAAGTTCACCGAGGCAAGCGGTCCCCGCTCCTGGGAGAAGACCCCCGCCGATCCGGAGAGTTTGGAGGCGAGTTGCCCGATGCCGATTGGTGCGACACCGTTCGTGCGTGCCGCTCCGATGTCGGTGAGCCAGAAGTTGCGTGAGCGGTCACGATAGTCATCGTTCCACTCCGACCATGGCCCCTGAAAGTTGCCGACCTGCCAGCCGCCTGTTCCTATGTCCCAGGGTTCGGCGATCATCTTCACGCCCTGCAGCTCCGGATCGGAGACGATTGCCTCGAGCAGCGGGTGCTTGGCGTCGAATTCCCCGTGCTCGTCACGTCCGAGGGTGGCGGCGAGGTCGAAGCGGAATCCGTCGATCTGCACTTCGTTGGCCCAGTAGCGCAGCGAATCGAGCACGAGCCGCTGGGCGGCGGGATGTGCGAAGTTCACGGTGTTGCCGCATCCGGTCACGTCGGTGTAGTTGCCGTCGGCGTCTTGGCGATAGTACGAGGCATTGTCGAGCCCGCGCAGCGACGTGGTTGGGCCGGTCTTGCTCTCTTCGGCGGTGTGGTTATACACAACATCGAGTACGACTTCGAGCCCAGCCTCGTGAAGCAGCTTGACCATGCCCTTGAACTCCCGGAGCACCGCGCCGGTGCCGCCGAACTGGGCTTCCCGGCTGGCGTAGGCCGCGTGCGGAGTGAAGAAGTTGAGTGTGTTGTAGCCCCAGTAATTGCTGAGGCCCTGCAAGATGAGACGCTGCTCGCTCACGAACTGGTGCACCGGCAGCAGCTCGATCGTGGTGACGCCAAGATCCTTGAGGTAGTCGATTGCTGTGTCGTGGGCGAGCCCGGCGTAGGTGCCGCGGAGCTCCTCAGGCACCGCCGGGTTCAGCTTGGAGATGCCCTTGGCATGGGCCTCGTAGAGCACGGTGTGATCGAGAGGCACGTTGGGCTTCGTGGCGCCGGCCCAGTCGAAAGCGTCATCCTGCACATAGCAGCGCCAGTCTCCCGATGACGTGCGCGCGAGTCCGCGGGCGTACGGGTCGATCAGGTGCAGGTTTGGGTCGAAGGTGTGGGTAGGGCCGGTGGGTCCGCTCGCTCGTAACGAATATCGGGTGCCAGCCACCAGATTGGGCGAGGTACCCGACCAGACGTCGTGGTCATCCTTCTGAAGGGGGATGCTTTCGGCGACCCAGTTGGGGTCTTTACTGCCGTAGATGCAAAGTTCTATCGCGGTGGCACTGGCCGACCACACGCGTAGCGCGCCGCCTGTTGGCGTCGCGCGAACGCCCAGGTTCCGAAGCGGATCGACGGTCGGATCGGTCACAGGCATAAGTTCTAGAGTAGGACTCCGTGAGTCGTGCAGGTTACGGCGTGCGCGCAGCTGGAGGTGACGTTCGTGCCCGTGTACCTCGACCATGCCGCGACGACGCCGATGCTCCCCGAAGCGGTTGCGGCCTACATCGCTGCACTCGACATCGTCGGCAATCCCTCATCAATTCACTCCCAGGGCCAGAACGCCAAGCGGATGCTCGAGGAGGCACGCGAGCGTGTCGCCGAGTCCCTCGGGTGCGAACCGATCGAAGTCGTCTTCACCTCGGGCGGCACAGAGGCGGTCAACCTCGCAGTGAAGGGCCTGTTCTGGGCACGCAACTTTCCGACCGGTGATCGAGTCGCGAGCGCGGGCGGGCGCATCGAGCCGTCCCGCCGCCGCATCCTTGTGCCCCGCGGTGAACACCATGCAACAATCGACACTGTCGAGTGGCTCGAGCGATACGAAGGCGCGATCATCGACTGGCTGCCGATCGATTCACTCGGTCGTGTGAGGCTGGATGCGCTCGCTGCCTCCCTGGAAAAGCATGACGACATCGCGCTTGTGACCCTCCTCTGGGCCAATAATGAGGTCGGTACCGTGCAGCCGGTCGCGGAAGCCGTGGCGCTCGCGTCCCGCTATGGCGTGCCGGTGCACTCCGATGCGATCTCCGCATACCGTCACCTGCCGATCGACTTCGCCGCATCCGGTCTGGCTGCCCTCTCCGTTTCGGCGCACAAGATCGGCGGACCACTCGGCATCGGTGCCCTCATTCTCGACCGGTCCGCCGTCGTCGTGCCGCTGATCCACGGGGGAGGGCAACAGCGCGATGTGCGGTCAGGTACCCAGGATGTGCCAGCCGCGATCTCGTTCGGCGTCGCTGCGCAGCATCCGGTCTCGTCTTTCGCGGCTCTTCGAGACCGCCTGATCGCCGGTGTGCGGGAGTCCGTGCCGTCGGCTGTTCTGCGCGGAGAGCCCGAGGCAAGCGGCCGCCTCGACAACAATGCGCACTTCACTTTCCCCGGGTGCGAGGGCGACTCTCTGCTTTTCCTGTTGGATGCCGCAAAAGTCTCGGTGAGCACCGGCTCTGCCTGTCGGGCCGGAATCCCGGAGGCCTCGCATGTGCTCCTCGGAATGGGGCTCAGCGAGGCGGATGCGCGCGGGGCTCTTCGCATCACTGTCGGCCACACCACGACCGAGACCGACATCGATGCATTTCTCCGCGCGCTGCCCGAGGCGGTAGCTCGAGCGAGCCGGGCCGGGCTCAATGACCGGGATGTCGCCGCGCGGCCCAACAGTGTCGATGCCTAGGCGGGTCGGAACGCGGAGGCGAGGAGTCACAGTGTCGGCGCTCGCCGCCGCTTCGCTCGCTGCTCTTCTCACGGTGAGTGGCTGCACAGCCTCCGAGACTCCTCGGCCGTCGGCCACACAGAGCGTGCCAGCCGATCCCGCCCTCACGACGGTTTTTCCCACCGATTTCACCGGTGAGGCGGCCGGGGCCGAGACAGAGCGGATTGCGAATGCGATTGTGGCGCTGTTGCCCGCGACGATCGTGGTGCACGTGGACAATACGGACAAGCTCGTGGCCGCAACAACCTCCTCGGGTTCGTACTACGGCGTGCTGCGGATCATCTCACTTGACCCGAACAACGATCCGGTCGCGATCTCCAAGACGATGGTGCAGAAACTCGAGGCCTCTGGATGGAGAATTCGGCAGTCCTCCGACAGTGGGACCGGCGTTCATCTGGTCACGCTCTCGAGCAATCGCAAACCGAACATCTCCTGGCTTCTGCAGTTGAGCGGGGACCCGCGGGTATCCGGCCAGTCGGTGATCCAGCTCCAGCTCGTGAGCCCGGATCTACCCGGCTGATGTCCATTCTGTGCCCGGACGTTGAGGGAGTAAATCGTCCCGCATGTCACCGCGCCTAGACTGGAATTCATGAAGGTGCTGGCGGCGATGAGTGGTGGGGTGGATTCCGCGGTAGCTGCTGCGCGGGCCGTAGAAGCCGGGCACGAAGTCGTCGGCGTGCATTTGGCGCTCAGTCGGATGCCGGGAACACTGCGCACCGGAGCCAGGGGATGCTGCACTATCGAAGACTCGATGGATGCGCAACGAGCGGCCAACATCATCGGCATCCCGTACTACGTCTGGGACTTCTCGGAGCGCTTCACGCTCGACGTCGTGGATGATTTCGTCGCGGAGTACTCCGCCGGACGCACCCCCAACCCGTGTATGCGCTGCAATGAGCGCATCAAGTTTGCTGCCCTGCTCGAGAAGGCGCTCGACCTCGGGTTCGACGCCGTCGCCACCGGACACTACGCGTCGATCCTCACCGACGACGACGGCAATCGCGAACTGCACCGGGCTGCGGCCTGGGCCAAAGACCAGTCCTATGTGCTCGGGGTGCTCACCGCAGAGCAGCTCGCGCACAGCATGTTCCCGCTGGGGGCCACGCCGTCGAAGGCAGAAGTGCGGGCAGAGGCCGCCGCGCGAGGATTCAGCGTCGCGACGAAGCCCGACAGCCACGACATCTGCTTCATTCCCGACGGCGACACCCGCGGCTGGCTCGCCGACCGCGTCGGAGCCGAAGCCGGAGTCATCCTCGAGCGAGACGGATCCGTCGTCGGCAGCCACGACGGAGCGGCGGCGTTTACCGTCGGCCAGCGCAAGGGTCTTCACCTCGGCGTGCCGTCTCCGGATGGCCGCCCCCGGTTCGTGCTCGAGGTGCGACCGTCGAGCAACACGGTCGTGGTCGGGCCAAAAGAGGCGCTTGATCTCGCCGAGGTTGCCGGCTCACAGTTCAGCTGGGCCGGCCGTGCGCCAGCCGATCCGTACAGCGAATTCGAGTGCCACGTGCAGATTCGGGCGCATGCCGATCCCGTTCCCGCTGTTGCCGTCGTTCGCAATGGCGAACTTGTCATCCGTCCGAAGGTTGCGCTCAACGGCGTCGCCCCCGGCCAGACGGCAGTGGTCTACCTCGGTACCCGAGTGCTCGGCCAATGCACGATCGACCGCACGGTGTCCGCCGTTCCGGCTCCCATCCGCTGATCGGTCGGATGCTGCAAACCGGGGCCGGTTGTCGTAAGTCGAACCTAAGCTGAGGCTGTGGCAACCCAGAACAGAGACAGCGCAGAAGACCTCACCCTCGAGCAGGCTGGCGAGGCATCCGGGCAACTCACGACACGCATTCTGGAGCTGCGTGATGCGTATTACGAGCGCAACGAGGTGCTCGTGGCCGACGAAGAATACGATCGGATGCTGGGTCGGCTCGAGGAGCTCGAGCGGCTGTTCCCCGAGTTGCTCAGCCAGGACTCTCCGACGCAGACCGTCGGGGGACGCGCCGAGACCACCCTGTTCGCGCCGGTGCGCCACGCAGAGCGGATGCTGAGCCTCGATAACGTCTTCTCGCTGACGGAATTCGCCGAATGGGCCGCGAAGGTCGAGCGCAACTCTGCCCGCCGCGTCGATTATCTCTGTGAGCTCAAGATCGACGGCCTCGCGATCAACCTGCGGTATGAAAGCGGAATTCTCAGCACGGCGGCGACGCGGGGTGACGGGGTAGTCGGCGAAGATGTCACTGAGAACATCGCCTTCGTGCCGAGCATCCCGAACCGACTGGAGGGCACCGGGCATCCGCCAATCGTCGAGGTGCGCGGGGAGGTCTTTTTCGAGTCGGAGATCTTCGAGCAACTCAATGCCGACCAGGTGGCAGCGGGCGACCGGGTGTTCGCGAATGCTCGCAACGCGGCATCCGGAAGCCTGCGCCAGGTGGCAGAGAGCAAGTCCCCGAGCCAGCTCGAGCGCATGCACAAGCGACTCGGGCGACTGAGCATGCTCGTGCACGGCATCGGTGCGTGGCCGAATCCACCGGTCACCTCGCAGTCCGAAATTTACGGGCTGCTGAAGAGCTGGGGTCTGCCGACGAGCACTCATTTTCGGGTGAAGAAGACGGCACCGGATGCGGCGGAATTCATCGCGTATTACGGGTCGCACCGCGGTGGTTCCGTGGAAGAACCCGTCGAGCACGAAATCGACGGCATCGTGATCAAGGTCGACGAGCTGGAACTCCATGATGAGCTCGGTGCCACCAGCCGGGCCCCGCGCTGGGCAATCGCCTACAAGTACCCGCCAGAGCAGGTGAATACGGAACTGCTCGACATCGTCGTGAGCGTCGGTCGCACTGGCCGGGTCACCCCATTTGCGGTGATGAAGCCGGTGCGAGTGGCCGGCTCTGTGGTGCGCCAGGCCACCCTTCACAACCAGGATGTCGTGAAAGCCAAAGGCGTGTTGATCGGTGACACGGTCGTGCTGCGCAAGGCCGGCGACGTGATCCCAGAGGTGCTCGGTCCGGTCGTCGAGTTGCGCGACGGCACCGAGCGCGAGTTCGTGATGCCGTCGAACTGCCCAGAGTGCGGCACCCCGCTCTCCCCGGCGAAAGAGGGCGACGTGGATCTGCGCTGCCCAAACGCGCGCAGCTGCCCTGCCCAGGTGCGCGGGCGGGTCGAGCATGTCGGAAGTCGCGGCGCGCTCGACATCGAAGGTCTCGGCGAGGTGGGTGCGTCAGCGCTGACCCAACCCGATATTCCCGCTGACCCGCCGCTGACGACCGAAGCAGGGCTCTTCTCGCTGACCCTGCGCGACATCTTCCCGATTACCGTTCGCGTGCGTGACTATGAGACCGGGCTCATCAAGCTCAATCCCGACGGCTCAGAGCGCACCGAAACCCCGTTCCGCAGGAAGCGCAAGAAAACGGGAAAGGGTGCCGATCCTGTCTTCGATCCCACCGCCCCGGAGTTCGCGGGCGACGCGGAGTCGGTACCGTCCTCTGCCGCAGTCAAGCTGTTGTCCGAACTCGAACTCGCAAAAGCCAAAGATCTCTGGCGCATTCTCGTGGCCCTCAGCATCCGTCACGTTGGTCCGGTCGCCGCACGTGCGCTTGCCTCCTACTTCGGATCGGTCGAGGCCATTCGGGCGGCGACACGCGAGCAACTTGCAACAGTGGACGGCGTGGGCGGCATCATTGCCGATGCCCTGATCGACTGGTTTGCCGTGGACTGGCATGTCGAGATCATCGACCGTTGGACGAAGGCCGGGGTGCGGCTGAGTACCCCCGGACACGCCGGTCCCGGTGCCGCAGTCGCGGCGGGCGGACCGCTCTCCGGTGTGACTGTCGTCGCCACGGGGAGCCTCGAAGGATTCACGCGGGAGGGCGCGCTCGAGGCGATCATCGCCGCCGGAGGCAAGGCGGCGTCGAGCGTTTCAAAGAAGACCGACTTCGTGGCAGCGGGTCCGGGGGCGGGTTCCAAGCTGACAAAAGCTGAAGAACTGGGTGTGCGCATCATCGATGCGGCACAGTTCGCCGTCCTCCTCGAATTTGGCCCGGAGAGACTCGGCGACCGATCCCTGAGCTAGTCTCGACGTCAAACACTGCGGGACGTTCTGGCGCCGGAGGACAAAACTTAGGTCAGCGGGCCATTCCACAGCTATTATTGGGGAAGTTCTCAACTCCCGTTGCACATGGCGTTCCCCCGAACTCCGGAACCAACGATTGGATACAAGTCTTTTGCTGTTTGACGTTGCAGCAGTCCTCTCGCCCTCCGGCGTGTTCGGTGGGGTAGCAGAGGCCTTCGGCGTTCATGAAATCAGCCGCCAAATCTCCGCGATCGTCGAAACTGTCGACCCGTCGACCCAGTATCCGTCAGTGTTCGGCGGCCTGTTCGGTGGTCTGTTCTCGCCCGTTGGCTCCGGTGCTGGCATCCTGTCCAACGCCAGCCCGCACCCCTCGGATATCGGCACGGCCTCCTCCGCACGGCTCGATCCCTTCCTCATTCCGCACCTCAGCGGCAATGAGACCCTGGATCGACTATCGGTCTTGTCCGGTTCCGAAGTGGCCCCATTTGTCGCCGGTAACCGGGCTGAGATCCACCGACTGCTTCTCAGCCCCCCGCGGGCCAGTTCCGTTGCGACCTGGTGGGGTTCCCTCCCACGCTCCGGGCAGAAGACCCTCGCGTCGTCGGCATCTGAAGTGGTCGGTAACCTCGATGGGGTGCCATTCGCAGTGCGCGACAAAGCCAATCGCCTCACGCTCTCACGCTCGGTGTCGCAACTCGAGATATCGATCGAGTCGGGGATCGGTCGGGCGAAACTCGTCGAGAAGCGCCATCACCTCGACATCCTGACCCAGGTGACGAAGACCCTGGAACGGGAGTCGGGCAAGCCACAGCGACAGCTGCTCACTCTCGACCCGTCGGGCGAGGTACGGGCCGCAGTGGTGGTCGGCGACCTCGCGACCGCGGACTACGTGAGCTATCTCGTTCCCGGCATGTTCTTTACCGTTCAGGGCCAGATGTACGACTGGACGGTCATCGCGCAAGACTTGCAGACGGAGCAGGCCGGGTGGCTGAAGACGCTGTCTTCCACGGATTCCGGGCTCTCCGGCAAGACGGCAGCGACCGTGGCCTGGATCGGTTACCAGACGCCAGGCGTGCTCGATGTCGCTTCGCTCGACCGGGCCCAGATCGGCGCTAATTTTCTCGGGCACGCGATCCAGGGCATCAGGGCCGCTCGGGTCGGTGCACAGCCGTTCGTCAGTCTCGTGACCCATTCCTATGGATCGACGGCCGCGATGATGGAACTCGCGAAAGGTGGCATGACGGTCGATGCCCTCGCGATTATCGGCTCCCCGGGTTCCGCAGCTCAGTCGGCCTCGGCCCTCGGGGTGAAGGACGGCAACGTCTTCGTCGGCGAGGCCGCCTGGGACCCGATCGTGAACACGGCCTTCTATGGAAGTGACCCCGGGTCCACAACCTTCGGCGCCCACCGGATGGATGTCGCAGCGGCTACCGATCCGATTACGAACAAACCGCTCGCCGCCGCTGTCGGCCACCTCGGGTACTTCGATTCCGGTACTACCGCGATGCGCAACCTGGCCCTCATCGGTCTCGACCAGAGCGCTCTCGTCTCGACCGGATCCCCGGCGGACGCGACTCGCACACTCGCCGACGCGCGCTGAGCCACCCGAACGGGTTTCTCGCTGGTCGGCCCACTTCCGTGCGCCGATCGCCGTCGGGTCGGTGCTCGCACCGGGTCGAATAGAATCGGGTGTCCCCCCAGCGATCCAACGCACGGAGTTCCATGTCTGAAAATCCTGCAGAGCCTGACAGCCGCATCACTACCGACCAGGTCGCGCACCTCGCGAACCTCGCGCGCATCGCGCTCACCCCGGAGGAGATCGAGAAGCTCACCGGGGAACTCGGCGTGATTATCGACTCCATCGCCAAGGTGTCCGAGGTCGCGACAGCGGATGTTCCGGCCACGAGTCACCCGATCCCGCTGACCAACGTATTCCGGCCCGACGTGATTGGGGCGACCCTCTCGCAGGAGGAGGCCCTCAGCGGCGCTCCCGAGCACGACGGAAGCCGCTTCAAGGTCTCTGCGATCCTGGGGGAGGAGCAGTAATGGCCCGCGTCGACGGCACTGCCGATCTCACCCGCCTTTCTGCCGCGTCTCTTGGCGAACTACTCACGGCCCGCGAGATCTCGAGCGTCGAGGTTACTCGCGCACACCTCGATCGCATCGCCGCGGTCGACGGCGACGTGCACGCCTTCCTCCATATCTCGAAGGACGCGATCGACACCGCGGAGGGCATCGATGTTCTCCGGCGCAGTGGCGATCAGCTCGGTCCGCTCGCCGGCGTGCCCATCGCCATCAAGGATGTGCTCTGCACGCTCGATATGCCCTCGACCGCCGGATCGCGCATCCTCGAGGGCTGGATACCGCCCTACGACGCGACGGTCGTGAGCCGACTGCGCCTCGCCAACCTGGTGCCGCTCGGCAAGACCAACATGGATGAATTCGCTATGGGCTCGTCCACCGAGCACTCCGCCTTCGGGCCAACCCATAACCCGTGGGACCTCGACCGCATCCCCGGTGGCTCCGGCGGTGGTTCGGCTGCCGCGGTCGCCGCCTTTGAAGCGCCTCTCGCACTGGGCTCCGACACCGGTGGATCCATCCGCCAGCCCGCTGCCGTTACCGGTTCGGTGGGCGTCAAGCCCACCTACGGCGGGGTATCCCGCTACGGCGCAATCGCCCTCGCCTCCTCGCTCGACCAGGTCGGGCCCGTCGCCCGCACCGTGCTCGACGCGGCACTGCTGCACGATGTGATCGGCGGCCACGACCCCCGCGACTCGACCTCTCTTCGCGACGAATGGCCGAGTTTCGCGGCTGCCGCCCGCGCGGGCCAGCTGAAGCGCAACCTCACCGGCGTGAAGATCGGGGTCGTGAAAGAGCTCGACGCCCCCGGCTTTCAGCCAGGGGTGCATCAGCGCTTCCACGAGACGCTTGAGCTGCTTGCCGACAACGGTGCTGAGATCATCGAGGTATCCGCGCCGAGCTTCGAGTACGCGATCGCCGCGTACTACCTGATCCTGCCCGCCGAGGCGTCGAGCAACCTCGCGAAGTTCGACTCCGTGCGATTCGGGCTGCGTGTCAATCCGATCGGTGGCGGCACTGTCGAAGACGTGATGTCGGCCACCCGAGAGGCAGGCTTCGGTGCGGAGGTCAAGCGCCGCATCATCCTCGGTACCTATGCGCTCAGCGCGGGGTACTACGACGCATACTATGGCAGCGCGCAGAAGGTGCGCACGCTCATTCAGCGTGACTTCGCGGCCGCCTTCGACCGGGTCGATATCCTCGTGAGTCCGGCTGCGCCCACCACCGCCTTCAAGATCGGTGAGAAGATCGACGACCCGCTCGCGATGTATCTCAACGATGTGACGACGATCCCGGCCAACCTTGCGGGAATCCCCGGCATGGGCCTGCCGATGGGACTCGCCCCCGAAGACGGTCTACCCACCGGCCTTCAGCTCATGGCGCCGGCTCGAGCGGATGCCCGGCTCTACGAGCACGGGGCCGTCATCGAAGCCCTGCTCGAAGACAGCTGGGGCCACACCCTGATCAGCCGGGCGCCGGAGCTCGCGACGCGCTAGTCGGGATGGGTGCAGACCAACTCGGCCGGATCAGACAACGGCCGCGCGCTCACGGAACGCGACCATGTTCATCCGGTTGCCGCAGCGCACGCTGCAGTAGCGCTTCGAGCCATTGCGCGAGAAGTCGATGAGCACGCCAGCACAGTCCGGTGCTTCGCAGGTGCGAAGGCGGTCAGTGGCGTTCATGCGGATGACGTCGGCCAACGCGAGCGCCACCTCCACCCGAATACGCTCGGCGAGCGGCGCATCGGCGGCGGTCGCGTGCCAGTGCCAGCCGGATCCGTTATGCCGAGTGAGCTGGGGCAGGGCATCGGCCTCGTTCAGCATTGCATTCACCTCGGTGACCGCATCGTCTCGGCCGAGAGTCCAGATCGACCGGAGTTTCTGCCGGGTGAGGGCAACCTCGGCCCGTTCCGGCTCGTCGTGATCGATGCGACCGGAGTAGCGGAAGCGGGTGAGGATCGCATCGAGATCATCGACGGTCGTGAGTTCGTCGGCCCCGCTGCGCGAGGCGCGGGGATCAGTGTTGGCGAGCGCAACGGTGAATTCCAGCGTCTCTTCTGTGTCAGGGGCAAAATACAATTTGACTCCTTACTTTCGACCAGACTACCGTCAGCAGAATGAAGCGATCGTCCCCCTCCCTCGGCCTGGTCATCGCCGTGATCGCGGCGGCGACTTTCGGCATGTCTGGGGCTTTCATCAAGCCCCTTCTCGAGGCGGGCTGGAGCCCAGCCGCCGCAGTCACCGCCCGGGCGCTCCTTGGCGGTGTCGTGCTTCTGCCAATCGCCCTGGTCTCCCTTCGTAAAAAGTGGAGCGCGCTCTGGCGTGCCCGCTGGCGCATTGTGGCGATGGGACTCATCGGCGTCGCCGCCACCCAACTCGTGTACTTCGCCGCGCTGGAGCGCATCCCCGTGAACACGGCCATACTCATCGAATACATGGCCCCCCTTCTGCTGGTCGGCTTTGTCTGGGCCACCAGTCGGCGGATGCCCTCCGTCGTCGTGCTTATAGGCTCCGTCGTGGCCGTGGTTGGCCTCACTCTCGTGGTTTCGCCCGGTCGAAGCGGCAGTTTCGACCTCCTCGGCCTCGGCTTCGCGGCCCTCGCGACGGTGGGATGCGCGATCTATTACGTCGTCGCTGCGCGCCCGAGCGACGGGCTACCGCCGGTCGCCCTCGCGGCGTGCGGCCTGGTACTTGGCGGGCTCGTGCTCGGAATCGCCGGCCTCAGCGGAATCGTTCCGTTCACCGCAACCTTCGGCGCCGTGCACCTGCTGGGCACGACGGTGGCCTGGTGGTTTCCGCTGCTGGTGGTTGGAGTGCTCGCCACCGCGGTCGCCTACGCGACGAGTATCACCGCGACGGAGATGCTCGGCTCTCGCCTCGCCTCCTTCGCCGGTCTCCTCGAGGTGGTGGCGGCCGCTCTCTACGCCTGGATCCTCCTGGGGGAGAGCCTCAGCGCACTCCAGCTGATCGGAGGAGTTCTCATCCTCGTCGGCATCGGGTTCGTGCGCGCCGAGAAGAGGGGTGCTGCGACCATGCTGGAGCCGGGGGCGATCCCCGAGTCCGCTCCGGTGCACACCGCCCCGCTCCCCGCCGAACCCCCCGTCACGCGCCCGTAGAATCGTCAGGTGGCTAAAGCTGAATTGATGGACTACGACCGAGCGATAGAACTCTTCGAGCCGGTGCTCGGTTTCGAGGTGCACGTCGAACTGAACACGAAGACCAAGATGTTCTCTGACGCGCCGAACTTCTTCGGCGGGGAGCCGAACACCAACGTGACGCCGGTAGATCTCGGTCTTCCGGGCAGCCTCCCGGTGGTGAACGAGCAGGCCGTGAAGTACTCGATCAGCCTGGGGCTGGCGCTCGGCTGCAGCATCCGCCCGTCCAGCCGGTTCGCGCGCAAGAACTACTTCTATCCCGACCTTGCCAAGAACTACCAGATCAGCCAGTTCGACGAACCGATCGCCTTCGACGGCAGCGTCGAGGTCGAGCTCGAAGACGGCCGACTGTTCCAGATTCCGATCGAGCGCGCTCACATGGAAGAGGATGCCGGCAAGCTCACGCATGTCGGAGGCGCGACCGGTCGCATCCAGGGCGCCGAATATTCGCTCGTGGATTACAACCGTGCCGGGGTTCCCCTCGTGGAGATCGTCACGAACATCATTTACGGTGCGGAACGCGATGCCCCGGAGCTGGCGAAAGCCTACGTCTCGACCATCCGCGATATTGTGCGCTCGCTGGGAATCAGCGACGCGAAGATGGAACGCGGCAACCTCCGCTGTGATGCCAACATCTCGCTCTCCCCGCGGGGGTCCGGAAAGCTCGGTACCCGCACCGAGACGAAGAATGTCAACAGCCTGCGCAGTGTCGAGCGCGCCATCCGTTATGAGATCCAGCGCCAGGCGGCCATCCTCGCCGACGGCGGCACGATCACCCAGGAAACGCGACACTGGCATGAGGACACCGGCGAGACCTCCGCGGGTCGCCCCAAGAGCGACGCGGATGACTATCGCTACTTTCCGGAGCCCGACCTTCTGCCGGTGGAGCCGTCGCTCGAACTGATCGAGGAGCTGCGGGCCGCGCTGCCAGAGGCGCCCGCCATCCGGCGACGACGCCTCAAGGATGCATGGGGATTCACCGACCTCGAGTTTCAGGATGTCGTGAACTCGGGCCTGCTGGTGGAGATCGAGGAGACGACCGCGGCCGGAGCTTCTCCGGCCCAGGCCCGAAAGTGGTGGACCGGAGAGATCGCTCGCCTCGCCAATGTCTCGTCGGTCGACCCGTCGACGCTGATTTCTCCGCTCGATGTCTCGGAGCTCATCGTGCTGATCGAGAATGGGGAACTCACCGACCGCCTCGCACGCCAGGTGCTCGAGGGGGTGATCGCCGGGGAGGGAACTCCGTCCGCGGTCATGAAGTCCCGTGGGCTCGTCGTGGTGTCGGATGACGGTGCCTTGATCGCCGCGATCGACGAGGCTCTCGCGGCGCAGCCTGACGTGCTCGAGAAGATCCGCGAGGGCAAGGTGCAGGCGGCCGGTGCGGTGATCGGTGCAGTCATGAAGGCCATGAAGGGCACAGCGGATGCAGCGCGCGTGCGTGAACTGGTGCTGGAGCGCGCCCAGCAGTAGAGCTCGTGCTCATGCTCATGCTCATGCTCGTACTCGTACTCCTAGTCGTGCTCGTACTCGTGCTCGTGCTCCTGCTCGTGCTCGGGCATCCGCAAATCGACTTGGTAGTTGTTGCGACTTCGGAGGCCACCCAAGTCGCAACAACTACCAAGTCGATTGCGGGGGCGTCATCGGGCGGGGACTGTTCGCAGGGGGAGTGGGTATCTCCTGTGGTGTTCGTTTCTGGCGTTCGTTTCTGCGGTCGAAGACGCGCGCTCGTGCTCGCCGATTGCGTCACTTACAGTGGTGGGAGCACTCTTCACCCCGAGAATGGAGCCCCAGTATGACTGTTACCGCAACGCTTGAACTCGCCATCAGGCCCGAATCGGCGGATGTTGCCGCGGCGGTGATCCACGAGGTGCTCGAAGCGACGCGTGCGTTCCCCGGTAACCAGGGGGTCGAAGTGCTCGTCGATACCGAGAACCCGTTGCGGATCCTGCTGCTCGAGCGGTGGGAGTCGCTTGAGGCCGATGCCGCCTATCGCGCCTGGCGAGCCGGCGACGGCGCGTCCAATCTGGGCAGCATCCTTAGCGGTCCTCCAGTTCTCGGGCTGTTCACCACCGCCTCAGGCGTATAGCAGTCACGCAGGCTGCCTTTCTCCCTGGACTTCGGGGATGATTCTGGAACACGTCGTCCTTCCCGTTAGCGCGGGCCGCAGCGCCGAGTTCGAAGTGGCTTTCGCGGAGGCGCGGCCGCTGATCGAAGCGTCCGCAGGATTTCTCGGGCTATCGCTCACACGCGGTGTCGAACATCCCGATACGTACCTTCTGCTCGTGGAATGGACCTCCCTTGGTGCCCACGAGACCGGGTTTCGCTGCGGGCCGCGTCCCGTGACATCCACCGATGGGCCGCATCGTCAGCTCTCTCAGCGAGCGACGCCCGCGCTGTGGGGGCGACTTGTTGCGAGTTCCTTCGCGCTACCCGGGGTTGTCGAGGGGCACAGCGCGGTCTCTCCTGCGAGTTCGCGCGCGGTGCTGCTTGCCTCGCGCCCGGAACTCCTCGCGCCCGGAACTTAGCTCGCGCCGCCGGGGAATGCGGTGGAGCCTGTGCACCTGCACGGGATGGATGACACGAGCATCCACCTCTGCCTCCCATCGAAGCGAGCCGCCGAACTCTGCGATCGAGGCTGGGCCGAGCCGCACCAGTATGCCGACCACGGCAGCGAGATCATGGTTTACGGCCCCGCGACGAGTCCGAGTTGGAGTTCGTGGTCGGGTTGATAGCCGAGAGTGTCGGGTGGGCGACGGAAAGAAACGCCGAGGAGTCTCACCACTAAGCCTGTGCTTTAACGCTTGTACTTTCGTTCATAAAGATATATCGTAAACACATCGCAGAAGTTCTGCGATGGCTCACTGTAAATTTCGACGCACCGCGTTCGACTGACACGAGCACAACGAAAGGCACTGCGATTATGAACCGCAATCATTCACACCCCCCTCACGTTTCCGATCACCATCCTCACCGATTCCACCATGTGCCGGGAGGTCACGGTCACGGCTTTCCGGGCGCTGGCTTCCCCGGCGGTTTCGAGCGTGGCGCATTCCCGGGAGGCGCCGGATTCGGCGGTTTCCCCGGCGGTCCGGGCTTCGGCCCACGCGGACCGCGCCGGGCAGGCAAGGGCGACATCCGCTCCGCGATCCTGTCCCTGCTTTCCGAAGCGCCGTCGAACGGCTACGGCCTGATCAAGGCTATCGCCGAGAAGACCGGCGGAGCCTGGCGCCCGAGCCCCGGATCGGTGTATCCCACGCTGCAGCAGCTCGTCGACGAAGAGCTCATCCTCTCGAACGGAGACGGTCGTAAGACTGAATTCGATCTCACGGATACCGGCCGTACCTATGTCGCAGAGCACGCGGATGACTTCGCGAAGGCCTGGGAGGCAACCCCTGGTCGCTCCGAAGCCGGCGGCGCATTCTTCGAGAGCGTCGGAAAACTGATGGGCGTCGCCCAACAGTTCCGTCACTCGGCGACCGATGCCCAGCGCGTTGCCGCGATCGCGAAGATCGACGAAGCGCGTCGAGCCCTCTACCTGATCCTCGCCGACTAGTGCACCCGACCAGTGGCCTGCCGCAATCGTGGTGGGCCACTTCGTCGTCAACGACGACTACCCTGTGAGCATGCGCTTGCTGCACTCCTGGTTCTTGGCTTCCGCGACCGCGGCTGTCCTGGCCTACTCCGGTGTGCAGGCCGATCCATTCTCGATCGTGTTCGTCAGTATCGCCGCCGCCGCGATTGCCGCCATCGTGGCAGTGCGTTTCGCGGTGCTCGCTATCCGACACCGCGAGTTGACCATCGGTGCTCGCGCCCGTGCACACCGGCAGGCGCTGGGCCGTACCCCTGCGCCCCAGCATCCGCGCACGGCTGGCCGCCCGCGCCCCCGGGCCCCCGCGAAGTCGATCACGGTCACGTAGCGGTCCTGCCCTCGAGCGGATGTCGCGTGACCACACGGTCACCCCATCCCTTTCGACTGCAAGGACTTCTTCGTGGATCCATTTTCATTTCCTCCCTTGGCGGCTGTTCTCGAGGCCGCGTACCGCTTCGTCGAGGGCCTCGCCGCCCTGCTCCAGCCGATCGCCGGTGTCTCGAGCGCGGCACTGGCCATCCTCGTAATCACCGCCCTGGTGCGGACACTTCTCATACCGGTCGGGGTGTCCCAGGTGCGGGCCGAGTGCACCCGTCGTCGGCTCCATCCGCAAATACTCGCGCTGCAGCGTAGGCACAGAAAGGACCCGGTCACGCTTCAGCAGAAGATGGCCGAGCTGTACCGGGCCGAGAATACGTCCCAGTTCGCCGGCATCCTTCCGGCGCTTGCCCAAGCTCCGGTGCTGTCTGTGGTCTACACCCTGTTCGTAAGAAACACCATCGACGGGCACGCGAATGCGTTGCTCGCACAGCAGCTTTTCGCCGCCCCGCTCGGCGGGTCATTCCTGCACCTTCTTGCCGGCGGGGGCGTGGGCATCCTTGTTTATCTGGCGTTGTTCTGCGAGTTGGCTGCTGTCGCCTGGATCTCACGGCGAATTGCGCTCCGCCTCCAGCTTGTCGATACGCAAGCCCCGGCCTCCGCGGCCACACTCGCCCGAGCACTCAGTTGGCTGCCATTCGCGACGATCGTGTTCGCCGGGTTCGTGCCGCTGGCCGCAGCCCTGTACCTGGCAGCATCCGCAACCTGGACTCTCGGAGAGCGGATGCTGCTGCGCCGCTGGTACTGGCGCGGCCCCGAAAGAGCGGCGCACGTGGCGCCGATCCCCACCCGGTGACCGGGAATGCCAGAGTGCTGAACCTCAGCCGATTTTGCGCAGCAGTACAGTGAGCTGCGAGATCTCGTCAGCATCGAGGACTCCGTCGAGCCAGGCCTCCGAACGATTCGCGGCGAGTCCGGATGCCTCGAGCTCCAGAGCTCTGCCGTGGGAGCTCAGTCGGAAGTTACCGGCTTCGGTGCGCGCGATCCAGTCGAGCTTCTCCATCGGTTTGACGCGACGGAGTGTCTGCGACTGCGATTGGGAGAGCGCTGTGGCCAGGTCGGCGCGCGACAGTCCCTCCGCGCCAGCATCCCGGAGCAGCCCGAGTAGAGACAGGTCATTGAGCCACAATCCGACGCGTGACAGGGCCTTGTCGAGCGCCGACGTTGCCTCGGCATTGACTCGAGTGATCAGGATCAAAGCTTCGAGGGCGGGGGATGAGGAAGTCACCCTGTGATCGTACTTTCACCGGCAGCACCACCGACCGTGAAAAGTGGTCGATCACGGCCGACCGCGCGCTCGTCTTCGTAGAGTTCAGCGACCAGCGGCTCTATCGGCCGGATGACGGCGGCTCGACACCCGTGTCACTCACGCCGGCCAGCCGTGGCTTTCGATTCGGCGACATCAGCATCCGTGGGTCTCAAGTCATTGCGGTGCGTGAGGCTCACACGGAGGGCGCGGTCACGCGCGACATCGTGGTGGTGCAGCTCGATGGCACCGGTGCGGATGACGGGGCCGGCATCCGCTCGCTTGCCTCTGGATCGCATTTTCTCGCTTCTCGCCCGACGGGGACCGTCTCGCCTGGATCGGGTGGGAGTATCCCCAGATGCCGTGGGACGGCACCGAACTGCGGGTGACCGACCTGGAGAGCGGAGCGGTGACAACCCTCGCGGGATCAGTCTCGGAGAGCGTGCTGCAGCCGGAGTGGGTCGATGACGCCACCCTCACGATGATCAGCGATCGCAGCGGCTGGTGGAACCTTCATTCCGTGACCCTTCAGGGCGAAGTTACGGTGCTTCACCATGAGGATGCCGAGTTCGGCGGACCGCTCTGGGAACTCGGCGCGCTCACCTACGGAGCACTCGATGAGGCGCATATCCTCGCGGTGCGTACCGTCGGAGACGACAGCCTGGTAATTCTCGATCTAGCCGTCGGAACTTTCGCGACCATCGACCTGCCACTGACCAGCATCCGGCTCGGCCCGCAGAGTGGATGCCGGGTACTGCTCACCGGTGGCACTTCGTCACTGGCCGGGGGGCTTCGCATGCTTGACCTCTCCGATGGGTCACTCACCGAGGTGCGCCTCGATGTCGACGCCATGCCTGATCTCGCGTATGTGCCGCTCGCCGAAGCGCTCACCTAACACGGAGCACGTGACGTCCACACTTTCGTCTACCCGCCCCGAAACGACGAGTTCACGGCACCCGAGGGCGAGTCGCCACCGCCCGAGGTATCCGCGGTGTATCAGGAGAGGTCACCGCTCACCCACGTCAGCAGCCTGACAACTCCCGTGCTACTGCTGCAGGGTCTCGACGACGAAATCGTGCCGCCCGCCCAGGCCGAGCTGTTTCGCGATGCGCTCGCGGCGAAGCGGCTACCCCATGCCTACCTGGCCTACGAGGGCGAGTCGCACGGATTCCGTCGTGCGGAAACGATCATCGATGCCATCGAGAGCGAGTTCTCGTTTTACGGCCAGGTGCTGGGCTTCGAGCCACCCGGCGTGCCGAGGCTCACCCTGTCGTAAAGGATTCGATCAGGTGCCGCTCAGCCCCGGCTCACCGATATGGCGTGAGTGTGCGGCAGGTCGCCGAAGGCCACGTTCTGGATGATGTCGAGGGTCACAGCGTCGGTCGTAAAGGCGAGCGTGTAGGTGCGAGAGAATGGCGTGCCGATATTGTGTGCTCGGATCACCAGGCTGTTCGGGGAGACCCAGGCTCCGCTCGCCCACACGCGGGCATCGGCGGATTCCACCCACTCTCCGTGCCCGAAGGCGAGCGGCGTGCCTCTGCCCTCACTGCCCTGTCGGGCAATCGTGAGCGCCCCCGTTTCCAGAGTCACCGAACTGAATTTCGGGTCATCGAACGAAAAGCGGATGCCGGCAACCCGGTCTGCCGTCGGTGAGATGGCCGCCCCCGCGATTGTCGGCAGAGTGAGAGCCGCCAGTGCGTCCCCAAGGGAGCTGGCCAGCGGGTCCTCGGCCGGTGGCAACGGCGCGTCCCCGAACGCGGGAAGCAGGTGCTCCCACACGAGGTCGAGTGCGAGCTGCGCGACCGGAAGAGCAGAGGTGAGCACGACAACGGCATCCTGCTCCGGCAGCACGATGCAGAATTGCCCGAACGCCCCATCGGCGCGGTAGCCGGAAAGTCGATTTCGCCAGAACTGGAAGCCGTAGCCCTGCCGGCCATCGAGATCGTGATCGGTGCCCGAGGTGTCGACCTGTGCCGCAGTCGCCTCGTCTATCCACCCCGCGGGAACCAGTTGTCGGCCATTCCACTCGCCGCGCTGCAGCAGGAGTTGGCCGAAGGTCGCGAGATCTTCGGTGGTGATGCTGAGCCCCCAGCCACCGGCATCGATGCCGCGCGGACAGCTTTGCCAGGAGGCGCTCGTCATTCCGAGGGGCTCGAAGAGCCGCGGGGTGAGGTAGTCGAGCAGCCGCTCGCCGGTGAGCCGCTGGACGATCGCAGACAGCAGGTAGCTCGCGCCACTGTTGTAGACGTAGTGGGTGCCCGGCGTGAACACGAGTGGCTGGGCGAGGATGGCCCGAGCCCAGTTCTCCCCGTGCGACTCGTCGGCAAGAGACACCGTGTCGGTGGCGTGCCCGGTGGTCATGGTGAGCAGGTGGCGCACGGCCAGACTGGCGAGATTCGGGGTGATCTCGGTGGGGAGGTCGTCGGGCAGCAGGTCGACGATGCGGTCGTCGAGTGCGAGACGTCCCTCGGTGATCGCCAGTCCGACAGCCATCGAGGTGAAGCTCTTACTCACCGAGAACATCAGATGTGGATGCTCCGCCGAGTACGGCTTCCACCAGCCCTCGGCGACGACCCGCCCGTGCCGCACGACCATCACGCTGTGCAGGCTGTCGAGCTGGGCGTCGGCGGCCCGGATGAAGTCGAGGATGGCGGAGGACGTGATGCCCTCGGCCTCGGGCGTACTGCGGGGGAGAAGCGTCATGGCACCATTCTCGCGCCGGATCCGTTCGCTCGGCGTCAGCCGACCGGCGAGGCCGCGGGTCTCAGGCGAATACGGCGGGAATTGTTGGGCCCGTGGTCATCCATCTCTATCTGGCCGTTGCGCGACTTGACGAACTCGGTGAAGGTCTTGTAGCCGAGCGCTGACTCGTTGAATGCCGGGTCCATTCGCCGCATTTGGGTTTTTACCTCCGAGCTCGTCATCCACTCGCTGTCGCTCTTGGCGATGCCGAGTCGAAGGGCTCGCATCATCAGGTTCGTAGCAGCCTTGGGAGAAAGCTTGATTGGCGCGTCATCGTCGGCCAGCTGGGTCTTCGACCCCGCCGCAGCGGCAGGCGCGCGCTCGGCTTTCGGAGGAGGATCAGATGCGGTTTTCGCGATCTCATATGCTCGATCCGTCGCAACCGGCCCCTCCTCGTCCCCTCCGGAGTTCGCGAGCCCGGGGAGGTCGTCGTAGTCCTGAAACTCGTCACAGGCGGCGACGAGCGATCGACTGGTGGCGCCGGCGACCCCGATTCCCACGACATAGCGCCCGAGCCGCTTGCAGCGCTGGGCGAGCGCGATGTAATCGGAATCCCCGGCGACGATCACGACGTGGGTGAGGTCGTCCAGACGAAACAGGTCTTCCACCACGTCTACGGCGAGCCGGATATCGGCGCCGTTCTTCATGGCCTGCGTGGTCGGGAAGAGTTGGGTGAGGTCCACCGCACGATCGATGAGCTGCTTCTGGTAGCTCGCATTCGCCTTGGCCGACCAGTCTGCGTAGGCGCGGCTGATCACGATGGACCCGAACGAAGAGGCGTAGTCGAGCACCGCGCCGAAGTCGACGGTCGCATCGCGCAGTCGAATGCCGACAACTCCCGCCGACTCTGGCCCGAAATTGCGGGCACCGTCGATGCTGAATTTGCGGGCACCGTGAAGCTGGTTGTACCGCGAGACGACGATGTTATCGAAGTCGATGTAGACGGCTACACGGGTGTCGCTTGGTTCAGGCATTCGGTGCCTCTCGGCTCGGTAGTGGCCAGTCTCGTAGCCCATATGTTAGAGGCCGATTTGCGCCGAGGCCAGACCGTTGGCTCACTTTCCTCTGATCTACTGGGAGTGAGGAAGGGCATGGAATGACGGATGCACGAGCGAGTGCGCGCGCAATGACGCCCGATCCTCGTCGCTGGCGCGCTCTTGGGGTGCTGCTTCTCGGCCAGTTCGCCGCGCTACTCGATGTGAGCGTCACGAACGTGGCCCTTCCGTCGATTGGTCGCTCGACCGGTTCAAGCCCATCCGAACTGCAGTGGATCGTCACCGGTTATGTGCTTGCCTTCGGCCTGATGCCGATCATCGGCGGTCGGCTCGGGGACATCGGTGGCCGGCGTCGCATCTTCATCATCGGCCTCGTCGGGTTCGTCGCAGCGAGTGCGGCCGTTGGACTCTCGCCCGATCCGGTTTTCATCATCGTGGCCAGGGTGGTGCAGGGCCTTTTTGGGGGAGTGCTCGGACCTCAGGTTTCTGGCTACATCCAGAATGCATTTCCCCGCGAGGAACGCGGGCGGGCCTTCGGGCGCCTCGGGCTCGCACTCGCCGTAGCGACGGCGCTCGGTCCTGTTGTCGGTGGGCTGCTCATTGCCCTCGGTGGACCGGAGTTCGGCTGGCGGCTCGTATTCTTCATCAATCTGCCGATCGGAATCACCGCCATCGTGCTCGCGTTCCGCCCGTTGCGACGCAACACGGGAACATGGATGTTCGCGTGCGTGTTCCTGTACGGACTCGCGACCATCGGCTTCGGACTCTCCAAGAGCTTCGTGCTCTCGATGGCGATGCTCATGATCGTCGGCGCCACTGACATGGTCTCGGTCGCCGTCCGGCAGACCCTGGTGCAGCTCGAGACCCCGGAGGCGATGCGCGGTCGCGTCTCCGCGGTCAACCTCGTCTTCGTCGGCGCGTCGAACGAGCTCGGCGAGTTCGAGTCCGGCGTCACCGCCGCGTGGCTGAACCCGGTGCGTGCCGTCGTCGTCGGCGGCGTCGGCACGCTCTTGGTCGTTCTAGTGTGGGCCGGCCTGTTTCCGGAGTTGCGCAAGGTCGACCGATTGGGTTGAGGTATGCTGGCCACTATGCGCCCGTGGTCGTCTGCATCCATCGCTCTCATCGCAGCGTGCTCGACCGCCACCGCGGCAAAACCGCCCGACTTCACATCGGATGACTCGTCAATCACTCGACCCCAGGCACCCCCTCTCTCGCCGCTCTTCATCGGCACGGGTGGCTTCGGTTACGGGTACGGCAGCGCGTTCGTCGGGGCCGCCGCGCCGCAGGGCATGATCAAGGCAGGGCCAGACACGACCGGCGGTTGGGGCACCATCAACTTCCTCCACTACTCTGGCTACTGGTACGAGGACGACACCCTCCAGGGATTTTCGCACCTGCACCTGCATGGCACGGGCGCGCAAGACTACGGCGTGCTCGGCGTGATGCCGGTCGACACCTTCGACGCGTCTCGGACCACCGCCACGGGCTACGCGTCCAAGTTCGATAAGGCGACGGAGAAGGCCGTTCCTGGCCGCTACGACGTCACTCTGTCACGGGGCAATATCCAAGTATCGATCGCAGCCCTCCCTCACACGGCTCACCACCGTTACACGTTCGACAAGACCTCGACGGCGGGCCACGTCGTCATCGATCTTGATGCAGCTCGCCTCGTTGACCACGGTGTGGTGCGAGAACGTGCCGAGAATGCACATCAGGCTGAGATCTTGACCCTTGGCGTGATGACGCGAGGTGCCGTCGGTGATCTGCTTGCCCCCACCCATCAGCGCCCCGAGGTCGCACAGGTTCTGGTGCCCCGTGGAACAGCTCGGGCACCGGCCACAGCTGGGGATGAACCCGAACACGACGTGATCG
>ENA-OFCI01000263-OFCI01000263.1-metagenomes-genome-assembly--contig:-NODE-263-length-34644-cov-4.959785_pt1 | contig 34644 bp, 32 predicted proteins | sample MGYA00153391_OFCI01 | MGnify analysis MGYA00153391
CAGCTCGGGCGGCCGGTCGGCGGTGAGCAGCAGCAGCGGGACGTGCGCGTGCGACGCCTCGAGCACGGCCGGGTGCAGGTTGGCCGACGCTGTGCCGGAGGTGGTGACCACCGGCACCGGACGACCCGAGGCCTTGGCCAGGCCGAGCGCGAGGAAGGCCGCGGACCGCTCGTCGATCCGGACGTGCAGCCGCAGCCGCCCGGCCCGGTCCGCGTCGTGCAGCGCGAACGCGAGCGGGGCCGACCGCGAACCCGGCGAGAGCACCGCCTCGGTGACCCCGCCGCGGACCAGCTCGTCGACCAGGACACGGGCCAGCGTGGTCGACGGGTTCACGCCGGCGATCCTGTCGCACCATCGCAATCACAGTGCGCCAGGGTGGCGATGTGCTGAGTGTTCATCTTGCCAAGCGGCTTCGGGCCGCCGGCCTGCCCTGGGGGCCGGCCCGTGGCGACCGCTTCGTCGTGCCCGACCGCGGCATGGACGACGAGGTCTTCGTCCTGTCCGACATGACAGTCGAGCTGCACGACATGCCGTATGGCCGGGTCGTCGGCTTTAACGGCACGGTCGAGTGGTCGCTCGACAGCGTGCGGATCGGCGAGGTGCTGTGGTTGCCGTCGGAGGGGCAGTTGCGCGACCGACTCGGCGAGCGCTTCGACCGGCTCGAGCGATGTGCCGACGGCTTCATTGTCGTCGTCGACGAACAGCGCTTCAGCCATCGCGATGCCGAGTGTGCCTACGCCGAGGCAGTACTCACTTTGCTGTGAGCAGCTTCTCGCACCGCTCCAGCCGGGCCAGCCACCAGACCCGCCGATCCTGCGACGCTGCGAACTCCGTGAGCAGCGCCGGATCAGCGACGACCGGGCCGGCCACGATCGACCCTCCGTGACCGTCCAGCGACGGGCGTACGACGTCTCCGGCCATCAGCGCGGTGGTCGCGAGCCCGCAGGCGTAGGGCAACACGGGCAGGGCGGCGGCCAACGCCACCCCCGCGGCGATACCCACCGAGGTGTCGAGGGCGCTCGACACGACGACCGGTAGCCCGCACGCCTCAGCGATCTCGAGTGCAGGGCGCACGCCCCGCAGCGGGGCGACCTTGAGCACCACGACATCTGCCGCCCCGGCACGCGCCACCCGCAGGGGGTCCTCGGCCTTGCGGACGCTCTCGTCGGCCGCGACCAGCAGGGCCACCCCTACCACCGCAAAGATCAAAGTGGCGCAGGCCGGTCAGTCCCTGTCCGAGGATCTCGACCGGGTTGCTGCGGTCCGAGAAGTGTTGGGGGCCAGCGGAAAACTCCGGGTCGACGCCAACGGTGCCTGGTCTTTGACCGACGCACGTGGCGCGCTGACCGCCCTGGCCCGCTTCGACCTCGAGTACGCCGAGCAGCCGTGCGCCTCGCTCGAGGACCTCGCGGCCCTGCGCGGGCACGGTGTGCTGATCGCGGCGGACGAGAGCGTGCGCAAGGCCGCCGACCCGCTGCGGGTGGCCCGCGAGGGCGCCGCCGACCTGCTGGTGCTCAAGGTCGCGCCGCTCGGCGGGGTGGCGCCGGCCCTCGCCATTGCCCGCGAGTGCGGGCTGCCGGTCGTGGTGAGCAGCGCACTCGACACCTCGGTCGGCATCGCCGCGGGCGTCGCGTTGGCCGCCGCGCTGCCCGACCTGCCGTACGCCTGCGGCCTCGCGACGACCTCGCTGATGGCTGCGGACGTCGTACGCCGATCGCTGGACGGGCGCGGCGGGTCGCTCGCGGTCGGGCCGGTCGCCCCCGAAGCCGACCTGCTCGAACAACTTGCCGCGCCGGCGGACCGCCAGGCCTGGTGGCGAGCGCGGATCGCCCGTTGCGCCGCCAGACTAGAGCGGTGAACCCGTCGACCGCCCTGGCCCGCGTGCTCGTCGACGAGCTCGTCCGCGGCGGGGTGCGGGAGGCGGTGCTGTCGCCCGGCTCGCGGTCGGCGCCGCTGGCCTTCGCGCTGCACCGCGCGGACGTGGCCGGCCGGCTGCGGCTGCACGTACGTATCGACGAGCGTTCGGCCGGGTTCCTCGCGCTCGGGCTGGCGAAGGCGTCCGGACGGGCCGTTCCGGTCGTGACCACGTCCGGTACGGCCACGGCCAACCTGCACCCCGCGGTGCTGGAGGCCTCGCATGCCGATGTACCGCTGCTGCTGCTGACAGCCGACCGGCCGCCCGAGCTGCGCGGTACCGGGGCCAATCAGACCATCGACCAGGTCCACCTCTACGGCTACGCGGTACGGATGTTTGCCGACGTCGGCGCCCCCGAGCGGCGGGCCGGGCAGAACGCGTACTGGCGGGCCCTGACCTGCCGGGCGTTGGCCGCCGCGACCGGCGACGCGGGCACCGCTTCCGGCCCGGTGCAGCTCAACCTCGGGCTGCGCGAGCCGTTGGTGCCGGAGCAGGACGAGGCGTGGGTCGAGGCACTGAACGGTCGGGAGGGCGGCGGCCCGTGGACCGAGCGCATCGTCGCCGTGCCCGCGCGTCCGGTGGACGACCTGCCCGGCCGTACCGTGGTGGTGCTCGGGGACGGCCCGTCCGGCCCGGCCGAGCAGGCGCTCCGGCTCGCCGAGGCCCGCGGCTGGCCGGTCGTGGCCGAGCCGTCGTCAGGCGCTGCGTCGAGCCCGGCGCTGGTGCCCGCCGCCGAGCTGGTGCTGGCAGCCCCGGGGTTTCTTGACGCGCACCTCCCCGACCGGGTGCTCGTGGTCGGCCGGCCGACACTGAGCCGGGTCCTGGGCCGGCTGGTGTCGGCGGCGCCCGCAGACGTCGTCGGGGCGGCCGGCCGGTGGTCCGACCCCGCGCGGCAGGCCGGCCGGGTGCTGCCCGGCGTTCCGCTGCCCGGCAGCGGGCCGGTCGACGACGACTGGCTGCCCGCGTGGCTGGCCGCCGGCTCGCAGGCGTCCGACGCCCTGACCCGGGTGCTCTCGGCCACCCCCGGGTTGGCCGAGCCGGTGGTCGCCCGCGAGGTGCTGGCCGCGGCCGGCGGGGTGCTGTTCGTCGGCAGCTCCAAGCCGGTGCGCGACCTGTTCCTGGCCGGACCGCGCGAAGGCGTGCGGGTGCTGGCCAACAGGGGGGCCGCCGGGATCGACGGCACCGTGTCGACGGCGCTCGGGGCCGCGCTCGCCGACCAGGCGGCCGGCGGTGGCCAGGCGTACGCGCTGCTGGGTGACCTCACCTTCCTGCACGACAGCAATGGGTTGGTGAGCGGCCCGCAGGAGCCCCGACCCGACCTCACCATCGTGGTCGCGAACAACGACGGGGGCGCCATCTTCGGGACACTGGAGCAGGGTGCGCCGGGTTTCGAGGGCGCCTTCGAGCGGGTCTTCGGTACGCCGCACGGCGTCGACCTGGCTGCGCTGTGCGCCGCCACCGGTACGCCGTACACCCTGGCCGTGACAACCGCCGAGCTACGGGACGCGCTGGGCCCGCGCTCGGGCGTGCGGGTCGTCGAGGTGCGCAGCGACCGCAAGGCCGCGGTAGCGCTCGACCAGGCCCTGCGGGCCTGAGCAGCGTCAGCGCGCTGTTGCTGAACGAGCGGCGTGCGCGTGATCGGCCGGGAGGCCCGCCGCCCCGATGTCGTACCGGTAGGTTTAGCCGTGTGCTGAAGCAGGACGCGGCCGCGTTGGTCTCCACGGCGTCGGGAGCTCAGCGCGCCGTGCTGTCGCGGGTCGCGACGGACAGCCCGACAGCCGTGCTGCTGGTGGACGTCGCCAGCCGACAGGTGCTGCACGCCAACACGTTGGCCTGCCAGCTTGCGCCCGGCGTGGTGCTGCCGGTCGCCGTCGATGCGTGGTCCGCCGCTGCGGGGCTGCGGGACCTGCAGGGCCGGGAGCTGACCGGTTCGGAGTATCCGCTGTCCGTGGCCGCGACCGAGGTGGCGGTGGCCGGCCGGCCGGTGAGCGCGGAGCGCGGGTCATCCGGGACCACGGCGCGTGAGCCGCTGTTCGCGGTCGGCTTGCCGCTGCACGGAACGCCGGGTCTGGATGGGCTGACCCTGGTGGTCCTGCTGCCGTTACGGGACAGCAGCGCGGTGCTGGCCGCGCAGGGGGAGACGGCAACGGCGCAGGGGGCGCTGGACCGGGCCGTCCTGGCCACCGGCTGTGCCTTCACGCTGGTGGATGCCCACGGCCCCGACTGGCCGTTGCGGTGGGTGAACCCGGCCTTCACCTCGATGACCGGGTACCTCGCCGCGGAGGTGGTCGGTCGCAACTGCCGGTTCCTGCAGGGGCCGGACACCGACCGCGGGCAGGTCGAGGTGCTGCGGGCCGCGCTGGAGGCAAATCGCGACGTGGTGGTGGTGCTGCTGAACTACCGCAAGGACGGCACCGCGTTCTGGAACCAGCTCTCGGTCAGTCCGGTGCTCGACTCGTCCGGGGCCACCACCCATTTCGTCGGCGTGCAGACCGACGTCACCGACCGCGTCGAAGCCGAACAGCTTCGCGACCAGGCCCTGGCCGCCGAGCGCACCGCCCGCGCCGATGCCGAGCAGGCCCGGGAGCAGGCCGAGACCGCCCGAGCCGAGGCAGAGCTCGCTCGGGCCCGGGTCGAGCTGCTGGGCCGCCGGTTGTCGTTCGTCGCAGAGGCGACCGGGTTGCTGGCGACGACGCTGGACGTCGAGCAGTCCCTGGACCGGCTGGTCGAACTGATCGTGCCGGTGCTTGCCGACTGGGTCGTGATCAACCTGTTCGACGACCGGGAGCGACCGGGCCCGGTGACGGTCGCCCGGCACCGGGACGGCCAGGTCGAGCGGCTCGCTCGCCTCAGCACGTTGGTGCCGGCGGCGGTGTACGAGGGCAGCCGGCTGCATGCCGCGATGACCGGTCGCCGACCGGTGCTGATGGCGGACTACGTCCCGACCGCGGTGTCCCAGCTGGCGTCGTCGGAGCGGCCCCTCAGGGAGCTGACCCTGGAGCTGGGGGCGCAGTCGCTGATGTTCGTGCCCTTGACGGCCCGCCGCCGCGTTGTCGGGTCGATGATGCTGGTGCACGGACCGTCCGGGCGACATTTCACGGACGAGGATCTGGACCTGGCGGCCGACCTGGGTCGGCGCGCCGGTCTGGCGGTCGACAACGCCCAGCTGTACACGCGTGAGCACGCTGCCGCGTTGACACTGCAGCACACCTTGCTGCCGGTGTTGCCGCAGATCTCGGGATTGGCGCTGGCAGCGCAGTACCGGCCGGCCGGACCCGGTAGCCAGGTCGGTGGGGACTGGTGGGACGTGTTCGGGCTGCCCGACGGGGCGACCGGGCTGGCCATCGGGGACGTGATGGGGCACGACATCGCTGCGGCCGCCGCGATGGGTCAGCTACGCAGTGTGCTGCGGACCTGCGCGTGGCAGGGGGAGGACCCGGCGACCGTGCTGGACCGGATGGACCAGCTGGTGCAGGGCTTTGAGATGGCGCAGCTCGCCACCTGCATCTACGCCCGCCTGGAGTCCGCCGGGGCAGACCGTCCGGGCCGGGCACCCACGGCGCAGCGGAAGTCGGCCCGGCTGACCTGGTCGAACGCCGGTCACCTCCCACCGGTCCTGCTCGACCCGGACGGCTCGGTGCGGCTGCTCACCGACGGCTTCAACAAGCCCAGCGGTGGCCTGACGGGGACCGACGGCGTCGGCGTCCCCATCGGGGTGCCAGCCGACCAGGACCGCCCCCACCACGCCCTGAGCGTGCCGCCCGGCAGCACGCTGCTGCTCTACACCGACGGACTGGTCGAGACGCGGGACGGCGACATCGACAGTGACCTGCAGCGGCTGCTCGAACAGGTCAGCGCCCATCGCTCCGACCACGGGCCCCAGTCGCTCGTCGACCGGTTGCTGATGGCACTCACCAACAACCACGACGACATCGCCATCCTGGCGGTACAGGTCCTGTAGACCGTCAGGAGCCGAGGGCGTCGCGCATCGGCACCAGCTTGGCGTTGCTCTCGGCCAGCTCGTCGGCGGGCTTGGAACCCTCGACGATCCCGCAACCGGCGAACAGCCGGAGTCGCCGAGGGTCATCGGGGTCGACCTGTCCGCAGCGCAGCGCGATCCCCCACTCGCCGTCGCCAGCGGCGTTCAGCCAGCCGACCGGCCCGGCGTAGCGACCGCGGTCCAGCCCTTCGACCTCGCGGATCATGTCCATCGCGACCTCGGTCGGTGTGCCGCAGACGGCGGCCGGCGGGTGCAGCGAGGCGATCAGTTCCAGCGACGTCGCGCCGTCGGCCACGACCCCCGTCACATCGGTCGCCAGGTGCATCACGTTGGGCAGCTCGAGCACGAAGGGATCGACCGGCACGTCGACCGTCGAGCAGTGCAGCGCGAGCGCGTCGGCGACCGAGCGAACGCCGTACCCGTGCTCCTCGACGTCTTTGATCGACCGGGCGAGCGCGGTGCCCTTTCGTACGTCCATCGTCGCGTCGCCGCTGCGCCGCAGGGTGCCGGCGAGCACCCGTGAGGTCGCGACGCCGTCGGCGAGCCGCACCAGCATCTCGGGGGTCGCCCCGATGAGCCCGTCGACGGCGAAGGTCCAGCAGGCCGGGTAGCCGTGGGCCAGCCGCCGCAGCGGCCAGCGCACGTCCAGCGGATCCTGGGTGCGGGCCTCGACGTCCCGCGCCAGGACCACCTTGCTCACCTCGCCGGCCTCAATGCGCTGCACGGCGCCAGCGACGACGCGTACCCACTCCAGGCTGGTGCGGGCCCCGTCGGCGAACCGCACGACGCCGGGCGGCCGAGGCGCCCGGCGCACCGGCAGCCGGGCGGCAGCCGTACCGACCGTCGTCACCCATGCGGTGCCGGCGCGCCGGCCGACGACGACCTCGGGGACCACCAGCACCGACGAGCCGGCGGCCGGGTCGAAGGCGAAGGATCCGAAGGCGACCAGCCCGGTGCCCGGCAGCCGCACCTCGTCGGTGACATCGGCGTCGGCCACGACGGAGCGCCACCAGCGCTGGGCGTCGGCGAAGCGGTCGGGACCGGACAGCTCGACCCGGGCGGCCTCGCCCCAGCCGACGAGCCCGTCGCCTTCATGCACCCAGGCCAGCGCGCCGTGCTCGGGCAGCAGCGCCAGCAGGTCGGCCGGGTCGGGTGCGCGCACCGTCGCGACGGTCAGCACGTCGATGGCTGGCGCGGGGATCACCGCCCCAGGGTAGGCACCGCCGTGCCTGCAGGCCCGCCGGACGGCCCACACGAGATCAGGCCCGGCACCAGACGATGTCCGGCTTGACCACCCGACGACACTCCCGTCACGTGTTCGACCCATGCGGTTGCTAGCCGCGTCCACCGGCGAGGGGTAGGAATGACCACGTGATGGTTGACCGGGGCACCTACCCGCAGACGCGTGCCCGCCTGCTTCGTGATCTTGCGGCCCTGCCTGCCGACGCACCGGTGCGGCTGGGCAAGAAGACCTCGAACCTGTTCCGGCAGCGCACCGATGTTGCCGGGCGGCTCGACGTGACCGGCCTGTCCGGCGTGCTCGACGTCGACCCCGTCGCGCGCACCGCCGACGTGCTTGGCATGACGACGTACGAGGAGCTCGTCGACGCCACCCTCGCCCACGGCCTCGCGCCGATGGTCGTCCCACAGCTCAAGACCATCACCCTCGGCGGGGCTGTCAGCGGGCTGGGCATCGAGTCGAGCAGCTTTCGCGCCGGCACCCCGCACGAGTCGGTGCTCGAGATCGAGGTGATGACCGGCGACGGCCGGATCCTGACCTGCAGCCGCACCGAGAACCCCGACCTGTTCTTCGGCTTCCCCAACTCCTACGGCACGCTCGGCTACGCGCTGCGCCTGGTCATCGAGCTCGAACCGGTCAAGGCGTACGTCGAGCTGCGGCACGAGCGCTTCGAGGCAGTGCCCGCGCTGGTCGAGCGGATGGCGCAGGTCTGCGCGGCGCGGGAGCACGACTTCGTCGACGGGACGTGGTTCTCCCCCGACGAGTGCTACCTGACGCTGGGCCGCTACGTCGACACCGCCGATGCAGGGGTCAGCGACTACACCGGGATGGGCGTGTACTACCGCTCGATCCAGCAGCGGTCCGTCGACCACCTCACCGCCCGCGACTACCTGTGGCGCTGGGACACCGACTGGTTCTGGTGCTCGCGGGTCTTCGGCGTGCAGAACCCCCGCGTCCGGCGCTGGGTCCCGCGGCGCTACCTGCGCTCCGACTCGTACTGGAAGCTGGTGTCCTTCGAGCAGCGGCACCGTTGGAAGGCCCGCTGGGACCGCCGACGAGGCCGACCCGAGCGCGAGGAGGTCGTCCAGGACGTGGAGGTGCCAGTGGCCGGGCTGGCAGAGTTCATGTCGGTCTTCGCCTGCGAGGTGCCGATCGAGCCGGTGTGGTTCTGCCCGCTCCAGCAGCGCGACCCGGGCGCCATCTGGGACCTCTACGCCTTCGACCCGCACGAGCTCTATGTCAACGTCGGCTTCTGGTCCAGTGTCGCGCTTGCGCCGGGCGAGGACCCGAGCACCCACAACCGGCTGCTCGAGCGGCTCGTCGCCGACCTGGGTGGCCGGAAGTCGCTGTACTCCACCAGCTTCTACAGCCGCGAGGAGTTCGCGGCAACGTACGGCGGTGCGGTGTACGAGGTGCTGAAGAAGACCTATGACCCGGCCGGCCGGCTGCTCGACCTGTATGCCAAGTGCGTCGAACGACGGTGAAGGGACCCGCATGACGGCAGTGGCCGGAGCGCTCGCCTCGATGGTGCCGGGGGTGCGTTTCACCGCGTACGACGGCTCGACCGGTGGCAGCGGCGAGATCGGGATGGACGTGCGCAGCCGGCGGGCGCTCGCCCATCTGATCAGCGCGCCCGGCGAGCTCGGCTTCGCCCGCGCGTACATCTCCGGCGAGCTCGATCTGGACGCGCCGAGCCACCTCGAGGCGCTGCGGGTGCTGCACCGCCGCAAGACCGCTGACCTCACCGTCCCGGAGCGGCTGCACGCACTGCGCATCCTTGGCCGGGAGGCTCTCGTGCCGGTCACCCCGCCGGTCCAGGAGGTCGGCGCCAAGCGCCTCGTCGCCGGGCTGGTGGCGCACAGCCGGGGCCGCGACGCCGTGGCGATCGCGCACCACTACGACGTCAGCAACCACTTCTACGGCTGGGTGCTGGGGCCGTCGATGGCCTACACCTGCGCGGTGTACGACTCCGACCTGACGACCTTGGACGAGGCGCAGGCCAGCAAGTTCGACCTCGTCTGCCGCAAGCTGGACCTGCAGCCGGGCCAGCGCCTGCTCGACGTCGGCTGCGGCTGGGGCGGCATGGTGCGCCACGCCGCGAAGCACTACGGCGTACGCGCGCTCGGCGTCACCCTGTCGGCGCAGCAGGCCGAGTGGGCGCAGAAGGCGGTCGCGGACGACGGCCTGTCCGACCTCGTGGAGGTGCGGCACTGCGACTACCGAGACGTCGCCGAGGACGGCTTCGACGCGATCAGCTCGATCGGGCTCACCGAGCACATCGGGATCCACAACATCCCGGCGTACGCCGTGTCCCTGGCCGGTCGGCTGCGTCCCGGCGGGCGGCTGCTCAACCACTGCATCACCCGACGCAGCGTGGACGTCCCACCGATCTCCCGACGCGGCTTCATCACGCGCTACGTCTTCCCCGACGGCGAGCTGCCGAGCGTGTCGGAGGTCGTCCGCGAGCTCGAGCGCTCGGGACTCGAGGTCCGGCACGGCGAGAACCTGCGCGAGCACTACGCCCGCACCTGCCGGGCGTGGTGCGACAACCTGGACGCGCGGTGGGACGAAGCGGTCCTCGAAGTGGGCCTGGGCACCGCCCGCGTCTGGGCGCTCTACCTGGCCGGCTCGGCTCTGGGCTTCGAGCGCGGCGAGATCCAGCTGCACCAGGTGCTCGCCGTCAAGGCGCCGGACGGCGTCGCCGGGTTCCCGCTGCGCCCGGCGTTCTAGTGTCCGTCGGCGGACGGCTCGTCGTCGAGCAGCCGGCGTAGCCGCGCCTGCTCCTGCTGGCGGCTACCGCGGCGGGAGTCCAGTGCAGCCGACACGGCGTCCCGCTGCCTACGCAGAGTGAACAAGCTGATCAAGCTGCTCACCAGCACCGCCGCGGCGATCGCGACCAGGCTGCGGAGCCCGACGATCAGCATCAACCCGTAGGTGCCGACGAAGGCCAGCAGCCGCAGGCCCGAGTAGAGGGCGAAGGCCTTCCCCACGTCAGGCCCGGCAAGAGCGGTGTGGCATGGCCCTGAGCGTACGTCCGGCGAGCATGTGATGTTGCGGGCCGTCTTGGCGAATGGGCCGCCTACCGAACCTTGGCGCTCTATGGTGTCGATGCGTGATCATCTGGCGCACCGGGAGCAGGTCACGAGGGGATCCCCATGGAAGACGTCGCAACTGGACGCATGACGACGGCGGTGCCCGCACGGGACCGGCTCCTGACGCCCGGTGAGGTCGCTCAGCTGTTCCGGGTCGACCCCAAGACGGTGACCCGGTGGGCTGCTGCGGGTCGGATCAGCAGCATCCGGACGCCTGGTGGGCACCGGCGTTTCCGTGAGACCGAGGTGCGCGCGCTGCTGGCCGGCGTACCCGTCGCAGTGGTGCCACATCAGCCCGATGGCCGGCTCCACGTCACGACCTGACCCCACTCGCGTCAGGCGTAGGAGTGCAGCCCGACGACGAAGATGTTGACCACGTAGTAGTCGACGATCAGGGCGGTCGCTGCAGCCACGGCTACCCAGGCGGCCTTGCGGCCCTTCCAGCCGGCAGTCGCCCGCGAGTGCAGGTACCCGGCGTACAGCACCCAGGTGATGAACGACCAGGTCTCCTTGGGGTCCCAGCCCCAGTACCGGCCCCAGGCCGCCTCGGCCCAGATCGCGCCCGCGATGATCGCGAAGGTCCAAACCGGGAAGGCAAAAGCGATCACGGCGTACGCCGCCCGGTCCAGCGAAGGAGCCGGCGGCAGCGATCGGCCCAATGACAGCGGGAACGTCGGGCTGCGCCCGGCGGTCACCGCCCCGTCGTGCCGCGCCCGCAGCAGGTACAGCAGCGCGATCACGCCGGACAGCAGGAACGCGCCGCTGGCAGTGACAGCAGCGGCCACGTGGATCTTGATCCAGTACGAGTTGAGGGCCGGCACCAGCGGGCCGGCAGCGGTGTAGAGCACGGTGCCGGCCAGCCCGAGGTAGAGCGTGACCGGCACCATCACGAAAGCGCCGACGGTGACGTCGACCCGGCCGCGCCGGAGCAGCACCAGGAACGCGGTCACCGCGACCAGCGCCGCGCACGAGCTGAACTCGTACATGTTGCCCCAGGGCACCCGGTGCGCCGCGAAGCCGCGGGTGACCACCGAGCCAACGTGCACTGCCCAGCCGAGCGTTGTGAGGGCCACCGCGACGCGACCCGCGCGGCTGGCCCGGGCGGAGCGGGCCGGCGCAGCCGGGGCACGCTCGATGGTCGGCGGACCACCGACGCCGACGAGGACCCGGGCCGGTGCGGCGGCCTGCGACACCCCGATGACCGTCCGGGCGCGGCTCGACGCCGCTGCCCCGGCGAAGGCCAGCATCGCCAGGCCGTAGATCAGCACTGCAGCGAACAGCAGACCGTCACTGAGCTGAGCCACCTGGGTCACTCCCGTCCTGCTGTCGGCACTGCGGTAGGAGCTGGTGGCACCACGGCCCGGAGCCGCTCGGTCAGCTCGGCGAACTCGGTGGCAAAGGCCTCCGGGTCGGTGCGGGCGAGCCCTCCGACCTCGACCACCGTACGGCCGGAGGTGCTCTCGGCGCCTGCGGAGGCCGCGTCCGCTGCCGGGCGGTCGCCTGCGGGGCGTACCCGGACCCATACCCGGCGGCGGCGGACGAACAGGGACAGCAGCAGGCCGAGCACCATCCCGGAGGCGGCCAGCAGCGCCAAGCCCTTGCCGGGGTCCTGGGTGACCTGGAACGTCGCCCACTCCGCAGTGCTGTCGAAGGTCAGGCTCCCCCCACCGGGCAGCTGCCAGCTCTGGCCGGGCCGGAGCCCCTGCGGCTGCCCCGGGATCTTCGTCATCGCTGCCAGGTCCAGGGAGTAGACCGACTGGCTGGCGCCGGAGTCGAGGCCGAGGTCGCCGCGGTAGCCCACCAGGGTCAGCGCCGGGTTGTCGGCGGCCGGGAAGACCGAGCTGACCTGACCGGTCACCGGGTCCTGCGACGTCGTCGGGGTGAACACGCCGTCAAAGCCCAGCTGGCCCTTCGTACCGTCGGCATTGAGCGCGTTCGGCACCTTGATCGTGCAGCTGCTGACGAAGCGGGCGTCCTGCGGCAGGCACGGAACGGTCTGCGGCAGCGCGTTGCCGGCCGCGTCCCGCACGGTCACCCGCGGCGCGTAGCCGTGCCCGATCAGGTAGACCTTGGCGCCGCCGACGTGCAGCGGGTGGTTGACCTGCATGTCGTACCGGCTGCGGGGCGCCCCCGGCCGCGGCGACCAGTCGACCAGCGCGTCGAAGGTCAGCGCCTTGCCATCCTCGCCGTACGTCGCGCGGAAGTCCGCCAGGGTGAGGTCGAAGGGCACCAGGCGGTCGGGGGTGAAGCGCCGGCCCGGGTGGATGTCGTCGTAGGAGATGATGGTGTTGGCGAAGCCGTCGCCCTCCTTCACGAGCACCGTGCCCTTGAAGCCGAACATGGCGCCGAGGGCGATCCCGACCAGGAGCGCGACGAGGCTGACATGGAACAGCAGGTTGCCGGTCTCGCGCAGGTAGCCCTTCTCGGCCGACAGCCCGCCGCCGGGCCGCTGCACCGTCCGCCACCGCGAAAGGCTCGAGCCGGCCGCCGCGAGCGCCTGCTCGGGAGAAAGGTCGGTCTCCCAGCGGTCGCTCGCCGGCAGCCGGGTCAGCGCAACGGGCACCGCGGGCGGCTTGGTGCGCAGCGCCCGGGCGTGCAGCCGGATCCGCGGGCCGAGACAGCCCACCAGGCTGACGAACAGCAGCAGGTAGATCGCGGCGAACCACGGGGAGGTGAAGACGTCGAACAGTGAGAGCTTGTCCAAGATCGGCGCGAGCGTCTTGTGGTCGGTGAAGTACTGCTTGACCTCGACCGGGTTGAGCGAGCGCTGCGGGACGAACCCGCCGGGTACCGAGGCGAGCGCGAGCATGAACAGCAGCAGCAGCGCCGTACGCATGCTGGTCAGCTGCCGCCACGCCTGGCGCAGCGGGTGCGCCTTCGCGCCGCGCCGCGGCGGGGCAGCCGGCCGCGGGGCGGTCGACAACCGGGTGGCGGTGTCCTCGACGGTGTCTTGCACCGACGTCATCAGAGCGCTGCCGTCGCGCCGGAGACGACGCCGCGCAGGTGCACCATCGCGGACTCCCACAGGCCGCTGACGAGCAGCAGGCCGACCAGCACGAGCAGGCCGCCACCGACCCGCATGACGACGGCGTAGTGCCGCTTCACGACGTCGAACGCTCCGAGGGCCCGGCGAAAGGCCAGACCGGTCAGGACGAAGGGCACTCCGAGCCCGGCGCAATAGGCGGCGGTGAGCAGCGCACCGCGGCCGGCGCTGGCCTGCGTGTACGCGAGCGCCTGCACCGCCCCGAGCGTCGGGCCGAGGCAGGGCGTCCACCCCACCCCGAACAGCACCCCGAGCAGCGGGGCCCCGGCCAGGCCGGCGACCGGCAGCCGGTGCACGCGCACCTCACGCTGCAGGCCCGGCAGCAGACCGAGGAAGGTCAGCCCCATCACGACGGTGAGGACGCCCAGCACCCGGTCGACGACTGCCTTGTGCACCAGCAGCTGCGCCCCGAGCCCACCGAACAGCGCGCCGCCGGTGACGAATACGGCCGAGAAGCCCAGCACGAACAGCACGCTGCCGGCCACGACCCGCCCGCGTACGCGCACCGGGGTGGCCACCCGCACCAGCAGGTCGCCCTGAGACACCGAGACCGGACGGGTGTCGCCGAGGTCGGCGCCGGACAGGCCGGTGACGTAGGACAGGTAGCCCGGCACCAGCGGCAGCACGCACGGCGACAGGAATGACACCAGGCCGGCGACGGCGGCAACCGGCATCGCGACCAGCAGCGGCCCGTCGGTGACGGCATTGACGAAGCTGTCGGCTACCGACACCTCAGGCCTGCTCGGCGGCGAGGGTGAGGAGCGGGCCTTCGAGCTCGCTCTCGGTCACGCCGCCGTCGAAGATGCCCGCCAACCGGCCCTGCCGGTCGATCAGCATCGTTGACGGCGGGGTCTGCGGCACGACCTTGCGAAAACGCAGCAGCAGCGCCCCCGGCTGGTCGTACAGGGAGGGGTAGGGGGTGTGGCTGACCCGCTCGAAGGCCATCGCGGAGGCGCGGTCGTTCTTCACGTTGACCCCGATGAAGGCGACGCCACGCGGTGCGGTGCGGGTCGCCACGGCACTCAGGAATGGCGCCTCGGCCCGACACGGCCCGCACCAGTCGGCCCAGAAGTTCAGGACGATGATCTGCCCACGCATCGCGGCGGTATCCAGCGCCGCGCCCTGCAGGGTCTGGCCGGCCAGCGTCGGCGCGGCCTTCCGGTCGGCGACGGCGAACAAGCCGTTCGGGCCGGTGGGCAGGCGCCCGAACTGGTAGTCGGTGGCGCCGGACGCATCCGCTCCGGACGTACCGGCACAGCCGCTGAGCAGCAGCGGGGCAGCCAGCAGCCCGACGAGAGTAATGCGGCGAAGGCGAGTCATGGCGGGGGTCACGGTCCACAGGTGCGTCGGGCGGGGCAGTGCCAATCATCGGCCCTGCAGGCCCGCTCTGCCTACCCGGGTGCGGCGTCCCACTACGGCTGCGCCGCGAGCCACTCCGTCGCCAGGACGCCCATCACCACCTGCTCGACGAACCGCCCGTCGACCCAGGCGTCCTCGCGCAAACGCCCTTCCACGATGAACCCGGCGCGCTGGTAGGCGGCCAGCGCCGGCGCATTGCTCGCCAGCGTCTCGAGCTGGACCCTGTGCAGGCCCCGGTCGCGGAAGGCGTACGCCAGCAGGACCCGGCAGGCGTCGGTGCCCCAGCCCTTGCCACGGGCGTGCGGCGCCATCGCGATGCCGAGGTGTGCCCGCCGGTTGTGCGCGTCGATGCCCCAGAGCGTGACCCGTCCGACACAGGCTCCGTCGACGTCGACGACGAAGTCGGCCTGGTTGTGCGCGGGGGCCAGCCGGCCCTTCCCGGCATCGAACTCGGCGAGCATGGCGGCCACGGTCGTCGGCACGTACGCGCCATCGGCGGCCAGCCGCCAGGTCTCGGGCTCGAGCTCCCAGCTGGCGAGCATCTCGACGTCGGCACGCTCGACCGGGCGCAGCCCGACGACCTGCCCCCGCAACATGCCGCCAGTGTCACCTGCGGCCGTGAACTCAGGCGCCGGGCCCCCGGCGCCGGCCGGCTTCTGCCGCCGGCTCGCTGTAGTCGACTCGTACCAGCTCGGCACCGTCGAACACCAGGCTGGTCAAGCTGGCCAGCCCGCACTGCCGCCGGTCCGGGCGGTGCCAGAGCCGGCGGCCCTCGACGTGCCGCCGGACCGTCCAGATCGGCAACTGGTGGCTGACGCAGACCGCCTCGTGCCCGGTCACCCGGTCGCGGACATCGCGGACAGCCCCCAGCATCCGCCCGGCGACCTCGAGATACGGCTCACCCCAACTGGGGGTGAACGGGTCGAACAGGTGCCGCCACATCTCCGGCCGGCGAAGTACCCCGTCACCGACCCCGAAAGGCTTGCCCTCAAAGACGTTGGAGCTCTCGATCAGCCGGTCGTCGGTGGTGATGCCCACGTCGAACACCGCGGCGATCGGCGCGGCGGTCTGCTGGGCCCGCAGCAGCGGGCTGGCCACGACCTCGGCGACGTCGCGCCCGCGGAGGGCCTCGGCGGCATCGCAGGCCATCTGCTGGCCATCCTCGGACAGCCGGAACCCGGGCAGCCGTCCGTACAGAATTCGGCCGGGGTTGTGCACCTCACCGTGCCGCAGCAGGTGGACGACCGTCCGGCTCATGCCCTGTCGCCGCTGGTCGGCGGGGTCGCCAGATCGGGAGCGGAAACCTGCGCGGCGGCGCGTGCGGCGTACGGCATCGCGTCGGCGACCTTGGCAAGGGCGGCGTCGTCGTGGCTGGCGCTGACGAACCACGCCTCGTACGCCGACGGCGGCAGGTAGACGCCGCGGGCCAGCAGGGCGTGGAAGAAGGCCCGGTAGCGGGCGACCGACTGGCGCGTGGCGGTGGTGTAGTCGACGACCGCGTGGTCGGCGAAGAAGACGCTGAACAAGCTGCCGGCCCGGTTGACCCGGTGCGCCACGCCCTCGGCGCTCAGTGCGTCGGAGGCGAGCCGGGCGACGGTGGCCGCCGTGGCGTCGACGTGTGCGTACACCTCCGCCGTGCAGTGCTGCAGCGTCGCGAGCCCGGCAGCGACCGCGAGCGGGTTACCTGACAGGGTGCCCGCCTGGTAGACGGGGCCGACCGGCGCGAGCAGCGCCATCACGTCGGCCCGGCCGCCGAACGCCGCCGCCGGCAGCCCGCCGCCCATCACCTTGCCGAAGGTGAACAGGTCAGCGGCCACGCCGTCCAGGCCGTGCCAGCCGGCCGCGCTGACCCGGAAGCCGGTCATCACCTCGTCGCTGATCAGCAGTGCGCCGTACTGCTGGCACAGGTCCTTCAGCCCCTGGTTGAACCCGGGCAGCGGCGGGACGACGCCCATGTTGGCCGCGGCGGCCTCGGTGATGACGCAGGCGATCTGCTCGCCGATCTCCTCGAAGGCGGCGCGCACCAGAGCGAGGTCGTTGTACGGCAGGACGACCGTGTCGGCGGTCATCGCGCCGGTGACGCCACTGGAGTCCGGTAGTCCGAACGTCACCACGCCGCTGCCGGCGCTGGCCAGCAGCGCGTCGACATGGCCGTGGTAACAGCCGGCGAACTTGACGATCTTGCTGCGCCCGGTAAACCCGCGGGCGAGCCGGACGGCGCTCATCGTGGCCTCGGTGCCGCTGTTGACCAGGCGGACCTGCTCGACGGGGGCTACCCGGCGGACGATCTGTTCGGCAAGCTCGACCTCGCCGGGGCTCGGTGTGCCGTACGACGTGCCCTTGGTCGCGGCGGTGCGCAGCGCCTCGACAACGGCCGGGTGTGCATGGCCCAGGATCATCGGGCCCCAGGAACAGACCAGGTCGACGTAGGTCCGGCCGTCGGCGTCGGTGAGGTAGGGCCCGGTGCCGCTGACCATGAAGCGCGGCGTCCCACCGACGGCGCGAAAGGCGCGTACGGGAGAGTTGACGCCGCCGGGGATGACCGCCTGCGCTCGCGCAAACAGCGCCTCCGAGGCGGGCGCGTCGTACGGGTAACTGCCCAGCTGGTCGGTCATGGTCTCATCCTGCCGGACCGCCCTACGGTTGGCGGCTTGGGACCTGCCGTTGCCGCGTCCCGTGCGGTGCCGCGCAGGTGGCATGTTTGTGGCACGGCTGGCCGCCGTCGGTCGCCGACCTGTGGTCGTCCTGTCACGCGACGCCGTGATCCCGCGCCACCGACGCGCACGTGCGGCGCCGTGTACGACGACGATTCGCGGGCTCGTCAGTGAGGTCGTCCTGGAGCCCGGTGAGGACCCCGTGCCTCGTCGTTCGGCTGTGAACCTCGACTCGGTCGAGAGCGTCTCGGTCTCCGTGCTGGTCCACCGCCTGGGACGTCTGCGCGACACCCGCATGCACGAGGTGTGTGCCGCCCTCGCCGTCGCCGTCGACTGCTCCGACTGACCCCGACGCTCCAGTCGTGGCCCGCTGTCGCTCAGCGGGATGCGGCTAGGCGCTGCCCGAAGCAGCGGTGGGGTGCACCCGGCGCAGGTCGGTCAGGCAGCTGCCCAGTCCTCGCCTGCCGGACGCGCGGCCGCCGGCCAGCCGCGAACTGCGCGGTCAGACGAGGTCGACGGTGTGCTGCTGGCCGCGCGGACTTGTCCAGGTCGTCTCGCCCGAGCGGCCTCGCACGCAGGTCCACCCGTCGTGCTTGAGCCGGTGGTGATGGCGGCAGAGCGGGTGCAGGTTCGCAACGCTGGTCGGACCGCGCGGATGGGGGTCGCGGTGGTCGAGCTCGCTCCTCGCGGCGGCCCGGAAGCAGCCGGGGAAGCGACACCTGCGGTCCCGCGCCCGGACCACCCTTGTCTGGGCAACCGTCGGCTCGTAGCTCTCCGTCGTGGGCGGCGGAGCCGGCAGGTCGCTGGTGAGGCGGTCGAGCAGAGCCGGGCCCTCGCGCGCCAGCAGCCGCTCGAGGGCGACCGTCCGGGCGTCGACCGCGACGACCTGACCCGTCGCGTCGACGAAGACCCGCCGTACGCGAACGCCGGACAGTCCGACGGGAAGCGTGGGGTGGAGCAGGTCGCGGAGCAGCCCGGGGTCGACAGCGCCTATGCCATGCAACTCGGGCTCCGCGCGCGGGGGTTTCCGCGCTTCCGGCGCCATGTGATGTGGCTCGGCGTCCTCCGGTGTGGCGTCCGGCGGTTCGGCGTCCGCCAAGGCGATGCCGTCACGGGCCAGGTCGTCCGGCGTGGCGGGGTCCAGCAGTGCCAGGAGCTCAGCGGACAGGGCCACGGAGATGGCGATGGGCTCCGGCAGGGTCGGCCCGCCTGCCTGAGCGACCGGCACAGACTCGTCGACCGACACCGGGACCTCGATCTGGACCTCAATCGGTACGGCATGGCCGACCTTGGCGACGAGGGCCCCGAGCAGGGCGTCGAGCTGGCGCTGGCCGCGGCTGCGGTCGTCGTCGGGCCCGTGCCGCTGGGACGCCGCATCGAGGAGGCGGTCGGCGGCCAGTAGCTGCTCCGCGGCACCCGTGGCAATCCACGCTGCCAGCCCGTCCGGCAGCGGACGGAGTCGGACACCGGTGCGGCGCTGCTGTTCCTCTGCGCGCCTACGAGCCGCCGCTGCCGGGTCGAGCCTGACCGCGGCGCGAACCAGAGCTCGGCGCAGCTCTGCCGGCGTGCCCTCCCAACCGAGCCGTCCGCCGGAAGCCAGCACCTCCTGCAGCACCCGGGTCGCCAGGTCGTCGTCCCCGAGCGCCGCGGTCTCGTCCACGCAGACCATCACATGGGCGACGCCGAGCCGACCGTCGCGCAGCAAGCCGTGCAGCAGCGGCTGGTCGCGCAGCGCCATCGCGATCCCGAGCCGTGCCTCGACGGACTGCGCGTGCAGCCCGAGCGCCACACCGGCCTCGGCCAGCACGTGCGGCCGACGGCCCGTCCGGCAGTCCTCCGGACTGCTGTCCCACACCGTGAGCAGTGCCTCGCATTGACTCAGGAAGGCCTCGCCGGACGCCCGCTCCGCAGCCTGCAGGGCAGCAATGTCTACGTCTGCGATGGCCTCCTCGAACATACGAGCGAGGCTACCCCCCGGAGTATCGAGAGTCAAGCATTTTGCCAGGTCAGACCAGAGAAAGCAGCACCGGCAGCACACCCATCGTTAGAAGGAGATCCCCGTCCAGCGACCGGCGGGCGCACGCGACGGACGGACGGCGCCGACCCGCAGAGATCAGCGCAGCCGCTCCCGCGCCGAGCGCCGCAGCCAGAGCAGGCCCAGCACCGGCAGCACGAGGGGGACGTAGCCGTAGCCCGAGCCGTAGCCGGACCAGACCGTCTGGTCCGGGAAAGCGCTCGAGTCGGCGTAGGACAGCGTGCCGACGACGAGTACGCCGAACAGCTCGACCAACACGGCGGCCAACGCCACCAGCCGCCGGTCCCGGAGCAGCCCGAGCGTCGCGACGACGTACACGCCGGCGGCGAGCGCCGACAGCAGGTACGCGACCGGCGCATCGGAGTACTTCGTGGCGAGCTGCAGCCCGGCCCGGGCCGAAGCGGCGAGGGCGAAGACCGCGTACACCGCCGTCAGGGCGCGGCCCGGACCCGCGGACAGCCTCACCGCCACGTCGCGGCCATCCGCAGCTCGACGACGGCCAGCACGACGCAGGCGATCGCCAGCACCAGGGTGCCCCAGCGGGTCTGCTCGTCCGCCGACAGCGCGAGGCCGCCGGGAAGCATCAGCAGCGACAGGACGCTGTACCCCGCAAAGGCGCCGGTCTCCACGGGCCGGTCGCCCTGTGACAGTCGGTAGCCGACGACTGCGAGCTGGCCGAGCGCGACCAGCTGCAGTCCCAGCAGCCCCTGCAGGAACCTGCGGGGCGGTGGCCGGTCGGCAACGGCTGCGACGACGCCCCACACCCCGAGCAGCCCGGTCAGAAGCAGCACCGCGACGACGAGCCCCGAGGTCATGGAGGCAGCCTCAGTCGAGCCAACCGGCGACCTCGGTCGCCCAGTAGGTCAGCACCGTGCCGGCGCCGGCCCGCTTGATCGACGTCAGCGTCTCCAGCACGGTTCGACGGCGGTCGATCCAGCCCTGCGCCGCGGCCGCTTCGAGCATGGCGTACTCCCCGCTGACCTGGTACGCGGCCACCGGCACGTCCACCGCGTCAACAACGGCGCGCAGCACATCGAGGTAGGCCAGCGCCGGCTTGACCATCACCGCGTCGGCGCCCTCTGCGACGTCGAGCAGCGCCTCGCGGACACCCTCGTCGGCCGAGCGGGCGCCGTCCTGCTGGTACCCCGCCCGGTCACCGAAGGCAGGGGCGCACTCGGCGGCCTCCCGGAACGGCCCGTAGAACGCCGAGGCGTACTTCGTGGAGTAGGACCACACCGGCAGCGAGCTGAAGCCGTCATCATCGAGCGCCGCGCGGATCGCCCGCACCTGCCCGTCCATCATGCCGCTGGGGGCGACGACGTGGCTGCCGGCACGTGCCTGGGCCAGCGCCGCGGACGCGTACCGCGCCAGCGTCGCGTCGTTGTCGACCTCCCAGTCGTCCTTCTTCTTCGACCCCGTGCGCTGCTTCAAGATCCCGCAGTGCCCGTGGTCGGTGAACTCGTCGAGACACAGGTCGGACATGAGCACGAGGTCGTCACCGCACGCCTCACGCACCCGGCGCAACGCGACGTTGAGGATCCCGTCGGGGTCAGTGGCGCCGGAGCCGACCGCGTCCTTGTCCAGCGGCACACCGAAGACCATCAGCCCACCGATGCCGGCCGCGACGCACTCCTTCGCCACCGCCTCGAGTGAGTCGAGGCTGTGCTGAACGACGCCCGGCATGCTCGTGATCGGCACGGGGGCGGTGGCCCCCTCCTTGACGAAGACGGGCAGCACCAGATCGGCAGCCGACAGCCGGACGTCCGCGACCAGCCGCCGCAGCGCCGGCGTACGACGTAGCCGGCGCGGGCGGATGGCGCCGACAGCGCTCACGAACGCGCCGCCGCGCGCGCCACCCGCTTGCGCCGGGCGGCACCGGGCAGCTCCAGGCCGGCAGCGCGGCGGGCGAGGGCGTGATCGGCGAGCGCGTCGACCAGCGTCACGATGTCGGGGCGCTCGGCGAGCACGTCGACCCGAAGCCCGAGCTCCTGCGCGGTCTGCGCGGTCTGCGGGCCGATGCAGGCCAGGATCGTGCTGTCGTGCGGCTTGCCGGCGATGCCGACCAGGTTGCGGACGGTGCTCGAGGAGGTGAACAGCACCGCATCGAAACCGCCACCCTTGAGCGCATCGCGGGTCTCCGCGGGCGGTGGCGCGGCTCGGACCGTGCGGTACGCCGTGACGTCGTCCACCGCCCAGCCGAGCCCCTTGAGGCCAGCGAGAAGCGTGTCGGTGGCGATGTCGGCGCGCGGCAGCAGCACCCGGTCGATCGGGTCGAAGACCTCGTCGTACGGCGCCCAGTCGGCGAGCAACCCCTCGCTGGACTGCTGACCGCTCGGCACCAGGTCGGGCGCAATCCCGAACTCGACCAGCGCCGCGGCGGTCGCCTCACCGACGGCTGCAACCTTGACGCCGGCGAACGCGCGGGCGTCCAGACCGAACTCCTCGAGCTTCTCGCGGACCGCCTTGACCGCGTTGGTCGAGGTGAACGCCGCCCACAGGTAACGGCCGGTGACCAGGCCCTTGACGGCCCGCTCCATCGGCGCGGGGGTACGCGGCGGCTCCACCGCAATGGTCGGCACCTCGACCGGGTTCGCACCGTAGGACCGCAGCTGCACCGACAGGGCGCCGGCCTGGTCCCTCGTACGCGGTACGAGGACCTGCCAGCCGTACAGCGCCCGGGACTCGAACCAGCCCAGCTTCGCAGCCTTCTTGACCGCGTCGCCGACGACCAGCACGGCCTCACCGGTCAGGCCCGCAGCGCTGACGTCGCGGTCCGCGGCATCCAGCGTCGTGACGACCGTGCGCTGCTCGGCGGTGGTGCCGCCGACCGTCACGGCGACATCGGCCGTGGCGCGCCGGCCGTGCTCGACCAGCGCGCTCGCGGCCTTGGCGACGTCGGCGGCCGGCAGCAGCAGCACCAGCGTGCCGGGGGCAGCGGCGAGCGAGCGCCAGTCGAGCCGGTCGTGCACGCGGGCTACGGTGCGCGGCAGCCCGACGGGTATCCCGGCCGAGGCCGGCACGGCCACCGCAGCCGGAATCCCGGGTACGACCTCCAGGCGCAGCTTGGCCCTGACCACGGCCTCGGCGTCCTTCACGCCCTGCTCGCCGAGGTACGGGTCGCCGGGCAGCAGCCGGACAACGCTGCGGCCCAGCCGGGCGGCAGCCACGATCGCTGGCCCGGCCAGCTCGCCGGGCTCGGTGAGCAGCACCTCGGCCGTCGCGGGCAGCCCGGCCAGGATGGCGTCCCCGCAGCGGACGTCCGCGAGGACCAGGTCGGCCGCGGCCAACAGCTCCACCGCTCGTACAGCCAGCAGCCCGGGGTCGCCGGCACCGGCCCCGACCAGGGCGACCCGGCCGGCCGGCTTCTTGGCCGACTTCTTCGTGGTGGTCATCGTTCTCCCATCAGGTCCGCCGCGCCGAGGTCGAGCAGCTCGGCGGCGAGCCGGCGTCCCACCCCCGCCGGGTCGGACGTCGGGCCGGTCGCCGAGAGGCGTACCGACGAACTGCCGTCGAGGGCGGCCACCAGGCCGCGCAGGTAGATCTCAGGCCCGTCATCGCCCTCGGCCACCTCGGCCAGGGCGGCGACCGGTGCGGAGCAGCCGGCTTCCAGGGCCGCGAGCAGGGCGCGCTCGGCCGCCACCGCGCACCGGGACAGCTCGTCGTCGAGCACCGCGAGTGTCGCCACCAGCTCCCCTTCGCGGCACTCGATCGCGAGCGCGCCCTGGGCGGGGGCCGGCAGCACCTGCAGCGGGTCGAGCACCTCGGTGGCCTGGCCGAGCCGGCCGAGCCGGGCCAGGCCCGCGCGAGCGAGCACGACGGCGTCCAGCGAGCCGCCGGTCACGTAGCCGATCCGGGTGTCGACATTGCCCCGGACCGGCTCGACCGCATGACCCAACCCGAGCGCCCGGAGCTGCGCGATCCGGCGCGGGGCGCCGGTACCGATCCGCGCACCGGCCGGCAGCTCACCCAGGGTGAGGCCGTCCCGGGCGACGAGGGCGTCGCGCGGGTCCTCGCGGCGCGGGACCGCCGCGATGACCAGGCCCTCGGCGGGCGCCGTCGGCAGGTCCTTGTACGAGTGGACGGCAAGGTCGACCTTCCCGGCCAGCAACGCGTCGCGCAGCGCGGTGACGAAAACCCCGGTGCCGCCCAGCTGCGCGATCTCCACCGACGTCGTGTCGCCGCGGGTGACGACCCGGACCAGCTCGACCTCGCGACCGGTCGCCGCGGTCAGCGTGCTCGCGACCTGCCCGGACTGGGCGAGCGCGAGCGCGCTGCCTCGGGTGCCCAGGCGCAGCGGCGCGCTCACAGCCACCCCCCGTTCACAGCGGGCCGTCCTCGAACGCGACCGGGGCGACCGCGACGGCGGCCGGCGCCGCGCGGTCGAGCCCGAACAGCTCGCGCAAAGCTTCGGCATAGGAGCCGGCGGCCGGCGCCTCGGCGAGCTCCTTCACCCGCACCGTCGGGGTGTGCAGCAGGGTTCCGACCACGCGTCGCACGGTCGCCGCGAGCTCGGCCCGGGTGTGCTCGTCGAGCTCGGGCAGCCGGGCGTCGAGCCGGGCCAGCTCGGCCTCGGCGACCTGGGCCGCCCGGCTGCGCAGCGCCGCAACGGTGGGCGCGACCCGGCTGGCGCGCTGCCAGGCCAGGAACCCGCCGACCTCGGCCATGACGATGGAGCGGGCGGCCTCGACCTCGGCGCCGGCTTCGGTCGCGGCGAGCACCGACTGCAGCGTCTCGAGGTCGACCAGGGTGACCCCGGGCAGGTTCCGGACCGCCGGGTCGATGTCGCGCGGCAGCGCCAGGTCCAGGAAGGCGACCGGCCGGCCGCCGCGGTCGTGCACCGCGCGACTCACCAGCTCCAGTGGCACGACGACCCCGGTGGCGCCGGTCGAGGACACCACGACATCGGCCTTGACCAGCGCGGACTCCAGGTCCTCCAGACCGATACCGACGCCCTCCAGCGAGGTGGCGAGGCGGCGCGCGTTGGCCGCGGTGCGGTTGGCGACGGTGATCGACGCGACGCCGGCCCGGCGCAGCGTGCTGCCCGCAAGCGCACCCATCGAACCGGCGCCGATCACCAGGACGTCCCGGCCCTCGAGCGGGCCGACGGCTGTCACGGCGCGCTCCAGACCGACGGAGACCAGGGAGCGACCAGCCTCGTCGATGCCGGTCTCGGCGTGCACGCGCTTACCGACCCGTAGCGCGCTCTGGAACAGCTCGTGCAGCGTGCGACCGGCGCCCGCGCGGCTGGCGGCGTACGCCCGGCGCAGCTGCCCGAGGATCTGGGACTCACCGATGACCATCGAGTCCAGCCCGCACGCGACCTGGAACAGATGGGTGACCGCCTGGCCCTCCCAGTGCACGTACAGGTGATCGGTGAGCGTGGACAGCGGTACGCCGGAGCTGCGGGCCAACAGGTCGCTGACCGCGTCGACCGCGGCGTGGAAGGCATCGGTGTCGGCGTAGATCTCGACCCGGTTGCAGGTGGCCAGCACGACGGCCTCCGCGACGGCGCCATCGGTGAGCCGCTGCGCGACGGCGCCGCTGTCGTGCAGGCCGACCGTGACCTTCTCCAGCAGTGGCACCGGCGCGGTGCGGTGCGAGACGCCGACGACCAGGACGCTCACGCCGACACGCCGTGCTCGAGCTGCGCGTCGCGGCGGGCCTGGTGAAAGGAGAGGATCTGCAGCTCCACCGCCAGGTCGACCTTGCGCACGTCGACGCCGTCGGGCACCTGCAGGACGACCGGCGCGAAGTTCAGGATGCTGGTGATGCCAGCGGCGACCAGCGCGTCGCAGACCTGCTGCGCGGCATGGCCCGGCGTGGCGATGACGCCGATGCTCACGCCGGTCTCGGCCACGACTGAGTCGAGGTCGCTGACCGGGCGGACCACGCGGCCGTCGATGATCTCGCCGACGCGACGCGGGTCGGCGTCGAGCAGCGCAGCGACCCGGAACCCGCGGGAGACGAAGCCGCCGTAGCCGGCCAGCGCGTGCCCGAGGTTGCCGACCCCGACCAGCACCACCGCCCAGCCCTTGGTGAGCCCGAGCTCTCGGCTGATGTGCAGCACCAGCTCCCGGACCTCGTAACCGACCCCTCGGATGCCGTACGAGCCCAGGTGCGACAGGTCCTTGCGTACCTTGGCCGACCCGTCGCCGCCGCCGCCGACCAGCCGGGACAACTCGCTCGAGCTGACCGTGCTGCGGCCGCCCTCGGCGAGGGCGTGCAGGACGCGCAGGTAGACCGCCAGCCGCGCGACCGTCGCCTCGGGCACCCCGGGACGGCGCCGAGCGGTGCCCTGCTGCGTCATGGCGGCGACTCCTGCCCGGGGGCGCGAGGGGACTCCAAGCGCTGTCGTGCTCAAGGTTACGCGCTTGTGAACGCGTGCACGAAGTCCGTGGGAGGCATCACACGCCGGCCCGCAGCGCCGCCCGCAGGGCCTTCGGGTCCACCTGCCAGTAGGCGTGCGGAACTCCGTCCAGGAGCACGACCGGCACCTGCTCGCCGTACGCGGCAAGGTCAATCGGGTCGGCGTCGACGTCGCGCTCGGCGTACGCGGCCCCGGCGCGGGCGGCCTCGCGGGCCACAACCGGCGCAGCCTGCTCGCAGAGGTGGCAGCCCGCGCGCGTGACGAGGACGACCTCGCCGACCCGGCCCCGCCTGCGCAGCACTAACCCGCCAGCTCGCGCAGCCGGCCCTTGCTGACCTTGCCGGTGGCGGAGTGCGGGAGCTCGGCGACGACCTCGATCGCCGTCGGGCACTTGAACCGGGCCAGCGAGCGGGCGCAGTGCGCGACCAGCTCCTCGCTCGAAGGCTGGGCCCGCTCGCGCAGCACGACCAGGGCCTTCACCGACTCGCCCGTGTACGGGTGCGGGATGCCCAGGACCGCAGCCTCGACCACGTCCGGGTGGGTCAGCAGCACCTCCTCCACCTCCCTCGGGTAGACGTTGAAACCGCTGACCAGGATCAGCTCGCGCCGCCGGTCCACCAGGTGCAGGTCGCCGTCCACATCGGCGTACGCCACATCCCCGGTCGCCCACCAGCCCTGCGCGTCGGGGCCCTCGGCGCCGTCCGGCCAGTATCCGGAGAACAGGTTGTCGCCGCGTACGACGATCTCGCCGGGGTCGCCCTCCTCGACGTCGTGGCCGTCCCCGTCCAGCAGCCGCAGCTCGATGCCCGGCAGTGGCCGGCCGATGGAGTCGGGCTTCGCGACCGTGCTCATCAGCGTGCTGGTCAGCACCGGGGCGGTCTCGGTGAGCCCGTAACCCTCGAAGACGTGCTGGCCGGTGACCTCGAGCACCCGGTGCAGCACGGTGCTGGGCAGCGGCGCCGCGCCGCACAGCGCGAGCCGGACGGTGGTGAAGGCGTCGCCGACGTCGGGCAGCATCGACCACGCGACATACATCGGGGGCGCCCCGACCACGCAGGTGACGGCGTACCGCCGCAGGTCCGCGAGGGTTTCGACGGGGTCGAACCGCTCGACGAGGACGCCGGTGGCATGTTGCCGGGCAATCAGGCCGAGTGCGCCATTGAGCCCGTAGACATGGAACAGCGGCACCACCAGCAGCACGACGTCGTCGGTCGACATGACCTGCGGCTCGATCCGGCTGGTCTGCTCCAGGTTGGCCGACAGGGCCCGGTGGCTGAGCATCGCGCCACGGGGGCGCCCGCTCGTACCGGAGGTGAACAGCACCACGGCGAGGTCCTCGCCGCCGCGCCCGGACGTCACCGGGCTGCCGACGCCGGACTGCAGAGTCGACAGCGAGCCCGGCCCGTCCGCGCCGATGACCACGACGTGCTGCAGCTCCGGCAGCTGCGCCAGCAGGGTGTGCCCGGTCTGCGCACCGCGGCGCTCGGTCATGAGCAGCCGGGCGCCGCTGGCGCGGACCACCTGCTCGACCTCGGCCGCGGTGTACTCGGTGTTGACCGGCACGGCGACGAGCCCGGCGCGCAGGATGCCGAAGTAGACGACCGGGAAGTCCAGGGTGTTGCCGACCTGCATGGCGACCCGATCCCCGGCGGTCAGGCCGAGAGCCAGGAGCCCGCGCGCGGTCGCGTCGACGGCGGCGTCGGTCTGCGCCCAGCTCAGCGAGCCGGCCGGGGATCTGAAGGCGGCCTTGTCGGGCAGCGCCCTGGCCGCGTCGCGGACGAGCTCATCCAGCGAGGCGGCGGTGGGATGGGCTTGCTCGGCCTGGCTGGTCACGGCCTGGCTCCCTCGGGCTGGGCGGGCCCTCGGACGGGGCCCGGACAGTTTGTCACGACGGCCGGCCCGGCGCCCCGGAACGACGGCCCGTCAAGGCAGCTAGGGCGGGGTGGGCGGTGGCGTCGTAGGAGCCGGGCGGGTGGTGGGTGGCGCCGCCGGCGGTGGGGCGGTCGTGGGCGGCGCAGCTGTGGTCGGCCCGATGGTGGAGGCCGGTACGGTGGGGCGGGCCGGCGGTGGGGTGACCGCCCGCGTGGTCGTCGTGGGTCTGGGACGCAGCGGGCTGACCGTCGGGCGCGGGGCCGGCCCGACCGCCGGGGGCCCGGGCCCGGCGGCAGCCGCCGCGGCCGCCTGGTCCGCGCGCAGGATCTCGAAGGCCCGCGCGTAGATGCGCGCCGGCAGCGTGCCGCCATACACCTGCTTGACGCCGTGTACGTCCACCATGCCACCGCAGGAGGAGCCCTTCACGCCCTTGCAGGCCTGCTCCTCGTAGCCCATCCAGATCGCCACGCAGATGTTCTGCGGCTCCTTCGAGCAGCCGACGAACCAGGCGTTGGTGCTGTCGTTCGTCGTGCCGGTCTTGCCGTAGACGGTGAACGGCTGGGCTGCGGCCGGCGCGGTCCCCTGCGCTGTTGCCACCTTGCTCATCGCCTCGACGACCTGGTCGGCAACCCCGGCGTCGAGCACCCGGGTGCCTTCCGGCACCTCGGGGGCGCGTTGCATGACCTGACCGGGGTCGATGCCCGAGCCACCGGCCCGGATCTCGGTGTACAGCCGGGGCGGCAGCCGTACGCCGTGGTTCATCAGCGTGGCGTACGCGTTGGCCAGCGACAGCGGTGTGACCTCGGCGGTGCTGCCCAGGCCGAAGGACTTGGGCGCGACGGAGAAGGGGTCCGGATCGGTGCCGCTGACGGCCGGCACCTGCACGCCGGCGTCCAGCATCAGCCGGCGGACCTTGTCCCGGCCGACCTGGATGGCCAACGGGACGAAGACGGTGTTGATCGAGCGGGCCAGCGCGGCGCGCAGCGTGACGCTGCCGCTGCTACCGCTCTCGCCGGCGTTGCAGTAGTGGTACACGCCGCCGGGGCTGCCCGGATCCGGGATGTCTGCGCAGCCGGGCGCCGGCCGCAGCTCGTCCAGCGAGTGCCCCTCCTGCAGGGCTACGGCTAACGTGAATGGCTTGATGGTCGAGCCGGTGGAGCGGTGCAGATCCGTCGCGAGGTCGTACCCACCGCGCTGGTAGCCCTGTGCTGCCGGCCGTACCGAACCATCGGCCAGGGTGCGCTCCGGGACCCGACGCAGCGTCGTCAGCGCCTTGACGTCGCCGCTGCCGATGTCGATCGCCACCGCTGCGAGCTGCGGGTCCCCGGCGCCGGGCAGCACCTCGGCTGCGGCCTGCGCCAGGGCCTTCTGCAGCCCCGCGTCGAGCGTGCTGGTGACCCGCAGGCCGCCCCGGAACAGCTCGTCCTCGCGCGACGTGGCCGCGTACGTCTCCTTGAGCTGCGCCTTGAGCAGGTCACTGAACTCCGGGGCCGTCGACGGCGGCTCGGGTGGGGTGGCGCGGACCAGCACGATCGCCAGCTCGAAGGCCGCACTGGCCTGCGCCGGGCTGATCAGGCCGCCCGCGACCATCCGGTTGAGGGTGTAGCGCTGCCTGGCCTTGGCCGTCGGGAGGTCGGCGACCGGGTTCCAGGATGACGGTGCGGGGGCGATGCCCGCGAGCATCGCCGCCCTGGCGAGCTCGCGCACCGGGCTGCGGTCCCCCGTACCGGGGTCCAGTGCGAGGTCCTTGACCGGTACACCGAAGTAGTACTTGGCCGCAGCCTGCACGCCGTACGTCCCGTTGCCCAGGTAGAGCGCGTTCAGGTAGTCGACGATGATCTCGTCCTTGGAGAGCCGGTGCTCCAGGCGCACGGCGAGGGCGGCCTCGCGCAGCTTGCGCAGCAGCGTCCGGTCATCCCCGACGTAGGCGTTCTTGACGTACTGCTGGGTCAGGGTCGACCCGCCCTGAGTGCTGCCCCCCGTCAGATCGCGGAAAGCCGCTCGCAACGTGGCCACCGGGTCGACGCCGTTGTGGTCCAGGAAGCGCCCATCCTCGGCGGAGATGATGGCCTGACGCATGGCCAACGGCACCGCCGCGGCGGGCACCGGCTCGCGTCGCTCGGCCGGCAGGATGGTGGCGATCTGGGTGCGGGCGTCACCGGCATACAGCAGGGCCGGGCGGGGGGCGGGCGGCAGGTCGAAGGAGGCAGGAGCGGCGAGCAGCCCGCCGACGAACGCGCCGGAGCCGATCAGCACCCCGAGCAGGAGCACCAGGGCGCCGCGCACCACCCGACGCCCACGGCGCAGCCGGCGGGCCCGTCGCGACAGCGGCCGGCCGTGCGTCGGGGCGGGAACGCGGCCGGTCACCCTCCGAGGCTACGGCGCGACGCCTCAGGGATGCGCCCGGACAGGCGGTGCAGAAAGCACGCAAACCTGCCGATAGGTGGATCGGGGCACAACGGCGGCTGCGGTCGTCCTACCATCCGGCAGGACCCGGCCGTGGCCACGCGGACGGTGCCCGGCACCCCCACCCGACCCGTGCCGTCACCTGCCCGCTGTGCAAGGAGGCCCGATGCGAGCGCCGTCCACCTGCGCGGGGCTCCCGTGCGGTCGGCGGGGGTAGCTGCGTTGAGCCGGCGCGGCATCCCCGGGCTGCCGGCCCTGGGCGAAGCCGTCATCGCGGCTCGGCGCGATGAGCTGGCCCGGGCGGCCCGCGCGGGGCTGGTCAGCCGCGACCCGACGGACGCTGGGCGGCGACCGCCCGGTCGGGTCTCCTCCCGCGGCGGCCGGCTCGCACCCGGGAGCGTGCCGCCCGCCCGTACGCCTGACGACCCCGACCCGTCGGGCCCCGCGGCGCCGGACGGTGGTCCCACCCACCCGGACGGCGAGGCGGCCCGGTCCCTGGCGCTCGTGCACCGTGCACAAGCCGGCGACGCGGACGCCTTCGGCGCCTTGTACGACCTCTATGTCGGCATGGTCTACCGCTACGTCAGGCACCGCGTCGCGAACCCCGAGCTCGCCCAGGACCTCACTGCTGAGACGTTCCTGCGTGCCTTGCGACGGATCGGCACCTTCACCTGGCAGGGGCGCGACATCGGCGCCTGGTTCGTCACGATCGCCCGCAACCTCGTGGCCGACCATTACAAGAGTGGGCGCTACCGGCTCGAGCTGACCACCGAAGACGTCGCGACGTCGGCCCCGGTCCCCATCGAGCCAGGCCCGGAGGATGTCGTCCTGGCCCGACTGCAGAGCGCGGACGTGCTCGAGGCCGTGCGCCGGCTCAAGCCCGAGCAGCAGGAGTGCATCTCGCTGCGCTTCCTGCAGGGCATGTCGGTCTCGGAGACTGCGCAGGTGATGGGCAAGAACGACGGCGCGGTCAAGGCCCTGCAGTACCGCGCGGTACGCAGTCTTGCCCGCCTGCTCCCTGACGGGGTCGAGCCGTGAGCCTGTTGGTCGTCCGGGACCGGCCGGTGGGTATCCGCGACAGGACAGCCGTCACCTCCTGGCGGGCATCGTCGTTGCACCCAGTTACGGTCCGCTGCTCAAGGTCGCACCACAGAACGGGCCATCAGCCAGTGTCATACGAAGGTTCGTTACACAACGTGACGGCGGCTAGAGGTCGAGGGGGCTGCGGATGACCACCCGATCCCGCGCCGACGCCTTCGCCCGAGCCCTCGACGCGCGCAGCTCCGACGCCCGAGCCGCTCCTGCCTGGGCCGGCGATGAGGGCGCCCTGCTGACCGCGCTGTCGACCCTGCGCAGCGATCTCGATGACGTGGGCAGCCCGAGCCCGCAGTGGCGGTCGGCGCAGCGAAACCGGCTGCTCGCCGTGGCCGCCATGGCGCCGGCGCCCGGGACCGGGCCGGTCGCCGGCGCCGGGTCCCGCCTGCACGGGCTACGCAGCCTGGCCCGCCTACACGGGCTACGCAGTCCGCGCCGCATTTCCGTGCTTGCCGGTGCGCTCGCCTTCGCTGTTGCGCTGACCGGGATCGCCGTCGGCGCGACCCGCTCGCTACCGGGCCAGCCGCTGTACGCAGCGAAGCGCGCGACAGAGGCGCTGCAGCTGTACGGGGCGGGCGACTCTCTCGAGCGGGGCAACCGTCACCTGCAATTCGCAGAGACGCGGTTGCGCGAGGTTTCCGCACTGGCGTCGGGCCGGGGTTCGCTGGCGCTGCCGAACGCGTCGTCACACAGCAGACTCCTGGCTTCGGGGGCCGGCGCCGGCCCGATCGGCTGGGCCTTGGCCGACATGGACTTCCAGACCCGCACCGGCAGTGATCTGGTCCGGCAGGCTGCGCGGGACTCCGACGGCAGCGCCCTGTTCCTGGTGTTGCAGCAGTGGTCCAGCGAGCAGGCCGACCGCCTGCGCACCGTGGTGCCGGCCCTGCCGGGTGCCGAGCGCGAGCGCGCACAGGCCTCGCTGTCGGTAATCGCTGCGGTCGGGGCGGACGCCACCTCAGCTCTGGTCAGCTGCCCACCCGGGCCCGGCGGGTGCCCTTCAGCGGTTGGTCCTGGCCCCAAGGGCTTCACCGGGAGTCACACCGGTCGTGGTCCGCTGGCTCCGGTACCGGTACCGGTACCTGCCGCGCCCAACGGCTCTCCTGCGCTGCCGGTACCGAGTAGCAGCACTCCCGGCGGTAGCGGTTCGACCGGCAAGGTTCCCGGTCCGGTCGGCACGATCCCGGGTCCGGTCAGTCCGGCGGGTGTCGCGCCGCCGAACGTGCCCGCCGGGGGCGCGCCGACGGGGGGGCTGCCGTCGCCGGGGCTGCCCCCATCGCAGCTGTCGCTGACGGTCGCCCCGAGCAGGGCGCCGGCTGTCCCCCCGGCCCCACCGACGTCACCCCGACCTGCCAACCCGTCAGGGCTGCCACCAACGCTGCCGACGCCGGCTGTCCCGGTCGCCGCGGGCGCACCCAGCGCGGTCCCGCCGGGCCCCTGAAACGTGGGCAGGGTCGCCGGCGCCCGTGCCCCCACTGGCTAGGGTTGCGGCGTTCGCTCACCCCGATGCCCAGGAGGTCTGCGTGACGCGCGTGCTGCGCAGGTCGCGACGTGACGACGGAGTTGCCGCCGTCCTGGCGGGGGCCGCCTCGGCCGCGGCCGTCGAGGTGCCGGCCGCGCCACCCCCGGATCCAGCGGCGGCGGCCTTCTTCGACGTCGACAACACGATGATCCGAGGCGCCTCGATCTACTTCTTCGGCAAGGGCATGGCTGGTCGCGGGCTGGTCACCACCCGGGACCTGCTCAACTTCGGATGGGAGCAGCTGCGCTTCCGGGTCCGCGGCAAGGAGGACCCCGACACGGTTGCCGGGATTCGCGAGAAGGCGCTCGGCCTGGTTGCCGGCAAGAGCGTCGAGGACATCGTCAGGTACGGCGAGGAGATCTACGACGAGCTCATGGAGCGGCGCATCTGGGCAGGCACCCGGGAGCTCGCTCAACAGCACCTCGACGCCGGCCAGCGGGTGTTCCTGGTGACGGCCACGCCGGTCGAGCTGGCCCGCATCATCAGCCGACGGCTCGGGCTGACCGGCGCGCTCGGGACCGTGAGCGAGGTCGAGGACGGGCGTTACACCGGTCGGCTGGTCGGTGAGCCGCTGCACGGCCCGGCGAAGGCGGAGGCCGTTCGCGCGCTCGCCGAACGGGAGGGGCTGGACCTGTCCCGCTGCACCGCGTACAGCGACTCCTTCAATGACGTACCGATGCTGACGCTCGTCGGACACGCCGTGGCGGTCAACCCCGATACCGGGCTGCGCGAGCAGGCCCGGGCCAGTGGCTGGGAGGTGCGTGACTTCCGGACCGGTCGCAAGGCCGCCAAGATCGGGGTGCCCGCGGCCGCCGGGCTGGGGGCAGCCGCCGGCGGCGTCGTCGGGGGGCTCGCGCTGCGGCGGCGATACCGGCAGGAGTCGTTGTTCCGCCGGGTCCGGCGCTACTCCGCCGCCCTGCGCTGACCGGCGTCCGCCGTCTCCGCGCCCATCGGACATGCGGAGAGGCCGCGGGTCAGAAGAAGACTGAGCGGCGCTGCATGAGCAGCGTGTACAGCGTGGACTGGATGGTCTCGCGAACCTGGTCGGTCAGATTGAACACCAGCATCGGGTCCTCGGCGGCAGCCGGCCCACCGAGATCCGCGGTCGAGATCGGTTCGCCGAACTCAATGATCCACTTTGATGGCAGCGGGATGACGCCCAGCGGCCCGAGCAGCGGGAAGGTCGGCGTCACCGGGGCGTAGGGCAGTCCGAGCAGCCGCGCTAGGGACTTCACGTTGCCGATCATCGGGTAGATCTCCTCGGCGCCCACGATCGAGCACGGGATGATCGGCACACCGGTCCGCAGCGCCGCGGAGACAAAGCCTCCCCGGCCGAAGCGCTGCAGCTTGTAGCGCTCCCTGAAGGGTTTGCCGATGCCCTTGAAGCCCTCGGGGAACACGCCGACCAGCTCGCCCGAACTCAGGAGACGCTCAGCGTCGACGCTGCAGGCCAACGTGTTGCCGGCCTTGCGAGCCAGCGGTGCGATCAGCGGCAGGATGAAGACGAGGTCGGCCCCCAGCAGGCGCAGGTGCCGGTGGGCGGGGTGGTGATCGAGCATCGCGATCGTCGCCATCGCGGCGTCGATCGGCAACGTGCCCGAGTGGTTGGCGACGAGCAGTGCGCCGCCGGTGTCGGGTACGTGCTCCAGACCGCGGGTCTCGACACGGAACCACCGGTTGTACAGCGGGCGCAGCGGCGGCAGCAGGACATGCTCGGTGAGGTCGGCGTCGAAGCCGAAGTCGTCGACCTCGGCCTCGGCGGAGCTTGCCTCGTCGTCGATGAATTTCTCTCCGCCGGGGATCCGGTGTCGATTTCGTTCGTGTCGCCGACCTTGTGGGATCCGCTCCTCGTGCGCGCGATCGATTCCGCCGGGCGCTTCGGGCCGGCGAGCGTCACGTCGCTCACCGTCACCACCGCGGCGGTCCCTGAGGGGACGCTCGTCGTGTCGCTCGCGTGGGACGCCGAAGCGGATCTGGATCTGCACCTCGTCGATCCCGCCGGCTCGGAAGTGTTCAATCGCCACATCAACTCGTGGGAGCCACCGCC
>ENA-OFCI01000265-OFCI01000265.1-metagenomes-genome-assembly--contig:-NODE-265-length-34430-cov-3.930909_pt1 | contig 34430 bp, 46 predicted proteins | sample MGYA00153391_OFCI01 | MGnify analysis MGYA00153391
ACCTCCGTGTTCACACACGACGGTGGTCGCAAAAACGGGAGGTGGATGGTGCTGCTTCCCGGTGAGGGGTGCGGGGTACAGCAGGAGGTATGGCCGGATGTTGCGCACGGGCACTCCCCAGGCTGACGATATATCGTTGAGTATCGTCGAGCCAGAGTGGCCATGACGCTGAGGAGGACATCATGAGCAGTTCATTTATGGGCGAAGGGTTTACGGGACGCCGCGGCGGCGGCGAGGGTTGGCCAGGCGGCGCGGTGTGGGACGCAATGGACCAGCTTCGCGGACAGTTCGATCGGAAGTCCGGGCAGAGAATGGGACGCGGCGACGTGCGCGCGGCGGTGCTTGCCCTTCTCGCCGAGAAGCCGATGCACGGCTATCAAATCATCCACGAGATCGAGGAACGCAGCGGCGGCGCGTGGAAGCCAAGTCCCGGCTCGGTCTATCCCACCCTTCAACTCCTTGCTGACGAGGGCTTCATCGTTGCCGAGGAGTCCAACGGTCGCAAGACATACTCGCTCACGGATGAGGGGCGACAGGTAGCAGACGCCGCGGCAGGTCACCCCGCGCCGTGGGAAGCGCAGAATGGTCGGGACGGCGCTCGCGCGACCGCGCTACCGCGGGCAGGCATCGACCTGGCTCAGGCAGCCGCTCAGGTTGGGCGCTCCGGCAACCCGGAGCAGGTGAAACAGGCTGTCGCCGTTCTCGAAGAAGCGCGACGTAAGCTCTACGCGATCCTTGCCCAGGACTGACTTGCCCCCCGCACGTCGGCGCCGCTGAGATCAGATGACCGAGATTAGATGACCGACGTTGCAAACATGCGTGCCCGCTCCCGTAGGATTCTGCGGTTCGCTGCCCGGTATCTAGCGCAGGCGTGGTGGTACGAGTTGTTTCTGCCGCGGATCGGGCTCGCGCGCGTCGCAGCGCGGGGTAGGTCGGTGCGACTTCAGCGCATTGCGCAGCACTTCCACGTGCTCGCGGTTGACCTCGGGGGCCTCATGATCAAGGTCGGCCAGTTCATGTCGTCACGGCTCGATGTGCTGCCGCCGGAGATCACCAGGGAACTCGAGGGCCTGCAAGACGAAGTTCCTCCGGTGCCCTTTCCGGCGATCCGAGCCCTCGCCGAAGCTGAACTGGGTGTGACCCTTGAGCGTGCGTTTTCCTTCGTCGACCCGACACCGGTGGCGGCGGCATCCCTCGGTCAGGTCCACCGCGCTCGGCTATCGGAAGCGGATGCCGCCGAGACGGGCCTGCTCGACGTCGTCGTGAAGGTACAGCGGCCTGGCATCGGCATGATCGTCGATGTCGACCTCAGTGCTCTTCGCCGTGTCGCCGGCTGGCTCAGTCACGTGCGCGTCGTCTCGGATCGCGTTGACATGCCCGCCCTGGTCGAGGAGTTTGCATTCACCAGCCTCGAGGAAATTGATTATCTGCACGAAGCGGCGAGCGCCGAGCGCTTTGCGCAGGACTTTGCAGACGACTCTCGAGTGAGCGTTCCCGAACTGGTGTGGGAGCGCACAACGCGGCGGGTGTTGACCCTGCAAGACGTGACCGCCATCAAGATCAACGATGTCGACGGGCTGAGGGCAGCCGGCATCGACCCTTCCGACGTTGCCACCGAGTTCGCGGCCGTCATGTTCGACCAACTTTTCCTCTCTGGCTACTTCCACGCCGACCCGCACCCCGGCAACATCTTCGTGACGCCGCTCAGCGGCCCCGGCGTGGTGGAGGCGAACGGATCCCGGGCTTGGAAGTTCACCTTTATCGACTTCGGGATGATGGGCGAAGTACCCAAAGCTCTGCGTCAGGGTCTTCGCAAACTGGTCATCGCGGCCGCATCCCGCGACGGCAAGGGAATGGTGGACGGCATCCGCGAGGTGGGTGTGCTGCTGCCGTCCGCCGACACCGCAGAACTCGAGCGAGCGATGACAAAGCTGTTCGCCCGTTTCGGCGGGATGGGCTTCGCCGAGTTGCAGGAGGTCGACCCGCGCGAGTTCCGCGCGTTCGCCCTGGAGTTCGGTGATCTGGTGCGCTCGCTACCGTTCCAGCTTCCGGAAAACTTCCTTCTCATCGTGCGCGCGATGTCGCTGACCTCGGGAATGTGCAGCTCTCTCGACCCCACTTTCAATATCTGGGATGCCGTCGAGCCGTACTCGAGCAAGCTGATCCGCGCTGAGGGCGGCAACCTGCTCCAGCAGGTCGGGAAGCAGGTCGTGTCGGTCGGCGGCCTCATCGCCCGGCTACCCCAGCGACTCGACACCCTGACGACGCGCATCGAGGCGGGCGAGATCTCGGTGCAATCCCCACGGCTCGAGCGCCGGCTGAGCGGACTCGCACGAACGGGACGGCAACTCATCTCGGCGATCGTGTTTGCTGCCCTGCTGATCGGCGGCATCCTGCTTCGTGCCGATGATGTTGTGTTTGGAACCGTCCTCATGAGCGTGTCTGCGCTCCCCTTGCTTCACGTCCTCTTCGCGGGGGCACTAGCGCGGCGCGGCCCCCTGCCCTGAGTGCTCGTGGGATGCATATGGCGGCCTGTCGATTCGAAGTCGGAAGTCGTCGAGGTTGAGCAGCTGCGCGACCGGCAGAAGTACGCGATCTCGATTCAGCTATGCAATATCGGTTGAAGTTGTGCAGTGTCGATATTCTTGAGTATAAATTATGAAGTAAATTTCGCTGCGTACACCATTGCTGCCGCAATCCTCGTCGTCGTGACCCAGTGTGCCGCGTCGGGAAAGATCCGCCGCATTGGCTTCGTTGTTGTCGCGATCTCTGCGGGGGTAGCCCAGTTCACGCCGGGAGCCACGACCGCGTGCATCGTGCTCTTATTTCTGTTCCTGGGGTGGTCCGCCGTCGCTGCGTGGCGAGGAGCGAGGGCAGCAACGAGCTGAATCGAATTGCAATCTCCCGGTGTTCGACACAACGGTCTAAATTGTCGCCCGCTGATGGTCCGGTCCGCAGGCGGGCGCGCAGATCATTGTCGCTAGCGTGCAGAACTTACGCCGGATGTGCCCTCCCTGGGAAGAACAATTAGGCACTGTGCCGCCAGGACATCATGTGACGACCTCAGTGCGTTTCACGATGCATGTTCGATAGACATCAAATAACTGTCGTGCTGTGAGCGTGCCCAAAGCTCTCCCCGTGCCGGATGATGTCTCGTCCGACTGCCGCGCGCCGCTGTCGCAATCCAGCTGGACCCCCCTGCCAATCTCCCACTCCAATCAGGTTCTGCCTGACCGAGAAGGAGAACACCATGCCCACGATCCGCATTTAGGAACCTGCTCCTGTTGCGAGACCGGTTGCTGTGGCCGCTCTGGTTGCTGTTGAGACGGCTATGAAGTTTCTCCAAGATCCGCCCGGAATCACGGAGAGCCTGTCCGGATCGTGAGGACCTTGGCTCAAACCGGCCGAGCGAACCTGCGCGGCAGCGCCTCAGAGCAGGTTCGTCAGCACCGCGTCCATCTGAGAGCGACCAGCATTCTGCGCACACACGAACAGGACCTCGGGCACAGAGTGGTCGATGGAACCCTTCGATTGCGCAAGCGAAGCCAGTCGATCCGTCGCGAAACGGGTCGGCTTGCTGGCGAGATGGGTGTGACCGCGGAGTGCTCGCAGGTCGCTGAAGTCAGTCACGATGAGGCCGATCAGATCGTGGCGGGCAGCAGTTCGGCCAGCAGTGCCTGAACACGCGCCTTGATGTCGTCGCGGATCGGGCGGACCTCGTCGATCGACTTGCCCTTCGGGTCAGTCAGCTCCCAGTCCTCGTAGCGCTTTCCGGGGAAGATCGGGCACACGTCACCGCAACCCATCGTGATGACCACGTCTGAGTCCTCGACCTGCTCGGTCGTCATGAGCTGGGGCACCGCCTGCGAGATGTCGATGCCCTCCTCGGCCATCGCCTGGATCGCCATCGGGTTGATCTGGTCTCCCGGCTCGGACCCACCGGAGCGCACGTCGACGGCATCGCCGGAAAGTTTCCGCAGATAGCCGGCAGCCATCTGCGAGCGACCCGCGTTATGAATACACACGAACAGGACAGTGGGCTTCTCACTCATTTGACTCCTCACCCTGACGATGTTGCAAGCATAGATTGTCATCTCTGGGTTGTCGGAACGATCGAACGCGAATTCAGATGACGTTCACCGTGAGTGACCCAACGAGAGCTCACACCCGCGATTCGATGTCATTCCGACTGCTCCGGACCGGGCCATGACGCGTCCCTCCGGAGTTCTTCGGGCTGCACAATCAACCCCCGACGCTGAAGCTCAATCCACAGTGTGTCTCGAAGAGCGGGAGCCCACCCCCAGGCCTCTTGCTAACCCGTCGGCATCTGCGCGAGTCTGCCGAACTTCATCTCATTGCCTCCGACCCACGACACGACGATCCTGTCGCCCGAGATAAATTTTTCGGGTTTACAAGCCCTGCTGACGCAGCAGTTCAGGAATGCGCTCACGGAAAGGGAAGAACCCGCGCGAGGCGTGTGGCCAAGCGAGTGTGTCCCAGCGCCGCCTGACGGTCGTGGGCGTCACTCCCTCCGAGGCAAGAACGGCCCCGAGCGTCAGCATCCGTTCCTGCACCGGGCCAACCGGAGCGTACGGCACAACCACCGCATCGAGACGCTCGGATTCGGCCCACTGCAGAACCGTAGAGGGAAGTGCGTCGGGCAGCACTCTCGCCGGTCGCCCGAGAGAGTCCAACGCCCGAATGGCGGCGTCATCGAGGGCTGATGCCGTGAATCGACGGACTGCATCCGAGGCGCCGGAGGGCGAGCGCTCGTCGGGGTCGGCGGATCCGGCGATAGCGACGAGTCGGCTGTCCGAATCGAACCAGGAATTCTCGGCGCGCAGGCTCGCCGCTTCCAGATCCTCTTCGTGCAGCAGCAGCCCCACACGGGCGCCTGAGGGGGTCGGTTCGGCGGGAGCAATCGATGCCCGCGACGGCAGTGGCTCCTCGACGAGCGCTCGTGCCGACGTGGCGAGTCCCGATGGCGAGAACCGGCCCTCGGTGTAACGGGAAATGTTCGATGCCGTCGCCAGATAGGTCTTTCCGGCGGTCTGGAGCCCGGCAACCCACCGCCAGGAAAGCGTGTTGGAGGCGGCATCCCCATCAAGAAGGTGGCGGTAGAAAAAGTCCGCGCCGAGTTGCCAGGGCAGGCCGAGCGTGAAGATCCAGATGCTCGCAAACCACATGCGGGTGTGGTTGTGCAGGTACCCGGTATCCACAAGCTCGTGTACCCACGCATCCATCGCATCAATCCCGGTGCGCCCAGCGATGGCTTCGCGGTAGCTACCGGACTGCGTACCGCCGGCGAGCCCGAGCTCTGCCACATCACGGCGATACCGCCGCCACACCTCGGGATTCTGCTCCAGCCACCCCTTCCAGTAGGTACGCCAGAAGACTTCCTGGACGAATTTCTCGCAGGCGCCGAACCGATGCTTCTCGAGCACAGCCGAAACCACTTCGCGCTCGGTCAGGAGCCTGTGGCGGAGGTACGGGGAGAGACCGGAGACGTTGTCGCGGGAGGGTCCAGTGTCGTGGTTGCGGTCTCGCGTGTAATCCGTCCCTGCATGAGGGACAAACAGGGCGAGGGTTTCAAGGCCGGCAGCTCGGGTGGGAGTAAACATCTCCCTCATCATGCATCATCTGCTTTTGAGTAGGGCCCGGCCGACCGCGGAGAACTATGGGCGGCTGATGGCCCGCGAGCAGCCGCACAGCGTCGCTGAAATCACCACTCTCGACCGGTTCGCTCCCGCTCGGGAAAATGACGGTTACCGATCAGGGTCACCGAGGATCGACTGGAGGGCCGGTGCGAGTGGGTGGATGAGCGCCTCAGCACTCCCGTTGGCGAGAGCGGGAACACGCACGATGCGACGCCCGACCGTGACACCCACGAGCATCGACGACGCGAGTGCGATTCGAAGGGCGGTCTCCCCCATGTTGTCGCGTCGCGCCACCGGTGACTCAGTGATTCGCGCCTCAAGAAACTCGCGCAGTTGAGTCGCGGCCTGCTCGTTGCCCATGGCGCCGCGCAGCATTGCGAGTAGCGGCTCGGAGTCAACAGGATTGCCCTCCCAGATGCCGAGCCACTCACTCACCGACACCGGCTTCGGGGCCGTCGAAGGCTTCAGCGAAGCGGGACAGCGCGTGTGAAATGATCGACATGACGGCCCCGAACAGATCTTCTTTAGACCCGAAGAACCGCATGACGAGCGACGAGTCGACTCCGGCGTCCGAGGCGATTGCTCGGATGGTGGTTCCGGCGTAACCGTCCTCGGAGAAGCGGCCGCGGGCAGCACTGAGGATGAGCTGGCGAGTCCGGTTGGAGCCCGGTCGTCGTCCCGGCCGTTTCGGAGCGGACAGGGAGATTGTGTCCTTGGCCATGAGCCGAATTCCGTGAGGAAAAATCCTCTCAACAAGCGTCGAGTTTTACGCGTTATCAGCGTTCGATCGCAGCGTTCGGAGAGTTGGCTCCTGAGCCACGAAGGGAAGGAACTCATCATGAGCGAAGACCTGAGGATCTACAGTGCATCGCAGCCGCTGCCGCCCGGCCGAACGGGAATACTGACGGAATTCGAGCCGGGAACCCGAAATCTTGAGGCCGGCTTCCAGATCGCGCCACAGTTCCTGCCGGTGCCCGTCGACATCGTCTTCGAGAAGGATGTCGCCATCACGCTCCGAGACGGAGTGACGATCTACCTCGACGTATTCCGTCCCGTCGGCAGCAAGAAGTTCGAGGCACCCGACCCCGCCTATTGGTGCGCTCAGGGGTGTGCGATCTGCAACTCTGACATCCGCGGTGTCGTCGATTCCGACGGCAATAGTGTGTTGTGGGACCGGCAGGAAGGCCGGGACTGTTACGACGGGTCGAATGGCTTACCGAGCAGGAGTGGTGCAGCGGCAAGGTCGGGATGAGCGGAACTTCCTACCTCGCAGTGGCGCAGTGGTTCACCGCCGCGGAGCAGCCCCCGCACCTCGCAGCGATCAACCCGTGGGAGGGGGTCAGTGACGTCTACCGCGATCTCGTGATGCGCGGCGGGATTCCTGACACGGGGTTCGCCCAGCAGCTTCAGGACGGTAGCTTCTTCGGAAAGAACCAGAAAGAGGACATCCTCACCGAGGTGGAGCGCTACCCCCAGATCAGTGAGCTGCGGGAGAACAAGATCCCGGAGTTCGAGAAGATCACCGTGCCGGCGTACGTCGTGGCCAGTTACTCGAACACGCTGCACACCGCGGGCACCTTCCGTGCCTGGCGCCGGATCGCATCCGAGAGCAAGTGGCTGCGTATCCACAACAGCCAGGAATGGCCCGACTACTACTACGAAGTGAACGTCGAGGACCTGCGCCGATTCTTCGACCACTACCTCACGGATGAGGAGAAGGCTGGGAGGAGACGCCGCGCGTGCGGTATTCGGTTCTCGATCTGCGGGGCGGCGATCAAGTCGGGCTGACCGCTGACTCCTTCCCACCGAAGGACGTAACGTCCACGAACTACTACCTCGACGGCCTCACCCGCACGCTTACCACCGAGGTGCCCCGCGCGCAGGTGTCCGCCGCCTACGATGTGGCGTCGAATCCCAACGCCGTGTCGTTCATCACGCGGTTCGATGAGGAGACCGTGATGGTCGGCTACCCGAAAGCGCACCTCTGGGTTGAAGCGCGTGGGTCCGACGATATGGACCTCTTCGTACTCGTACAGAAGCTCGACGCCTGGGGGACGCCGCTGCAAGCCGTCACCGTCCCCAACCAGAGTGCCATTGCGCACGATCTCACGGATCACGGGGCCACAATCCTGCGGTGCAAGGGCTCGGACGGTCGGCTGCGAGTGTCTGCCCGCAACCTGGACGAGGACCGGTCAAGCGAGGATGTGCCCGACCACACTTTCGATCGCGTCGAGAAGCTCGCCCCGGAACAAATCGTGAAATATCGAGATCGACCTATTGCCGATCGGCCTCGCGTTCCACGCCGGGGAGCAGCTGCGCTTCATCATCAGCTCCGCGAACCTCCTCGGAACATTGATGCCCGGCATCCGCGAGTACGTCGGCGCCAATGCCGGCCAGCACGTGATCCACACGGGAGGCGAGCACGCGTCGTACCTACAGCTCCCGATTCAGAACGTGTAACTCGCGCCAAGGGGTGCCGGATTCAACGGGCATACGAGAAATCTCCTACGCGGAGGGCGTGACCAATCGGATTCATCCCGTGACCTTCTGCTCAGAGGTCAATAGGTCAACTTCGTTGCAAGAGCTAAAACCTAGAAAAACACTGGGCCGCGAGTGCAGAAAAGGCCGGATTTCGGCTCAAAAACGACCCGAAACTTTTTGAAGTGTAGGCAGGATGTGGGCACCGAGCACAGCGGTCCGACCGGATTTCAGAACAACTGCCGGTCAAACCCGTGTTATGTGGTGCGCCCGGAGGGATTTGAACCCCCGACCTATTGATCCGTAGTCAATTGCTCTATCCGCTGAGCTACGGGCGCATGCGTCGGGTAAAACCCAACTTGACGACTATACCAGCCGAGCCGCTCGCGGCGAATCGAGCGGCGTGAGCCTGCGGCCGAATGCTAGCCGGACTAAGGATGAGGTGTCGGCGAGTTCGAAACAGCGCGTTTCCGGCGAGTCGAAGGCGATGCGCAGCCAGCCGATCCCCCGAAGACAAGCTGAAGAAATACGGGCATGGGAGGCGCGCAAGTCCGATCCGCGTTCGGTTGAAAGCTAATCAGAGAGTACCGAGTGGTGCACGATGACGTGCTCGTGAAGGTTCCCTTGCAGCCCCCAATACAGGCCGACCTCAGGCCGCCACCGGTGATGCCGCGAGCCTCGGGCAGCGGCTGCACGGCACGCTCTGGGCGAGCGAGCTGGCGGGAGCGATGACGGGAGCGACGGCGAGCAAGCGCTTCACAACCAGCAAACTGGCCCGCGACCTCGACAAGATCGAGCACATTCAACGGCGCGGTGCCGCGGCGAACGGCGCGAAAGACCTGAGGCACCGACATACGATGCTCCACGTAGGCGGAGGCGGGAAGGACACGGGATCCGGATGCCCCGAAGAGAAGCCGGAGCGCGCGACTCCACCGCCAAAGCCAGGGAACCTGCTCCCGTCGCACGCAGCGATCTGGCTACCCGTCCTGCCACCGGGCTTCACCCGCCCGGCACGCCTGCGCCTTGCGCCGATCGGAAGCAGCGCATTGGCAGTGACAGATTCGGCCGCTAAGGGGCACCGCCCATAATTTACGATATGATAAATTGATGAATTCATTGATTACGAGGAGCTCTTCGCGGGAAGCCGGGCGGCTAAATGATGCTGTCAGCCCGGGGAGTCGTGGACCCCTGTCTGAATACTCCGATGTGCATCGTCCGCTCTACGAGGTAAAGGCCAACCTGTTCAAGGGCCTGGCCCACCCGGTGCGTGTTCGAGTGCTAGAGGTTCTCGCCGGGGCGGGTGACGTGTCCGTGACAGATTTGCTTTCCGACACGGGCCTGGAAGCCTCCCACCTCTCGCAGCACCTCTCGGTCCTTCGCCGCCATAACCTCGTCGTTGCGGAACGGCGTGCGAGCCAGGTCTTCTACCGGCTCGCCTACCCCAAGGTCGCCGACTTGCTCTCTATCTCTCGCGCCTTGCTGGTCGAGATTCTCCAAACAACCCAGCAGCAGCTGGCGTCGACGGTGAGCATGGCCGACGTCGCACCACACGCCGAGCTCCAAGACCCGACCTCGAGCACAGCATGAGGATCGCGGGATACGTCCGATCCCTCCTCCCCAGCTGGGCGGACTATCGCTCAGTCACCCGCACCTGGCGCGGCGACATCATTGCTGGGATCACCGTTGGCATTGTTGCATTGCCGTTGGCTCTCGCGTTCGGTGTCAGCTCCGGCGCGGGCGCAGAAGCTGGCTTGATCACCGCGATCGTCGCCGGAATTGTCGCCGCCGTCTTTGGCGGTTCGAACATTCAGGTCTCCGGGCCGACCGGAGCAATGGTGGTCGTTCTCGGACCGATTGTCGCCTCCCACGGAGTCAGCGCTGTTGCCACGGTCAGCCTGATGGCTGGCATTGTTGTTCTCGGGGCCGGTGCCGCGAAGCTCGGCCGCATCGTCTCCTACATTCCCTGGCCGGTGATCGAGGGGTTCACACTCGGGATTGCTGTGATTATCTTTCTCCAGCAAGTTCCCGCGGCCGTGGGCTCTCACCCAGGGTCGAGCAGCAACGCGTTTATTTCGGCTGTCCAATCGTTGACTCACGTGGATGTCGCTACGGTGGCCTGGCCACTGGCCTCGGTCGCGCTCGTCGCGCTGATCATGGTCTTCGCCCCACGCATTCATAAGAAGCTTCCCGGGTCGATCATCGCCATAATCGTCGTGTCCGTCATCGCCGCAGTCAGCGCCATTCCCCTGGCGAAAATCGGCCTATTGCCAAGCTCGCTCCCCACTCCCCAGCTCCCCTCGTTCGACCCCGCTACCCTGCAAGCACTCGTCGCACCCGCGTTGGCGGTGGCGGCTCTGGCTTCTATCGAATCGCTTCTTTCCGCTCGGGTGGCCGCCTCGATATCGGATACGGGCCCCTACGACGCGGATCGTGAGCTCGTCGGCCAGGGTCTGGCATCGATCGCGTCAGGATTCTTCGGCGGCATGCCGGCCACGGGTGCGATAGCTCGAACCGCCGTGAACCTGCGCTCCGGAGGACGCACCCGACTTGCTGCAATCGTTCACGCCATCGTGCTCCTCGGCGTCGTATACCTCGCAACCGGGGTCGTCTCCCAGATCCCCCTCGCCGCCCTCTCCGGAGTGCTGATGGTGACCGCAACGCGAATGGTCTCGGTCTCTACGGTGCGCAGCGTCATCGGATCAACCCGTTCCGATACGGTCGTGTTCATCGTCACCGCGATCATCACCGTCTCGGTCGACCTCATCGTCGCTGTCGGAATCGGCATCGCCGTCGCCGCATTTTTCGCGTTGCGAAACCTGGCAAGGTCCGGAGGGGTTCATCGGGAGGAACTGCCCACTCCGACTCAACCCGAGGACGAGCACATCGCCCTATTCCGCCTCGATGGTGCACTCTTCTTCGGAGCGGCAGACCGCATGCTCGAACGGGTTACGAGAATCGACAATGTCTCCGTCGTCATCATCCGCATGTCCGAACTCCAAGTGCTCGACGCGACCGGTGCGCGCGTCATCACCGAAATGATTCACGGGCTGGAACGCCGCGGCATCACCGTCCTCATCAAAGGCATTCAAGCCAAACACCTGAGAGTGGCCACGCGGGTGGGCGTGATCACCTCCCTCCGACACCAGAACCACCTCTTCACTGATCTCGACAAGGCCGTCAGTCACGCTCGCAGCCACGTCTCCCGCATCGTAGCGGCGTCCAGCTCCGAGGCCAGAACCAAAAACAGTTCACGATAGGAGTCCACCAGTGCAACTTCAATTGTTGATAGACCGGATGATCGACCAAGCGATCGAGCTCGATCCGTCGGGTTCCTACAGCATCCTCATCGGCAATGCCCCCGCAACCGAAACGGACTGGGCGACGGGCAAAAAGGTCTACCGGTGGTGCCCGGTCGTTCAGACTCGCCTGGTGCCGAACTACAGCGTCGTCCTGGCCCCCTCGCCGGACAATCTGCGCACGAGCAACCTGATCGAGTACCACGGCCGGATCCTCAACGGTGATGTCACGCGTTACACGATCCGCCAGAGCACTTTTTCTTCGGATGATGACGCCCCGAAGCCGTAGCCAACTGGGTGTTCCTCACCGATCAGAATCCCATACGTGATCTCATCGACGCGATGATGGACCGCGCTCATGATGACAACGACCTCGATGGGTGATTTATTGACGTCGGTCGCGCCTCCTCACGAGCAGGGCACACGACGATCTGGCCTCGCTGCACGGCCGTAAAACCTATCGACGAGTGCCGGTCGCTCACAGCAGCGCACTACCGAGGGAAGCCATGCTCCTCTCACCTGCAGCCAAATACTGAGCAGGCGCTCGTCGACTCCGACGCATGGGCCCTTCACTATCAGGACCTTCTGCCCTGTGCGTGCGCATGCCCCCCGACAAGGCTGTAGGAACGGGTACAGCCAACACGATTAGACCAATTCAGGAATGAGGCAAAACGATGATGTGGGGAAATTACGGAATGAGCGGTTGGTCATGGGGTTTCGGCGTCCTGGTCGTCATCGGCGTGGTGATCCTCATCATCGTTCTCGTGCGCAGGCAAACCCCTCCTCGAACCGACACGCCATTGACTCGCTCTACTCCTGCGGGCAGTGCGCCGTCACCAAAGCAGATTCTGGACGAGCGCTACGCCCGGGGGGAACTCACCACTGAGGAGTATCGAGAGCGTATGACGGCTCTCGGACTTGACTCCTGATGGAGCCGCTGAGTCGGCGGTCTGCCCTCACCCTTGGCGGAGTCGGAGCCGCGTTCGTGGTCGCCGGAAGCGCAGGGCTGGCGTGGGAATGGACGACGAACGCTGGATCGATCGCCCGTTCTTCGAACGGCACAGAGCTCGTGCAACCGAAGCTGCTCCACAGCGCGAACGGCCGTCTCGAAGTAAATCTCTCCGCGAGCCAATCACCGGTGAAAATCGGCGATACGACGGTCAATGCCCTCACTTACAACGGGTCCCTTCCGGGGCCGACCCTCCGGGTGCGCCCGGGAGACACGGTGACGGTGTCGCTCGCCAACCGGCTGGTTGATCCAACGAACCTCCACACCCACGGGCTTCACGTGTCCCCAAGGGGCTCGAGCGACAACGTGTTTCGCCGAATCGATTCGGGAACAACCGCGGAGTACCGTTACGAGATCCCGAAGGACCACCCTCCCGGGGTCTTCTGGTACCACCCGCACCACCATGGACTGGCTGCTCAGCAGGTGTTCGGAGGCCTCTATGGCGCGATCATCGTTGACGACCTCACGCCGATCCCTGCGACAGTCGAGAGAGTCATGATCATCTCGGACCTGTCGTTCGATGGGTTCGGGAATATCGCGGCGACATCGCAGATGGATCGGATGCGTGGGCGGGAAGGTTCTACCGTGCTGGTGAACGGCCAGCTCGACGCGACCATGACGGCGCACCCGGGAGATCGGGAACGCTGGCGGATTGTCAACGCCTGCACGTCGCGTTATCTCGATCTCCGGCTTGACGGGCAATCCTTGCAGCTGCTCGGCAACGACTCCGGCCGGTTCGGGATGCCCCGCCCGGTGAATGCCCTCGCGCTGGCGCCCGGAAACCGAGCCGATGTTCTCGTCACCATGGTGGCGGGTTCCTCGGTACTCCAGGCGCTGCCCGTGGATCGCGGTTCCCCTGCAGGCATGATGGGCGGAACCTCACAGTCGAGCGAGACAATCAGACTTGCCACGCTTCGCGTCTCCGGGACCGCGGCATCCCCGCTGCCAAGCCCGCCGATTTCCACTCCCCGGGACCTCCGGTCGGACGAGATAGCCCGGAAGAGAACCCTCATCCTTGCCATGGGCGGAGCCGGGATGGGCGGGGATGGGATGGGCTCCGGAATGATGCGATTCACCATCGACGGTAGGGGCTTCGATGCAGCCCGCGTCGACCAGTCCGTGGCGGCCGGCGCGATTGAGGAGTGGACCATCGTGAACACGAGCCCGATGGATCACCCCTTCCATCTGCATGTCTGGCCCATGCAGGTGATCGAGATCGGCGGTCACTCTGTGGAGACGCCGACCTGGCAGGACGTCGTGAACGTGCCGGCCCACAGCCAATCGCGGGTGCGCATCGCTTTCGAGGACTTCACGGGTACCGCCGTCTACCATTGCCACATCCTCGACCACGAGGACAATGGGATGATGGGCGTCATTTCCGTTCAATGATGTCGGTTTCGAGCTCTCCGGGATTCGATGCCACGCTGGCATACATCGTTCCAGCGGAGGGGCAAACCCTTCTGACAAGTAGTCCACCGGGTCAGAGCGAACTCAGAACTTCCCTTATTTGCCCGGTACCCGCGGCCTGTAACCGGATTGCGACCTTTCACTGCGTGAGGTGTTTGCAGTTCGGGTCGGTGGTCCCCGCCTGGGCCCAGGCCAACACGGGCGGCACAATCTCGACCTCGATAGTCTCGCCCGACGTTTTCATGGTCGCCAGTTCATCAGCGGAGACGATGGGGAGGCGAGGAGAGCGTGACGAGCCCAGCGCGCTAAACGGCGACTACAAGAGGTGATCGGCGGGGTACCGCGGAGTGTGACTGGCAAGTTTCCCTAACAGACCGGCCTGCCGGTTACGGTTGACCGGCCGCCGCAACTGTGGCGGCCTGGGTGGCCGGGATGAGAGCTTCCTTGACCGCAGCTGCCAACACGCGTTGCCCGGCAGCCGTCGGGTGAACGTCGTCGCCCTGCATGAGCTCGGGGTGACCACTCAGCGGTTGCCCGAGATCGACGTATGTTCCGCCGACCTGCGCCATTGCCTGCTGCACTTGCGAATTGATCTCAGCGGGCACGGTCGTGTCACCCCATACTGCGCTCAGCCCCACGATCTTCGCCCGCGGAAACTCCGCTTGCAAATCGGATACTGCGCTTAGGGTCGATTCGAGGAGCGCGGAATTCGACATTCCAAAATCGTTACTGCTGCCCTCGATAATTACAAGATCCGGTTGCAGCGCACTCGCCCCCTTCACGATCGACGAGAAATTACTATCGCAATCGTCAGCGGCACCGATCGCGAGAAAGCCAGCTCCATTACAGGCCAGGGCGCTGAGGGACCATCCATCCTGTTGCGAAATCAACTCAGGCCACGCTTGGCCGGGCTCCAATCCAAAGCCCTTCATTATCGAGTCACCAATGGTCAGCACGCGCAATGGGGCGGTCGGCAAAACGCTCGGGGCAATCGCTGCCGGCGTCGCACTGGCCCCAGGGGTCCCCGTGACGCTTGGTTTGGTTTGGGCCTCGTGGATGTCACGGGGGGTGGATGTCGCCGGTCCTGGGACTGCCCGTCGCAATGCCGTGGATGATCCCGCCGCCGCGGAGAGTTGGGTCGAAATCGGGAAGTTGTAGGCCACAATAGAGGCGCCGATGACTCCGATAGCGATGACCGACAGGGCAGCGGTCAGTCGTCCTCGCCCTGGCCGCAGGTTGATGGAGCCGGCGTCCGCGGCGGGCCCTCGATCGCCGGTGCGGGTACTCCGGTGGCGGGGCTTAGACCTGAAGTGTTTCATTCGACGAACCACTGAACGGTAATTTCTTCGACTCGCGAATTCTCGCGCCGGATTTCGTTAAGAACTTCCATACGAATCAGAATCATATATGACGGTACGCACGACGTCAGAAGAAAGTTCGGGGGAGGTAAATTCGCTGCCGCCGCAGAGACAACTTTCGGTGACGGGAATTTTCATCGCTGCATCGTATGATTTGCACGGCTAAATTTGTCCGCTCACTGGGAGACCGTTGCACTATGGGTTCGTTGCTTTCGCTCAATATCGTAGACGGGACAATCGTTGCCATTTTCGGTGTCGCGAGTCTCGCGATGTTGGTCTACCTTGCATCGCACCGTGTACCCGCGCGACGAGCGGACGACGGATTGCCGAGCACCTGGGTCCGGAGACGCCGATGGATCATGGTGATCGCATTCTCAGCGCTCGGGGGCGCAGCAGCTGGTGTCCTGGTCATCGTCATCTGCGAAGTCTTCCTCAATCTGTTCGGTACGCCGCTGGAACTCGACACTCACGCGTGGGTCGTGGGCTCCTTTGCTGCGGTCGGCGTCGCAGTCGCGAACATCTGGACCTCCCGGTGGTGGCGTAAGGCGATTGCGAGTGCAGCCGTTATCCTGTTCCTCGCCACGGCAACCCTGGGCATCAACGCCAGCTACGGACTCAATTCGACCCCGGCGTCGTTGATGGGCATAAATATCGCGGATCCGCTGTCAGTTCCCCGGGCAGACCCCACCCCGAAGGCGACCCCGTCACCGACCGCTGTGCCCATTCCGCCGAAACCACTCTGGCAAAGGTGGAGTCCACCAGCGGGAATGCCCGCGACGGGGCAGTACGGAACTGTCGCCATCCCCAGCACTGCGTCCGGGTTCGTGGCCAGACTGGCTTACCTGTACCTTCCGCCTGCGGCTCTTGTCGCCGATCCTCCACCATTGCCTATCTTGATAATGATGATGGGACAGCCCGGCGGGCCAGACAGCAGCGGCAAGTTCCTCGCAACCCTCAATTCGCTGGCCGCAGCCAACCGGGGTCTTGGTCCGATTGTGCTCACAATCGACCAGATCGGGAGCCCAACACAGAACCCGCTGTGCATCGACTCGCCTCGTGGAAACGTGCACACCTACGTGATGACCGATGTGGTCAATTATGTTCGGCAGAATCTTCATGTTGCTGATGGTCGACTGAACTGGGCAATCGGCGGGTACTCGAACGGAGGGGAATGCGCCCTCTCGTTCGGGGCGAAACATCCCGAGGTTTTTGGTTCGATCCTCGACGTCTCTGGTGAGATAAGCCCCTCGCTTGGCTCGATAGATTCGACCGTAAACCTTGGATTCGGAGGAAACCGGAGCCAGTATGACGCCGAGCTCCCGCTCACAATCATGGGGAACACCCGATACGCGGATATGCTCGCGATTTTCACCAGCGGATCGAATGACCACTACTACGGTGCTGAGGCCGACACCGCAGACGCTGCTGCACAAGCATCCGGGATGACCACACACCGAATCATCGGACAGGGAGTTGGTCATCGCTCGGACGCGATCGTCTTCGGCGTTCCCGCAGGGCTCCCAATACTTTACCCGCGATGGGAGCTGTCGGCGCCGACCCAGTAGGCCGACCCAGTAGACTGGGCTTCACACGTGTCATTGGTATGACACCTACCGGGGGGATGCGCCTATCGGGGCGCCTTGTCAAGTTCGATTTCTTGAATCCTCCACTCCCTCCCTCCGCATGTCATGCGCTCATCCTCAGCGGTGCGGTCGCGATCGGTCCTGGCACACAGGCTGAAGTTCCCGATTCGAGGGGCGTGCCCTCGTTGTGGCGCAAGCGCACCACGCTGGACTTCTCCTCGGCAGCGGGCAGCTGGGACCTGAAGTCGCGCGGTCACGAGCGCTCCATAATCGGGTGCACTGACCAGCCCACCTGAGGGTTCGCTAAATTGCGCTGAATAGTGATTCACCCGCTGGTGCGGTGCATCGTTGTCAATGAATTGACCCGTCGGTGGAAATCCTGGAATCTGGCTTGCCGTGACCACTCGCATCGAACTGGATGGACCGCGGCACTGGCCTCCGATCCTGGCCACGGATGAGATCACTCCTGAGATTCGTCTCGGCGAGTATCGCGGATTGGCCATCACTGCGGGCACCGCCTACCGCTGCTCTCTCGGCTCACGAAGGCTGGAGTGATCACCTCTGCGTGGCAGGACAGGAAAGATGCGATGGACAACCTCCTGGAAAAGGAGCCCAGCAATGACCAACCGTGAGAATCTTCCCGGCATTGGGGTGATCCGCGATGAACGGTTTCACCGTATTCGCCCGTAATGAGGTGCACGAGATCCTGCAAAGCTGGCGGATCTCGGTGCTACCGGGAATCCTGCATCCGCCCCCAGGATCACTTCTGGATACACACCGAGGCACGACATGGCTGGTTGCTCGAGAACTGCCCAACAACCCACACGCTGAGTGCAGTAACAGCTGCACTGCCGAGCACAGTAGCTATCTTCTGACGACTTATCCCTCCAGGGACCCGCACGTTATCAACTGTCCGAGCGGCCATCCGACCGCGTCGTGGCTAAGAATCGATACTGCCTCAGCGAAGTGGGACCTGCTGGGTGTCGCGGGAGTCGACTGCCTGGAGTTTCTCTTAGCCCTCGATCACTCGTCTGGCGATGGCTACTACCGGGGTTGTCCAACGTCTCGCCTGCGTCGCGACCTGGCGTCGTCAATGCCGCGAAGCACACCTGACACCCAGATCATTCGGACGAATGGTGCGACTACGATCCCCCAGATGATGGAGGCGATGACATCGCTCGGGAAGTGGACCCCATCGATGACTAGCGCTGTACTCGCTCCGAGGATGAAAAGCCCACCGATGATTCCGGCCAACCAGCGGCTGCGACCCGCGCCAAGCCCGAGCACAATCGTGACCACGAGAGCAGTTATAAAGGCCGCGTGACCGCTCGGGTAGGAAGCGTCGATTTGCGCCGGCTTGAACGGGAACGGTAGGAGAGAGGCATCCGGACGGAGTCGGTGCACGACCAGCTTCACGACTGCCAGAGAAAGCCAGGTTGCGGCAATAGTGGCGGCGAAGGTAGACGCCACCCGGAGATTTCGCGTCAGCGCAAGGATGATGCCAGTGAGCACCACTGTTCCGACGATGGCCGATACCGGTTCGAAGATTATGTAGACGGCGTTTGTCAGTGAGCCGACCGCTCCGTTGTGGAAGCCGTTGAAAAACTTCACGACAGCAAAGTCAAAGTGGCCGGTTCGAATAACCAGCCCGACGACGAGGATGATGACAATGCCAACCCCCGCGGTCCAAATGATCCGTGCCCGATGAGTTGTCGGAGCGAGAAGTGCTCCCAACAACTCTCGCCCGGCACTCAATCGCGATTCCTCCGATGGGTTTGGTGCAAAGCTCACGCCGTGTCTCCCGTCGTGGTTGGGTCAGAGGCTAGACGCATGGCGTCGCGGACAAGGCCGCCAGCCAGCGAGAGGACACTATCACCAAGATCTGGTTGGGGGATCACGGCGGTGACCCCGGGTCTGTCGGCGAGAGGGACCAAGCAAGTTGCGTGCTTGTCGTCCTCTATTAGTGCAATCTCGTCAATGGTGGTGTTGGTCATAGAGTGAATTTTAACGGGTCGTCCTCGTCCCGCCAGTGTCGCAGGTAAGAACCCGGTAATCAGCACACGATCTGCCCGAGGTAGTCGGACTTGTATTGCCTTTCTCCACATCGTGGCAGCGTATTGGATGGACCGTTCCGCTCAACGAACGCACCACCCGTCCGGCGAACTCAAACGGTGAATTCAGTCGGCGTCAACAGCCCTCCTAACTTTCGAATACCGTCGCCAAAACGCCATTGTTATCGGGCTCGAAAATTCTCCCAATCATGAATAGCGCTGGGAAGTTTGCGTTTATCAAAGTGACAAGGCTCCCGCCGATGCGCCATATTTGCAACTACCGTTCACGTAGAGACCGACCACCACGTTCCACCATTGCCCCAGTAGCGGGCATGTCACCAATTCAGACGTGTAGATGTAAGTGCTACCGGTTCTGTAACCGTAATTGCCCCATCATCCGGCGTTGTTTACGCGGTGAGTGCATTGCCGTTCATTCCTCGGCTCTCTCGTTCCTCACGGTATTCCAAGCCCATGGCCTCCAGCTGCGCCCACACGAAGCGGTCCATCCAGACGCATAGCCGGCAACTCGCTCAGTGGCATAGGCGATCACTCTTGCTGGTGAGCGAATCGATGAGCATTCCTACTTCGCTTAAGGGGGCAGCAATTTCACGCTCATGCAGGCCATGGACCCTGCGGGAAACATTCTTGCAAGCCGGATGCCCAGTGGGACGGGATGCGAGAATGCTGGGATGCTTTCCCCACAGTCACTGAGCGAAGCTGACCGCCGCCTCGTCGCAATGTGGGCGGCGGACTGCGCTGAGCGAGTCCTGGTCTTGTTCGAGACCGAGGCTCCGACAGACCATCGACCACGCGATGCCATCGCTCGCGCTCGGGCATTTGCTCAGGGTGAACGTGATGCCGCCGGTGAAATTCGTCAGCGCTTCGTTGCTGGTCGAGCCGCGCACGCAGTGAGCTCTCCCGCGGCAGTGGCAGCCGCCCGGGCTGCTGGACAAGCTTCCGGAGTCGCTCACATGGGTGCGCACGCTCTCGGCGCAGCCGCCTACGCCGCGAAAGCGGCCGGGCTGGCCGCCTCGGACCAACCCACGGCCGCTTCCGACGAGATCTCCTGGCAACTCGAGCATATGAATGCAGAAGTCCGGGCAACGCTTCAGCAGTTGCCACCACTTGGAGCGAACTCCGCGGGCCCGCTCGGTTCCGGTCTTCTCTCGTCAGGCATCCTTGGGTCGAATATTCGGACGATTCAGGCCGCGATAGGCACTATCTCGCCAGAGGAGGGTGTCCGGTAAGCGGAACGTCTTGTGCAACAGCGCGGAGGCCGAATTATTTAGCTTCCGAGCATGCTGATGCTGCACCGCGTTGCAACACTATGGAGGGTTGTTCGTGGCCTGCCCACCCACCGCCCTGTGCTTCCGAGGGGCAAAGCGTAGCTCGCACCGTTTAAGGTGCGGAGTGCGCTTGTGGTCTTGACGACGGGCATGTTGGACCCGGCCAATCAACCTTGGTGTTATCAACCACGCTTTGGCATTGGCCGCGAGGTGATCCATATTGAGATCAGGGCGGTGCCGAGTCCGATCATTAGGGCGGCGGCGTTGACAGAGCCGGAGATGATACCGATAGTCGCGGCGTAGGTGACGAGGCGCACCAGCCCGACGACGATGAGGATCGCGCCGGCTGCCATGAGGAGCACGGGCAACCGCAGCGCACAGCCGAGCGCGGCGAGGGCACCGAGTACGACCAGGACGAGTGCTTGCACCAGGTTGACCGATACGAACTGTAGCGGCGTGTAGTGAAGCAGCGAGAACAGCGAGCTGAGCGCGGTGAAACCGGCGACTATCAGGCCCCGGGTGCGCCAGACCGCTGATGGGGAAGCTGTACTACCGGTAGGTGTGGTGGCGCTCATGAGAGAACCATCGCAATCCGAGCCGGCCGACCTGAGCCGAGCGACCACCGGGGTCTCAGCACTCCATCGACACCGGCGATCCGCCCGGCGGCGGTTCCCAGAATGACGAATTGCGCTGCGAACATCAGGTAGTAGCTCCACTGCCACTCTCCGGGGGTATTCAGCACCGAGAGGGTGATGGCGATGGTCTGGAGGATGCCGATGGTCGCCCAGAAGCGTGTCAGGAATCCGACGAGCAGGAACGCGCCGAGGCAGAATTCCGCTATCAGCACTCCCCAGCCGAAGAGCACGAAGTTGGGGAAGATAACATTCTGTACCAGCCAGCTGAAAGCTCCGAGCACCGGATGCTTCACCGCGTCAGCGGTGTACTGGTACAGGCCGTTGTGCGCGGCTTGCCCGAAGTCGGGCGGTCGTTTCCAGTTCACGTTCTGCAGCCACATCAGCCCCACTGCGATCCGCACAGCGGCGAGCACCGCACGAGTGGGACGCCCGGTCTCGATCTGGTTGACGACTGACGCTCTGGTTGTTCGGGTGGTCGTAGTCATGGCGTTCCCGTTTCGTTTCAGGCACACGCGAACATCGAGGTGGTGGCCGTTACTGACGACCACTGTTGGGTGAAAAGTTCGCTGACCCGGTCGAGCGCGGGGGCAAGGGGCAGTATCTGGCGACTCACGAGCGCGTTCTCGTCAAGGGCGGCGACGGGATGCCAGTAGATACCGTCCGCCGTCACGGTCACCTCGGGGATCAGCGATTCCCGCGTAAAAGCCACCCCTTCCTCCGCGACCCCCTGGTGCGCGATGGGGCGGATAACCTGGTCGGCTCGCGGGATCCCGAGCCCGTCGAATAGCGCGTGCAGCTCATCGAGGGCCGGGTCGTCGTGGGCTGAGATGGTCGCGGCGACGCGCACGGTGAATCCTTCGTCGAGTGCGACCCTGATGCCGGTAAGTGCCCGTTTCCAGCTCCCAGCGCCGCGGTGCGAGTCGTGTACCTCGGGGGTTGGCGAGTCAACACTGATTTGCAGCGCGAAGCCTTGGCGTGGCATCGCCTGAAGTTTGCGAAGCCCCTGGCCGCGGAACAGCATGCCGTTGGTCAGCAGTGTGGTCGGCAGCCTGTCGACGCAGGCCCGCACGATGACGTCGATGTCGGGGAGCAGGAACGGTTCGCCGCCGGTGAGATACAGCTCGCGCACGCCCCAGTCGGCGGCTTCGGTGACGAGTGCCTGGATGTTGTCGATGCCGAGCAGACGCGGGTCGGTCTTCGGCGATGAGGCAACGCAGCAATAGTCGCACGCCAGATTGCAGTGGAAGTTGGTGTAGAGCCAGAGCCTCGCCCCGGGCATCCGATCGGCGGGGATCATGCTGCCGGGGTTGCGCGGTCGTCCGCGGCCCACGGTCACCTGCCCGGTGTCCTGTTCGACCATCAGAGTGCTGACGAGGGTGTTTCCCGTTTTTTCGCACCAGCGGCGTACGAGGTCCAGTTCGCTTGCCGACGCCACCGCAAACTCGGCCGTATCGCCTTCGGCCATCTGTTCTACGGTGCGCATCAGCGCCATGACTACCATCGGGAGTCGACGCCCTGTTCCGCAATCGCCGTAAACAGTCCGTTGTAGCCCTCGAGGTGGGGTTCGACCCATTGGGTGAGTCCCTCCAGTTCGAGGATGCGCCGGTGCGCTGGTACCTCCCAGTCCATGGCGAGTAGCTTCGCCACCCACGGTGCATAGACCGCTTCGGGCAGGGTGTCGAGTGCCGTGAACATGCAATGCGAGTAGGTCTCGGTCTGCCAGACCGGCTCGAGCATCCCGGGCATCAGGTCACCGCGGCCAATGTTCTCCCACACTGTGATGCCGATCGCGGCAACATCAGCATCGCCGGCGAGCACCGCGTCGATCGCGTCCAGCTCGCTGCGACCGGTGTCACCGTGTTTACCGATGTCACTGTTGAAGCGTTGAATTTGCATGTGATCGACATCCACCCCGGCTTCGCGCAGATAATGCAACGGCAGGATCGCGGCATGCGCTGAGTCCGCCGACCCGAGTGCCAGGCGCCGGGTCGCGATGTCGCCAGGCCCGGACCAGCCGCTTCCCGCGGCCGCCACGAACACCGTCGAAAAGGTGGCGTCCGTGTCGCGCATGGCCAGCGCCCGCACGTGCCCATCGGTCTGCAGCACTGAACGTGCATACGCGAGGTTCGTATTCCAGGCGATATCGATCATCTCCGCCTGCAGTGCGTCGACCAAGCGGCCATAGTTCGAGAACAACACGAAATCCATTGCCGTCGCGGGTTCGTCGAAGTACTCGCGGATACCTTCCCAGATGGGAACGACGTTCGGCGTGTAGGCGACCGCTCCGATGAGCAGGGGTGCTCCGACGAGCTTCGACATCCGAAACTCAGAACAGCGGAAGGCCGGTGAGGGCCTTGCCGTAGAAGTCGTAAAGCACATCTGCGGTCGGTGCCATGACCGAGCCGGCGCGCGCATCCCGGAAAGCCCGCTCGATGGGCAGGTGTTTCGAGAACGCCGCCCCGCCACACACCCGCATCGCCGATTCGGTGATCGTCAGCGCGGCGTCATTAGCGGAGGCCTTCACTCCCAGCACGAACAGTGGAGTGTCGTCAGCTGGGCTCGCCACTTTCGCGGCTGCTTGGGCGAGGTACGACTTCTGCGCCATCAACGCGATGCTCATCTTCGCAATTTGTGCCCGGATCGTCGGTAACGCGGACAGCGCCTGGTCCAGATGCTCCAGCCGGGCGCCGGTCACGTGTGCGACAGCGCCATCAACGGCTGCGGTGGAGAGCCCGAGCGACACTGCGGAGTTGCCCAGGTTGAACCAGGGAAGCACGGTGGCCATCATCGTGCCGAACCCGCTGCCCGGCTCACCGAGGCGATAGCTGGACGGAATAGTTACCGCTACTGTCATCGGGCTCGACGCGTTGCCGCGCAGCCCCAGTCCGCTCCACGGACCGGCGATGTCCAAACCTGGCGTTGAAGCCGGGATCGCATACAGGTCGACGGTCTCCGGGTCGACCGCGCTTTGCGACGACATCACGTACACGTCGGCGTAGCCGGCCGAGGTCACCCAGCTTTTGTAGGCGGTGAAGCGGAGATCGTCCCCGTCGGCGACAGATTCAGACACGGGAGCCCAGAAGTGTGAGCGCGACCCTTTCTCGCTGAACGCCAGGGTGCCGAGGACCTCGCCCGATGCCATTCGCGAAAGGAGATCCGGCATCGCGGCCGGCGGGGCGGATGCGACCGTCACCGCGGCCGCGACATGCATCAGATAGATCATCGCGGTCGAGCCGCACGCCGCCGCGATTGCGCCAAGCACCTCCGTGAACTCGACTGGACCGGCCCCCATGCCGCCGACATCCTCGCTGATCACCAGGCCGAGCAGCCCGCTCGACCTGAGGGCCGCGACTGAATCAACGGGGTAGGTTCCATCGGTATCGACCTGTTGGGCGTGAGCGGCAGCTACTGCCGTTACCTGCGCTACAGCTTCTTCGAGGGTCGACTGCGTCATGGTCATCCGGTCTCCTGGCATCGTTGCTCAAGTTTCTCGACACCGCTGTTGCGGGACCGACCAGACCAGTATCCCCCTCAGGGATGCCAGCGCAATAGGGGATTTCGTTACAGGTCTCTAACTCCGCTGTGGGCGCATCGCTAACTGAAATCGCATTGGCGGCCGGGCGATTCCAGCGGGATCGCGGTATGTCCTTAGTCACGTCCCGCTGAGTGGTGGAGTTTCTCAACACCGTGCGGATTAAGCTCAGGCGGAGACGAGTTGGGGAGGATGTTCACCTCCTCGGTCATCTCGCCCCCTCAGTACTCGTGTTGCAAGCATTCCGAGGGTAAGCCCTTAGAGCATGCGACCCATCAGGCAGGCAAGGCTGGTCGCACTGACGCTGAACGGTGGCATTTCGAAAATCATCGGGATGGTTAGCAGAAGTCCGAGGATCCAGCGGATAACGCCGTAGACGATTTCCACAACCGCTCCTCTGAGGTAGCCGGTCAGCAGGCGGTTGCCGAAAGGAACGGTAAGTCCCATGCCAATCACTACGGACATCGTCATCTGGATGGCGAAGCCCACCTACAGAGCATTCGAACCGACCATGCTGGCGATCAGGGCCAACATTCCCATGACCCCCATCAGCATTCCGAAGATCAGGCCTCGGGCGATACCGCTAATCGGTCCCGCTTCGGCGCACACTGACCTCATGGACATTTCAGTACTTCACATTGAGGACTGCCCGAACTGGGCAGAGACAGGCTCCAGGATTCGCACCGCGCTAAAAGACCTCGGCGTATCCAACACGGAGGTGAGCTTCGTGGAATTGCGCACACCAGAAGATGCCTCACAGGTACCGTTCGCTGGCTCGCCGACGATTTTGGTGGACGGAACCGACCTGTTCCCGAGTGACGGCCGCACAACGGACCTTGCTTGCCGGATCTATCGAGCCGGCGCTCATTTTGCGGGCATTCCATTACAGGGTGATATTGAGGACGCTCTCCGGCGACGCCTCTAAGACCAGTGAATCTAATGCGACGATCGACCGATAATTGATCGCCCGCATGCGAGCCATGCTTCACCGCAACGACGATCCGCGACTGTTGCCAAGACCACCGCAGGGCTCGCGAGTTTTGCGCCTGTTGGCGTGAGCGGGGTCGGGATCGTCACACTGCCCCGATCGCCCCAACCCGGTGAAGCGGGGCAAGTGTGTCCCCCTGGGCGAAGCGATGATCCCATTTGGAAGGCAGAGGACGCATGATCAGGCCGAGCCGCGGGCGGGATAGTCGTGATCGTTGGCGTAGACGATTCCGGCGATGATGTCGTCGAGGGGCGGGCGCCCGAACGGCATGCTCGCTACGTTGCTCCAATACACGGTGCCATCGGAATCAAGGATGAACATTCCCGGTTCGCTAAACACGGACGGCTCCCCCTCCTTGATCGCAGTGGAGATGAACAGCCCCCACTCCCGCGCTTGTTGTTCCGTGAGCCCCCACGCCACTGGCAACGAGCTCAGCCCCCAGCGAGCGACGACCTGTTCACTTCGTTCCTCAGACTCCATGCTCACGGCAACGACTCGACCGACTCCGACCGCTCGAAGCTCGGCCAGCCGTTCGTCCAGTTCCTTCAGCTGTCGTCGGCAGACCGGGCAATGCAGCCCGCGATAGAAGACCACAAGCGTGAAACGGCCGCCCTCGCCCGTACCCAGATAGAGGTCGTCCGTCGAGCCTCCCCCGGTCAGAGAAAGTGACAATTGAGGCGGAAGCTTTCCCGGTTTAGTTCCCATAAGACCAGCAACCTTCGGGAATGCACGAACATTCCGGACCAGGCAGGAGGCCGACCCGGTCACCCGGCCGCGCTCCCGGCGACTCTGTGCGTATCTATGCGCACGCCCCACCACGGCGGGGACCTCATCGCCGCCCACGCGGTCTTCGGCGTGTACTCGACCGTGTCAAGCGTGACCTCGATCCGCTCTTGTGGCCATATTTTGCGTCAGGTATATGAGGGGATCCGCGCTGCGCGTTCCGGCCAACTTGCAGCACGTGCCCGCAAGCCGGACGGTGAACGCGACCGATTCGGGGCTTATCCGCGCGACTGCCGAGCCTGATGATGCTGTGTCAGACGGGGACGGTCAGCGGAACGCTTGACGATCTTGTTCACCACCGGTGTTGATCGTCCCGCTAGCCGGTCGTTGGCCGGACGGCATCACGGCGGGCTGCACATCACACTGGGAGATCATGAAGGACTGGTCGTCCTTGGGCATCCTTTGCTCAACGTTTCCCACCGGGGCCGTCGGTTCGAGTGGATGTAAAACGAGTTTGCCGACTGGGTGAAGCGGGTGGGCAACCACCACGGATATAGCGTTCAGTTGCGGCCTCTCGGTGAGGGGGCCCATGTCGGCCCATCGTCACAGATGGGCGTGTTCGCCCGCGACGACAACCGAGAAGGATCGGTTCAAGTACTCATTTGACAGGTCACGACTTTGCGCCCATAGTTTGATCGTTGATCGCGAACACCATCAATATTGCTCCGCAACAGAAGGCCCTGTTTCCGAAGAGTACGCGTGAGTGTCCGCGACGGTGCGAGTGTGCCGGTATGTGCGGATGCCCGTACTGACACCGTTTGGTACTGATGGTTCATTTCATCTCATGACTGAGACCTTAGATCGATGGGAATAGAGGACTGCCGTGCGCGTACTGGTGAGCACCACTGGCGGCGTAGGGCACATTTTTCCCGTGATTCCGCTCGCACTCGAACTGCAGCGTCAAGGTCACGAAGTCCTTTGGGCAACGGCACCGGCATCATGTTCGATTGTCGAAGGAGTGGGGATAGCCACCAGTCCGGCCGGACTAATGCCAGCGGAACGTGCACAGCGCTTCCTCCAGAACAGCCCCAACGCCTTCGCCATCCCACCGCGTGAGCGCCGACCGGTGGCATTCGCTGGCTTCTTCGCAACCACTGCAGGTCCAGTCATGATGGAAGCCCTCGTGCCTCTGTTCGAGGAGTTCAGGCCCGACCTGGTCGTGCACGAGACCTCAGAACTTGCGTCTTCGCCAATTGCGACGTCGAAAGGTATTCCGAGCGTGACGGTTGCTTTCAGCGGTGAATTGCCAGGACCGGTCGTTGCGGCTGGTGTGGTGGCGGTTGCGCCACTGTGGTCGCGCTTCGGACTCGATGTCCCTCGTGACCTGGGAATGTACGCTCACGCCTACCTTCACCCGTTTGCCCCTCCGCTCGGCCAACGCCCGCTGGGCGCAACCATCCACGACATGCAGCCATTTACGGCCGCTGGCCAGTCGAGTGATCTTCCGGATTGGCTGGAGTCCACCGGGACTGAGCGGCCATTTGTCTACGCGACGTACGGCACGGAGAATGGTCCACAGGCCCCCTGGAGGGCGATTGTCGGCGCACTCGCTTCAGTGGATGTGGATGCCGTCGTCACGGTCGGTCGCGGTATAGATCTCGATCCACTACGGGCGATGCTCGCAGATCTCACACCGGGTCGGATCCGGATTGAGCCCTACGTGCCTCAGGCCATTCTGATGGAGCGGGCAGCCGTCGTGATCTCCCACGGAGGCGCGGGAACCATGCTGGCTGCTGGAGTCGCCGGCGTGCCACAGATCGCACTGCCCGTTGCCGCGGATCAGTTCGAAAATTCTGATGCGTTTGTCGGTGCTGGGGTAGCTGTGGCGCTCGTAGAGGATGAGCTGGACCCGACCACGATCGCCGATCGACTGAGGTTGCTGCTGGAAGACGGTTCGTTTAGAGATCGTGGCCGAGCACTTGCTCGCGCCTTCAGAGAGATGCCCAGCCCCGAGTCGATTGCGAACCGTCTCATCGAACTCGTCTAAGAGCAGTTACTCAGTCTCCGTCGGTCGTGAGCACCGTTTCTCACTACGGCGAGACGCATGATGGTCTTTCTAACCAGGATGCGATGGTCGAACCCGCTACAAGGCGGGTGCCGCCAGTGTGAGCCAGGCCTCGTCGATCGTGTACCCCAACGAGGTGTTAGCAGCCAAACTTGCGACGTTGTCATGCGATCCCCCTGTGCGGAAACACTTGGCACCGTCGAGCAGCAGAGCCAGCACCGAGGCGGCCTTGACTGCCGTGGCCAGGCCGCACCCACGCCATTCTTTGGCGACGACCGTGAAGTCGGTCTCGACCTGTGTGCCGTCGACATCGACGAATGTCATCGCAATCACTTCGCCGTCCGGTGTGATCACTCCGAATCCTCGGCGGATGCCGCTGACGGTTGCCCGCTGCGGGCTTAGGACGTTGTGAATGGTGGCAACACCTCCCGGATAGTCACCAATCGTGATGTCGTCCAGCGCCATAATTGCCGGCCTGTCGGAGGGTTCGAGCTCACGCACCAGAACGTCCATCCGGACGTGCTCGAGGATGGTGCTCAGCAGTACAGTATCCACATCGGCAGCGTTCAGCCGTGCGCCCCAGGATCGGGCGACAACCCGCCACCCCTGCCCTTGAAGCTCACCGACTCGCGCATCATCTCCCCTGAGCACAGCGTTCTCTTCCATCACCGCCCAATCCTCGCACCCTGGAGTTCACCCCCACGCCGAGCAGAGGCTCTCCAGAGGGCCAGAAGCGGGACTCCTACGGAATCGCGTGCTAGTTGCCCCCTCGGGTGGATTTGTTGTGAATCGCGACGACTACGAAGGGGGGCAGATACACCAAACTGAGCAAGAGAATGGCGCCCGATCCCCAGACGATGAGTAAGAAGACGGCCCCAATTCCGACGAGGAGTCCCGCCGCTGCTTGCATAAGCACGCTGGCCCGCGGCCGTCGGTAACTTTGATCGCTTCTCCATAGCGGGATTTGTCGATCGCCTGCGGCTCGAGCCTCGAAGATCCCCGAACGCGTCGATAACGCAAGACCGGTACCGACAAAAAGGATGCCGACAATAAAGGCCAACATAACGTCCGATCGAAGCTCAGTCGGTAGTACCAGCGTTGCCCGATTGTACGCCGATCAGCCACCCCATGGGATCGTTCGTAAACGGACACGCAATCGGGCCATAGGCCTTGGCCGGGACACACAAACGGTCAATCGAAACTCATGCCCTGTTCCCATATCGGGAACCTCAGCGGGCTGATGTCCCAGTGGTTGTCTCTGTGATATTCGTGGTGCTGGGTTCACGGGCGGGCCACGTGACAAGCAAGAACGCCGCGAGGGGACCCAGGAACAGCGTCAGAAGAAACCACGTCCATGCAGATCGATTTCGCGTGCGAGCATATCCACCGGCGAGGATCGCGACGGTCAACCAGACGAATCCGACGGCGGAATTATCCCAACTCATGCGGTGAGATTAGCACGAGGATACTTCACCGAACTTTTCGAGTTCTAGCCAGAAAGAATGCCCGTAAGCGGAACGTCAACTGACGGAGTGACCGTGGAGTTGAAGGCCATCTCAGCGATTTACCGATTCAGTCGCTTCCCGGGACTTGCTGTTGAGAAGGTTGTTTCGCTTGATTTGAGAGCCGCAATCCATCGTCAAGGAATTTGGCCAGAGCCGATGTTGGCGACGCTTGAAGCGCAAGCTCTTGCTCGATCTGTTTTGCGTACCGCCTCCGTTCGTGTCATTCCGATCCAGGGAGCCCGATCTTTACGAACAGGCGGTGGGTCAGCCCCCTCGACGGCGGATTGGGAAGCGCGTCAGCGGAAGGCCTCCCTGGAGGTCAGCCCACGTGGCCTGAGTTCGTCAAACGCATCCAGCCAGGGCTCAATACCCGCGCTGGCCCGGAGCGCTCGCTCCAATCGCACGGGTCCGACGATCTTTCGGTTGGGCAGTCGGGCAACCTCATCCTTGTTTGCTCGCCGTCGCTGAGAGCCCGAGTAATTCACTACATCGAAATGGTCGGCCGACGCCACCGCCTCTTTAAACGCGGGAAGCGGTAGATCGTCACGAACGGGAATCCAGTCCACCACCTTCCAATGGCCTGCGTGGATCTTGGCGTCCAAGGATAGTGCGAGGAATTCCACTGGACCGGCCAGTACCTCGATAAGCCGGGTTGGCAAGTCGGCGGCTGACATTAAGGGTCCGAAGACAGCAAAGAAGTAGGCGTCCTTCCCGTAGGTCGCGACGACTTGGCCGACGCCGAACCGACCATCTCCTGTCGGGATCGTGAAAACGTCACCGATCCTAGGGCGCTTGATCACCACGGGTCACCTCCTGCTCCGACGTATCTGGGACCACTCATCTGGTGCCGCACGTTATCCAAACCGCCATTCGGGTTGTTGAGGTTAGTCGGGCCACCTTCTTGCCTAATGAAGAATTCCTCCATCCGGTCCAGCTCGCTACCCGGTTTAGCGCGGCCAATTATCTCGAACATCTCGACCGCCGACACTGCGTCGGAGAGACTCAAAGTGCTTCCTCAATACATCTGACTACTCCCTGAAGGAGCCCTAAATTAATCGAGCCGCGCCTAGAGAGCGGGCTGCGGCAGGAGCAGAACTGGGTCGGCGGCCCGGGCTGGTCCCCGCTGCGGGCGGCGATCGTGCACGCGCAGTTCGAGACGATCCACCCGTTCATCGACGGCAACGGCCGTACCGGGCGCGCCCTCATCCACACCGTCCTGCGCCGCGCTGACGCGCTGCGGAACACCCTCATTCCGATCAGCACCGTGTTCGCCGGCGACACCGACTCCTACATCGCCGGGCTCACCGGCTACCGGGCCGACCCGCCCGAGCTGGACGAATGGGTGATCGGCTTCGCGCAGGCCGCCGAGCACGCCGCCGGTAATGCCCTTCGGCTCTCTGAGGACATCGCCGCGCTGGACGTTCAGGTGCGCGAGGATCTGGTGCGGTCGCGCCGCGACCGTGGCCTGAGCCCGGTGGTGCCGCGCCGGGACGCGGTGGTGCTGCGCATCCTCGAAACCCTCGCCTCCGACCCGGTGCTCACCGCCGAGTCGGCAAGTACCCGGCTGGACGTGTCGCCCGCGGGTGCGCACCGCGCACTGACCGAGCTGGCTGAGGCGGGCATCCTTGGCCGGGCGAAGGAGAAGGGCCGACTGGTCTGCTGGACGGCCGACCGGCACCTCGCGCTGGTGGCTTTGACGGAGCGGAGCAACCGGGGCGGCGACGACGATACGAAAGATCGCAAGCCGCGGCTCGGCCCCGCACCACCAGACCTGAGCAAGTTCGGTACCGCGCCGTCGGGCCATACCGTCCGACGGGACGGGATGGGTCTGTAGGGCTTACGGCCCGAGCCCTCGGCCGGTCGGTGTCGGCCCGTAGTCGGGTGGGTGAAGTCGTGGAGTTGTGCGGCGCGCGCCTGGCGCTCGGCCAGAGCACGCTCGGCCACGAAGTCGCGCCGCACCGCCTCCGCGCGCTCGCGCTACCGGACGAACTGGCCACCGCGGAGTGCGTCGTCAAAAAGTCCGGACATTCCACGGACGCTCGGCCGGAAATCCAGCCTCGGAGCCAGCCGAAGGAGAACCGAAACAATCCCGGAATGGGGCTTTGATCGGGTATTTTTGCGGAGCCGGTGGGATTTGAACCCACGGAGGGCTTACGCCCTCTCCACCTTAGCAGGGTGGTGCACTAGGCCGAACTATGCGACAGCTCCAAGTTGTCGTCTGTAATCATAGCGGCACTCATCGCGAGCGCCCATTCACCCCCCCTGTATTGGGGAAGGCCCCACCCCCGGACTGGGGAGCCGAATTGCCCGAACGGTGCCCGACTGCCGATTTAGAGTGAAGTCCAGCACATCGGCCAGGGTCACTAGATTGCGAGCATCCCCTGTCGCTGCCGAACCGCGCTCCGAGCTTCCGAGGGGGATCATCCTGTTTCCCTCATCTATCGCCGCAGCCGGCCCGGCCATCGGCTTCCTGATCGTCACTCTCGGCGTCGTGCTGCTTATCGTCGCCGTGCTCTTCTTGCTGTACATCAATCGCGGCCCGAAATAGTCGGCTACCTGTTCACTTTGGAGCAGGTGTAGTCGGCCGCAGTCTGCCCGAGCACTCCGGTGACCGCACCGGCAGGCGGCGGAGTGGTTGCGGCAGCTGCTGAGCCGGACGGCGCCGGAGCAGCGGATGCCGAGGGCGCGGGGGATGCCGGCGCGGTCGGGTTGGCTACGGAGCCGCGCCCTGTGCCGGAGTCGAGAGTGAACGGCTCATCTGCCTTGATTTTTGCGAAGAGCGCGTTCGCGACGCTTGTGAGGGGTGCCACCTTGCCCGCGTACACTCCGCCGGCCCCCGTTGTGCCCGGGTATTGCACAAAACTGATGCGGTTCAGGGGAATACCCTTCAGCACGAGCGCGAGAGACGCCATCGTGTTGATGTTCTTCAGGCTGTTGGAGAGGGTCATGTTCTGGCTCGCCGCGGTGGCGATCCCGTAGAGCTTCGTGAAGTTGGTGAGAGTGTCATTGCTTTTCACCGTGCGCACGAGTGAAGAGAGGAAAACCTGTTGCGAACTAATGCGGCCGAGGTCGCTGCCATCGCCGACACCGTGTCGACTGCGAAGGAAGGCAAGAGCATCCGCTCCCGCCAGAGTGTAAGTGCCGGCCGCCGGGAGGTCGATGCCGCTGTACCTATCGACCAGGGGGCCGTTGATACAGACCGGCACCCCGCCGACAGCAGTCGACATCTGGATTACGCCCTGGAAGGTGATGAGCGCCGCGAACGGAATCTTGAGCCCGGTGAGAGCCTCAACCGTGAGCACGGTGCAGGCGAGCCCACCGTAGGCGAGCGTGTTGTTGATGGGCTGGGCCGACATCGCGTTGTAGTTGCCTTTGCCGTCCTCCTTGGGGCAGGCGGGGATCGGCACGACCATGTCGCGCGGGATGCTCACTGCCACCGCGTTGGACTGGTCTTTCGATACGTGCACGAGCATCGTAACGTCGTTGAGAACTCCGTCGTCCTTACCGAACTGGGCCCCCTGGTTGGCACGCGTGTCGCTACCGACGATGAGCACGTTGAAGCCACCCTCAAACGATCCGAGGCCGGGAGGTGGACCCTGTTTTTCGCCGGGCAGGGCGACGGTCTTGATGTTGTTAGTGATCTGGCTGACTGCGATTCCCGCGATGGATACCCCGCTCACGAGTGCAACGGCGAGCGCTGCCGCCACGAATTTGAGGACGGTGGTGACGGGGGAAGATGCACGCAGTTGGCCGTGCCGAGCGATACCAGCGATCGAGCGAGAACGAGGACGCAGGTCACTCATTGCAAATCCTTTCGGTAGGCGGGTCGGGCGAAGCGAGCCGGAAGGAGTTTACACGGGCGCGATTTGCGCGCGATCTGACGGGCGGGCGGCACCTGTCGTCGCGGGGCTCGTCAGCGCGCCAGGCTAACTCGAGGACTGGCCAATTCCTCTCTCCAGTTCGTCGCTCAACGCCGCGCCTCGGGTCTTCAATGCCTGGAAGATGGATGCCCACTCCCGCTCGTACTGCGCAGGCGTCAGGTCCTCATCCCGAGCGCGGATGTCGAGCGATTCAAACGCCGAGCGTGCCATGCTCATGCTCTGGACGTTGCCGTAGGAGGATGCTCCTCCACTGACCGCCACCGTAATGACGACCAATCTCACGGACTCTCTCCGCACCCGATGTGTTGCTCTAGCGCTCAGCAGGATGCCGACACCGTAGAGCGCGAAAGCCACCAGGAACGCACCGAATGGGGCGAGCACAACACCGAATCCGATCATTGCAAAAAGCGCCACGACCGCGCCGACTACAGGCCAGTTGCGATGGAGGACCACCGCGCGACACTCCGCCGCGGTCGTACCGGGAGGAAATACCGTCAAACGCTCGCGCATCCATAATCCCCGGCTTAGCGGGGCTACCTCGAAGTAGCCCCACGCATTCTCACCCTCGAGCTTTCGCTTAATCGGCTCGGGAAGGCGATCGAACAATCGCACGGCTGGCTCAGTTGAGACGACATCTGCATGTTTCACAAACTTGGTCTACTCCGAATGTCGTGGCCAACGGAGCTTGCTTACGACATCCACACGGCCACGACGCGGACCCTAACGACTTGCTCGCACACTGCGGTGACAACTGGTCACCGGCCGCGAGATCCGCGGGGTGCTCACGGGTTTCCTCCGGGAGACGCACCGGTCCCTAGGCTTTTTGCAGAGCCAGCGAGTGAATTAGTCGGATGGTTCGTCCGGAACAAACCGATATCCCATGCCGAGCACGGTCACGAAGTATCGCGGGCGAGACGGCACCGGCTCGAGTTTCTTGCGAAGTTGCGCGAAATACAATCTCAGATATCCGGTGTCT
>ENA-OFCI01000266-OFCI01000266.1-metagenomes-genome-assembly--contig:-NODE-266-length-34354-cov-3.327794_pt1 | contig 34354 bp, 26 predicted proteins | sample MGYA00153391_OFCI01 | MGnify analysis MGYA00153391
CCCGCGAGTTTTGGTGACAAAGCCGATGATAGGGTCATTCGGTAGTGGCTTGCAGCATTTTGCGACTAGGGTCGCGATATTGTTAACGCCCAAAACCAGCACGCCACCGGAAATTTTATCCGACTTGACCGCGCTTAAGCCTTTGATCATTTCAGCCGAGGGCGATGCGCCAAACTCAAGCACTGGCGCGGCTTCTGGCTTGGTTGTCGTGAGTACGCGAAGTGCTAACTCGATCTGATGCGGGGTAATTTCACCACGTCCGATTTCAGCCAGGCACTCTTCCAGATCGCGATGGTTCAAGGCGCCCGCTACTTTTTCAAGCGCAATCGCGGTCGCGCTGTTCCGCGCCAATTCACGTTCGAGGGTTTGACGTCCGTTTGCGACATCGACCTCAAAATACTCTTGTCTAAACCATGCTCGCACTTTCGCCAGCGCACGATGACTGGCCAAATAGCCCAACTGGGGATTGATCCAATCCCGCGAAGGCCCACCCTGCTTTGCTGCCAATATTTCAACTCTCTGGGCATTTTGCAGTTTGGTAATTAGCGGCACGATTTGCCCATCCAGTTTGGCCCCGCGACAGCGATGACCTAGATCGGTGTGGACGTGATAAGCAAAATCAACCGGGGTTGAACCCGCCGGTAAATCAACCACTTTGCCTTGTGGGGTAAACACATAGACCGTGTCGTTAAACAGCCCTTGCTTAATCTGCTCTGAAAACCCACTCTGATCTACCATCTCGCGCTTCCATTCCAGCACCTGACGCAGCCATGAAATTTTGGATTCGAAGCGTTTATCAGCCGCGGTTTTATGCGCACCACCCTCTTTATATCGCCAATGCGCAGCAACCCCGTGTTCCGATGCGTTATGCATTTCATGGGTGCGAATCTGCACCTCCAGCGTCTTGCCATCGCCATCAATAACCGCGGTGTGCAGCGACTGATAATTATTTGCCTTGGGCTGCGCGATGTAATCATCAAATTCACCCGCAATCGGCTGCCACAAATCATGAATCAAGCCTAGCACCGCATAACAGTCCGCCACATTATCGACCAGCACCCGCACGGCACGGATGTCGTAAAGCAGCTCAAATGCGAGATTTTTTGATTGCATTTTGCGATGGATCGACCAGATATGCTTGGGCCGTCCGGCGATTTCAGCTTTGATATGCAATTGATCAAGCTCGCCGCGTAGCGAGGCCAGAACGCTTTTAATGTAGGCTTCGCGTTCGCCGCGTTTGCCATCCAGCAGGGTGGCAATACGTTTGTAAAGTTCAGGCTCAAAGAAGCGGAATGATAAATCCTCCAGCTCCCACTTGATGGCAAATACACCCAGCCGGTTTGCCAACGGCGCGAATAGATCACGGGTCTGCTCGGCGGCCACCCGGCGAACAGATTCATCCGCTTTGGTAATCGAGCGCATATACACCACGCGTTCGGCGAGTTTGATCAGCACCACTCTCACATCGTCTGCCATGGCCAGCAGCATTTTGCGCAGAATTTCTACACTCGGCGTATTGTTAGCCCCGGCAGATGGGGAGGGCGTGCCCGCTGCCACCACTTCCAGACGGCCCGCGCGAATCACCCCATTCACGAGCCCCGCCACCTCTGCACCAAATAGGTCGGCAATCACGGCTGAATCCATTTCATTCTTGGGAATCGCACCAAAAATGAGCGCGGCAGCCAGGGTCTCGCTGTCGACTTCGATGCCCAGCAAAATTTCAACGGACGCAATAGCGCGACTCAACGCGTCGGTTCGCGCGCTGGTCTTGGCAGCCGCAATGACAAAATCCAGCGCTCGACAAGCCACTAAGCCTTCATCAGTACGCTGCGCAATCTGCGCGCGCAGGGAGTCGATACGGTAGTCGGGATCAATCGCCGGAATGAGCTGGGTTAACATCGCTATCAATATAAAAAACAGGTAAAAATCATTTTAGACATTCTATTCGATGTAGGCGTATATCCTCTGCCTGCCCATTACAAAAGGCGGTATATTCACGGCACGGCGTTTGCTTTTAGGTATGAAGACGCACATAAAAGTACCAGGCGCCCAAACAAATTTTTCCCAAAAACATAAATTATTTTTTGCCCTGCGCTTTCAACCAAACACCCGTCAAACACCCATCAAATGTTTATCCGGAAATATGGCTCTTAAAAAATTCTTCAATGAAATGTATTCGGACGATGGTAAAGCACGCCCTCATTACGAAGCATTTGGCGATTGGCTAACCAATACGCCACCCGAAAAAATCACCCAGAATCGACAGGCCGCAGACCTGCTGTTTCACCGGGTGGGCATTACTTTTGCGGTGTATGGCGAAGCAACGGGCACCGAGCGTCTGATCCCGTTTGATATTGTCCCGCATGTTATTCCGGGCAAACAATGGGAGCAGGTATCCAAAGGTTTGAAACAGCGCGTCACCGCCCTGAACGCGTTTTTGCACGATATTTATCATGAACAAAATATTCTGCGTGCCGGTAAAGTGCCCGCCCACAAAGTCATTAAAAATTCGCAGTTTCGACCCGAAATGATTGGCATAAAAGTGCCGGGCGGTATTTATGCGCACGTCGCAGGTATTGATCTGGTCAAGGATTTTGATGGCGAATACTATGTGCTGGAAGACAATTTAAGAACCCCCTCCGGCGTCTCTTATCTGCTTGAAAATCGCAAAATGATGATGCGGCTGTTTCCCGAATTATTTGCCCAGCAACGTATTAGACCGGTTGATCATTATCCTGATTTGTTGCTGGAGACTTTGCGCAATGCAGCGCCTGTCGGCGTTGATAATCCCACCATTGTTTTGATGACGCCAGGCAATTTTAATTCGGCCTATTTTGAGCACGCGTTTTTAGCGCAGCAAATGGGCATTGAACTGGTTGAAGGCGTCGATTTATTTGTGCAGGACGACACCGTTTTCATGCGCACGACCCAGGGGCCGCAAAAGGTGGATGTTATCTATCGGCGTATTGATGATGACTTCATTGATCCCGAAGCCTTCCGCAAAGATTCCATGCTGGGTGTGCCTGGCCTGATGCGCGCCTATCGTGCTGGCCGTGTAACGCTCGCCAATGCCGTCGGCACCGGCGTGGCCGACGATAAATCAATGTATCCCTACGTGCCGGAGATGATTCGTTTTTACCTCGACGAAGAACCGATCCTGAAGAACGTTCACACCTACATGCTCGATGATAAAAAAGATCTGAACTATGTGCTGGCCAACATGCAGGACCTGGTAATAAAAGAAGCGCAAGGCTCTGGCGGTTACAACATGCTGGTGGGTCCAACCAGCACCAAGGAAGAACGCGAGCGCTACAAGCAGCGGGTGCTGGATGCGCCCGAGCGTTTTATCGCCCAGCCCACGCTGTCACTTTCGGTCTGTCCGACCTTTGTTGATAAAGGGTTAGCCCCGCGCCATATTGATTTACGTCCGTATGTGCTGTCCGGCAAGAACGTCAGTTTTGTGCCCGGCGGGCTGACCCGTGTGGCTTTGCGCGAAGGCTCACTGGTCGTCAACTCCTCTCAAGGCGGCGGCGTAAAAGATACCTGGATAGTGGATTAAACCCGATGCTCTCGAGAACCGCCTCAACTTTATATTGGATGTCACGCAATGTTGAGCGTGCCGAAAATACGGCGCGCATTCTCGATGTTGCGCACCGCATGTCGCTGCTCACCAAAGACCCGGATCTGCAGGATCAGGAATGGTTTGCACCGCTCAATATCACCGGTACCCTGTTCCCGTTCAGCGGCCGTCATTCCATTGTCAATTCCAAAGAAGTACTGCATTTTATGGCGCTTGATGCGGATAATCCTTCATCGATTTACAGTTGTGCCAAACAAGCCCGTGAAAATGCGCGCGCCGTGCGCGGCACGATCACCAGCGAAATGTGGGAAGTGCTCAATGGTACCTGGCTGGAAATGCAAAACATGGATGAAGACCGCTTGTATGCACGCGGCATTTCATCGTTTTTTGAGTGGGTGAAAGAGCGTTCGCATCTGTTTCGCGGCGTGACCTTCGGCACTATCCGCCGCGATGAAGCATTCCAGTTCCACCGCCTGGGGACCTACCTTGAACGTGCCGATAACACCGCACGTATGCTCGATGTGAAATACCATGTGCTGCTGCCGAGCGTGGAAGATGTCGGTGGTGCAGTGGATTACTATCAATGGTCAGCCGTGCTGCGTTCGGTATCGGCGTTTGAATCTTACCGCAAGGTGTATCGCGACATCATCACGCCGCTCAAGGTGGCCGAGCTGCTGATTTTGCGGGACGATATTCCGCGTTCGATGCGATTTTGTTACCGCGACGTTTATCAAATTTTATGCGAAGTGCAAAATCGCGCCTCGATGGAAGCAACGCGTCAGGCAGGTGAAATTTATGCAGCGCTGCAATTCGGCACGATGCAGAATATTTTTCAAGGCGGCCTGCATGAATATTTGACCTCTTTTTTGGAGTCCAGCAACAAGCTGAGTGGCGAGGTGGATAAAGCTTTTTTCGCACGCACACTATCTGCTACCGCCTGATTTTTATTGAACCGCAATTCTCGATCTTTGATCCAACCCCCTTAACTCTCTATTCAATTAAAACATGACTTACTGTGTTGCCATTCGTCTCGATTCCGGAATGATTTTTGCGTCCGACTCCAGAACCAACGCCGGCGTGGATCATGTCGCCACTTTTTGCAAGATGAAGGTTTATGAAAAAGTGGATGATCGTGTGATCATCATTTTATCCAGCGGCAATCTTTCCGTTACGCAAGCCGTGATTAACATGCTGGATCGGCATAAATTTGCCGCGAGCGATGAGCCGACCATATGGAACGCACAAAGCATGTTTGATGTCGCCTCACTGGCAGGGGAAGCATTGCGTGAAATCCAGCGCCGCGATGGCCCTTCGCTCAGCCAAAGCGGGATTGATGCGTCGGCCAATCTCATCGTTGGCGGACAAATCACCGGTGAAAATCAGCGTCTTTTTCATCTTTATCCGCAGGGTAATTTCATCGAATCCTCCGAAGAAACGCCCTACTTTCAGCTCGGCGAATCAAAATACGGCAAGCCTATTCTTGACCGCGTAGTCACTACCGGCACCCCGCAAAAAGAAGCGGCAAAATGCGTGCTGATTTCATTCGATTCCACAATCAAATCCAATATTTCGGTGGGACTGCCGATTGATATGCTCTGGTATCCCAATAACTCACTGCGCATCGGCGTACAGCAACGCATCCGCGATGGCGACCCGTATTTTTCAATGCTGCGGCAGCGCTGGGGTGGTGGCCTCAGACGCGTGTTTGGTGAATTACCTGATCCCGATTGGCTGGAATAAATGACTATCCGCGTAGCGCTTCATCATAAAACCCACTACCAATTTGATCGCTCGGTCAATCTTTCGCCGCACGAGGTTCGCCTGCGTCCTGCTGCGCATTGCCGCACCCCGATCGAGAGCTATTCACTAAAGATAAAACCGGAAAAGCATTTCATCAACTGGCAGCAGGATCCCTACGGCAATTGGCTGGCACGCCTGGTTTTCTTGGAGCCGGCTAGCGAGTTGTCGATCGAAGTCGATCTGGTCGCCGACATGACAGTAATTAACCCGTTCGATTTTTTTGTTGAAAAATACGCAGCGACTTTTCCGTTTGCCTACACCGCCGATAATAAGCGTGAGCTGACGGCGTATCTTGAAACCGAGCCGGCAGGCCCGTTGGTCGCCGCCTGGATCAAATACGCCCGCCAAAATTTGCTGCAGCCAAACATGGTAACCATTGATTTTCTGGTCGCGCTTAATCAAAAACTTCAGCATGATATTCGCTATCTAATTCGCATGGAGCCCGGCGTACAGGCGCCCGAATTTACGCTGCAATCTGGCCAAGGATCATGCCGTGATTCCGCGTGGCTGCTAGTGCAGATTCTGCGCCAATTCGGGATTGCGGCACGCTTCGCATCCGGCTATTTAATCCAGTTGGTGGCGGACCAAAAATCGCTTGATGGCCCCTCCGGCACCGACAAGGATTTCACGGACCTGCACGCCTGGTGCGAAGCTTATCTGCCCGGCGCTGGCTGGGTAGGGCTTGATCCGACGTCGGGATTACTCGCGGGTGAGGGCCATATTCCGCTCGCCTGCACTGCAATTCCTTCATCGGCCGCACCGGTGTCCGGCTTTACGGATCAATGCGCATCCACGCTCGATTTTAAAATGACGGTCACGCGCATTCACGAAGACCCGCGTGTGACCAGGCCTTACAGCACCGCACAATGGGATGAGATCACCCAACTCGGTGAGCGGGTTGATCAGGATTTAGCTCGCGGCGATGTGCGCTTGACCATGGGCGGCGAACCCACCTTTGTATCGATTGACGATATGGAAGGCGCGGAGTGGAATTTTACCGCCCTGTCACCGACAAAACTGGCGCTGGCGACTGATTTAATCAAACGCCTTAAACCCAAGTTTGCGCCCGGCTCGCTGCTGCATTTTGGTCAGGGCAAATGGTATCCCGGCGAGCCGCTGCCGCGTTGGGCGCTGTCATGCTTCTGGCGTTTAGACGGTAAACCGGTTTGGCATGATGAATCGCTGATCGCATTTTCAGCCGGTGCAAATCCACCTTTTCACCAAGACGCAAAATCTTTCGCGCAGGCGCTGGTGGCGCAACTCGGGTTGCATGCGGATTATGTGATTCCCGCGTATGAAAGTGTCTGGCGTACCATTCGCGATGAGATGAGTCTGCCCGCTAATGTTGATCCGTTGGCCCCTGATCTTAAAAACCCGGCGGCGCGAGCCAAACTGCTAACTCAATTGGCCGGTGAAATTGGCGAAGCAGTCGGGTATGTATTGCCGCTGAAAGTCGTTGATGCCAAACCCGTCAAAAGCAAAGCGGCTGGATTGAGCGCATCAACGGGACTTACAGAGTGGGCCTCATCGGCCTGGCCATTGCAAACCAAACATCTTTTTTTGCTGGAAGGCGATTCACCGATTGGTTTTCGCTTGCCACTGGCTTCATTGCCGCAAATGGCAGCCGAAGATATTGAAACCATTATTCCCTTGGATCCGTTTGCGCCTCAGGATGAATTAATCGCCAAACCAGCCTCTAAAAAAGCGGTGGTGGCGCGCACTGAAATTGACATTAAAAAAGGCGAACTGGCAAAAGGTATTGTCCGTACAGCGCTGTGCATAGAGGCGCGCCACGGGTTTTTATATGTGTTCATGCCCCCATTAGCAAGGCTCGAAGATTATCTAGCCCTGGTGAGCGCTATCGAAGCTGCTGCAGGCATTCTAAAGCAGCCGGTGCGGCTCGAAGGCTACACCCCGCCGACTGACAAGCGCATCCATAAATTTGCGATCACACCTGACCCTGGCGTGATTGAAGTTAACATCCATCCCGCTAAAACCTGGGGTGAGTTGGCCGCCAATACCGAGACACTGTATGAAGAAGCCCGACAGACGCGGCTGGGCACCGAGAAATTCATGCTCGACGGCCGTCATACCGGTACCGGCGGCGGCAACCATGTCACAGTCGGCGGTGAAACGCCCGCCGATTCCCCGCTGCTGCGTCGTCCGGATTTGCTGCGTTCGCTGATTACGTATTGGCAAAATCATCCGGCCCTCTCGTATTTATTTTCGGGCATGTTTATCGGCCCAACCTCGCAGAGCCCGCGGGTGGATGAAGCACGCGACGATACGCTTTATGAACTCGGTATCGCCTTCGAGCAAATGGATTTAAAAGCAGCGTCCGGCAAACAATCCCTGCAGCCATGGCTGGTAGACCGGCTGTTGCGTAACTTTCTGATTGATCTCACCGGCAATACCCATCGCGCCGAATTTTCAATCGACAAACTTTATTCGCCCGATGGCCCCACCGGTCGGCTGGGCTTGCTCGAATTCCGCGCGTTTGAAATGCCACCCCACCCGCAAATGAGCCTGGCGCAAATGCTGCTGCTGCGCGCGCTCATCGCCCGGTTCTGGAACAACCCTTACCGCGCACCGCTGATTCGCTGGGGCACAGAGCTGCACGACCGCTTCATGCTGCCCTACTTCGTCGCCAACGATATGAAAAATGTCGTCGATGATCTTGTTGAAGCAGGCTATCCCTTCCGGTTTGAATGGTTCGCACCGTTCCTCGAATTCCGCTTCCCGCGCTACGGCACGGTCGCGTATCAAGGGGTTGAAATGGAATTGCGTCAGGCCATTGAGCCCTGGCATGTATTGGGTGAGGAAATGGCCGGCAGCGGCACCTCGCGCTATGTGGATTCCTCAGTTGAACGGATGCAAATTAAAGTTACCGGCATGACCGGCAATCGCCATATCGTCACCTGCAACGGCCGCGTGGTGCCGATGTCACCGACCGGCGTGGCTGGTGAATTCGTCGCAGGCGTGCGCTACCGCGCCTGGGCGCCACCGTCTGCGCTGCATCCGACTATTGGTGTACAGGCCCCGCTGGTATTTGATCTGGTTGATACCTGGGCGCAGCGCTCGGTCGGCGGCTGCACCTACCATGTCACCCATCCCGGTGGTCGCAGCTACGATACCTTCCCCGTCAACGCCTTTGAAGCTGAAGCGCGACGCGTAGCAAGATTCCAGAAAATCGGCCATACGCCGGGGCCGATGGGCATCAAGGCCGAAGGCAGAAACCCCGCGTTTCCGTTCACGCTCGATCTGCGCCGACAACCCGATTTTGACGGCGCGCATATGATGCATGGACGGCCAACAGGTGAGCAATAATTTCTGAAACTACGCAAGTTATTTCCCGTGTTCGTATTTACGCCAGCCTGTGCTCAACTGTTTGTTGGGGCTGCTTAAGCGCACTGGCTTTTTAGACGGCGTTAGCAGCGCCTCTCGGTTCGGGTGCTGCGGGCGCAGATTCAAGTATTTGCTTACGACGGTATTGATAGACGCAAGACCTCCGTGAAGCCGTCGTTCTTATGAGTAAACACTAGGCTTGGCGTGCCGTTCAAGGCAAAAGTGCTTCGAACGGCACGTCTACAGGGGACTTTTCAAACTGGCGACAGGTTCGCTGTTCTCGTCTTTTACGGCGCACTACAGCGCCCGCATCACATCACCATTAAGCACGAGAAAAACTGTGACTATTGCTCAGTTATCAATACAGTTCGGATCAACCTGTTGGTTGCCTTTTTTAGCGCATGGCTTAGTGACGGGTTTGGTGGCAGGTTTGATGACAGGAGTGGTGGGAGCCGTAGGAGTCGTAGGAGTCGTAAGCGACGTGGCAAGCGGTACTAACCGGACAACGGGCAAAACTACAAAATCAGTGATCATGACCATTTTGGCCATGTTGCCGCAATTTAATTCGCCATGATTGCCAAAAATACGGTACTTACCCGTTTTTGTGAACTTGAACTTGTAGTGCCTGGGCGGATTAAATATGCCGTCATCGTCGGGGCCATATTCCTTGTACTGTTGATCTTCCAAGCCTATCGCTATGACCTCCATACGGCAAGGAACCTTGCTGCTGACCGTCACCACCAATTCCTGATTGACGTACAACGAGGTCGCTGACAATTTTATTTCTACATCAGGCGTTTCGGCCATTGCGGCCGCGGCTATAAACGACGATGCTGCCAAGCCGACAATAAGACGGGCAATCAATTTTTTGGTGTGGATATTCATGTTTGAGTCTTTCTACGAGAAGTTCAAGGATTACGCCATTGAGTCCTGCTGTGTCGGCGTTGATCAACTCAAGGTTCAATAGCTTGATCGGTGGTTAAGTATTTGCCATCCGTTGGTGATGAATCGAGCAGCGGGCTGGTTTGGTGTTTACCTGCCGGCTGGTTTAGGATTTACCTGCCGACTGATTTGGGATTTACCCGCCGGCAAAGCCACGCATCAGCTATAATCAGCCCACGCAGGAACACCCATAAATAGAATAGAAAAGCATCATGGAAGCCGATCAAATCAACCTTATCGCCAACAGCCTTTCAGACTTATCCGCGCGTGCGGTCGAGTTGCGGAGGTATCTTTGACTTTGACGGCAAAGTAGCGCGCCGCGAGGAAGTATCCAAGCTCGCGGAAGACCCCACTATTTGGGCAGACACGAAAAAAGCCCAGGAGCTGGGCCGTGAAAAAAAATCGCTGGATGCCGTGGTTGAAGCGCTGATTCAAATCGATCAGGGTTTAAAAGACGGACAGGAAATTTTTATGCTCGCCAAGGATGAAGGCGATGATTCAACTTTGCTCGCCGTATCTGCCGATGTGGAAGCGATTCGTTCGGTGGTGGCCGATATGGAATTCAGGCGCATGTTTTCAAATGCGGCTGATGGCTTCAACTGTTTTCTGGATATTCAATCGGGTGCGGGCGGCACCGAAGCGCAGGATTGGGCCTCCATGCTACTGCGCCAATATTTGCGCTATGCCGAACGTAAAGGGTTCAAGACCGAACTTCTGGAGCAATCCGACGGCGATGTAGCGGGCATCAAGAGCGCGACGATCAAAATCAGCGGTGATTACGCTTACGGATTTTTGCGTACCGAGACCGGGGTGCATCGTCTGGTTCGCAAGTCCCCGTTTGATTCATCCGGAGGGCGGCATACCTCGTTTGCAAGCGTTTTTGTGTACCCGGAAGTGGATGACTCGATTGAGGTCGATATCAATCCGGCCGATCTGCGCATTGACACCTTTCGCGCATCCGGCGCCGGTGGACAGCACATTAACAAAACCGATTCCGCGATCCGCATTACCCACGGCCCGACCGGTATTGTGGTGCAATGTCAGAATGATCGCTCGCAGCACCGCAACCGGGCGGAAGCCATGACCATGCTGAAAGCGAAGCTGTATGAGCTTGAAATTCGCAAGCGTCAGGTTGAGCAGGATAAACTGGAGGCGACCAAAACTGATGTGGGCTGGGGACATCAGATTCGATCTTATGTGCTGGACCAAAGTCGGATTAAAGATTTACGCACCAACGTAGAAATCAGCGCCACGCAGAAAGTGTTGGACGGCGATCTGGATCCGTTTATTGAAGCCAGTTTGAAGCAAGGGGTTTAGGCTAAGCATGGCTATAAAATCAGGTTTGCTTGTGGCGTTTTTGCTGGCAATTGCCGGGCAAGTGCTCTATCACGTCACGCAAAAGAGCATCTCGCCTGGCACCCATCCTGTCATATCGTTGCTGATGTTTTACCTGCTGGCAGCGATGCTGACGCTGCCGTTATTTTTGTTGTTTCCGCTGACCGACTCAGTTGTGAATGAGATTAAAAAACTGAACTGGGCAGTGTATGGAGTGGCGGCGAGTATTGTATTGATCGAGATCGGTTTTTTGCTGGCTTACCGGGCTGGCGCTGAGTTGTCTTCAGCCGCCGTGTTGACGGCATCCATTGTGGCGGTATTAACGCTGCTCGTCGGCACACTTTTTTTTCGTGAATCAATCCCGGCTGCAAAATTATCCGGCATCGCGCTGTGCCTCGCAGGCATTGGCCTCATGAGCTGGAAACCACAGGTATAAACACAGGTACAAACATAGGTACAAACATAGGTACAAGCAAATGACCGTCACGACCAACGCCAGCCCCAACTCCAATCCCAACCCCAATCCTGGATCATTGCCCGAGTTCTATGACAGCTTAGACAGCTCGCTGGAAGAGGTTTGGCAACTGATGGGCCTGGGCACCACTGACCGCCGCTCCGCCTTTCATACGCCAGTTATCGCCAGCATTGATTTACAGGGGCACCCATCAGCGCGCACGATGATTTTGCGCGGCGCTGATCGTCATAACCGCACGCTCGGATTTCATGCCGACATTCGTTCCAGCAAGATCGCACAATGGCGCATCAAACCTGGCGCATGCATTATTGCCTACGATGTCGGAAAGAAAATCCAGCTCCGGATTAATGGTGAAGTGACCTTGCATGCCCATGATGAGATAGCCAATACGGCGTGGCAAAATTCACGCGCGATGTCACGGCTGACCTACTGCGTTGATGATGCACCTGGCTCCGTGATTGCGACGCCGACCACCCTGCCCGCGCCCAAGCTCGATATTGTCAACGACCTTGCCGATGAGGAGCTAGATCAATTGCCTGAAATGGGTCGCGAAAATTTTTGCGTCGTGACCGTACATGTCACCTCGATTGAATGGGTCTATCTCGCTTCGCAAGGTAATCGCCGCGCCCTGTTTAGCTGGCCCGAAGGCAAGCTGCAATCGGTTTGGCTGCAGCCATGAATAGTTTATATTTCTGATTTATTAATTGAGAACACCATGTCTGACGAAATTCTTGATGCCGCACAAAACCCACCGCTGGACGAAAACCATGTGATTGCAGAGCGCCGCCAAAAGCTCGCCGCCATTCGTGAAAAATCACGCGCTGCTAAGCTGCAACCTTTCCCCAATGATTTCCGTCCGGAGCATCAATCAGTTGCGCTAGTTGCAGGCTATAACGACCAATCAAAAGAAGAGCTGGAGGCCGCCCCGGCCGTCATCGTTAAAGTCGCCGGACGCATGATGTTAAAGCGCGTCATGGGCAAGGCAGCGTTTGCGACGATTCAGGATGCATCAGGACGCATTCAGCTTTACGTCACCCTAAATGATCTCGGTGAAGAAGCACTGGAAGAATTTAAGCGCTATGACATGGGCGATATTCTGGGTGCGGAAGGCAGGCTATTCAAAACCAAGGTGGGTGAGCTTTCAGTGCATGTGACTTCACTCAGGCTGCTCACAAAGTCACTGCGCCCGTTGCCTGAAAAGTTTCATGGTTTGTCAGATACCGAACAACGCTATCGGATGCGCTACGTTGATCTGATGGTAAACCCGGAAGTGAAACGCACCTTCGAAGCACGCTCACAAATCGTGCAGGAAATTCGCGCCTTTATGGTGGCCGCGGGTTACCTTGAAGTCGAAACACCGATGATGCATCCGATTCCCGGTGGCGCTGCGGCCAAACCTTTTATCACTCATCACAACACCCTCGATATGCAGCTTTATTTGCGCATCGCGCCGGAGCTTTATTTAAAGCGCCTGATCGTTGGCGGCTTCGAACGGGTGTTCGAGATCAACCGCAATTTTCGCAATGAAGGCATGAGTGTTCGCCACAATCCGGAATTTACGATGATGGAGTTTTATATTGCTTATCGCGATTTCCATCACCTCATGCAATTCACCGAAGACATGCTGCGCAATGTGGCGCAAAAAGTTTGTGGCCACACCCTGATCGATTATCAAGGCGTGCAACTTGATTTTAGCCCGCCTTTTGCGCGTCTCACCATGCCACAGGCAGTCAAGCATTATTTTCCCGAATATGCCGATACCAATCTCGACGATCTGGAGATACTGAAAACCCTTTGCCAGAAACATCATGCGCCAGTCAAAGCAAACGACACCGTGGGCATACTGCAACTGAAGCTCTTTGAAGAAACAGCCGAATCAAAACTGATCCAGCCTACTTTCATTATCGACTACCCGGCTGAAGTTTCGCCACTCGCACGCCGTAACGATATCAACCCGGCGATTACGGATCGGTTTGAGCTGTTCATCGCGGGGCGTGAATTAGCCAATGGGTTCTCGGAATTAAACGACGCCGAAGATCAGGCCGCGCGCTTCATGGAACAGGTCGAAGCCAAAGAAGGCGGCGATGAAGAAGCCATGCACTACGATGCCGATTTTGTACGCGCGCTCGAATATGGCATGCCGCCCACGGCGGGCGAAGGCATCGGCATTGACCGGCTGGTGATGCTCCTGACCAATTCGCCTTCAATCCGGGATGTGATTTTGTTCCCGCAACTAAGAGCAAGTGATATTGCGAAATAAGCCGGAATTGCCATGAGCATGAGGGACTTCAGGCGATTTTATTTTTCAAAAACTCTAGCACTGGAGCGGGTTTCAGGACATTTTTGCTTTGAAACGCCCGTGGATTAACGAGTTTCGCCTCAAAACTTGCAAGCACCATTTGAAACCGCCACTTGAAACTGCCCGCAAAGCTGCTGCATTGACGTGAACACGATCAAGCCTTTGCATTCATCAACGCCATTTCTTCATCTCATCAGCACACCACAATACGAATGAAACTTGTGGCCGCATCACGGGTCTGTGTTTAGCTTGCCACACCAATAACCCCTATAGCTTGATAACCATTACGATAAGGATGCCCCTTGAGAATTTATTTAAGCTGCCTTAGCTGCCTTATGTGCTCCATGGTTATCGTTGTTTCAGGCTCGGCTTCTGTTGCTTCTGCATCCGCATCCATACCCGCACAAGCGCCTGAAGCATCCGCGATAGCGCCTACACCGGTCATGCTGGAACAAGTGTTGGTCAGTGGAGAACAACCCGGCCCGGGCATGTGGAAAGTGTCGAAAGCAGATCATGTGCTTTGGATCATTGGTACTCAAAGCCCGATGCCTAAAAAAATGATCTGGCGCGCCAAACAGGTGGAAGCCATTGTTGCGCAATCCCAGGAAATCATCACGGGACCATCGGTGTCTGTTTCGATGAAACAGATTGGTTTTTTCAAGACGCTATTTCTGATACCGTCGGCCATGGAAGCGCGCAAGAATCCTGACGGAGCCACCCTGCGCAATATTATTCCGGCTGATTTATATACGCGCTGGCTGGTGTTGAGAGACAAATATATTGGTGATTATCAGGATGAAGAAAGCGATATTGAACGTTGGCGTCCCATGTTTGCGGCGATGGAGCTATACACCAAAGCGATTAACAAGGCCGGCCTCACTTCATCCAACCTTGTATTGGTCGCCGTTACCGATACGGCAAAAAAATACAAAGTGAAATTAACGGCGGTGAAGGTTGAGCCCGCTATCGGTGATGCGCGTGCGGCGATCAATGAATTAAAGTCATCACGGCTCGCCGATACTGACTGCTTCGCCAAAACGATAGAGCGTATTGAGACGGATCTGGATCTGATGCGTACACGCGCTAACGCATGGGCCACTGGCGATATCGGCATGATCCGTGGGCTGCCGAATACCGACCAGCGTACCGCTTGCGAAGCGGCCATCAACAACGCATCGTTCATAAAGACGCTGGGGGTGCACAATGTTCGGGCACAAATGGAGGCCGCCTGGTTAAACGCGGCTGAATCGGCATTGACCAACAACACCGTGACGCTGGCGATCCTGCCCATCGAGCAAATGCTCAAATCCGACGGCTATCTGGCCAAACTGAAGACTAAAGGCTATAACGTGCAAGAGCCTGATTCCGCCACTGAGTAAGCGTAAGAATAAAAGTAGGCGGAAGAGTAAGTTGCGAACACAAATGCAAATGTAAATGCAAAAAGGTGAAATTCCAGGTCAGCATTTGCGATGCGGATTGCGTTAACATCTTTCGGGAGTTTGTCATTGGTTCATAAAAGGAGCAAAAAATGAAATATTCAAAACTGATGTTATCGACGGTTGTAGCGGGCTTTGTCGCGCTCAGTGGTAGCGCATACGCCAAATGCGATAACTGCGGCACGGTGACCGGTATCAAAACCGTGCAACAAAAAGGTAAAGGCTCTGGCGTGGGTGTGATTGCGGGTGGCGTACTGGGTGGGGTTCTGGGTCATCAAGTTGGTGGTGGACGCGGCAAGGATCTGGCGACCGTGGCCGGCGCAGTAGGCGGCGCTTACGCCGGCAATGCAGCCGAGAAAAATATCAAGACCAAAACCGTCTACCAGGTTGTCGTCAAACTTGAAGACGGCCAGACAAGAACCTTTTCATATAACGCCGTGTCTGCCTATAAAGTAGGCGATAAAATCAAAGTAACGGACGGTAAACTGACGCGCAATTGAAAGGTGTGAAGCAAATCATGAATGTTGCACCCGTTAAAAAGCCCGCGCTGCGGGCTTTTTAGTTTTAACAGCGAATACTGATTTCCGTTATTTAAGCAGCTTATACAACCAGCTCCGCCTTCAAATCATGCTCGTTGGTGTCGATCACGCGTGCCCGAATAAGGTCTCCTTGTTTAATATTTTTCAGCGCGGCTATCGTTGCCGCATGAACATGTACTTGCCCGTCAATTTCAGGCGCATCGGCGCTGCTGCGGCCCACCACCCCATCGCGACTAACCACATCAACTAGTACCTCCAGCTCGCGACCAATCTTGCTTTTTAATTTAGCTTGACTAATCAGCGTCTGAGTTTCCATGAAGCGGCGCTGACGATCTGCCCGCACTTCATCCGGCACCGGGTCAGGCAGTTCGTTAGCCACTGCACCTTCGACTGGCGAGTAGGCAAAGCAGCCCACGCGATCCAGTTGCGCCTCCTGCAAGAAACTTAATAGCTCTTCAAACTCCGCTTCCGTCTCGCCTGGAAAGCCCGCAATGAATGTAGAGCGCAGCGTGATATCCGGGCACATCTTGCGCCATGCATGAATACGGTCCAGGGTTTTTTCGGCGTTGGCAGGGCGCTTCATCAGTTTAAGAATACGCGGGCTGGCGTGCTGGAATGGCACATCAAGATACGGCAAAATTTTGCCCTCGGCCATCAAAGGAATCACTTCATCCACGTGGGGATACGGATACACATAATGCAAACGCACCCACACGCCCAGCGTGCCCAGCGCTTCACATAATTCAGTCATACGGGTCTTAAGCGGACGGCCTTGCCAGAAGCCGGTACGGTATTTAATGTCGACTCCATAAGCAGAGGTATCTTGCGAAATGACGAGTAATTCTTTAACCCCTGACTTCACCAGATTTTCCGCTTCCTGCATCACGCTGCCTACCGGACGGCTCACCAAATCGCCGCGCATACTCGGGATGATGCAGAACGTGCAACGATGGTTGCAGCCTTCAGAAATTTTCAGGTAAGCATAGTGTTTGGGCGTGAGCTTGATACCGGCAGCGGGTACGAGATCAATAAACGGATCGTGCGGCTGCGGCAAATGCGCATGTACATGTCGCATCACTTCTTCCTTGGCATGCGGCCCTGTTACGGCCAGCACCTGAGGATGCGCAAGCTTCACCAAATTTTCGCCGCCGTCGCCCGATTTGGCACCGAGGCATCCAGTGACTATAACTTTGCCGTTTTCAGCTAGGGCTTCACCAATCGCATCCAGGGATTCTTCAACCGCCGAATCGATAAAGCCACAGGTATTGACCACAACCAAATCCGCCCCGGCATAATCCGGCGCAATATCGTAGCCTTCAGCGCGCAATTGGGTAATGATTTGTTCACTATCAACCAGCGCTTTCGGGCAGCCGAGTGAAACAAAGCCCACGCGTGGCGGCCGATTCTGCAGAATTTTCCGAGGGGCAATCTTGATAGGTCGAACAATGGCATTCATATGTAACTTCGAATTATTTGGCTTGTCTGCCGGGCGGCTTCCGGGCACTTGTTTTAGGTGTCGCTTTTTTTCGTTTGGGGGCGTGCTTCGTGGCTGTGGGATGTTCGGTGTCTTCTTCTGCTTGGGGCGCTACTGAAGATGCGGTGGCTTTAGAGTCAGGCATGCCGCTCATGCCGGTGTAGGGAAAAGCGGAAAACATTTGCATGGCCTGTTTACGCAAGCCCTCTTGCATACCCATGACGCCGGATGCACTTTTTTCCAGATACTCGTTCATCATAGTCGGCACGGACGACGGAATATTTTCTGCCAGTTTGGCCCAGGCATCAGGGGCAAAATGGGCTGCGGCACCGGGGGCGGCGCCATAAAGCGATTTGGACTGCTCCTGGAAATGATGCTGGGCTTCATGAAACGCGCCGATACTGCGTTCCAGATAATTGCCCATCAGACCCTGCATGGTATGACCATAATAACGAATTATGTTAGAGAGCATGTCGGCCGAAAACATCGGCGCGCCGCTGCCCTCTTCTTCAAGGATGATCTGCAACAAAATGCTGCGCGTCAGATCTTCGTTGGTACGAGCATCATGAACCTCAAATTGTTGCTGATCCAGCACGAATTGCTTGACCTCAGCCAGCGTGATGTACGCACTGGTTTCGGTATCATACAAGCGACGATTCGGGTATTTTTTAATGATTCGGGCCACGATGAACTCCTCTTTACCTGTTTTGCATTTACGAGATATTTTTACTAAACATTTGCTTAGCAGCTAATTTATATCAGGCGCGTTTTTAACGAAGTACTGACAACAAATGTAATGCCATTACGATTACACCAGCGCATCATATTATGCGACTTCGTACTTGCTTGGATGCAGCAATAAATACCGGGCCGATCAAACGCTAATCGTGCTCTACGGCTTGCTGCAACACACCAAAAAAGACTATTTAAAACAAATGAAACGCGTTTAAGCGATTCTTTCGCGATTTGTCGAACTACGATAATTTATTGATTATTATAGCATTTCAGCCAACCTAATAGCGCCCCAGTATTTTTTACATGCTAAATGTTGCATTGCAACAATAATTCTTGACTTTTGGGTTCGATGCCCATATTATTAGTTTTGTGCAGCGCACCATTTTGAATTTCTTCAAGCAATAAGTTGGATCAAGGTGTCCTGCAAATGATTTCACACTTTTTTCTATTTATTCATCTGCTACCTAAGGAGCTTCATCATGGCAAATATCAATTCGGCAACTGAGCAATTCGGCGATTTTTCCAAATCAGCCATTGACGCGGCAATGAAATTCGCAACAGCATCGTTTACTAACGCAGAACGCATGATTGCGCTTAACCTCGAAGCCACTAAAGTAAGCTTGGGCGAAACCGCCAAAAATGCAAAGTCACTTGCTGGTATCAAAGACGCTCAGGAATTAAACAGCTTCAGCACCAAAACGGCTGAAACCGGCGTTGAATTTTTGATGGGCTACTCCAAGAATTTTTACGAAATCTCAAACGCGGCACAAGCGCAATACTCAGCTTTGGTTGAAGAGCGTGTGAATGTATTTCAACAATCGGTTGCTGAGACTCTTGATAAAGTATCGAAATCGGCTCCTGCAGGATCTGATGTTGCGGTTACCGCACTTAAGTCCGGTATGGCTGCTTCTACCGCTGCGATGGACAATTTCAGCAAAGCCGCTAAACAAATGACCGCTTATGCTGATAATGCTTTTAAAACTGCGTCTGACAACGTTGCCAAGGCAACACCTAAACGCAAATAAGCGCAAAAAACACACTGCGTCTTTTTGTCGCAGCTTTAGGTTGATATTTCAGTTTGGTGTTTTAGTTGCGTTTTAAAGGTTTACTCTCTCCTCCTCCTTTATTGCATTCTTCGAGAATCGGTAAAGGATTCAACCCCGGAAATTATATTTCTGGGGTTTTTTTTGCCCGTTTTTTGCATGGCATAAACAGCATGCAGCGTTATCAGCAAGATTATTTGCCAATCGATTTCAAACAATGGCCTATAATCTGGTGTCGTTTGAGCTAATGAACGAATACAACGCTAGGGGTGCTGATCCTGTTTTTGGAATCGGCTGAGATAAAACCCTAAGTACTTGATCAAGATAATACTTGCGCAGGGAAGCGTTGCAGACACTGCGCATGTTTGCATCATGCGCATCACTGCATCCTTTTTCTGCCATTGTAATGACTAAAAGGACAGTGTCGATGGCTGGTTTAAATGTTTGTAATTGCCTCATGGTGGCGTCACGCTGGGCATGGGTGATGAGTTGCGTTATTGGTTTTGGCGCAAGTGAGGTTTGGGCTCAAGGAACTGCTGCGTCGGCATCAACAGCAGCACCAACCCCGCCCCAAAGTAGACGCAATAACCGTAAACGCCAGAGCGGCCCCCATACTCGAAGTAGACAGCGCGGATATTTCCGGCTTGCGTCTATCCTTGCTGAAAACACCCCAAAGCATTACCGTACTCAGCAGCGATTTACTGGCAGGAACAGCTACTCAGACACTGTCGCAAGCGATCAAGCTTGATGCGTCGCTTGCGGATAGTTACAACACCACGGGTTATATTGAAAGTATTTCAGTGCGCGGATTTTTGCTGAATCAGTCAGCTAATTTTCGACGGAATGGTTTGGCGGTTTCCAATTACGCGCCCATTGCACTGGAAAATGTTGAACAAATAGAGGTCCTCAAAGGTGTGGCAGGTTTGCAGTCCGGCGTATCCGCTCCTGGCGGGCTGATGCAAATTATCACTAAAAAGCCGCTGCGCGAAACCTTTACGAGCGTCGTCTTGAGTGGTGATGAGCGGGGCAGCGCCAAAATTCATATTGATACCAACACCGTTTTGCAAAATGGTATCGGCCTGAGGTTTAACCTGTCGACCGAGCAGCTTCATTCGTATGTAGATAAGGCCAACGGCCAGCGTCAATTTGCCAGCCTGGCGGTGGCCGTGCCGATCAGTGCGGATACATCAGTATCGCTGGATTGGGATTATCAACACAAATCGCAGCCTTCAGTGCCTGGCCTTGGATTACTGGACACTAACGGCGATGGCGTGGGTGACCGCCTGCCCTCGCCCATTAATCCTCGACTGAATTTGAATAATCAAGCATGGTCACTGCCATTTCAGATCAGCAGCCAAACCGCACAAATTGCGCTCAACCATCGCTTTAATTCATCGTGGAGTATGCGCTGGGCCGCCCACACCCAGGTTGCCCATATCAATGATCGCGTTGCATTTCCTGATGGCTGCAGCAATGCGGCTACTTATGTCTATCCGGGACTGTGTGCGAACGGTGATGTTGATGTCTATGATTTCCGTTCGGAAGGCGAACGACGATCGCTATCGAGCTGGGACGCGCGTCTTGATGGTGCGTTTAATGTTGCATCGATTGAACACCGTCTGCGCGCAGGGGTAAGCGGCCGAAATTCTGCTGATCGCCTTCCGCCATTTGAAGCTTACAACTATGTCGGCAGCACCAATATTTTCAGTCCGACCAGGTTACCGCCTGACCCGACTCTTAGTACGCGCAATGTCAACAGTCATGAACGCACCGTTGAAAGTTACGCGAGCGTGCATTCCGTCATCAGCCCTGCCTGGCAAACCTTTGCGGGCGTACGCGTAAGCCATTTCAATCGCGAGAGCGCTTTGAGCGATGGTAGCGAGGCGATACAACTAACTCAAACTATCGCAACGCCTTGGGCTGGCGTGAGCTTTTCACCTGATATCAGCCGTTCGTTTTATGCTACATGGGGCCAAGGCGCCGAGTTTGAATCGGTACCGAATCGCCCTCTGCAATATGTGAACACGGGTGCGGTATTACCCGCACTCAAAAGCAGGCAGGTTGAAGTCGGCGCTAAAATGCAAATCAATCCACGCTTGCTGCTGACGACTGCTATTTTTGACATCGTTAAACCGTATGCTGAAGATCGCGCCATCGTGAATAACGGGATTGATAAAATGATGCGCATAGTCGGCACCAAATCAGCCCGTCATCGCGGCATCGAGCTAAATGCGGTCGGCCGAGTAAATGAAGCACTGTCGTTGCAAGCCAGTGCGACGGCACTCGATGCGACCTTTGTGCGCGCGGAAAATAAGGATTTGATCGGCAAGCGCATCACCAATGTGCCGCGCTTTGCGGCTTCAATTTTCGCCGATTATAAAATGGCCTTCATTCCAGGGCTTGCCTTCAATGCGCTCGCGACATTACAGGACGGCAAAACAGCCACCGCAGAAGGAAGCGTAATTCTGCCACGCGCACAACAACTCGATCTGGGTGCTCGCTATTTGCAGCGGCTAACTCGCTTGCCTGCGCACCCGCTGCTGTGGCGGGTTAATGTGGAAAACGTCACCAATCGTATTTACTGGCGCGAAGCGCCCACGCAATCATGGGGCGGCATTTATATTTTCCCTTCAGCGCCACGCACGCTTCGCTTAAGCTTAAGTACTGACTGGTAAGCGCATGCTCGATACGGCATTCACCCTCCTCGGCACTGCCGTTACCTGGCTTGAGCTGATCGCGTTCGTGCTGGCCATCGCCAATATTGCCTGCAATGTGAGCGAGATTCATTGGGCCTGGCCACTGACATTTATCACGAGCTTGCTGTATGCCTGGTTATTTTTTGCCAGCCAGCTTTATGGTGAAGCGGGTGTAAATATTTTCTTCGCCGCCAGCGCGATTTGGGGCTGGTGGCAGTGGCTTAAGGGCATAAGGCCAACACAAGATAGCGCCAAAGAATCCACACCACCCGCTCCGCTGGCAGTGGCCTCACTCGATGCACAGGGTTGGCGAACAACCCTGCTGGCATGGGCATTATTATGGGCCGCCTGCAGCGTCTTGCTGCACGCCATCACCGACAGCAATGTGCCGATTATTGACGGCTTCGTCACCGCTGGCAGTCTGGTTGGCACAATTTTGCTGGGACGAAAATATATTGAAAACTGGCCCCTTTGGCTGATCGTCAATGCAGTGAGCATTGCCCTCTTTGTTTATAAAGATTTGCATCTGACTGCGATTCTGTATGCCCATTTTATGGGGCTTGCCATATGGGGCTGGCGAGTGTGGTGGCATAAATTAGCCGCACATAAAAAGCTTAATACGCCTTAACCATGTCTGCTTCATCGCCCCAACTCATCGCAATTCTCGGTGCTGAAAGCACTGGTAAAACGACGCTGGCACAAGCGCTGGCAAATTATTTTTCATGTCCGTGGGTGGCTGAATACCTGCGTGAGTTTTGTGATCAACACCAGCGCACACCGCGCCAAGATGAGCAACAAACCATCATGGATATACAAGTTACGCGGGAGAATCTCGCCATGAATCAAGCGCTAATCCAACATGCACCCTTTGTGTTTTGCGATACCGCCCCGCTACTCACCGCCATCTATAGCGACTATGTATTTTCAGACCTGTCGCTTTACCCGAAAGCCCGCAAACTACATGTACGTTATGCATTAACGCTGTTGCTGTTGCCGGATATCGAATGGGCGCCGGACAGCTTGCAGCGTGAGGGTGCCCATGTGCAAGGCCCGATTCATACACTCCTCAAATCTACGCTGGAAGATATGAACGCTGCTATTGTCACCATTCAAGGCCGCGCTGAGTCCAGAACCCTCAATGCGGTAAAGGCAATACTCGATCTGGCTTGAGCTTGAAACGAGCAGCCTGGTATCAAGACAGCTTCAGCGCTAATGCCAGCGTGCGGAGGAACTTGGACGACCTACGATATTGGCGGCAGCTACACACCGATCAAGTCATTCACCGTGGCCTTGGTGGTACGCAATATCGAAGGCAAATTTGCGCCATACGATCCCAACCAAACCACGCTGGGCTTTAACCCGACTTATCACAATCCCGAAGGTGCCAAGGCTAGCTTGACAGCAACCTATCGATTCAAATAATAAAATAAAAGTCTAGTATTGGCGGGCGTTTCAAAGCAAAAATGCTTCGAACTCCGCACCAGTGCTAGGTTTTTATGAATTTTGCTAAATTTTTTAACCTAAAAACGCCGGGACTTCCCGGCGTTTTTGTTTCTGCTGTCAGGTGGTTAACGGTGTGGACTGTGCAAGCCGCTATCAATGATTGCTGCTAATGATGCGGGATGATGGATGCTGGATTTCAGCCTTCTATTCAACCCGCTTCGCGTTGCCGTCTTGATTCAAACAAACAAACCCCACTGGCGACTGAGACATTCAAGCTCTCCACCGAGCCGAACATGGGGATGTTGATGATCTCGTCGCAATTCTCGCGCGTGAGGCGTCTCAGGCCCTCGCCTTCGGCACCGAGCACCCAAGCGAGCGGGCCTTTGAGCGTGGCGTGGAATAAGTCTTTGCTGCCGTTTTCATCGGCGCCGACAATCCAGATATCGCGCTGTTTAAGCTCTTTCAGCGTTCGTGCGAGATTGGTGACGGTAATGTAGGGGACGTTCTCGGCAGCGCCGGATGCGACTTTCATCACCGTGGCGGTCAAACCCACGCTGCGATCTTTTGGCGCGATTACCGCGTGGACGCCGGCCGCATCCGCGACGCGCAAACACGCACCCAGATTATGCGGATCAGTCACGCCGTCGAGCACTAGCAGAAAAGGCGGTACCGTTAGCTCTTCCAGCACATCATCCACAAACTGCGGAAGCTGGCTGGCTTCGACCAGGATCACCACCCCTTGATGTCGCGCGTTGCCGGTCATGCCGTCCAGGCGTGCGCCATCTACCTGCATCACGCGAACGTTTTTATCTTTGGCATGTGCGAGCAAATCTTCCATGCGTTTATCGATGCGCTTGGCATCAACATACATCTCGCGCACGCTCCCGGCACGCACCCGCAGCCGTGACGTAACCGCGTGAAAACCGAATACAACTTGTGGCTTCATTTCTTTTTCTTTTTGTTGAGCAGCGCGCCAGTGGCTTTAGGCTTGCTGGTATTTTTACTGGTGTTTTTACTCGTGTTTTTATTTTTCGCTTGCTGCGCGTTTTTTGATGTCGGCAGTGGCTTGGCGACAGATTTAGGTTCGGGCTTGGATTTGCGTTTACCCACTACATGCTCGGTTGCAAAGCCTGCAACCGGGGTTGTGGGTGGGTTGGCGCTGGTGAAGGTAACCACTTTTTTATCGGTTTGCGGCGCACTCAATTTTCCAACTGGCGCTTTGTCGAGCCTGGATTTGCCGTCATTTTTAGGAAACGTCGGCAGTACAGGCACATCGCTGGTGGCCGATTTTTGCTTCGGTGTTTTCTGCGGTGTCTTGCCGGGCTTCTGACTGAATGCGGGCGCGATATTTTGACGCTCGATTTTCGTATCCTGTTCGTCTTCCTCTTCAGGCGTTGATGCGCGCTTGGGTTTCTCACTCGACAACGCAAAATCAATTTTGCTGGTCTCAATATCCACCCGTACCACCTTGATATTCAGCCGATCTGCCAGCTGATATTTTTTGCGGGTGCGCTCGCCCAAGATCAAATGTTTATCCTGATCAAAATGGAAATAATCCTGGCCCAGCTCGGAAATATGCACCAGGCCTTCAACATACACATCATCGAGCGTCACAAAAATCCCGAAGGCTGTGACGCCGGTGATGGTACCGGTAAAGACCTCATTGATGCGATCTTTCATGTAGTAGCACTTCAGCCATGCGGTGACATCGCGTGTCGCTTCATCCGCACGGCGCTCGGTAGCGGAACACTGCGCACCCAGTTGATCCCACGGTGCCTTCGGATCATAAGTCTCGCCCCTTAACACTGCCTTGATGGCGCGATGGGTGAGCAAATCCGGATAGCGACGAATCGGTGATGTGAAGTGGGTGTAAGCCTCATAAGCCAAGCCAAAATGCCCGGCATTATCCGGACTGTACACAGCCTGTTTCATGGAGCGCAGCATCACCGTTTGCAATAGCGGCGCGTCGGGGCGCTCTTTGATTTTCTTCAAAACCTCACCGTAATCGGCGGGTTTTGGTTCTTTGCCACCCATCATCTGCAGACCAAAATCTTTCAGCATGGCGCGCAGTGCAACTAGTTTTTCTTCGCTCGGCCGCTCATGGACACGATAGAGATTGGCATGCTCGTTTGAGGCCAGATAATTGGCCGCGCAGACGTTGGCCGCCAGCATGCATTCCTCAATCAAACGGTGCGCATCATTGCGCACAGTGGGCACGATGCGCTCGATCTTGCCGCCTTCATCGAACATCATCATGGTTTCAGTGGTCTCAAAATCAATCGCACCGCGCTTGTTGCGGGCAGCGAGCAACACACGGAACACCTGATCCAACATTTTCAAATGCGGAATAATGCTAGTCTCAAGACCATGATCCGCTTCCATGCTGTAAATCGCCTTGGCAACATTGGTGTAAGTGCAGCGCGCCGCAGAATGAAACACGGCCTCCATAAACTCATAGTGCTTCACTTCACCCGTGAGTGAAATCGACATATCGCACACCAGCGCCAGCCGATCTACATGCGGTTTGAGCGAACACATTTCGTTCGACAGCGCTTCCGGCAACATCGGAATCACGCGGCGAGGGAAGTAAACCGAATTGCCACGATTGCGCGCTTCACGATCCAGCGCATCGCCGGTTTTTACATAGTGCGAAACATCGGCAATCGCCACCAGCAGGCGGAACCCGGAATTTTTGCCGCTGCCCTGTCTTTCCGCATAAACCGCATCATCAAAATCTTTTGCGGTTTCGCCGTCAATGGTGACAAACGGCAAATCGCGCAAATCCACCCGGCCTTTGATATCCGCCGCCGTAACTTTCTTCGGTATTTTTGCCTCTATCGCCAACACATCCGCTGGCCATTCATGCGGCAGATCGTGCTTGCGCAATGCGATTTCGATTTCCATGCCAGGGTCAGCATAGTTACCAACAATCTCCAGCACGCGCGCGACCGGTTCGGCTTGTTTGGAGGGCTGGGCCACCAGCTCCACCATCACCACCTGGCCTGCGGTAGCGCCGCCGACGTAGCCGGGCTCCACCAAAATATCCTGGCTAATTCGCTTGTTCTCAGCGACCACAAAATACACGCCGTGCTCAACAAACAGGCGACCCACCAGCTTGGTGTTGCCACGCTCAATCACTTCAACAATCGCAGCTTCACGACGGCCCCGTTTATCAACCCCTACCTCACGCACCACTGCGCGATCACCATGAAGCACTTTTTGCATCTGCTTGGGACTTAAAAATAAATCATCCGTGCCGTTATCGGGCACCAGAAAACCAAAACCATCCGGATGGCCCTGAACCTTGCCGGGAATCAGATCAAGTTTGTCGAGCAGACAAATATCGCCTTTACGGTTGCGCATCACCTGCCCATCACGCTCCATCGCATTTAAGCGGCGCACAAAGCCTTCCTGCTCGGTGTCGGCGATTTCGAGCCTTGCAGCAATGGTGGCCGCGTCTGCTGGCACCCCAATCTCGGCGAGCAATTCCAGAATCAATTCGCGGCTGGGGATCGGGTTTTCATATTTATCACGCTCACGCTCAAGGTGAGGATCACCGGCACGCGAAGCGGGCTTGGCGTTTTCGGTTTTATGCCGGGGTGAAGTCGCTCCTACAGCGATTTTGCTGGCGGGCTTATTTTTGGGTGGGTGCTTTGATCGTGTAGACAATTGGGCTCTTTTCATATATATTTCCGGCTCATTTTACGCGAGAGTGTTCGATAGAGGTAGTTCTCGTGTAACTGATTTGCCCGGGTGGCGGAATTGGTAGACGCACATGGTTCAGGTCCATGCGCCAGCAATGGTGTGAAAGTTCGAGTCTTTTCCCGGGCACCAAATAGGTTTTAAATTTAAAAAGCGCTTGCTAAGCGGGCTTTTAATCGGCTATTTCGCTGATGATCGATAATTATCCCGGCTGCAACTGTGTGATGGCTGGCACCATCAATCAACACAAAGCTGCCTGTTGGGCGATTATTCGCATAGGAATCAAACACCCGCGGGCGTTATGTTTTTGCAATTTGACCAATTTCATTCATGGCCAATGTTGTTACGCCGATCTGTTTCTCCAGCATGTTTACATCATGCCAATCGGCAATTCACCCACTTGCGCGCGACAAACGTTGCCGATGTGCTTTAGCCAATAACGCCGCGCAAGACTCATCAGCTTTTAATCGAGCCAGCAGAAATGGCAAAACGAAGAGCTCATCGGCCACAAAAATGCTACCCGACTCAACCCGCGTGCAGTATCCATGCAGATCATTTTTGAGCCCGAATTTAACCCGGCCCACCCGCTGAACCAAAAACCTAAATCCATCCAAGGAATCCTTGCGGATCCGCTTAGATGCTAGCGTTTGGAGCAGCGTGTAGCCTTCAAACCATGGCATATTGCTACCGCGACGAACCACCATATCGCCCTTTTTTGCCGAGACGGCAACGACTGAAATTTCTACAAAGCCAAGGGATTTTAGAAACGTTTCAAATTCGTTTTTGAGGCGCGAAAATGCGTCGGTGCGATGACCTGCCAAATCCATTTCACTTACTGCCACGACGACGTGCGGAATACGCAACCACTATCGTAATGCCCTGCTCCCGCTCGGACCTCTAGCCTTCCGTTAATAATGAAAAATCCAGTTTTTCCTTAGCCGTGACACGGCCATGGCGTGCGGTTGAGTCCTTTGACGCAAGCATCTGGTCATCAAGAATTGATTGCGCGTCATACAGCAAACCGCCAATCAACGTGCCTTTACCATCGTCAACCGGGTCGGCCGTGATGAATCGCAACGTGCTGATATCTTGATTCAGCTTCTCAGGCGCCGGGAATACCTTTTTCTTTTACGTAACGCCATTGTGGCGTCATTACTTTGATCAATCATGCGCATCGCCTCGCGCACCCGCACAGAGGAAATCCGAGCTTCAGCAATCATGGCTTCAACTGTCGAAATATTGTGTTCAGTCCGGTTTAATAGCGGAAACGGTAAGCGATCTGGATGAAATGCTATCTGGGCAATTCTGCAACATGCAGATGGAGTCTTTGCCAGCAAAGAAGCTGTATTTTCGTCCAATTAATGACATTGCCAAGCTCATGGCCGCCAGCGTTTTTAAACTTGTTGCCCGCATGCGTTCCGGGTACACTAAATTTTGAATATTAAATAAAGTTAGTAACGCCCATCACAACCTCGAAAGCTAAAATGAATGCAGTCAAAATTACGGCAGTTATTCTCATCATCGGCGGCGTTCTTGCGCTAATGTATGGCGGCTTCAGTTACACCAAAGATACTCAACAGTTAAAGCTCGGGCCAATTGAGTTGTCCGTCAAGGAGAAAGAGACCGTCAACGTACCAGTCTGGGCGGGCGTCGGTGCGATCTTGATTGGCGGTGCATTACTTCTGTTCTCGAACAAGAAAAGCTAGTCTGAAAGTTTAGGTTCGCAAACGGAATACATACTGTTGAAAAAAATTATTGAACATTGTGGAGCGTTTATTTGGTGCCGGGACCTCAATCGAATAACCGACTTATGTTATTGATTATAATAATTAAAATCCGCGCCATTTTTGATGATACCCCTATAAATACCCTACTTGAACAGTAGCAGCGCAGGGAAACATGGATGTATGCATCACTGGCCGTGATAATACCCCACGCGTTGAAATATTTTTCATGCGCAACAGCATAAAGATACAAAAAAGCCACAACGCGATCTGCGCTGTGGCTTTCTCGGACTGCCTCTGCGGAAAGGGACGCATTGCAAATCTGACGGGGTTTTCAATGATGTGGCACTGCCCGACTAACCCACAGCGCAGCGGTTTAGAACCCTATGCGGCGCGCTGCGCCAGTACCCGCAAATTTAACTACTGACTAAGGCGTGAGCGCGTCCGACATGACCGCGAACGATGCACCGTGGCGAACCTGAATATCGATGGTTTGAAGCGCCCGGATCAGCACATCGCCACTCGTAAAACCAACCGAGTCGTATGGATTCACCAAGATTTCAAGTACGCCCCACTCGCCAATAAACAACTCAGACCACGCGCCGAACACGAGTTCGGAACACACACCGGTTGAGGTGCCTTTGGTCAGGTTGCTTCGCAGCTGATTCGTCGCGAGCGTCGTGTAACCGTTGAAATTGGGCGGGGTGCCTGAACGCTGCCCAGGCGCGTCTGTGGTCCACAAATATTGACCAGTGCTTGACTTCAACTTCTTCAGGGAGCCAATGGTCGCGGCGTTCAAAAGGTATGCGCGGCTGTCCCAAGGCGCGTTTGATGTCGCAATCGCGGTCTCCATCGCGATCAAATTATCAAACGAGATTGCCGCACCGTTAGCGCCGCCGGTCACGGATTGAATGCCGGGTTGGCCCACAATACCGGTCGGCTGGTTGCCAGTGCCGGGACCTGACAATGCGGCCAGGTCAATCGCAAGCGCAATTTGTTGGAGCATGTCAGTCCGCGTTACTTGTTCAATCATCGGCGTAGTCTGCATGAGCGAGAGGCGAGACATTTTCGAAAGCGCTCCCACTGTCTTCGGCCTAAAACTAACTTTGTCGAACGTTGCTTCCGCCTCCGTTACAGCGCCCGATTCCGGGACCCAGTACGCGCCTGTCGTGGTGATGCGACGGGAAATATCGACGTTACCCACAAGACCAGGGAACACCGTCGCGCCTGCGTTCATGACCTGTGCGTACGGTCGAAGCGCTTCAATAAACGCGCCCGCATTTAACGTGGTCTGCACCAGGTTGCCGCCTTGCGCCGGCGTGCCCACTTGGTACGGCGCGCGATTGCCCCAGGTGCCGCGTTGCTGGACATCGGCGGGCACATAGAAGCCCTGCGTGTCCTTCCCAAGACGTTGCGCGACGGTGCGGCTGCAATCGCGCTCAAAGCCCGCGTCTCGCCAGTCGTTTGTGACGATAGCCCGCACCGCTTTGACAATCGAGAATTCCCGCGCTTCGTATTCTGACAAATCAAGACCGGTGCCGATGGGTCTTGCAGTCGGTTCAGCGCCGCGAGCCAAGATTCTCTCAAGCGCAACGCCTCGCGCATCCTCAATCGAAGTGCCCGATTCAATCATTCGTTGTTCAGCTCCATTATCTAAGCCGTGCTTTTGACAAATCGCCCGGATCGACTGAATGCGGATCCGCTCTTCTTCCGCGCCTGAGGTGGCACGACGGCGCTGACTGCGTGACAAACTTCCTTCATCTTCGTTTGAACGTTCCATCTTGGTATTTCCTTTAAATTTGTGTGCATTTTTTGAGTCGAAAGCACGCCCTACGCCGACCGTTTGATCGGCGGGAACGGTGACCATCGAAATTTCGTAAGCCATCCAGCTCGTAGCGGTGTAGCAGTCCGCGTCTCCGCCTGCGTCATCAGCCGCCGGCGCGTATTGATCCACGCGATAAGCGAATGAGACGTTGCGCAAAATGCCGTCGTTAATCATGCCGAGCACCTCATCAGCTCGCGGCGTTTTGGCGAATCGCACCGTGCAGTAACCGCGACGGTCTGCGCCAATTTGTGCGCTTTCAACGACGCCGATCACATCATCGATGTCGTGATTGAACAGCAAAGGCGCGCCGTCGTTTAGCCGTGTGAAGTCCGCTGCGTTCGCGTCATGCGACAAAATTTCATCACCGAACCAGCGATCAACGGGGGTTTCTGAGCTGAAGGGAAATTCAATCGTTCGCGTGGCTTCATCGACCTTTTGTGCTGTCTGGGTCGAAAGAAAACGCACCGAGCGAAGGTGCCGCTGCCCAGTGGGCGGGGCGGCGCTGTTATGTTGCATATTCGGGCCTCATTTTTTGGCCCCGGCCTGCCTGCAACGCGCAAAAAAATGCGGGCTTGACCGAGGCGAGTCTGTAAAAAATTTCCGTGAGGAAATCGCGTTTACCAAACCCACTTTGACCAAGCCCGCTGCTGTTTCGTAAACAGCAATGGAGGCTTCCCGTTTTAGCGCACATTCCAAGCGCGAAGCGTTGAAGAATTTCAAACCAAAACTCAAGTGATGTTGGCAAGGATAACAGTATTGGTGCGTCATATGCAAGCAATAATTTTTCAATTTATTGTGGGCGGCACGGATGGTTGGGATGCGGCCTGCGCGAGCAGTTCAGCAATGAGCTGGGTTTGCGCCACTTCTTTTTCGGCGTCTTCTACGGTAGCGCAACTTGTCATCACCCAGCCAATAATCACGCCACTGGCAAGGCTCAAAGTCAGGAATACGCGGCGATCTTTGTCATACAGCATCATCGGCCCGTCGGTAACGCGATCGGTCGAAATGGCGGCAAGTAAATTGGCTAGATAAAGAGGCGATACAGATTGAATTTCTGGGCAAGTAAAAGCGATTGTCATGATTTTTTCCTTTGGTTGGTGGAGTGGTGACGGCAACGCGCCGTATGTTTTCTTACAATTCGTCGGGCTCTTTGAATCTCAGGAGGCCCGCCGCAATGTCGAAGATGAAATTTCCCGCTTCGTTGTCCGGGTCGCACCCTGGATCCGCCAACTCTTCAGCCGTTGGAGGTGGATCGGGCTCGATGCCGTTTGCTTTTTCCCATCGATCAATTTTTTTAAATTCCCGCTCAGTCAGCGCTTCCCACACCTGGGCAGGCAGCGCAATTTGCGAGCGCAGCCGTCGAGGAAGGCTGCGCATTGCCCGTTTTAGAATCGGTTCGTATACGGCAAAATCCTCTGTAGCAAGCCGTCCAAGCGCGTTCACGCACTCAGCGTTGGTTTCGTCCTGCTGGGCTGGGCGTGGAAGGTCTCTGAATGGCGTGAATCGGCTTTCTTTCGTGAGCTCCGGCTTCAGATGAAGCGCGCGCCAGTTGCGAGCTGCTGGCAGCGAGTCCACCGGCATGCCGCGCTTTTTCAGTCGAGACAACATACTGGCGCTAATTCCAAGCGCAGCCGCCAGGTCGTTTTGTAGAGGTTTTTTCATCAGCGATAGCCTTAAATTTCAGCGAATTGCAAAATGAACCGAAGCGCAACCGGTTCAATGAACCACGTCAAAAAATCAAAGACTAGGCATATATCGCGGTTTTTAATGCCGCTTGTCCAAGAGGCCGGGAAGGACCCGTGAAATTTTGGTGAACCGATCTGCCCCATTCGGTGCTGAACCTTGCGCAACTCTGGACACAAACCAACTCTTGCGAAATTCAGAAAACGGGAGGGAGCGGGAGAAATGGGAGGCGTTTTCCCTTTTTTCTCATACGCGTGCGGATAATAAAAATACCTGTAAATGCTTCCCGTGCCTCCTTTCCCTCCCGAAGCCCCGCCAATGCTAGAGTTTGCGACTGGAGAGCTCGGGAAGCATGGGAGGAAAATAGGCGAAAATTGACTAAAAAATGAGCGCATCGCCATCACCTTCCACATGCTGAAGGCCTACACCTTCAAAAAATATCACGTTGTTTTTTTTCTTTTTGAAGCCGCGATCTTCAAGCTTTCGACTGAACGGGGATTGACTCATCGCTTTCATTCCGCGCGATACGACCCACTTTTTATAACTTTCGTACGCCGCCTTTGACTGCACCACCGCGTTCACAGTAATCACACAACACTCATCCAACCATTGGCCGAAAACGTCCATGTCGTCTCTGTAAGCCTCAGTAGCCAAGAGCACCGCAGGCGGGGCCGCTAAGCCCTGCCCCTGCCAGTCCAAGCACCCGCGCACCATCCAAGCCAAGATGCCCGAGCGCTCCTGCCTCAGTTTGTCTATGAGCGTCTTGTCGCGCTGTTCCGGCGGTATCGTCACATTGAACGGCACTAGGTGGATGCGCCGCCAGATTCCATAGTCATCACCGCGAATGATTGGCTTATGATTGGTGGCGATCATGATTTTGAATTGCGGATCAAACTCGAAATACTCTTGGTGCAGAAATCGTGCAGTCACGCGGTCGCCCCCTGTTAGCTGCTTCACCAAACTTTCCGCAATACGCGCGCCGTCTTGCGTCTCGACCGACGTAACCAGGCGCGCACCGAACAGCCTCGCCACGTCATTCCGAATTGATTCCGATTGCTTCGGGCTTAATGTCTCGGCAGGTGTTTGCTTGGCGTAGTCGCCCAGCACAGACAGCATCGTTGTCAGCAATGTTGATTTTCCGTTTGCGCCTGTGCCATATGCAAACACGATGATGTGCTCATCGGTTCGCCCTGTCAGACAGTAGCCACAAAGTCGCTGAAAGTAGGCGATCAATTCCAAGTCGTTCGCAAATACCTCAGACACCACCCGTTCCCAAATGGGGCACTCCGCAGCGGGGTCAAAGGCAACGCCGATGCTCTTCGTGATGAGGTGTGCAGGATCGGGCGCAATAACTTCACCCGTGCGCAAATCAATGGTGCCGGAAGGCGTACCGATTAGCATCGGATCGGTGTCTAGCATCGCATGAGTAACCGTGATGCTCGGCTCACTTTTGGCCAGCTCAATCATCGCGCGTAGTCCGCGCAATGACTCGCTAGATTTTGCGTGCGCCGCTAAATCAGACACTTCGGTTTTCCCTAATCCGGCTTCGGTTGCTTCACCAAATATTGAGCGAGCCGTAGTTTTCGCGCGTCTAGTTATTTCACCATCAACATCGGGGCGCCAGCGCACACCGTTCCAAATTATCCAGTTGCCAAATTCATTAACCCAGTGCAACTCTGAGCCGTGCTGCGCAGTCATTCGCAGCGCGTTGCCCGCCTCAGTCAGCGGAAACTGTTGCGGCTCTTTTTCTTTGCTCGCGAAGGCGTCAGCGGTCGCAGCCGGTTGCGAAACGGTATCAACGATCTGAAGCTTCATCGCTTACCTTCAGATGAAAATATAATTCAGCACCCTGAAGTTTTGCGACGATGCTTTTAGCGCCGACGCTGACCAAGCTCTGATACGTTTCAAAGAGTTGTATGTAAGACGTTTTCCACGCAAACACGATGATGCAATCCAGGCCTACCACCGGCGCGAAGTTCATTTTGTAAGGCCTGAAGCCATCGGGGACACCGATCTCAATAAAGTTTCCGGAGGATTGCAGAACATCCATCGTGATGACGATTGGATTTTTTGGGATCAATCCTTCGCGGCGCATTTTGATTAGCGGCGCACTCCATAGCGGGTACATTCCCCATACAGCACCAGTCATATTTTTACTTTCATTGGTCGCCCGGTTTGCAAATCGGAGCGCATGATTTTTTCAAGTCGAAGAGGCCGCGATTGGACGTGCACTTCGTCAAGCACATCGCGAATTTTTTGCACACTGGCCGCGTCTAAA
>ENA-OFCI01000271-OFCI01000271.1-metagenomes-genome-assembly--contig:-NODE-271-length-34059-cov-3.789789_pt1 | contig 34059 bp, 37 predicted proteins | sample MGYA00153391_OFCI01 | MGnify analysis MGYA00153391
ATCACCGCTATGCCTTGCGCGACCTGACCGTGCTCGAGGCCGGTGAGCGAACCGAATGAGGATCCCCATGTGACGATCGTCCGCGCGAGAACCGACGGCCTCAGCGGCGTCCGCTGGCCGTTCGCCAATCGGGACTCACTCTCATTCACGACAGCGCGTTGCGCGGGTGCGACGAATCGCGTGCAACCCGGTACAGCGAACCCTCGCTACCGGGCGCCGACCTGCATGAGCGTCATTCCGTCACTAAGACGCGGGCGGCCGTCCCTGACGAAACGCTCGCTCATGTCGAATTGAGTGCGTTCAGCGATGCACCCTGTGTTGACACAAGTGTTCGTATAGGCGAAGATATGTGTATGGAGATGACGGTGGCCCAGGTGGCGCGGCAGCACGCTCGCACCGACCGTTTCGTGCAGCAAGCGCTCCGATCGGGTGCGCTTGCTGGTCATCGAGTCCTGGGCCGGGCCACCAGCGTGGACGACGTTGCGGTGCAGGCCTGGTCACGGGCTCTGGGGCGGGGGCGGCGGTGGACTGACCAGGTGCGTGAGGCTGCCCTCGACCTGTTGTCGACAAGCCGCACGGATCGGCTCTCGGCTTCGGAGCGGTCTCGGCTCCGCTCGCGGCTCAGGAGAATGTCGGCCACCGACATGGCACACGCCGCTGGTGGTCTGGGGGCGTGGGCTCGATACCGCGGCAAGGCCCCGGCCGGCGCGGTCAGGATCGGTCCTTCGGCAGCGGACCCTGGTGAGCTTGGCATCGTCCCGGGCGAGGGATGGCTCACCTTCGTGCAAACCGACGATCTCGACCGGTTCGAAATAGACCAGGACGTGATCCTTGACGCGGACGGCAATATCGGTGTCATCGAGCGCTCGAGAGTTGACGATCGCACGGCCCGGATTCTGTTGGACACCTACATGTTGGGTGATGCTCGCCAATCGGCGGCTGCGGCCGCAGAACTGGAGCGGAGAGCCGCGTGAGCCAAGACGTCTTCGAGCGTGTCGAGGAGATAGCCAACAACCTCTCACCCGATCGGTGGCTGCTCGTCGGTGGACTGATGGTGCACGCGCATGCGCAATTGGCCGGCATCCAGCACGCGCGGCCCACCGACGACGTTGATCTGGTCGTTGAGGTGCAAGACCGGCAGCTATGCGCAGGCTGCCGCGGTTCTACAGCGACTCGGATACGTTCAGCATGGGTCCTTAGACCGCCACGCCCCCTTCCACCGATTCACCCGCGGACGCGAACACGTCGACCTGATGGGTCCAGAGGACAAACCGGTTCTCTTCCTGGGCCGCGAGGTCCTCGCGGTGCCTGGCTCCCGTTCGGCGCTCAATCGGACCATCACCCACGAGACCGCCGGTGGCGTGGCGATCCGCATCCCTGACGTGGAATCTGCCCTGTCACTGAAGGGCGCAGCCTTCCGCCTCCCGGGCCCCAACCCAGTCCGCCACCTTCAAGATGGGGTGACCCTCTTCGCCTGCCTGGACACGGCACGACCAGACATCTCCAAGTCGATGAAGAAGAACATCAACACCCTGATCGCCGGGATGGACAGTCCCGAAGCATGGAGCTTCGCCGACCCCACGAATCGACGATGGGCCATTCGAGCGATCCGCGCTGTTCAACCCGCTTGGGAGCCTCCCGCCTTCGTCCTGCCTCGACGACCCGGCAGGGGTCCAACGACCGCCGAGCAAGAGCGCTGACATGCCGCGGAGAGGTAAGCCGCCGACGATATACGTGAGTCCACGGCAATGCGACCAGAGCTTGCGGATCGGTACAGTGGCGAGCCGACGGGGAGGGCAGCGATGACGATCAAGGCTGTGGTCTTCGACATCGGCGGCGTCCTGGAGCAGGTGCAAGACGACGCTTGGCCGGAGATCTGGATCCGCGGGTGGGAGCGTCGGATGAACCTGCCGGCTGGCCATGTCACGGCGGTCTTGGAGTCCACCGGAGACGTGGTGACCGCGGAGATGTCAGAGGTGCAGATCCGGGATCTGTATGCGGATGTGCTCGGCCTGGACGAACACCAAGCCCTCCAGATGATGGCGGAGATGTGGGACGCCTACTGCGGCGAGCTCGACGTCGTGCTGAGGGACTTCGCAGCCGGACTGCGCCCGAGGTTCGCGACTGCAATCTTGAGCAACTCCGCGGACGGTGCCCGGCGTGAGGAACAACGGCGCTACGGGTTCGAGCAGCTCGTGGACGTCATCGTCTACTCCCACGAGGTCGGCGTGGCCAAACCGGATCCAGCAATCTTCAGGCTCACGCAGGAGCGACTCGGCGTGGAGGGGCACGAGATTGTCTTCCTTGATGACCATGACCTGCATGTCCAAGCCGCTCGGTCGTGCGGTTGGCACGCCGTGTGGCACCGGGACACCGCTGTATCTATCAACGAGATCACCGCGACCATCGAACAGGCAGGGCAACTACCCAGCTGGGGCTCGACTCAGTGGCCCTTGGGCACCTAGGCCTGAGCTCTGAAACGACCGAATAATGCCGCAAGTCGGACGCGCGATCGTGTCGAAATGCAAACGTTCGCTGAACCGGGTTGTACGGGTGAATAGTTCGAATAGTCGTCTTCCGACCATTGCCATCCCGGTGCAGGCGGGCACCGGGTTAACTGTCACCACTGAGGACCTGATGCGCTGATGGAAGAGGCACCGTGGCTGGATCCGGAGAAGACAAGGCCCGCCCGGACCCACCCGCGGCAGGAGGCATCGTGAACAAGCGCAGGGTCGCAGTGGTGGTTGCCGTACTGGTCGCAGTGTTGGCCCTCGCGAGGTGTGGCGGGGACGTCGTGGCACTGGGTCGAACCGACGCCGCGCAATCGTTTCAGACGTTCCGAAACGGCTCGTTCCTGATCACCGTGACCGACCTCGCATTATCGGTCCAGCAGATACCAGTAGATGCCGCCGCGAAGTCACGCGGAGTCAGCGCCTACAAACCCAAGAACGGCCAGTTCATCGTGTTCTACGCCACGGCGACGCGCGTGGGTTTCGGGCGAGCGTCAATGCCCAGCAGGAGCAGCACGCTGACGGATGCGACTGGCAAGAAGTACACGTCGGCGGGTCCATTCGTCGGGGCCGTGGGGCAAGGATTTGACGAGGATCAGCTGCCAGGCTCGACCCACTCGGGTTGGTTCGCCTTCGACGTTCCCGAATCCGTCTTGTCGATGCTCAAGACTCTGAACGTGCAGTCCGACCCGAGCCCGGGCACGTCCAACCCGCCCACCCTTGTGAGGTTTGGGTGAGTGGGTCCTTGACTCGGGCGGCTCTTTCGTGCCGCCGTGCCCCACGACCGCTGCCCCAGGAACGTCCTAAACTGGCCGCGCAGCGGCCCTCCGCGCCAGCGGCGGTCGGTGCCGTAGACCCTGCCGACCTGGGTGCAGACAATGCGGTGGTCAAGGTTGCCGGTCGGCCTGGATATAGGGCTGCAGCGGTCGCGGCAGCGAGGCTCGGGAAGCCGGCCAGAGCCGCTCGGACAACAGGACCCGTGTGGGGTTCGTGGTCGCGACGGCGTCGGTCACCAGCACTCCGTCGATGGCGCGCACATCCACGGTGCTGGTCGCGGGGTTGCCGTCGGCACAGGGCGCCGTGGCGGCGTGCATGACCCCGCCAACGAGAGCGGGTGTGGTCGTCTCAACGCCACGGCCGCCGACGTACCGGGCACCATCGAACACGATGACGTCCGCACACGACCCCGCCGACGACGTGCCGCCGTTCCCTATTCGGCCGCAGCCAGCCAACAGCAGCGCCACGATGAGCAGCAGCGTCAACCCAGACGATCTGAGCGCCACATGGCCATGATGGCGGGCGCCTCCACAGAGGGTAGATACGGAAAGCACGTCTCTTCGACGGCGGCACACCTCCAGTGGTTCCGACACAGCGCTCATGGCCGTCTTCACTTCCCCGCTCTTGCCGCATGTTGGACGAAGCCGACGGGACGCCCCTGAACATCGACACCAATGCCGACTTGGCCCACGAACGGCGGACCGCACGCGGTGAGCCCAACGGCAACCAGAGTGGTGAAGCCGACAGTGACGGCGCCACGGCGCAACGTAGCCCTCACTGGACACAACCTAGCCAGTTATCGCGGTTGGAACGTTTCGATTCGGTCACTTGCGGGTGCAACCACGCGCACTCTCATGCCGCGATGCTTGTGAGTTCACGTGTTCTTGGACCAATCCCCTGCGGAACGAACCGTTGAGCAGGAAGGTGGTGACATGACCGAGCCGACCACGCCACTTGGGGTGATCGTGGACACGAACTCGGGGGGCCGATTCGATCTCATCGTGTATGAGGACGGCATTCTCGGCGTTAAAGGCACGTACGTCGGCGTCGCTCTGCGGGCGGGTGGGGCTGGCATGGTGGGCGGCGGCGGCTCTGGCTTGTCAGGTGCGGCGGCAGCGGGCGCGGGGTCGGCAGGTGGCACCCGGGCCGGGCGAGGATACGAACAGAAGCGAGTTTCGAAATTGTTGAAGATGCCACGCTCCGAGGTGCTCGCGGGCGATCCGAAGAATCACTTCGTTCCCGTCGAGCAAATCGCTGGCCTGGTTTTGAGGAAGCGGTGGCACGGCCACTCATTGACGATTGCGACGAGAGACCATCCATCTGGACGGAAGTACAGCTGGAAACCGGCGCTGAACAACTTCGATCAGGTCTGCAGCATGCTCGAGGCGAAGTTCGGCGAGTCGCTCGCGGTGGAGTAAACGCGACCATGAACGAGTTCCGGTCCTGTATTGGGAACCATGCCATGGGGGTCGGCGGGACGATGGACCTTCACAACATGCGTCCTCATCTGCCGCGAAGAGTGCGTCACACCGCCGCCTGTCGGCATGCGGGCGACCGAAACTGCTGTCCGCTCAGATCCGGATGAGCGGTGGTTTCGTCGACGCGAGCGGGTGGCGCGATCTCCGTGCAGGGCTACTGGTTGCCGATCCCGAGGACGTTGCCGTCAGGGTCCTTGACCCATGCCCCGACTCGGGTCGCCGGTCCGGGCGAGCCCATTTTCGTCGGTGGCGAAAGGGCCGTCACCGTACTGCTCGAAGGTGACCCCATTCGCGGCGAGTTCGTCGACCGTGCCCTCGACGTCGTCGACGACCCACCCCGCGGCGGTGGCTCCCGAAGCCTGGGCGAGCGGTGATGGGAAGACGTGGAGGGTAGTGCCGCCGCCGCACTCGTAGGTGCGGCCCCCGTCGGGGTCGTCACCGCCGCTGCCCAACCCGAGCTTGCCCTCGTAGAACTCGACCGCCCGAGCCATGTCCGCAACCGCAATCAGGGCCCCGACCTTGCCGTCATTCAGACTCACGACTCCTCCGATCAGATGCGGTGGCGGTGCCCTTTCGGCACCGCTCAACGTTCCGAACGCTACTCGCCCAGCGCTGGCCGTACCAAGCTGCAGAACCTCACGGCAAGGCCACGGTTGGGGCAGGTCACGCGTCGGAACAAGGCCGAGGAAATGTCGGCCGGGACATCACCCAGGGCCGCGACCCGACAACCTCGTGGTGGACCCGTCCCAGGTGGAGGCCTCCTTCACTGGGCAGTTCCTGGGGCCTCTGCTGGTGAAGGCCGCCTCCAGCTGCCCCTCGGTCCGGCCCAGCCAGAACCGGGTGCGCTCAACCGCGGCCCCCGCGAGGACGCCACGGCGACGAAGCCCGCGACTTCGAAGCCCCCACGAGGGCCACCGGGAAGGCAGTCTCCGCCAAGAGCGCCTGAGGTTCACACGTGGGTCAGGGGGTGGATCGCCGGCGGTCCGGTGAGCGCCTCGGCCGTCGCCTCGAGGGCCGCCGCGATGTGGGGCGAAGCCATGTGGGCGTCGAGGGCGGCCGAGTCCGTCCACTCCTCGACCGTGACGAAGGTCCCGGGCGCGGCCTGCGACTCGAAAAGCTCGTACGTCAGGCAGCCCTCCTCCTCACGGGTGTGCCCGACGAGCACGGTGAGGGCGTCCCTCACCTTCTCCTCCGAGCCGGGCCTGGCGGTGAGTAGGGCGACGACGTGCAGAGCGGTCATGGTCTCGACTCCTGGGGTGGGTGCCTCCGCGTATCAGCGCAATCACGCTAGCCGTTCGCGCTGTCCCGCGTCCACGGTTCGGCGATCCACGTCGACGAAGCCACGTCCGTGCGAGGGTCAGTCCTGGCCGAGGTAGGCATTGCTGACGACGTCGCTGCTGAACAGTTCTTTGCCCGTCCCCTCGAGGACGATCGCACCGACCTCAAGGACGTAGCCCCGGTCACGATAGGAGCCGTTCCACCATCCAGTTCGGCCATCCACATCTCACTCTTTTGAACGCTGGCACCCTGCACTACCGGGTCAGCGACCAGCACCTGCCCTACTACCTCGACGAGTTCACCTTCCGGTTCAACCGGCGAAACTCCAAAGCACGCGGCACCGCTCTTCCGCCGGCTGCTCCAATACGCCGTGGACACCGACCCACACCCACTCAAAGACCTGATCGGCGGGGCGTTGGCGTTGCGATCCAGGATCGTCCTCGCACGCGCGGACGGGGCGGACAACAAAAGTGTTGCAGCACAGTTGAACACCTCGTAGACGTTGAGGATCTGCTGGGACCCCGAGCGCCCGCCCGCGTCGGTCGCGCTGACGCGAAGGCTTGCTGTGCCGCCTGGCTGGTTGCGCACCCGGGCCGTGCACGACGTCTGCTCACACCGGACGCGTCCAAGACTGGCCGCCGTCCCACGAGATCTCGACGCGGTGCTCGACGATCGCCCGCGGCGGCACGGTGTCGGGCATCGCGAAGCGCAGGCCGAGCTTGGCCGCCCGGGCCTGGTGGTGTTGGTGCTGGAGAGCGGCATCCGGTAGTCGATGCCCAGCATCGGCAGCACGGCGAAAGGCCCCTGTGGGGTGTCGCAGTCGAAGGCCCATTCGCCTGAGCCGTGGCCGACCTCCGTTGAACCCAAGTGAAAACAGTTCTTCCTGCACCCCCTCCCCCTTGGGAAATACTGGCCTCGCATGTGCGCACAGATCGCAGACCAGGAGCTGGGTGCGATGGCCGATATCCACGTGCGCGCCTTTTCACGCCGGCGAGGGCATCCGTGCCTTGCCCGTCGGTGATGAGGTGACGAGCCTGTCTTGGGCCTGCTGGTCGCTGGCGTCGGCGGGGGCCCGCAGCTTAGCGACCGCTTGGACGTCGCCCCGGTCGGCCAACAAGGCGACGAGCCAGTGGCCAGGAGTGACCCCGAGTGGGAGCACCCCCGGCGCCTGGTCCGTGACGTCATCAGGCCATGAACGCCGATCCGAAGATGCGGGGGAGCTTGGCCCACGACGGGTCGGCCGCGAAGCGCGTGAGGAGCTCGCCGGTCGTGCGCGCGCTGCGGGCCGAGACGAACCACGGCGGCTTGGGGGTGAGGGCGAACTCGCCGCCGACGGCCGACCGGGGGAAGGGACGGAAGGGGCCGCGGACGACGGTGCGCTCGATGTCGGCGAGCAGGAACGCGTTGTGCACGACGCCGATGCCGCTCTGGACGTCCTGGAGTGTGTGCCCGGGGAAGGCACCCCATGAGGCGTTCGCGGTGAGGAAACCGACCCCCGTCCAGGCGTTGATGGCGATGGTTCCGTACTCGAGTCGAGCGATCGCGTCCTCGAACCCATCGCCGAGGGCCCTTCTGGTCGCGGGGTCGACGAGGACGTTCGCGCCGAGGGTACCGACGAAGTCGTGGTTCACGAGGTCGACGGCGGCGTCGAGGAAGGCCTGACCGGTGCCCGGCTCGTCGACGATGCCGAGCACTGGGGAGAAGTACTCGGTGGTCTCGACGACCGATGCGGCGTCGGAGCCGCGGGCGTCGACGAGCAGTCGTCCGCCGTCCGGTCCGAGCCGCTCGGCATCGCCGTATGCCGCGGCCGCGGCCGCGACACGCTCCCCGCTGCGGGGATACCAAGGCTCGCGTCCGGGTGCCTTGTCCATCGCGATGCGCAACTGCTCGACGAAGTCCTCGCGCTGCGGCCAGTCGCTGCTCAGCACTACTACCTGTCCGGCGATGCAGTTGTAGCCGCCGTTGTGCAGGCGCTGGGTGACCACGTGTTCGGCCTGGTATTTCAGGTCGGCCTGTGACCAAGCCCCGGGCAGCACGATGATGGGGGCCACGCCGCCGAGTTCGCTGGTGATCGGTTTTTTGAGCAATGGCGTGCCGGAGGCCTTGCGATCGGCCACCCCGGGGCCGGTGCCCCAGACGATCAGGTCGTGGGTGGCCGCGCTGCCGGTGATGTGCACGTGAGAGATGCCTGGATGGTTGGCGAGGTAGCTTCCGACATCGCCTGCACCCGTCACGATGCGCAGCAGACCGAGGTCGATGAGCGGTTTGAAGGCGGCTGAGTAGGGCGCGAGCATCCGGTCCATCACCGGATTGAGCTTGAGAAGCGCGACCCGGTTATGGGCAATAAGTTCATAGAGCACATCGAGCGGCGGGATGCCGGTGATGTTGCCGGCACCGAGCACGAGGCCGACTCCGTTGGTCTCGGTCGGGGTGCGGGCACCGAGGCCGGCGGATGACCGCACCGAGTCCACGGACGTGCCCGGCTTCATCCACACTTCGGCGCTGAAACCGTGCAAGAGCAGTGCCTCATAGGCGTTCGCTGGCAGTACCGGCACGCTCACCCGACCGCCGGGCGCTGTGCCGAGTTTCTTGTCAGCGATCGGGCTCGTGCCGGAGGCGATCGCGCCCAGCGTGTGCTGAAGAGCCAGCAGGCTAGAGAGCACGACGTAGGGTCCCGAAATCCATTCTTCGCCTACGAAAGGCGAATCAGGGTCGAGGTTCTTCGCGCGAGTGGCCGCGTCGACCCACTGGTCCGCGGCCGCAGCGACAGAAGCATGCACCTGGCTGAGCAGGGAAACGCGGGCGGGAACGGTCATCTTGGCCCAGCGAGACTCGCCCTCGGAAAGCTGACTGATCGCGGAATCCAGATCGCCCCGAATGGATGCGTCGAGCGTGGGAACGGCCGTGGCGGGCACGGTCGGCTCTGTGGTGGTCATCAATCTCCTTTGATCGCTGCCTGCTTGGTCTTCGGCATAATCGCAACGACCATGCCTCACCTAAGAAGTTCCAGTATCGCCCATGATCGAGGAGAGTGCGATGGGCGAACGCCGCCTGTTCCCCTAATACCGTTGTGCCGCCGCACAACGTCGCGATACAGTCCAGCTATGTCCATCGACCAGGAACTCACGCGCAGCGTCGCGGTCTCGCCCGCCCGACCGGATGACGGCGGATCCTCCGGCTTCTTCCTCGAACTGGTCGACTCGGTCGGAGCACTCACCGACGGCGTCGTCGACCAGATCCTCGCCGGCGAACACGCGTACTCCGAGAACCCGATGTCCCGCGATCTTTTGCATTCGATCGTGCGCGAAAATATCTCGGCATTGCTCGCTACCCTCGCCGGCACGACCAACTCGCTCGCCGCCCCGCGCCGCGCCGGCCGCGTCAAGGCCGAGCACGGAATCCCGATGACGAGCCTGCTGCACGCCTACCGTCTTGCGGGACTGCAACTGTGGGATGAGATGATGTCCCGCTCGGTCGGCACCCAGCGCACCGAGACGCTGCTGCACCTGTCGTCGGATGTCTGGGGCATCATTGACCGATTCTCGGGCGCCGCCGCCGAGGCGTATCGCGCGTTCGTGGACGAGCGTGATCGCCGCGATGAGCAGGCGCGCAGCGTCATGTTGCTCAGCCTTCTCGACGGTAGCGCCGCCCCCGGGGAGATCGGCGGCCTTCTTCGTGCGCTCGAACTGCCGGAGCATGCCAGCTACCTCGTTATCGCCGCCGAGCGCAGCAGTAGCGGCGCCGACCCGGTTCCTGAGGTACACGGACGACTTCGCGCGGCGGGCATCTCCTCCGCCTGGACCGCCTGGAAGGGAGAATATGTGGGCCTCATCGGGGTCGCCCCCCGAGCGGAACTCGACCGTGCCGTTTCGATTGTCGCGACCGGTGCCAGGTCAAGGGTCGGCATCAGCCGTGCTTTCACCCAGCTCGCGGCCTCGCCGGATGCCGTGAGTCAGGCCCGCATGTCGGTCGAGTGCATCGCATCGCCGGGCGTCGGCATCCACCGATACGGATCAGCACCGCTCGACCTTCTGCTCGTAGCGCAGCCGGGCTACGGAGCCGAGCTGCGGGACAGTGTCTTCGCGAACCTCCTCGGTGCGAGCTCTGTCGGCGGCGCGAATTCTGCTGACGGTTCGCATTCTGCCGACGGCACGGTGCTTCTCGACACGCTCGAAGCGTGGTTTGACGCTGGCGGTTCGACGGCAGACGCGGGAAAGCGGATGCACTGCCACCGCAACACGGTGCTCTACCGACTCGGACGAATCGCCGAACTCACCGGTCGCTCCGTGTCACGGCCGGCCGAGGCATCCGAGCTCTATGCCGCCCTGCGCGCGGTGCGCCTCGGCGGGATTCGCACCTAAAGACGTTCGATGATGGTGGCGTTCGCCATGCCGCCGCCCTCGCACATCACCTGGAGGCCGTAGCGACCGCCGGTGGCTTCGAGATGGTTGACCATCGTGGCGAGCAGTCGGGCACCGGATGCTCCGAGTGCGTGCCCAAGCGCGATCGCGCCGCCCCGTGGGTTGAGCTTCGTTGCATCCGCTCCGGTCTCGGCGAGCCAGGCCAACGGCACGGGAGCAAACGCCTCGTTCACCTCGAAGGCGTCGATGTCGTCGATCGTGAGTCCGGCCTTCGTGAGCACCTTCGCCGTGGCGGGGATCACTCCGGTGAGCATGAACAGTGGGTCGCTGCCGGTCACGGCGAAACTATGGAACCGCGCGCGCGGCTTCAGCCCGAGTTCGGCGGCCTTCGACTCGCTCATGATGAGGGTCGCGGCGGCGGCGTCGGTGAGGGGGGAGGAGTTGCCTGGGGTAATGTTCCAGCCGATCTCCGGGAAGCGCTCGGCGAATCGTTCGGTGTAGAAGGCCGGCTTGAGGCCAGCCAGGCCCTCCGCAGTCGTCGCGGGGCGCACCGTCTCATCCGTCGTGACGTCGCCAACGGCGATGAGTTCGTTGGCGAAATAGCCGGCGGCGGCCGCCTCAGCGGCGAGCTGGTGTGAGCGTGCCGCGAAGTCGTCGAGCTGCGCGCGCGAGAATCCCCACTTGCTCGTGATCAGCTCGGCGGAAATGCCCTGGCCGACGAGCCCGTCGGGGTAGCGCGCAGCCACCTGCTCGCCGTAGATGTCTTCGCCCATGATCGAGTAGCCGATCGGGTTGCTGCTCATCGACTCCACACCGCAGGCGATGGCGATGTCGTAGCTGCCGGTCATGATGCCCTGGGCGGCAAAGACGGCGGCCTGCTGGCTGGAGCCGCACTGCCGGTCGATCGTGACGGCGGGAACGTGATCGGGGAAACCGGCGCCGAGCACCGCGTTGCGGGTCACGTTATAGGTCTGCTTGCCGGCCTGCGCGACGCATCCGCCGATCACGTCGTCGATGGTCGCCGGGTCGACGCCATTGCGCTCGACGAGGGCGCGCAGGGTGATGGCGAGCAGGTCGACGGGATGCACACCACTCAGCGAGCCGCCCGGCTTGCCGCGGCCTGAGGGGGTGCGGATGACGTCGACGATCACTGCAGAGGTGTTCATGGGGGACTCCCTTGTCTTGGTTGTCCCAGCTTAAGCTCGGGCGGTTGACCGTGCGCGCGGTTGTCCGTGCGGCAGCTTGTCAGCCGTGCAGCAGTTCGTTTGGCCGCATGGCTGACAAACGGACGCACGGTCTCCGGTTGGCTCGGGTGCGGCGATTCCCATCCACTCCTTCACATTCAGACTGTGAGTCCGGCGTCCGCCAAAAGGGATCGAACAGCGGGTCGGTCGCGCCCGGCCGGGCACCCTGAGGGCATGCCACCACTCACGGCCGACTGGATCGACCACATCCACCTCACCCGGCAACTGCCGACTCCGGGCGAGCGCTCCGCATTCTTCGCTTCAGTCGCGCGAGGAGAGTTGGTCGCCCTCTTCCCGGGCGTGTACATTCGGGCATCGCTCTGGAATGCCCTGAGCGGGGACCGAAGGTATCGGGCTCGCGTCAAGGCCGTATCGCTTGCCGCTCCTGTCGGCACCGTCTTCTCGCACCACTCCGCTGCTGCGTTGTGGCGGCTGCCACTCGTGGGCTCGTGGCCGACCAAGGCACACGTCCTCGTGCCGCGAGCTACCGGTGGTCGGTCGACCGGCATGCTCGAGCGACACACGGTCGGATTCCCTCGCGAATCGATCTCGATCGACCAGCTCAGCGTTACGACGCTCGCACGCACGGTGGCGGACATGGCCGCGTGCACTACTTTTGCGGGAGGTGTCGCGCTCGCGGATGCCGCGCTGCGCCGAACCGCGCATCCGCTCGCGTCGGTCCCTCGCACGCTGGTCACACAGCATGACCTGATTCGCGAACTCGACGAGATGCCGCTGACGCACGGTAGCGTGAAAGCCAGGCGAGCGATCGAGTTCGCCGATGGAAATTCAGACCGGCCGGGGGAGTCGGTGAGCCGCGCGAACATGCAGTGTCTCGGGATCCCGATGCCGCAATTGCAGGTCGCTGTGACGGGAGCGAGCGGTCAGGTCTATATCGTCGACTTCTGGTGGCCGGAGTTCAACATGATCGGCGAATTCGACGGAAATGCGAAGTACACCGATCCGGAATTCTTGCGCGGCCGAACTCCTGAGCAAGCTCTCATCGATGAGAAGCGGCGCGAGGATGACCTTCGGGCGGCGGGCCACGGGATGACTCGGTGGCACTGGCAGATCGCGTGTTCGCTGAATCGACTGCGGGCGCACCTCCTAGCCGCAGGCATCCGCTAGTCATATTTCCGGCGACGGATGCGGCGGCGCGATGGCGTCGGATGCCGCGATGGCGACGCCGCGATGCCTGCGCCGGCGCGACCATGCTGTCGTTCGTCAGCCGTGAGGGCTTGTGTTCGGCCGCATGGCTGACGGACGAGCGCATGGTTAGCCACATCACCACAGGGCCGAAAGGCCGAAAGGCACAGGCTGAATCGACCCGGCCGCCCCAGCCCAGCCATTTTCACAGTGCTCGCAGCGCGAGGCGGCATAATCGGGAAGGAATTGGCCGAAGCGGCGTTGAATCCAGTATCACCGAAAACCGTCGTCGCGCAGGTGACTGCGGTCTGGCCAGGAACAGGAAGCGCACTCCCATGTCGCAACGCGTCTACAACGACATCACCGAAATCTTTGGTAACACCCCGCTCGTGCGGCTCAACAAGGTCACCAAGGGCCTCGGAGCGACGGTGCTCGCGAAGCTGGAGTTTTATAACCCCTCCGCGAGCGTCAAGGACCGTCTCGCGGTCGCCATCGTCGATGCGGCCGAAAAGTCGGGCGAGTTGAAGCCCGGCGGCACGATCGTCGAGAGCACCAGCGGCAACACCGGCATCGCGCTCGCGATGGTCGGCGCGGCCCGCGGCTACAAGGTGATTCTCACCATGCCGGAAACCATGAGCAAGGAGCGGCGGATGCTGCTGCGCGCGTACGGCGCCGATCTCGTGCTGACCCCCGGCCCCGGCGGTATGAAGTCCGCCGTCGACCGCGCGGCCGACATCGTCGCCAGCACCCCAGGAGCCGTCTACGCACAACAGTTTGCGAACGCCGCGAATCCGGCCATCCACCACGCCACCACCGGTCCCGAGATCTGGAACGACACGGAGGGAGCGGTCGACATTTTTGTCGCGGGCATCGGCACTGGCGGCACGATTACCGGCACGGGAAACTATCTCAAGGAGCAGAAGCCGGGCCTCACCGTTATCGGCGTCGAGCCGGCCGAGTCGCCCATCCTCAACGGGGGAGCACCCGGGCCGCACAAGATCCAGGGCCTCGGGGCGAACTTCGTGCCCGAAGTTCTCGACCGCGAGGTCTATGACGAGATCATCGACATCGACATCACCCGCTCCGTCGCGATGGCACGTCGTCTCGCGGCGGAGGAGGGCATCCTCGCCGGGATCTCCTCCGGGGCGAGCGTGCAGGCTGCCGTCGATCTGGCCGCGCGACCGGAGAACGCGGGCAAGACCATCGTGGTGATCATCGCGAGCTTCGGTGAGCGGTATCTCTCGACAGTGCTGTACGAAGACCTCGCGGACTGACCGGATGCCGTTCAGGGGCATTCGTGAAGACATCCGGATGGCTCGGCAAAATGATCCGGCAGCGCGGTCGAATGCCGAGGTGTTCCTTGCCTACTCCGGTCTGCATGCGGTGTGGGGCTATCGTGTCGCGCACCGTCTGTGGAAGTGGCGGCTGTTTCTCTTGGCCCGCATCTACTCGCAAATCGTGCGGACGTTCACCGGGATAGAGATCCATCCGGGTGCGACTATCGGCCGCCGACTCTTTATTGATCACGGCATGGGCGTGGTGATCGGCGAGACCGCGATTGTCGGCAATGACGTGTTGATTTATCACGGCGTCACCCTCGGCGGCACGAGCTCTGTGCGGGAGCGGCGGCATCCCACCATCGGCGACCGCGTGGTGGTCGGCGCGGGTGCGAGTGTGCTCGGGCCCGTCACCATCGGGCACGACTCGATCATCGGGGCGAACGCGGTTGTCGTGACGGATGCTCCGCCGCACTCGGTGCTCACCGGCATTCCGGCGCGCGTTCGACCGCGAACCGCGTCATCCGCCGCCGATACGTTCACGGACCCCGCGATCTACATCTGACCCCGCTGATTAAGAGGCAGTTCTAAAGGTCGAGCGTGTCTCCCGGCTCTAGGGCCACATACTCCCCGCCGCCCTGTTCGGCAGCCCACTTCAGGCGGTCGCCACCCATCGCCTTACCCGCGGTCGAGAGCACCATTTCATGGGTGGCGAAGGCACGGCGAGGTCGCACGGCGAGCACAAAATCGATCGCTTCGCCGATCTTCAGCCAGGGAGCGCCGACGGGTGCTGCGAGCACATCCACTTCGACGCCCTCCGGCACCGTGAAGGAGTCGCCTGGGTAGTACAGAGCGTCGTTGACCAGCACGCCCACGTTGTCCACGATCGGAATCGAGGAGTGGATCACGGCGTGCTTTTCGCCGAAGAAGCGCAGTGAGAACGGCTCGGCGTTGATCGTGTCACCGTCTTTCACGATGATGATGTCGAAGTCGGTGGCCGCGAGAGCCACGCCTTCCGGCCCGTACAGCTTCGCATCGGGGTTGCGCTTCAGGATGCGGGTGAGCTGGTCGGCGGTCCAGTGATCGCCGTGTTCGTGGGTGATCACCACAGCGACGACGTCGGTGAGGCCGACGAGTGCGGTGGTGAAGATTCCGGGATCGATCACGAGCGTCTTGCCCGAGGATTCGAGGATGAGGCAGGCATGTTCTTGTTTCGTGATGCGCATTTTTCCGACTGTACTCGAATCTGTGCGGCTCGGAAGTTTCGCGAATGGCATCCGACATACTGGTGGAATGACGACACCGCTGCCGCTCTCGTGACCGCTTTGCGGATTGTCGTCGCGATCAATCCGACCGCCTCATTCGGCAAGGGACGCGCGGTCGGCCCCGCCGTCGTGCAAAGCCTGCGCGGGGCCGGCCATCGGGTGACCGCCCTGAGCGAGCCGACGATGGCAGACCTTCACCGTGAGGCCGAGAAGGCGGTGGCTCTTGCCCCGGATGCCCTCGTGGTTGTGGGCGGCGATGGCATGGTGAGCCTCGGCGCGAACCTCGTTGCCGGCACGCGCATCCCGCTCGGAATCGTGCCGTCGGGCACCGGTAACGACGTCTCCCGCGGCTTGCGGATCCCGATCGGGGACACCGATGCGGCGACCGACCAGCTACTCAGCGCTCTCACGCGTGAGCCGCGCGTGATCGATGCCGCGCTCATTCGCCACGCGGGGGAGCCCGACCGTTGGTATGCCGGCGTGCTCTCGGCCGGATTCGATGCGCTCGTCAACGAGCGCGCGAACCTCATGCGCTGGCCGCGCGGGAAGAGCCGCTACAACGTGGCTCTGTTTCGTGAACTCGCGACCCTGAAACCCACGACCTATCGACTGGTTCTCGATGGTGTCGAATGGAACACAGCGGGCACACTCGTGTCGATCGCCAACAACACCTCGTTCGGCGGTGGGATGCTGATCACCCCCGATGCCCTGCTCGATGACGGGCTGCTCGACGTGTGCGTGGTCGAGCCGCTGTCACGAATTGCATTCCTTGGGATCTTCCCGCGCGTGTTCAAGGGCACGCACGTGACCGATCCGCGAGTCTCGATTCGTCGCGCGAAGCACGTAAGGATCGAGGCGGATGGCGTGGTCGCCTACGCCGACGGCGAGCGAGTGGGCCCGCTGCCGCTTGAGATCGAAATCGTGCCGGGGGCCCTGCGCATTCTGTCGCCCTGAGCACAGCACCGGTCCCGTTTTGGTGCGTCTCGCTGGCATGTGGCATACTCGGGGAGTTGTCCACTTGCGGCCCCATCGTATAGCGGCCTAGTACGCTGCCCTCTCACGGCGGTAACACCGGTTCGAATCCGGTTGGGGTCACCATCGGTCCGGATGCCAGATTCTTCGGTATTCGGGCCTTTTTCATCAGTGCAGCTGGAGCCCCCGAAAACGGCCTGTGGCAACATTTTGGCAACAGTCGAAGCTGTCGATGATCGCCTCGGTTCGGTTGGATTCATCTCGCATCGCGCTGTCTCATCCGATCGTGCCAGTCCGGGCTCACTTCACGCGGTCGCATACTGAAGGCATGCGGGAATTGACGTTGGTTCAGCGAAACCTTCTCGATGGTTGGCTCGATGACTGGGAAGTGCTCGCCGATCTTTCATGGCCACTTCAAGACACGGCGGTACTTGACGTGCGGTCAGGCGGGCGGCGGTACATCGTCAAGGCCAGTCGAGCCAGCCACCACATAGCGCGAGAGATCGACGCCCACGACCAGTTCCTTCGAAGGTTCAGCGTCTGGGTACCGCAGTTGGCTCACTCTTCACGCGATGAACTCATCCTGGTAACCCATTACCTCCCCGGGGAACTCGTCGAGGGGACTGACGCCGAAGTGGATCCTGAGATCTACCGTCAGGCGGGATGCCGGCTCAAACAACTTCTCCTTCCTGGCCCTCTATCCGAGCACTACATCCAAAGGCTTGTCACAGACGCCAGGCTGTCGATTTCGCGGGCTCGCTTACTGGTGCCCGAAGTGCAGCTCACGGAACTCGAGGCGCGGCTTGTTTCCGTCTCGATCCGCCCAGTGGCTCTTTCGTTTACTCACGGTGACTATCAGCCGCGCAACTGGCTCGTGAACGACGGTCAACTGCGAGTGATTGATTTCGGTCGCGCGGACCAGCGCCATTGGACCAGCGAGCTTGTCAGACTGGCCAACCAACAGTTCGCAGGGCGCCCACACCTTGAATGCGCGTTCTTGGAAGGCCTCGATCGACCAATGACCGCACAGGATTCTGAGATCTACCGGCTGGAGTGCATTCAGCAGGCTCTTGGAACGGTGGTCTGGGCGAACAGCATTAACGACTCGGCCTTTGAAGATCACGGGCGGAGCATGGTCCGCGCGGTGCTCACCGGCGGGTGACTGCGCGACTCCCGAATCACAACCCTGGTCAATTCGAGATGGACCGATGACGCCGATTGAGGGAAAAGTTATACCGGGTTATACTTTGGGAATGAAGACGGCAATCTCCCTCCCCGACGAAACTTTCGATCGCGCATCTCGTCGAGCCAAGGAACTCGGGATGAGCCGCTCGGAGTTCTTCGCCCGCGCGGCGGTCAACTACCTGGATGAGCTGGACGCCAAGTCACTGACCGCACAGATGGACGCGGCGCTCGACCTCATCGGGGAGACGGATGAGTCGACCGAGCTCGCCGTCAGCGCCGGACGCCGTGTTCTCGGCGCTACCGACGAATGGTGATCCTACGAGGAGGCATCTATTGGGCGGACCTGGGCGCACCGGACGGAAGCCGCCCGGCAAAGCGTCGCCCCGTGCTCGTCATCCAATCCGACTCGTTCAATGACAGCCGACTGGCGACGGTGCTGGCGACCGTGATCACCTCGAAAACCGCCCTCGCGGCGATGCCCGGCAACGTGTTCCTTCCTTCGGCGGTCTCTGGTCTTCCGCGCGACTCGGTCGTCAACGTCACGGCAGTCGTCACACTGAACAAGTCGGATCTCGAGGAGAAGTGTGGCCAGATTTCGGACGGAATTCTTGACGGGGTGGATGACGGGCTCCGCTTAGTTTTCGGGCTCTAGCCGGGGGCATTGCTACGTCACCAGAAGATTTACGTTCCGTTTGAGCTGCGAACTCACTCCGGCTGACTCACCTGCAGCGCCGCGTGACGCAGCCACGGGTTGCTGTCGGTCGACCAGCGAGCGAGGGCCATGATCGCGCGGGCTCGGCCCGCAGCATCCAGAGCCTCGACCAGCGGGCTGATCACCTCCCTGATGAGGGGATCGGCGAGCGCTGGCGTGCGCGCATCCCGCAGGAATCCCTCGAGGCGGGTGAGGTCGGAGTTGTCGAGCAGGCGCACGTGGGTCTGCAGCAGCACGATGGCCGCCAGCCGGCGCTCGAAGACGGGTGGATTCCAGAGTTCGGAGCTCAGGGCGGTGATCTCGTCGTGCCCGAGGCCGGGATACCGCTGGGCGACATCCCGAATCGTGCCGCGCACGGCGCCAATGGATGCTCCGTAGAACTGCAGGTCGGTGCCGATGCGGGCCTCTTCGTCGATCGCGCGCTGCCAGGTCGCCTCGAGTTGGAGGGCGGCATCCACAAACTCGCCGGGGTCACTCACTCCATTAGCCAAGCGGTTGCGCAATCTCCCAGATGTGACCGCCGGGATCTCGGAAACTCGCCGTCCGGATACCCCACTCGCGATCCATCGGACCGTTCAGCAGCTCGACCCCTCGCGCGGTGAGCTCGGCGCAGGTGGCGTCCACGTTCTCCACATCGAGCGTGAGTTGCAGCCGCGAACCGGAGCCGGGGGAGGCCACCGTTGCGGGGTCGATGAGGCTGACGACCGCAGAAAACTTGAGCAGGTTGATCATCGTATTGTCGAAACGGAATACTGCCGAGTTTTCGTCTTCGAAGAGGATCGGCAACCCGAACACCTCGAGGTAGAAGGCCCTGGTCGCCGCGAGATCGTCGACGAACAGGGTGATGGCGCTGATCGATCCGGGCCACACGGCCATGTGTTCTCCTCGTTCCCGTTGCTAGACAAGTTACGCCCACGCCGACGACAAAACTGCCCGACGGCCATAACATGAGCATATGTACTCAAGGACTGCGACAGTTTCTCTCCTAGTGATGTCGCGGTGACAGAGCGCACCGGGCCGACCGACCTCGTCGACTTCTCCGAGATGCTCGCGCGCGGGCAGGCGGATGCCGGAGGCTACAGGTTCGACCCACTCGACCCTCTCGTCCTGGCCAGGGCTCGCCGCCGTCGCATCCGTCGCCGTGTCACCGGGCTTGTCGTGCTGCTCGTGATCGTCGCGGCCGTCGGCACGTACCTGCCGCTCACCCTTCTCGCGCCGCTCAGCCCGGCGACGCTGTCGTCGACCAAGCCGTCGTTCACCCAGCCGGGGGCGGTGGTGCTCACTCTCCCGAGCGTGGGGGAGGCCGCCGTGAGCGTCACCGGCGCCGAGGCATATCCGCGCACTGTTGGCACCAACGGCATTCTCGCCTCGAGTGGCGGCGCGGGCCCGCTGCCGATCGCAAGTATCAGCAAGCTGATTACCGCGCTCGTCGTGCTCGACGTAAAGCCCCTCACGGGGACGGATCCCGGGCCGACCCTCACCTTCAGCAAGGCCGATCACGATCTCTATGACCAGTACTACGTGCTCGGCGCTTCGATCGAACCGATGAAGACCGGCAGCACGCTGTCCGAGCATGACGCGCTCGCACTCATGCTGGTGGCATCCGCCTGCAACTACGCGGATGCGGTGAGCACCTGGGCGTTCGGATCTCGCGCCCGCTACCTCAGCGCAGTGAAGAGCTGGCTCGCCACCCATGGTCTCACCAACACGACCATCGTGGAGCCGACCGGTATCGACCCGCGCAACGTCAGCACCCCGGCTGATCTGATCGCCATCGGAAAGCTCGCGATAATGAACCCGGCGGTCGCCGCGATCGTGGGATCGCGTTCGATTACGGTGCCCGGAGTGGGATCCCTGTCGAACAACAACATCAGTCTCGGCTCAGAGGGGATCAACGGCATCAAGACCGGCACCCTCGACACGGTCGGTTCGAGCCTGTTGTTCTCGGCCACCGCGGACGTCGGCCTCGCCAAGCCGATCACCATCGTCGGGGTGATCCTGGGCGGAGAAAGCCGTGAATCGGTGGATCGTGCCGCGCAGCTGATGGTCCGCAGCATCCGGTCCGGCTTCCATACCGTTCAACTCGTGGGTGACGGCACGGTCGTTGGACGCTACTCAACGACCTGGAAAGACGGCGCGCGCGTGGTGACCGGTAGCAGGGCATCCGTGCTCACCTGGTCGGATGCGCCGATTACCTCAAAAATGACGATAAAGCCCGTAACGACGGCGACCGATGGCTCGACGGTCGGCAGCCTCGATTTCGTCGTCGACGGCGCTCCGATCGCGGTGCCGCTCGTGCTGGACGGCTCGATCTCCGGGCCGGACGGATGGTGGCGGCTCACGCATCCGCACGAGTTGCTCAGCGTGCGCTGAACCTCACAGCCGCTCGAATCACAGCCGGGCGAGCCTCTCGATGTCTTCGAGGAAATCGGCCGCGACCTGCGGCGACACCGTGGTGCGGGTCGACCGGATGGCGGAAATGTAGTCTTTCGTGCTCGGACCGGCCGGAGTGGACTCGTCCGTTCCTGCGAAAAGCGCACGCTCGAGCGCCTCCTGGGATGCCCGGCGCGCGGCGTATTCCACGTCGGCGGGGGAAAACCCGTCACTCGCCACGACGAGGGCGTCGAGGTCGATGAGACCGGTCATCGAGATGGGCACGTAGCGCTCCCAAATGGCCAGGCGGGCCGCGGTATCCGGCAGGCCGATCGGCACGACATAGTCGAACCGACCGTGGCGAAGGAAGGCCGAATCGAGGGCGCGGATGAAGTTGGTTGCGCAGACGAGCAGCCGTCCGGGCTGTTCGCGGAAGGCCGGGATGATCTTCAACAGTTCATTTGTCACGCCCTGAAGCGCCGACGGCGGCTCTCCGCCGCGATGGGCGGCGATCTCCTCCACCTCGTCGATGAATACGACCGCGTGCTCAAGCTCGGAGATTTTCAAAAAGGTCTCGCGAAGGGCGCCGGCCAGTCCCTTGGGGTCCGCCGCAAGTCGAGAGGGAAAGACCTCGACAAAGGGCCATTCGAGGCGGGAGGCGATCGCCTTGGCGAAGGTGGTCTTGCCGGTGCCGGGAGGCCCGAACAACACAACGGCCTTCGGCGGTACCACGCCATATTGCTCGGCCATATCGGGCTTGGCGAGCGGCATCACGAGGCGGCGTTCGAGCAGCTCTTTCTCTCGCTGCATCCCACCGACACTTTCCCAGAGGTCACGGGGAAGGATGCGTCCGCCGAGCTCACTCAGCGAGCGCAGCTCTTCGCGCTGCACCGGGATGTGGCGCTCGAAGTAGCGCAGATTCTTCTTGACCTCGAAGCCGCGATTGAGGAAGGCATCCACCCGGCTCGGGGATTCTGGCATGAGCGCGGAGAGCTTGGCGAGGCCGTGCGGTGCCATCCGGTTTTCGAGCGCGGCCAGCATTGCCGTGCCGATGCCCTGCCCCTGCCAGGGCTCGGCGGTGGACAGGAACACGATCCAGCCCTGGGCGTGAGCGGCGCGCCCGACGGCGGCACCCACCACTTCCTCGCCGTGCATTGCCACAACGGCATGGTCTTTCTGGCAGGAGGCGAGCACCTCGGAGAGCCCGTAGACCGGTTCGGCCTTCGCGGCGGTGATCTCCTCCCAGAGGTGCAGGATGCCATCGAGATCGTCGGAGTGGAAGTCTCGGATGCGCCAACCGGTCATTGTGGTTCCCTCGCGTGAATTTCGTGTGGGTGTCAATCTAGGCCACTGACCTCTGGGGAAGCCCCTACCGGATGGTCCAGTCACCGTTCGAGTGCACGACCACGATCGACGGCCCCTCGGAGATTGAGCCAGAGCCCGAGAAAACACCGGTGTCTTCGAAGGCAACGATGAGGGGTGCACCTGGATCCTTGATCTGACGTATCTCGAAGAGCGACGAACCGGTGGATCGCAGCGCCAGGTCGCGGTTCGGGCCATCGTAGCGAAAGACCCGGTCACCCGATCCCTCGGCGGCAACACCGAGTGGCAGAGCGTCTGCAAGGGGGGACAACGTGATGCTCCAGGGGCCGTCTGTGTCGACCAACAGTGTCGACGGGATCGCCCCGGTGCTTGGCACTCCGAAGGCGGTCACTCCGGAGTAATCGCCGACGGTATCGACGATCTCTTCCCCGGTCGAAGTGCCGCCAGCATCGACCACGGAAATTCTGAAACGGTTCGAACCCGCGTGCGTGATGGTGAGCAGCCCTGATCGTGCACCGGCCGGCAGCGCAACAGTGCTACTGCCCAATCCGGTCACCGCTACTGCGACGAAAGTCCCGAACTTTTGGTCATACCAGGTAGCCGGGTCGGGTGCCGGCTCGGTCGATTGCACCTCTACCGGTGCGGCTTTTCCGGTTGTATTTGAGGGGTACTCGAGCGTGAGCTCCACTGAACTCGATCGGCTGCTCGCAGTAGTCGATCCGGCACAGGTGTTCATCGACGCGCCATGCTGGTACACCGCGATAGTGAGAGTGCGATTCGAACTAGTGCCCTGGTAGAGCTTCTGGGATGCCCCGGGAGCGGCGATTCGCAGGGAGGAGAGAACGAAGCCTTGTCTCGCCGCTGCTCTCGTCACCTCGTCGGTGAGGTCGATGGATGCCGGCGCAGCGAAGACTGCCTTGTACCAGGGCGACGAGTTGTCTGGACCGAAGCCGGCGTCTCCCTGCTCACAGACGCGGTTCGCACCCGAACCACTCAGGGCATCCGCCAGGGGTCGAAAACCCGTCTCCGCAACGTTCTCGCTGAATAGCCCGAAAGACCGCCCGGCGGAAAAAATAGCCACGCCAAGCAGCAGGACCGCGACAGCGCAGGTGACTATCGCAATTCTGCTTCGGTGGCGGGTCGACACGGTAGGTATGCTACGTCTCCATGAGAGTGACTCGCTGCAGGGAACCCCGAGTGTGGGCAAATGGACACGGCGAGGTTCCCCCGCGTTCGGCGGGTCAGCGGTGACTCGACGAGACTTGACGCATCGGTAGAACTGCGCACGAAAAAGCCGCAGAAAAAGACTGGCCGCCGCCGCTGACGCCCGGCAGGTTAGCCGAGCAGCTTCGGGCGCGCCCAGTTTGCGCCGTTCACGTGCTGGTCGAGGAACGCGAAAACGGTCTCGTACCAGAGAACGGCATGCTGGGGCTTCAGCACCCAGTGATTCTCGTCGGGGAAGAGAAGAAACTTGTGTGGGGTCGAGCCATCGGGCGAGGCATGGTGTTCGGCGAGTTCCGACCAGAGACGCAGGCTCTCGCCGACTGGCACGCGGTAGTCGTTGTCGCCGTGGATCACGAGCATCGGCGTGACGATGTCGCGCACGCTGTGGTGCGGCGAACTATCGATCATGCCCTGCGGCGAGAAGATGCTCTGCCAGTACCAGGAGTTATCGGTGGTGCCATTGAATTGGTCGAGTGCCCAGAGACTGGCATGGCTCACGATCGCGCGGAAGCGGTCGGTGTGGCCGGCTACCCAGTTAGCCATGTACCCGCCGAACGAGCCGCCAAGGGCCGCGGTCCTGGTGCCGTCGATGTCGGGGCGAGCCTCAGCAGCATCCGTGATCGCCATCAGGTCGGTGTAGGGCTTGGCTCCCCAGGCGTCCCAGCCGCGGGCGATGAAGTCGAGGCCATAGCCGGTCGAGAGTGCCGGATCAGGTAGCAACACTGCATACCCGCGGGCGACCGCGAGCAGCGGGTTCCAGCGCCAGCTCCATCCGTTCCAGCTGTTGAGCGGTCCGCCGTGGATCCAGAGCAGCAGTGGGGCTGGATGCTCGGGCGAGGCATCCGAGGGAAGCAGCAGCCAGCCGCGCACGCGAGCGCCATCCTCGACCGTCGTCTCGACCTCGGTGATCGACCCGGGCACCTCCGGCAGCCGAGCGGGGGTTGCCAACGCGGTGACGACTCCCGAGCGGGAGATCCGCACGGGATGTGGCGACGCGACCCACGATGATCGCAACGCGACAAGGTCCCCGCTCGCGAGGTCGACCGCGACATCGGTGTAGCTGAAGTCGTCCGTGGTGAGCTGAATCGGAGATCCGCCGTCGAGCGGTACGCGAAAGACCGGACCGCGGCCGTCGTGGTCGGCGGTGACGATGAGGGACTCGTTGTCGGCATCGAAGCTGAGGCTGGAGGGCCAGCGGTCCCAACCCTCGGCGACACGGCAAGTATTTCCGCCATCGATGTCGGCGACCCACAGCTCCTGGTCGGCGGGGCCGTTCGGGGTGCTGAAGTCGGCGCGCACGTAGGCGATCCGTCGACCATCGTGGCTGACCGCTGGCACCTCGAAGTCCACCCCTTCCTCATCGAAGAGGGTCGTCATGGTGCCCGACTCGACATCGATCGACACGATCACGAAGCGACCGGCTCGCTGCTCCGCCACCCGGAGCGACGCGATCAGGGTGCGCCCGTCGGGGGTGAGGGCCTGGCCGGCGGTGTCGGCGGAACGTCCGGGACTGGGAGTGAGGTCGCGGGGGCGGGGGAGGTCCGTGGGATAGGGGAGCAGCGCTTGGTCGGTGCCGGACGGGTTGGTGCCGGACGGGTTGGGGCCGGACGCGTCGGGGCTGTCGGCGATCGTCTCTCGCAGGATCGACAGGTCGAGCGCGAGAAGGTGTGGCTCCGCGGGCCCGAGGTCGTGGTCCCAGTACCGGACGGGGTAGCTTTCGTGGAGGATCGCGGTGACCTTCTTGGTCGTGCGTTCGGCGCGCGCCGCGGCATCCGTCTCGAGACTGTCCGCCGACGGCAGTAGGTTCGCCGTCATCACGATGGTGTTGGAACCCGAAGCCGTTGCGGCGATCTGGGAGACCCCTCCGAGCAGCCTGGTGACCCCGCGGGCCTCACCACCGGCGGCGGGGAGCACCCAGAGCTGCGCGGCCTCTTGGTCCTTTTCCGCCGCGGCATCCGGTCGCGCGGAGACGAAGAGGATGTCGCCCGAACCGGTGAAGGCGACGCCCGATTCGCCTTTGGCGGAGCGAGTCAGCCGAGTGGGTGATCCCGAGCCGTCGGCGGGCACCGACCAGAGCGCACGCTCGTACGAGGTGCGATCGCGGGCCAGGGTCGCGATGGTGAGCACCACGGTGTGGCCATCCGGGGAGAGTGCAAGGCCCTCAACGCGGGGGAGTGCGATATAGCTTTCAAGGGAGGCGAATGGCACACGCTGGGTCTCAGTTGACATGCCCCCACGCTAGCCGCCGCCGGCCGTGGCGCAGATTCGGTGACCAGAGTGATGTGCGAAAAGCCCGTGCTCGCGCGCGAGTCAGTCCCCCTGCGCGGCGCCATAGAAACGCAGAAGGTCCGTAGATGAGGTGAGCAACCCAGGGGACTGCGCCTGCGTTATCCACGGGCGTTCATTGAGGTACGCGCGAGAGGGCGTGAGAACGACGATCGAGAGGTCGGCGCCGGAGATAGTCCAACCGCACGCCTCGGTGAGCACACAAAATCGCTCCATGGCAAAACATCCGTAGAGCAATTCGAAGAGAAGTCGCATCAGCTGGTCTGGCACTCCGGGGAGTGACACCGCGACCCGGTTGCCGGCCGCGAGGGCTGCAGCGAGGTTCTCGCCGACCGTCACCGAATCGCAGCCCGGAGCACAGACGAGTAGGACATTGCCGAGCGGGACATTGCCGAGCGGGACATTGCCGAGCGGGTAGGCGACGTCGTTCCCCCGGGGGCGACGAAATTCCGGGGGCGGGTCGGCGACCTCTGCAAAGCGCTCAAAGTGGGCGGCCATCAGCACGGCACCTGCGAGCACGCCCGCGCCGTCGGGGTTCGTCACGAGGGAGGTGGAGACCCTCCGCAGAATCGCCGCGGTGGTCACGAGTGTGGGATCCCCGCGGTGAGTCCGCCGTCGATCACGAACTCGGAGCCGGTGGAATAGCTCGACTCATCGCTCGCCAGGAAGAGCACGAGTTGAGAAACTTCGGTGGGATCCGCGGCCCGGCCCATCGGAATCTGCAGCTGGTGCGGATCGAGACCGGCGGTCATCGGCGTGCTGATGAATCCGGGGTGGATGGAGTTCACCCGAACTCCGGACGGCGCGAGTTCGAGTGCGACCGACTTGGTGAGACCTCGCACGGCGAACTTTGTTGCGACGTACGCATGAAGTCCCGCGCTTCCCCGCAGCCCTTCGACCGAGGAGACGTTGATGATGGATCCGTGTCCCTGGGCGACCAAGACAGCCGACACGGTTTTCATACCGAGGAAGCTGCCGGTGAGATTGATATCGACAGTCTTCTGCCAGAGCTCAAGCGGGAAGTCTCCAATCGGGGAGCCGTTGGCGATCCCGGCGTTGTTGACCAGTACGTCGAGGTGGCCGAACTCGGAAAGGGCCAGCCGCAGAGCGTTTGCCCAGTCGCTTTCCTGCGTGACGTCGAGGTGCACGAATCGGGCCGCTTCGCCGAGCTCCGCGGCCAGAGTTTCGCCATCCGCATCCAGCACATCCGCGAGAACGACGCTGGCCCCTTCGGCGACCAGTAGCCGCGCGTGAGCGGCTCCCATCCCGCGGGCGCCCCCAGTGATGAGTACGACTTTGCCTGTGACCCGGTTCATAGAGCGTCCTCTGCTTCGTTTCTGGTGGGTGATGTCTGGTGTTCAGTCTGCGAGCAGTCCTTCACGCAGACCGGGCCATTGGTCCCGAAGGGGCGGCACGTGTACAAGGGCCCCACCCGAAGGTCCGTTCACGTTGCCCTTAGGGACTGACTTCGCGCTCTTGGACGCGCCGGCGGGGGAAAACGCGGCTCGCGGAAGGCAAAACGTCATGCGGAGGGAGTTGTAACTCCCGCCACGAGGTCAAACGGCCTCCGCGACTTTCCGCGGCTGATCTCGTTCCACGAGATCATCTGCGGGAATTACTACAAACGCCGGTAGAGGTCGACCCGGGCTCAGCTTCCGCGGAGGTCGTCGTCGCGCCATTCGATCGCGATGACCGTACCGATGGCTACCTCGTCTTCGCGGGCACGCAGCTCGACCCGGCGGATCTTTTCCGGCAGTCTGCGAGCAGGTCTTCACGCGGACGGGCCTGCTGGTCCCGACTTCCGACATACGACTGGGGACCAAAGTCCCGATTTCCCGGGGCCAGCGCTCGTAACGTTCGAACAATCAAACGGCCAGGAGGTCATCATGCAGGTTCTTCTCTCATCAGTGGCGGCGGATGCCTCTACGATCTATCTGGGCTGGGGTGCGTTCACGATCCAGCTGGGTAACTTCATCGTGATCGCCGTGATGCTGTTGCTGTTCGTGCTCGCTCTCGTGCTTCCCTTCCCGGCGGGACGGAAGCGCAAATGACCACCTTCGTACCACCGCCAACCACCCCGGCTGGGCCGACCGAAGCAAACGCTCCGGGCGCGAAGCCGGATGAAGAGTTCTACACCTGGACGGGCAAGGCCCGCCGGTGGATGTTGAAGACCCTGCCGCCGAAGAAGCTGCTCCCGGAGACCCAGCCGAGCTACGTCGCATCCTGGATCTATGTCTTCGGCATGGGTGCGATCGCATCGCTCGCCGTGATCATCGTGTCCGGAGTGGTCCTCAGTCTCAACGGTCCGAGCTGGTGGCACCTCTCCTCGCTCGGACATTTCGTGAACAGCATGCATCTCTGGAGTGTGGAGTTCTTTTTCCTCTTCATGGTGGTGCACCTGTGGGGAAAATTCTGGATGGCAGCGTGGCGCGGGGGCCGACTGCTCACCTGGATCACCGGTGTCGTCTCATTTGCGGTATCGATCGGTGCCGCGTTCACCGGCTATCTGCTCCAGACAAACTTCGAATCGGAATGGATTTCCTTCGAGGCGAAGGACGCCCTCAACGCCGCCGGGATCGGTGCCTGGTTCAATGTTGCGAATGTGGGCCAGATGTTCATGTGGCATATCACCCTTTTACCGCTCGCCGTCGCGGCGATCGTCGCCCTACATGTTCTCCTCGTACGGGTTCATGGAGTGGTCTCGCCTCTCGATGCAGCAGAGACCGACACCCAGTTGCGCGACGCGGCATTTCCCGAACTCACAGATAAGGCAGACCGATGACCAAGTCGCTGAGCCCGATGTCCTGGCGAAAAGGAACCGGCCTCGCCGGTCGCGCATGGAATGGCACCAATCGTGAGTACGACCTGTTCAAGGAACTCACGGTCGGGGTGATTGTGGTCACTCTTCTCGTGCTCGCCGCATCCGCGATCTTCAGTTCGCCCGATGACCACAGCGTCACGCTCAAGTCCTGGGCGAACAGCCAGCCGAACGACTTCGTGGTCACGGCGAACGCCGAACTCGGGCACACGAGTGGGACTGCAGGCTATGGACCGCCCTACAACTCGACGCCGGGCGCGACCCAAACCATCGGCCCACTCGACCTGCAGAGTCTTGCCGGGGTGAAGATTCCCTTCGACACCGCGAAGGATTTCGTGATCAAGCCGCTCAGCACGCTGCCAAACACGCCCGCCGCAGTCGCGGCCTGGAACTCCGCCACGAGCGATCAACAGACATCCTGGACGGATGCCTACGGGAAGGCTCTCGACAAGGCGAAGGACAATAATCCGGCGGAGGTGGCTTCGGGCAAATACGGACCGGTTCCGGCGCTGACCGGGTCACTTCTCACGATGGCCAAGCAGGGATCACTCGACAGTGTTCTGCAGGCTGGCGGATCGTTTTACAATTTTGACTACACGCGCTCGGTGCTGTTTCTCGGCGATGGTACCTACTTCAAGGACCTCGCGACAAACCTGCATCTCAGCGGTGACCAGTGGGGGATGATGAACGAGACCGGCAACTATCCCGGGCAGTCCTGGCTGTGGCTGTTCTCGTTTTTCTACCAGATTGAGCCATTCAAGTCCGCCGCCAACGCGGATCTCCTCGTGGTGTTCACTGTCGCAATTCTCACGTTGCTGCTCACACTGGTTCCCCTGATTCCCGGCCTTCGTGATCTTCCGCGGCTGATCCCATTTCACAAGCTCGTATGGCGGAATTACTACAAACGCCGGTAGGGACCGACCAGGGCTCAGTTCCCGCGGAGGTCGTCGTCGCGCCACTCGATCGCAATGACGGTGCCGATGGCGACCTCCTCTTCTCGGGCGCGCAACTCCACCCGGCGGATCTTTCCTGAGATGGTCTTCGGGAGCTCCATGAATTCGATGCGGCGGATGCGCTGGAACGGCGCCAGCTGCTCCCGCGCATAGGCGAGGATCGAGAACGCGGTATCCGACGAGGGCTCGAAGCCGGCCGCAAGCACGACGTACGCCTTCGGCACGGCCAGGCGTACGGCATCCGGAGCTGGCACGATCGCGGCCTCGGCCACGGCCGGATGCTCGATGAGCACGCTCTCGAGTTCGAACGGACTGATCTTGTAGTCGGAGGCTTTGAACACGTCGTCGGTGCGGCCGATGTAGGTGATGTAGCCGTCGGAGTCCCGTGCCGCGATATCGCCGGTGTGGAAGTAGCCGTCGTGGGTGGTGGCGGCGTTGCGCTCAGCGTCCCCGACGTAGCCGGTCATGAGGTTTACCGGGTGCCTGGCCAGGTCGACGCAGATCTCGCCCTCCTCAGCGAGCGCGCCGGAGATCGGATCGACCAGCACGATCGGACTTCCGGGAAGCGGCCGACCCATCGACCCGTCCTTCACCGGCGAAGCGGGAGTGTTGCCGACCACCGCGGTCATCTCGGTCTGGCCGTAGCCGTCACGGATGGTGAGCCCCCACTGGCGCCGGATCTGGCTGATCACCTCCGGGTTGAGCGGCTCGCCCGCCGAGATCGCCTCGCGAAGGTCGCCTGGACCGGCCGAGAGGTCGGACTGGATGAGCATGCGCCACACGGTCGGTGGTGCGCAGAACGAAGTGACGTGCTCGTCCCGGATCTTCTGGGTGAGCCCCGCCGCATCGAAGCGGCCGTAGTTGTAGACGAAGATTGTGGCCTCGGCGATCCACGGGGCGAAGAAGCAGCTCCAGGCGTGCTTCGCCCAGCCGGGGGAGGAGATGGCGAGATGGATGTCGCCGGTGCGGAGTCCCAGCCAGAACATCGTCGAGAGGTGGCCAACCGGATACGACACCTGGGTGTGCTCCACAAGCTTCGGGCGATTCGTCGTGCCCGAGGTGAAGTAGAGCAACAGCGGATCGTGGGGAGCGGTAAGCGGATGCGGAAGCGGCGCGGCCGGCGTGGCGAAAGCATCCGCGAAATCGGTCCAGTCGGCATTGCCCGCTCCCACCCGGATTCGGGTGAAGTCGCCCGGCACGTCGTCGAATTTGTCCACATCGGCGGATGCGGCGATCACATGCCGCACGCCTCCCCGCTGCATCCGGTCGATGAGGTCCGCGGTGCCCAGCGCCGTTGTCGTCGGCAGGATGACCGCGCCAAGTTTCATGATGGCGAGCATCGAATCCCAGAGTTCGACCTGGTTGCCGAGCATGAGCATCACCGCGTCACCGCGCTTCACGCCGAGGGATTTGAGCCAGTTGCCCACCTGGTCGGAGCGTGCTGCCATGTCGTGGAAGGAGAACCGCTTCGTCGTGCCGTCTTCTTCGGCGATCACCAGGGCGGGGTGGTTGTTACCCCTGGCGATCGCGTCGAACCAATCGATACCCCAGTTGAAGGTATCCCCGACATCGGGCCACTCGAATCCCGCAACGGCTTCGGCGTGATTGTCGCGAAAAGCAACCAATCGGTCTCGCGCTGCGCGGAAGTTGTCAGTTGCGGACTTGTGCGACACCGGTGGCGCTCCTCGAGGGTTAGGAGCTCGATCGTATCGTGAGCTCCTGTCCGAGTCAGTTGCCCCGGAGCTCCCGCGCGAGTTGCTCATAGTGGGCAGCGCGCAATTCGTTGTCCGATGGGGCGCCACTGGTCACGAACTCGGCACGGGGCGAGCTGGCAGCGATCGCGGGGGCGTGGCCTCCGCTCGAGATCTTGTCGATCCAGGCGAGAGCCACGGCGGAGAAGATGAATACGGTATGGATGATTACCTGCCAGAAGACTCCCTCGGAGGTGTAACGCTCGTCGGTGACCGGATCGACCACCGCGTTCTTGTCTCCGAGGTCGTTCACCCCGATAAAGGTCTTGAGCAGGTGAATCGATGAGATGCCGATGATCGCCATGGCGAGCTTGACCTTGAGCACGTTGGCGTTCACGTGCGACAGCCATTCCGGCTGGTCGGGGTGGCCCTCGATCCTGATGCGTGAGACGAAGGTCTCGTACCCACCGATGATCACCATGATGAGCAGATTCGCGATCATCACCACGTCGATCAGGCCGAGCACGCCGAGCATGATCTCGGCTTCCTTGATCTCGAGCGGGTGCGCCAGCACTTTTTCGCCGAGATGGTAGAGCTCCACCATGAAGACGACGACGTAGATGAGCTGGGCCACGATGAGACCCACGTACAGAGGGGCCTGCAGCCAGCGGCTAAAGAAAATGAGATAGCCGATGCCGGAGACTCCGGCGGACTGGGGGCGATATTGGCGGGGCTGGTCGGGCGACGTAATGCCTCTCAGCTTAGGGACGAGGGATCGGGAAAGTGCGGGGAGGGCCGTTCGGGTTCTTGTTTTCCTGTCTCGTCAATGGATAGCCAGAAATCTTGCCGCGCGGGAGGTCGCGAAATACCGCGCGGAGGTGAGCCGTCGTGTGGGAAGGCGCTGCGGCAGAACTCGGACTGGATCTTCCGCATCGAAAGGCACCGCTCCGGCAACCGCGACCTCATCCAAAAATATCGAGACACGGTCGACGAAAACAGGCAGACCGACGGGTAGAGCTGTCCCCAGCACTGCGTCGTCAATCCACGCAACTTGCCACTTCTGTCCGGCCTCATCAACCTTCGCGGAGGCTGAACCTCTTGCGGGTGAGAATGCGAATCAGGGGAGGATCGCCCATACTGGCGAGCTCTGCCCGTCCTCCGCGAGGATGCCGGCGACCCAATCGTCTTCTCTGGCATAACGTCCTACGGCACCGAGCCGAAGTGTCCCCTCGAAGTGAAAGCCGACACGGCGAGCGACACGAGCGGATGCAACATTGCCCGCGTAGGCATGCCACTCGATGCGTATGAGGCCCAGTCCTGTGGGTGGTCTTGCGAAGCCGAACTCTACGACGGCTTGCGCAGCTTCGGTGAGCAGGCCGCGGCCCCGAGAAGAGACCGCCAACCAGTAGCCGATCGTTGCTTGCTCAGAACCGATGCCGTCAAGGCCGATTGCGCCTACGAACTCATCTGCGATCGTGATGGCCCACGGGCAACTCTTACCGCTTGCCCAACCAGAGTCGGAGTAGATGGTGACGTATCTTTCAGCGTCCGACCGCGTGCATGGAACCGGGATCGGTATTGGCCGCTGGATTTCCGGATCCTGACAGGCCGCGGTGATGGCCTCGACGTCACTGGGAGATGGAGCTCTCAGAAGAAGCCGTTCGGTGCGCAGTTCTATCTTGTCCATTTGTTGACGCTATCGGCCCGCCGACACTGGTGCGGGAATCCTGTACGGGGCCCCGGGCTCAGCTGGCCTTGCGATTGACTCGGTCCGACAGCGCAAATTTCACGGTGGGCCACTCGTTGTCGATGACGGAGAACACTACTGTGTCGCGCACGGTCCCGTTCTCGAAGACCGTGTGGTTACGCAACACACCATCCTGCTTCGCGCCGAGTTTCTCAATGGCAGTTCGTGATTGGTGATTGTGCCAGTGTGTCCGAAACTCGACGGCGATGCAGTCCAACTCCTCGAACGCTCGGGTCAGAAGAAGAAGTTTTGCGGCCGTGTTGACGCCGGTTTTCTGCGAGGCGCGGCTGAGCCAGGTTGATCCAATCTCCAGCCGACGGTTGACAGGGTCGAGGTTGCAGTACGTCGTCATGCCGACAGCACAGCCGCTCCCACCGTCGATGATTGCCCAGGGCGCCATGCGGCCCTCCTTCTGAAGCGAGAGTCGGCGCTCAATCTCACCAGTCATTCCGGTTGGCGCCGGAATGTGGGTGTACCACGTTCGCCACAGGTCATCTTTTTCGGCCGCGATCGCGAGATCGTTCGAGTGATCCAGCCGGAGCGACTCCAGAGTCACACGAGCGTTCTTGAGCACGGGAGTCGCCGCGAAAGTCATGCCTAAACGATAAGGCCACCACCACGTGGCGCGCGCCGGGGCCTCCTGTGGGACAAAAAAACGCGATCGCATCCAAATCCAACTACCGAGGGCGCCGACGCTGCGCCGCTGAGAAACCCTCATTGCACCCTTGAGAGCAGATGAAATAATCGGCCTCATGGTGCAAACACTGTCTGCCGTCGTTTTGTCTGTGGGCCGCGACTCCGAGCATAGATTTACGAAGCCACCGTGTGAGGCAATCACGCTGATGGAAGGGCTTGGTGTCGCGGGAGACGCCCACCTGGGGGTGACTGTTCAACACCGGTCGCGAGTGGCCGCAGATCCCACCCAACCGAACCTCCGTCAAGTGCACCTCATTCACTCTGAACTATTTGCCGAGGTCGCGGCCCTCGGGTTCATTCTTCGACCTGGGGACATGGGCGAGAACGTGACCACCGCCGGCATTGACCTTTTAGCCTTGCCCCGAGGTGCCCAACTCCTGATCGGCCATGACGCTCTGGTCGAAGTCACAGGACTTCGAAATCCGTGTGCTCAGATCAATGCATTCGAACCTGGACTTTTGAAGACGATGTTCGGACACGATGACAAAGGACAACTAATTCGCAAAGCCGGAATTATGGGAATTGTGCTGCAATCCGGAGTTATCCGACCAGGCGACAAAATCACTGTCACCCTCCCGCAAGAGCCACACCACGCGCTCGAGCGAGTGTAAGACGAATTGGGCCGTTGACGCCCGTTAGCCGGACGGTCACTGCGACAGATTTGGGGCGAGCCCACCCAACGGCCAAGAGTGCCGATGCTGTGCCACTTAGGAACCTCGACCGGGCACTTTCTCGGCCTGAAT
>ENA-OFCI01000272-OFCI01000272.1-metagenomes-genome-assembly--contig:-NODE-272-length-33911-cov-5.346113_pt1 | contig 33911 bp, 32 predicted proteins | sample MGYA00153391_OFCI01 | MGnify analysis MGYA00153391
ATGGCTCAATCCTCTCAGAGAGTTGAGCCTCCTCAAAACCCGGGGCGGTTCAAGTTGCTGACGCGCCGCGGCGAACTGCTCATCACTCAGGTGCAGCCGCCGGGTCAGCGTCGACGCGCCGTAGCAACTCAGGCCCTGGGCGTCCGCTACTGTGACCAGCAACAGATACAGCGCGGCCGAGCGCGCCTCGCAGCGGTCGATGAAGTGCTGCTGTATGAGCGAGTTGCTTCATGGCGGTGCTGCGAGTGGCGGTCATGACCTCAATGAATGCAAATCATGGGCCTGTTTTGCAGAGTGTCCCTAGGGGTAAAACGTCCGCAGGGGGAATTCCCACCATGACCGTACTTCCTGAGTGTCGCGCCCCAGCCGCCGGCGCGCAGCATTCACTTAAAGCGGCAACTGGCGGACCCGACGTGCTTAACGCAGGGCCGGCCCTCTTCCTCGCCAGCCGTTGCAGGTTGACCAAAGCCGAGGAGGCGAGCGGAACAGAGAGCTTTGACAGAGCCTCTTTCAGCTGCGAGGTGCTCGCGCCTCGAATGAGCGCATCCAAGAAGTCCGCCTGCAGAGCATTGATGAACTGCTTTCGGGTGAATGACGGTTGAGGCTTGATATCTCGAATGGCACTCCTCGCATCGATGAGGTCTTGCTCATCGAACCGATCTTTGGAGGTTGGTTGCGGTGCATTGGCCAGCTTCAAAACTTTGCTTAACGAGGGCATCTTGACGCTCGGTAGTTGTGACCGCTGCAGTCTGGCGCAGAACATAACCGGTTCGATCGCTGGTGGATCTGCAACGGACGGTCTCGGGACGTTAGACCATTGATCGCCAGCGTGCTCGCTGCGATCCTTGAGGGTGAGCGAGGTGTAGTTGGCGCTTCGGTATGCCGCCAAGCAGCTCGGAAATCCAGAAGGTCAAAGCATGTGTCAAGCAGTCGAAGTATCACGCGCACCGTACGTGAAGGCAGCCAAGGCGGCGAAGGCGGATGCCGATGCGGTTCATCTTCGAACGCACACGATCAGTGTCCGAATCAACAGCCAGGAACTGGCTTGGCTAACGCGAGCTAGCGAGACTGCCCGACTTATGAAGGGAACCTATCTGCGAGTCGCGGCACTGGGTCAACACCGCGCAGTGATCTCCGAGCTCAATCAACAGGGTCTCCAACTGCTTGGCGAGGCGTCCGAAAATGTCCTACGAATCGCCGATTCGTTGGAGGAACTGAAGATGGACCGGATCGCTTACCAACGCGACCTGACGGCCCTGATGGGGGAGATGCAGCACATTCGACAACTTCTCGTGGGCGCACTCGGCCCCGAGGCAGCACAGGGTTTGTAGTGAAGAGCCGACTCAGTCGATTGGCCGATCTGCGCCAAGTCGTCGACTACCAATTTGAGAAGGATACGGCTTCGCCAAGCGACGATCCAATGGACATCGTTGCGAGCAACTGCTGCTTCTCAGCCTCCGCCGTGGAGTTGGAGTTCGGTGCGGTGAGAAAACTTAGACCGGATGTGAAGCGGCCGTACCTGCACGTATCGTTGTCTTGCCCACTGGGCGAGAGACTGACTCGCGGAACTTGGGCAAAAGTCATTCGCTTCGTGCTCGACGATGTCGGACTAGACCCGAGAAAGCGTCAGTACATCGCGCGCCGTCACGCCCGAAAAGAGCTCGACCACTGTCATGTCATCGTAAATCGCGTGGCAATCGATGGTCTGGTTTGGTCTGGCGAGTTCGAGGTTTGGAAGTTCATTAAAGCGTGCCAACGTGCAGAGCGAAAATTCGAACTTCAACTAACAGTTGGTTTGCACGACAAGAGTTCAAACGTGCCGCATCAGGATCGCATTCGGACTGCTGACGGCGACAGCATCGTGAAAGCCAACCGGCAGTCACAAAGAGAGCTTGGTCGTGTTCAAAACACGCAAGCGATGACCGCGAAGCTGCTGGACTGCGCCGTCCGTGCGTTGAATTTTCAGCAGTTTCAAAAGTTGGCCTTACTGCTCGACCTGGAGGTGGTGGAGGTCGTAAACGCGGCATGGCCATTCAGCGGCGTGGTCGTGCGTGAGACTTGGTCAGGAAAGTCCTTTAACCTGTCGTCAGTTACCTCCGGCGGCCTGAACTTTCGGAAGCTCGAGGCAGCGTTCGAAAGGAACCGCGAGGCAAGAGACAGCGCACGAGGGATTGAAGCAGCAGACGAGGACAAGCAATTCGCCAGCAGCTCGATCAGGCCGAGTACCCCGAGGCAGGACAGGAAGCGCTTGGCAGCGATGCTGACGGAGTGCGCTGGCATAGCACACGACTTCAATGCGTTTCGAGCGCTTGCGTTGCGAAGGGGAATTGTGGTGGCCGAGATCCTCGTCGAGGATCGGAGCTTGACTCGAATCCTGGTGCGGGAAGTATGGGCGCGCGAGTTCCGCACGCTGTCCTCGATCACTCGCGGGCGTTTGGACACCCGAACTCTGGCACTCGAACTTGAGGAGAATGATCAGTTGAGTGACCTTGAGCATCCGTCTCAACAAGACGTTGCGCACCTCGACCATCCCGAGGAAGAGGGCCCTGTCGATCCTCGCGACCACGATCAATTCGGTGACCAAGATGTGGACCGCCTCAATGACACGTGATCGACGGATGCCGTTGAGAAACTCACTGCTGCGTGACAAAGTTGACGGTCGATGCGATCTGCTTTGTCTCTCAGTGCTGATGCGAGCGGCCCTTGGGGAACAATTGAGATGTGATTCGAACCTGCTCCACGCTCAACATCGAGAACAACGACTTCATGCGTCTGTTGATCGCAATCGCGATCGTGTTCTTTGGAGTCGCTTTGGTGTCAGGTGGTTTGATTCTGGTCCGCGGCGGCGGTCTTTTGAATCTCTTCGCTTACCTGTTGGCCAGTTGTGCGTGGCTCGCTATGGCCGCCCGCTTGATTGATGTGATCAGAGCCGTGTTCGTTGATCGCTTGACGCCAGACAGTCGCGCCCTCGCGGTTCTGAGAGATCCGCACCAGATCGAATGGCTTTCTGTAGCGAGTCGGAATTTGGTCAAGTTAGTCACTCACGAACTCAACGAGCCTGCCGGCGGGGTGCGCGGGCTTGCCAAGAGGGACATACCTCCCCCTTTGCTCTCCGTTTGATGAAGTCTCACCGCCTTACGGCGGTTTCTCATTCAAACGGAGTTCAATATGACCAATATCAAGGTCGAAGTGATGGGAGAACAGTGCGCTCGTCTGATCATCGAAGACGTGCGGCCACTGACGCGCCTGTCGCGTTCAAGTATCAATCTGCTGATCAGAGGCAGTAGGTTTCCAGCGCCCGTCAAAGTTGCGCGCCCGTCGCGATGGGTCGCTGACAACGTTCGTCAGCACATGGCCGACGCAGAGGCTGCAAGATGAGTGCCTTGCCGATCTTTGTCAGCCTCGATCTCGTGGCGGAACTGATTCCGCTAAGTCGGAAGACCCTGCGGAATATGAAGGCCCTTCGAGCGATCGAATGGCTGCATCACGTAGACGAGTGCGGCAGATATTCGCGGAAGTTGCTCGTTCACCTGCAAGGAGCGATTGACTACTGGATCGAACGTGGAAAGCCTCAGGTCGCGAAATGGCTCATCGAACGCGCTCGCCCTCGCACGACGACTGTTCGCGACCTGTTGCTGCAGCTTCTCGAGGAGGAGGAAGCCAGAGCCTGACCAGGACGGAGCGCGTGTTCAACATGCGCCCCGCTCGCGTTTCGTTGACTCTTGCGGAGGGTGCTTGTTGAGGCCGAACGGGTCACGACGCGGCTAACCGGGCAGCAAAGTGCCCCCCGCCCCGGGATCGATTCCTCTACCCGGCATGTGGGCTTTGAGCGGCTCTGGCAGGCTCCGGAAGCCATAGCGGCTCAGCCAAGGACTTCTCGACCCACGGCTCGACCTGCAAGGATTGCTTTCGCGGATGCGGTGCCCGCGACGTATCCGATGGTCGTTCTGCCGAGCGTCGTCAGTTGGTACTCATGGAACTTGCTGATCGACGTGGCCGGTGCAGCGGGCATGTCCAGGCTCCGCAGTCGAGAGCCATTTGCGCTAGATCCTCGGCTGAATCCGGCAGTTGCGCCGCGCAAGGCCAATCGGTAGTCGACGACGTGCAAGAAGATTGATCGAAGCCCTACGTCAGCGCTATCGAAGCGCGGCGCCCTGTGACCGGATCAGAGATCTTGAGTCGTCATCCGATCTTCGGGAGGGAGTTGTCCCGTACGTCAGCCAGCTCGACAAAGCCACGCTGAGGCACGGATAACTCCCGCAGCTCAACCGCGCCGATTCGAGACCCTCAGCGACGAGCCGTCGACCGTCACTGGCGTGCCGACCGGCATCGCCTCGCTGCGCTCGAAGGTGCGCAGGTTGCCGTTGTCCATGCGCACACGCACTTCGTAGTGCGTCACGCTGCGAATCCGCTTCTCGGCTTCGTGGCCGGCGAAGCCGCCGCCGATCGCACCGAGCACCGTCAGCGCCTTCTTGCCGTTGCCTCCGCCGACCTGGTTGCCGACGACGCCACCGAGCACGCCGCCGGTGACTGCGCCAAGGCCCGTGCCCTCGCCTTTCTCACGCACCGCGACCGCCGATTCGACGATGCCGCAACTCGCACAAACCGCTGCTTGCGCTGTGCGGGTGGTGCCGTTTCTCGATGCGACTGGGGCCTTGGCCTTCGGCACGGCGCGTGGCGCGGGTGCCGTTACCGGTGCTTGCACCTGCGGTGGTGGCACGTTGTCGTTGGGCGCCATCGGCAGCGCCGACAGCGGAGCGGTCGATGCCGCCAACGGCACGGGGCGAATAGCCTCGGGCGCGGCAGCGACTTGCGGCGATGGCGTCGGCGTGTTGGGGATCGATCGCGAGATCAACGCGCCGCCCATTGCGGCGGCCACGATGGCGAGCGAGCCGCCACCAATCCACGCCGCGCGGGGAATGGCAGACCAGCTGCCGGAAGAAGAGGCCGCGTTTTGCGCGCCTGTCGTCGTTGTGTCGTCCATCGATAGCTCCTGCTGAAAAGTTTGCACCTGCGCTCCTTAACGGCAGGCGCGAAATAATGTTGACGCAGGTTGTCGCGAGAGTGTGTAGGAAGGTATCGCCGGAATCATGCGGGATTGCGGCCTGCGGAAGCGTCCACGGCGCGCTCCATGTCGCGCACGAGCCGATCGATCCGGTCCTTCAACTTTTCGGTCGAGAGCTTCTCGCGAAAGCGTTCGACCATCAACGGCAGCGCGAACGGGCTCGGCACCTTCAGCTCGACGAACGTGACGCGCTGGCCGCGCATGCGCTTCAAGCTCGCGCCGAGCCGCGCGATGTCGAGCTCCTGGCTCAGCACCTCGGTTTGCGCTTGCGTCAGCAGCAAATTGCCCGCGTCGTACTTCGCGAACACTTCATAGAACAGCGAGCTCGACGCCTGCAGTTGTCGGGTGCTTTTCGGCTGGCCCGGGTAGCCGGTGAAAATCAGCCCCGCCACGCGCGCGATCTCACGAAAGCGGCGCCGCGCGAGTTCGCTGCTGTTGAGGCTGGCGAGTACGTCGTGCAATAAATCGGCCTCGCCGAACACGGTCTTGTCGAGCAGCGCGGCGGGGTCGACCGGCTCGGCACTCAGCAGCTCGAAGCCGTAGTCGTTGATCGAAATGCTGAAGGTGTTGGGCGCGCTCTTCGCGAGCCGCCACGCGAGCAGGCTGCCCAGGCCGATGTGCGCGTTGCGGCCTGCGAACGGGTAGACAAACAGGTGCTGGCCTTCGCGCGACGTGAAGCGCTCGATCAGCAGCGTGCTCGGCGTCGGGAGTTTCGAGAGGCGGAGTTGGGTCTCGAGCATCGGCCGCGCGGCTTCGAGTTCGGGTTCGCCCATCGTGTCGATCCGGTCGCCTTGCGCCGCGCCGGCGAGCACCTCCAGCACCGAATCGGCGAGCTCGTTCGACAGCGGCATCTTCGCGCCGGCCCAGCTCGTGATCACGCCTTTGGGCTTGTCGGCGCGCTTCACGTAGGCCGTCATCTCCTGGGTGCGGATGTACTCGAGCGTGCGGCCCGCGAAGACGAAACAGTCGCCACTGCGCAGCCGCGCGATGAAGCCTTCTTCGACCACGCCGATGCGCCCGCCGCTCAGGTACTTCACCTGCATCACCGAGTCGGAGACGATCGTGCCGATCTGCAACCGGTGGCGCCGCGCGATGCCGCGGTCGGGCACGCGGTAAGTGCCGTCGATCAGTTGCACGCGGTGGTACTCGGGATAGGCCGTGAGGCTCGCGCCACCCTGCACGACGAAGTCGAGCGCCCACTGAAATTCATCCTTCGTCAGCTCCCGGTACGCGTGCGCGGTGCGCACTTCGGCCAGCATCGCCGCCTGCTTGAAGCCGCCGCCGAGCGCGACGGTGACGAGGTGCTGCACCAGCACGTCGAGCGGCTTGGCGGGTGTGGCGCGCTGCTCGATGCGGCCGGCCTGCGCCGCGCGCCGCGCAGCGACCGCCTCGACCAGCTCCAGCGTGTTCGTCGGCACGAGCGTGATGCGGCTCGCGCGGCCGGGCGCGTGCCCACTGCGGCCGGCGCGCTGCAGCAGCCGCGCCACGCCTTTGGCCGAGCCGATCTGCAGCACCCGCTCGACCGGCAAAAAGTCGACCCCGAGGTCGAGCGACGAGGTCGCAACGACGGCCTTCAAGCGCCCTTCTTTCAGACCGAGCTCGACCCACTCGCGCACCTCCTTGTCGAGCGAGCCGTGGTGCAGCGCGACCACGCCGGCCCATTCGGGCTTTTCGGCGAGCAGCAGCTGATACCACGCCTCGGCTTGCGAGCGCACGTTGACGAACACCAGCGTCGCCGACGACCGCTCGATCTCGGCGACCACCGGTAGCTTCATCTGCTGGCCGAGGTGGCCGCCCCACGAGAAGCGGCCGGGGTTCTCGGGCAGCAGCGTGTCGATGTGAATCTGCTTGTCGACACGGCCTTGAACCATGGTGCCCGCGGTGGCCGACCCCTTCGTCCGCCCGAGCAGCACCTGCATCGCCTCGGGCAGGTTGCCGAGCGTCGCGCTCAAACCCCAAACCGCCAGCTCGGGCTGCCAGCGCTTGAGCCGCGAGAGTGCGAGCTGCACCTGCACGCCGCGCTTGTTGCCCATCAGCTCGTGCCACTCGTCGACGATCACGGTGTGGATGCCGGCGAGCTCGTCGCGTGCGTGCTCGCGCGTCAGCATCAGGCTCAGCGATTCAGGCGTGGTGACGAGCACGGTCGGAAAGCGCCGGTCTTGCCGCGCGCGCTCGGCGCTCGGTGTGTCGCCGGTACGCGTACCCAAACTCCAGCATGGGCCGAGCTCGGTGAGCGTCAACTGAAGAGCGCGCGTGGTGTCGGCGGCGAGCGCGCGCATCGGCGTCAACCACAACACGCCGAGCGGCGGCGGATGCGGCCCCTGCAACGGCACGCCGATCGCCGCCGCGCGGGCGATCGCGCCGAACCACACCGCATAGGTTTTTCCCGAGCCGGTGCTCGCATGCAACAGGCCGCTGCGCCCCTCGGCCATCGCGGCCCACACCTCGCGCTGGAACGGGAACGGGTTCCATCCACGCTGCGCGAACCAGGCCTCCCCATGCGTCTCGGCGATGCCCTCGATCACGGTGCCGAAGCCGCCTTCGGTGCGAGCGCGAGGCCAACGCGCGCGATGCGACCTTCATGCTGGCTCAGCACCCGAAAATGCGCGCCGTGCCAGTCGATGCCGTCGCCTTCGACGTGGTCGCGCGCGAGGTTGTCGGTGAGCCATTCGCGCAGGCTCGTGCCGGCGTGTTCCGGCAGCGGCAGCTGAAAAAAACCGAACACATCGGCGAGCGGCAAATCAGCGTCGAGCGCGAGCCGACCCTGGACGGCACGCTGATCGGGCGGCGGTGTGGCGGGCGGCTCGACCATGCCGAGCTTCTTCGCGACCCAGCCCAGCGTCGTGCCCTGCAGCAGCAGCGAAGCCAGCACCACCACGAACGCGACGTTGAAGAAGCGGTAGCTGTCGGGCACCCTGTCGATCAGCGGGAACAGCGCGAGCACGATCGGCACGCCGCCGCGCAACCCGACCCAGCCAACGAAGATGCGTTCGCGCGCGTTGAAACCCATCGGCCACAAACACAGCCACACCGCCAACGGCCGCGCGACGAACATCAGCACCGCAGCGACGATCAGCGTCGGCACGAGCGCGGGCAACAAGTCGTGCGGCGAGACCAACATGCCGAGCAGCAAGAACATCGTGGCCTGCGCGCCCCAGGCGAAACCATCGAGCGCCGACGACGCCGCGTGCGCCGCCTTCTCGGCCCCCGCGCGCACCCGCATGCCGAACAGGTAGATCGCGAGAAAGCCCGAGCCTTCGACCAGCCCACAGGCCGCGAACACCGCCATGCCGGCCGAGACCACGATCAACGACAGCAACCCGCCATGCTCGACATTCAACGGCAGTTTGCCGAGCAGCCACGCGACGCCCCAGCCCGCGCAGAGGCCGATCGCCACGCCGAAGCCGGCCTGGCGCGCGAACAGCAGCACCATCTCTCCGAAGCCGGCATTCGTCTTCAAGGTCGCGATCATCGCGAGCACGAGAAACACCGCCATCGGGTCGTTCAACGCCGATTCGAGTTCGAGCGTGGCCGAGACCCGCTCGCTCAACCGCACACCGGTTTGCCGCAGCAGCGAGAACACCGCGGCCGCGTCGGTCGACCCGACGATCGCGCCCAGCAGCAGCCCGTGGTGCCAGTCGATGTGCATCGCCGCCATTGCGACTGCGCCGACGATCGCGGCCGTCAGCACCACACCGACCGTCGCAAGTGCGACTGCCGGCCGAAAGCCGGTGCGCACCGTCTGCATGCGGGTGCTGATACCGCCTTCGAGCAAGATCATCGCGAGCGCGGCATTGCCGACCCATGCGGCCAGTTGCGCGTTGTCGAAGTGCACGCCGATCGGGCCGTCGACACCCACGACCATGCCTGCCACCAAGAACACCAGCAAGAACGGCAAACCGAGGCGGGTCGATGCCACACCGGCGAGCAGGCTGATGAAGACCAGCAGCCCAGCGGCGAGCAGCAGCAGGTTGAACGAATGCATATCGAACGACGTTAGCAGAGCGGCATCGCGCCACGTGTCGGACGCAGCGCCACGCTGGCGAGGTGATCGTCAGGCGCTGACGATCCAGCCCTCGAGCGGGTCGATGTCATCGGGCAGGCCGTGGTTCGGGCGCGTGCTGGCCCACGCGGCTTGCATCAGGCAGAGCACGGCGTCGAGCCGGTCGCCGGAGGCGTCGGCGATCAGGTCGTCGCGCTGCGCGTGGGTGAGTTTGAGGCGCAAGCCGAGGCGCGTGCGGCCCTGGTCGAGCGCGTCGATCAAATCGATGCGCGCGATCAGGCGCTCGGGCGTCTGCTTGGCCCGGGTGTCGCTCTTGTACGAGCGCGGGCCGAGCACCTCGCGCGCCAGCAAACCGGGATAGCCTTCGAGCGCGACCCGCGCCTCGTCGCCGTCGTGGAGGCCGGGCAAATGCACCCCGGCATCGATCAACAACGGCACGCCGGCATGCAGCATGAACGCGACCGGCGGGTTGACCCACTTCATCGACGGCGACGAGCCCGCCGGCTCGTCGGCCGCGCGGTGCGCGAACTTGCCGCCGACCGGCCGCGCATCGCAGAAGGCTTTGAACGTGGCGCGGATCTCGTCGCGCGACAAGGCCGCGTAATGCAGCATCAACGGCGCCCATTGCAGCGGCCAGCCGAGCGTGGTGACGAGCTCGCGCGGCAGGCCGAACGGCAGGTCGAACACGCCGAGCCACGGGCCGGGCGTGCCCAACCACTTCGCGAAGCCGTCGAACCCGGCGTGCTCCTCGATGCGACCAAGCCGCACCGCGCCATGCTGATGTGGGTCGAGGTGGCCGAGCGCCACGGTGATCGGCTTAGCGCGGGTCGGCCGGCTCGTGAAATCGATGCCGGCGAGCGGGTAAAGTCGTTGAACATTCATCTACGAACTCTACCGAGACAACACCCATGGCCGCTGCCGACAACGCCAAAGACACGCCCAGCGTCACGCCCGCCGAACCGCAGGAGCGGCTCGTCACCACCGAGCACAAACTCGTCGTCGGCAAGAAGACGCTCGAGTACACCGCCGTTTGCGGCACGGTCGTGCTGCGCGACTACACGCCGACGTACGAAGCCAGTGACGGGAAAGTCGCAAGAGACGCAAAAGACGGCAAGCCGCCCAAGCCCGACAAGGCGACCGCGAGCTTCTTCTTCACCGCCTACACACTAAAAACGAAGAAGGGCGACGCGGCCGATCAGCGCCCTGTCACCTTCAGCTTCAACGGCGGGCCGGGTTCGAGCAGCGTCTGGCTGCACCTGGGCATCCTCGGCCCGCAGCGCGTGGCCTGCGACGAGTTCGGCAACGCGCCGCCACCGCCCTACGCGCTGGTCGACAACGAGCACACGCTGCTCACCGAAAGCGACCTCGTCTTCATCGACCCGGTCGGCACTGGCCACTCGCGCATGGCCGAGGGTGAAAAGCCAAACGAGTACCACGCCTACCAGCGCGACCTGGATTCGGTCGGCGAATTCATCCGCCTCTACCTCACGCGCTACGGCCGCTGGGGCGCGCCCAAGTTCCTGATCGGCGAGAGCTACGGCACCACGCGCGCCGCCGGCCTCTCGCTGCACCTGCAAGACAAGCACGACATCTTTCTGAACGGCGTGATGCTGGTCTCGCTGGCGATCGACCTGCAAACCCTCAGCTTCGACGACGGCAACGAGCTGCCCTACGCACTCTTTCTGCCGACCTACGCGGCGACCGCGTGGTACCACAAGGCGCTGCCGCCAGAGCTGCAAAAAAGACCGCTTGCCGAAGTGCTCGAAGCGGCCGAAGCATTCGCGCTCGGCGACTACACGGCCGCGCTGATGCACGGCTCGCAACTCGCCGGCGCGCAGCGCGAGAAGACCGCGGCTCAGCTCGTGCGCTTCACCGGCCTGACGCCTGAATACATCCGCCAGTGCGACCTGCGGCCCGAGGTGTTCCGCTACTTCAAGCAGCTGCTGCGGCACCGCTTCGAGACGGTCGGCCGGCTCGACTCGCGCTTCATTGGTCAAGATCGCGACGACGCCGGCGAGCACCCCGAAACCGACCCGTTCATGAACGCCGTGCTCGGCGCCTATGCCGTCGGCATCAACCGGGTACTGCGCGACACGCTGAAGTACGAGACCGACGCGCCCTACGTCATCCACGCGCCGATCTGGGACAAGTGGAGTTGGAAAGGCTTCGAGAACAAGTACGTCAACGTCGGCGCGAGTCTGCGCAAGGCAATGCAGGCCAACCCGCACATGCGCGTCTACGTCGCCAGCGGCTACTTCGACCTCGGTACCCCGCACGCGGCCGGCGACTACACCATCAACCACCTCGGCCTGCGCGACGCAGCTCGCGCGAAAGTCAGCATCAGCTACTTCGAGGCCGGGCACATGATGTACATCCACCAGCCGTCGCTGGTGCGGATGGCGAAGGAACTGCGGGCGTTCGTCAAAGGCTGAATCTCACAAAGGAATCGGCTTTGCCCCCCCCCTTTGGCAGAGGGATGGGGTGAGGGTCTGGGAGCGGAACCGCGGCTCAGCAGCTCAGCGCTTGGGCGGAGTGCGCATCGATTCGCACGGGTCAGCGCGGTCTTGGGCGGGCGTCATCACCACCACGTCGAATGCAGCCGCGTTCGGATCGCCCGCCTCCAGCAGACCGATCGAGACACTGCGGGCACGCGTGTCGGCATGCAACCAGCGCGGCACGCCGACATCGCGGCGCACGTGGCCGTTGCCGGCGATCAGCACGGCGCCGCGCGCGGCATTCGCCTCGATCGCCCGGGCCATGAACTGGTCGCGCGCGACCTGCGAGCCGACCATGCGGCCGGCTTGCGCCGCATCGATCATCCCGCAGTGGCTGTCGGCGATCTCGCTTGCCTGGGCCGCGGCGATGTCGGCCGGCACGCGCGCATCGAAGCCGAGCGACGGCAAGCCGTCTTTGAGCACGCGGCGTGTGTCGTCGCGTGACACGTTCGCCGCGACGATCGGCAGGCGATACGCGATCGCGAGCGCGATGTAGGGTTTGTAGAAGGGCCACGACCAGCCCTGCATCGCCGGGTCGCCGGGGCTGGCCGCAGCGATCACGTCGTCGGGCTTGGCACCGGCCTGCGCGAGCGCTCGGTCGAGTCCGGCTTGGTGCTCCCGGTCGAACTGCTCCATCAGCAGCGCGGGCCGCGCGCCACCTTCGAGCAGCGTGCGCAGTGCCTCGGCGCGCATCGCGTGTTGCACGGCGTTATCGTGCACTTCGCCGAGCAGCACGATGGTCTTCGTGCGCAGCGCTGCGTTCAACTGCGCTTGAGTGTCCGCGGCCGCGCGAGGCGACTGCGCGCATGCCGGCAGCTGCGGCAAAGCAGCGAGTGAGATCGCCAATATCAATCGTGTCATCGGAGCTCCTTGACCGGAGTGTGACCGCAAGCCCGTCGACTTGACGGTTCGGCCCCCCTTACAGTCCATGCATGAACCCCAACCTCGTCAACGTGATGCGCAGCAACGCGACCGAATCCACCCACTGCGGCGCGCTCGCGGTGCTCGATGCCGACGGCGCGGTCGTCGCCGCGCTCGGTGACATCTCCCGGCCGATTTTTCCGCGCTCTGCCGTGAAGGTGCTGCAGGCGCTGCCGCTGGTCGCAAGCGGCGCGGCCGACCGGCTCGGGCTCACCGACGACGAACTCGCCATCGCCTGCGCCTCGCACGGCGGTGAAGAAATCCATGCGCAGACGGCCGCGCGCATGCTCGCGAAGGCCGGGCTCGACGCGGGCGCGCTCGAATGCGGCACGCATTGGCCTTACCTGGAATCGGCCGCGCGCGCACTCGCTGCACAGGGCCGCGAGCCGAACGCGCTGAACAACAACTGCTCGGGCAAGCACGCGGGTTTTTTGTGCCTCGCCTGCGCGATGCACGGCGACAAGCCCGACTTGCAGCAGTATGTCCGCGGCTACGTGAGCGCCGAGCACCCGGTGATGCGCGAGGTCACATCGGCGCTGCAAGCGACGACCAGCCACGACCTCGCGAACGCGCCGCGCGGCATCGACGGTTGCTCTATCCCGACCTTCGCGATCCCGTTGAAAAATCTCGCGCACGCGTTCGCCCGCGTCGGCACCGGCGTCGGACTGAGCGCGGGCCATGCCAACGCTGCGAAGCGGTTCCGCACAGCCGTCGCGAAGGCGCCTTACATGGTCGCCGGTGACGGCCGGTTCGACACCCGTGTGATGGCCCGGCTCGGCGCACGCGTGTTCTGCAAGGTCGGCGCCGAGGGCGTGTATTGCGCGGCGCTGCCGGAACGCGGCTTGGGCGTCGCGATCAAGATCGACGACGGCAACAACGCGCGCGCCGCCGAAGTCGTGATGGCCGCGGTGATCGAAGCGTTCGTCACGCTTGACGATGGCGAGGCGACGTTCATGCGTGGTTTCAGCGATCTGCAGATGAAGAACTGGAACGGCATCGAGGTCGGCGCACTTCGAGCCGCGCGGGCGCTCCGCACCTTGGCGCGTCGATAGCTGAATGGACCGTTCAGCACCCATGCAATTCGGTTGCGTGCAATGCGGTGTACTTATTGCAAAACAGGAGAGGCCGGCGCCTGCTGTCTCGCGTTACATGCGCTTTCCTGCCGGAAGGCGTTGCGGACATTGACCCGCGGTAAAGTCATCCGTCGAAGGGCAGGACATAAAACTCGGCGGCTCACAGCAGTTGGCACACCAACGAAACCGCCGTCGAGGAAAGCGAGAGGACGATTTTGGAAGGCGATACGATTATCGGTGTGCACGAGTCGCACGATCCATTGCGCTCGCTAATTCAAGGGGTGCCCGAAGAGGAGCAAACGCTCGGCGGCGAAGCCAGCCGAGTTTTCAAGATTCGCAGTGCGAACACGCATGGGCAACGCACTGCTGCCAGTGTGTTGATCAGTCGCATGTACCTGACGCGCGGATACGTCTCGACGGCGCTGCCCTCACAACCGGCACCCTCACGAATCACCTTCACGGCCACCGAATTCAACGAAACAATCGGCACCATCACGATTGGCTTCGATTCAGACAGCGGACTGCATGTAGACGACATCTTTGCCGACGAAACAGAAGCGATTCGCAGGCAGGGGCGTCAAATTTGCGAGTTCACGAAATTGGCCATCGACAGCGTGGTGAAGTCCAAACGTGTTCTGGCTTCGCTGTTTCATGTGGCCTACATATTCGCGCACCGTGTGCTGGGCTGCGACGACCTGGTCATTGAAGTGAACCCTCGGCATGTTCGCTACTACGAGCGCATGCTGGGGTTCAAGGCACTCGGTCCGCCGCGGCACAACCCCCGCGTCAATGCGCCAGCAGTGCTGATGAGACTGCGCTTTTCTCATGCACACGCCGAAATCGACAGGCTCGCCGGGTCGCAGCAGGAAGAGTCACTGGAACGATCGCTCTACCCGCATTTTTTCTCGGTCGACGATGAAGCCTCTATCGCCGGTCGACTGGTTGGCATGGAAGCGCACCGAACAGAGTTTGCACGAATGAAGTCGGGCACTGCTGCGGCGCGCGAACCGCGGGCCCGCGGTGGCCTGCATCACCACTGAGGCTTCTTGCAGCGACCCCAGGGTGGCAGCGGTCAGTGATCGAACATGCCGGACTCGTATTCCATTTCCGCTGCGATCTCGGGATGAAAACTACCCACGTCGCAAAACAAATTGGCCGCACGTCTTGTGCAGACCTCGGCCCCCATCGAGGGGCTCAATTCAGCGAGCCGAGTCGCACAGGCCTCGATCCACAAGCTGGAATTTATGTGCTGCAAGACCGCGGGGGCCAAGCCAGCCGACAGGGTATGCCGGAGTCCTCGGATGGGATCAGGTCGCATGTGCTTCCTCGCGTTTGGAATAAAACCAATTTTTGCGCGTTGGCACGTATCTCGGCTGTAGGACGCGGCGCCAACCTGCCGCCGGAGGGTTCGACGGATCGCAGCGCCGCCTTATCGCGCCGTGTAGACCAAGCGCACGTTGCTGGTGGTCCCGAACTGAACTTCGATCGTCACCAATTTCAGCGTGCCGTCCGCGGCCATTCGATACCGCGATCGCTGCGTCGACAAAAGCTGTGCGGTCGTGTCGTAAGTGCGAACGATGATGTTCGCCGTTGCGGTCGTCGACGAGTCGGGCTCGATCACGTAGCTGAACAGCTTGCGGCCGGTAAGCATCGCTTTCGTGCTGTCGGTGTAGGTCGTGAGGGCGCCAAAATCTGCGGCATCGCCGACCTTCACACTCGCTGGCAACGGCGGCAGGCGGGATTCGTACTTGGCGTAGTCGCCACCGCCGATCGATTGCCCGATCGGGCCGTAGTCGGCGCTGTAGTACGTCACACCTGTGACGCTGGCAGTGGCAGGCATGCAGTTGGAAAACGACGAAGTCGAGGTCTGCGTGGTAGAGAAGCCGGCCACCGTCTCGAAGGTGCTGGCGACTGCTGCAAGCGTCGTGATAGCGGCAGTGCCGGAACACGTCCCGCCAACATCGAAGGTGTCGCTCGACCCATTCATCACCCGCGCCTTGAAACCGGCGCCGATCGCGAACTGCGCTGTCGAACTCGAAGGGGTGGACGGTGGCGTGTTGACGGTCGCCGAATCGCTACCGCCACCGCCGCCACAGGCGGTCAGCATTGCTCCCAAGTACAGGCCGGCCAAGCCACCGGTGAGTAAACGAGTGTTCATCTTGTTGCGTTTTCTAAAGCTGAAAGCCGAGACTTTGTTTGTCGAAGAGACGTCGCTGGCGCGGCCTTTGCGAAGTTCCCAAAATGAGTGGCCGCCCGCGGGCGGCCACTCACCTGTCGATGCGCTCGATCAGGCGCGTCTGCGACGCGCCACGAAGCCGATTGCCCCGAGACCTGCGATCAAGAGCGCGTAGGTCTCTGGCTCGGGCACAGCGGGAACAGCAGCGAAGTTGATCGTTCCGCCGCCTTTGACAATCCGAAACCCACCGTCGAAAGCGACGACGTTAGTCGGCGTATTCGTGAACGAGGTGAACGCCACACCGTAGAAAGGTTTAGGCGAAGCAAAGAATCCCGATTGGGCGGGGTTGACATCAAAGCTCAGAGTGGCACCGGCGTTTGCAAAGAAGCTGCTTTCAGCCGGGTTGGTACTGACGAAGTTGCCACCCTTTTGGAGCGAACCGGTAGCCAGAACAATTTCGTTCGACGCGGTCTTGAACGGGTTGCCACTGCCGTCGATACCGAACGTAGCGGCGCCGTTGTAGCCGTAGAGCGTGTAGTTCAACGTCGAAAAATTACCGCTCGTCGGCGTCGTCAGCGGATTGCCGATGGTCGTGGTGCCGGTACCGTCAAACTTCACGTACAGCCCGTATCCCGTGTTCAGGCCAGGCACAGCCAACGACGCGTTGTTGCCGAGCTGAAAGCCGGTCACGGCAAGGTAGCCTGTGTCGGAAAAGGTGCTGCCGGTGAACTTGACCACCGAGAAGTCCGAGATCGATATGTTGTCAGCGGTGAACGACGTGCCGGCCAAGCTGACTGCGGAAGGGTCGAACGTGAACGGCGGCGTATCGGCATAGGCAGCAGTGCCCGAGACTGCCAATGCAATAACCACAGCATTGCGACGCAGGGCTGCAGTCAAGAACGGAGAATGAAGAAACATGGTGCACTCCTAGAATTGAGGAACAAGGTCGAAACAAGACGACCACCCATTTTGCAGTGGCACAACGCACGTTTTGTAGGACAAAAGCTATCCGCGACGACGAACCCCTCAAATGGAGGGCTGCACATACAACTTTGTCTGTCTGCGTCGCTCACGCTAGCGCGGCCATTTGTCCTACATGAACCCTTGATTTGCGCATGCAACATCCGGCACTTTTGTTGCGACAACGAGCATCTGTTTACTGACCCGGATACATGTAACTGGAAGTTGTATCGACAATGAGCGAGTTTTCTGCCGAGTCATCGGCTTTTTCATACGGCGAGGCGTTCGCTCGCAACCTCGGGTGGGTCACGGCCGCGGAGCAGCAGCGACTCAAGTCGTCACGTATTTGCATCGCAGGGTTGGGTGGAGTCGGCGGCGTGTACCTGTTGACGCTGGCCAGACTCGGAATCGGCGCCTTCAGCGTTGCCGATTTCGATGTGTTCGATTATCAAAATTTCAACCGTCAAGCGGGTGCGGGCGTGTCCACGGTCGGCCGGCCGAAAATTGACGTCATGGTCGAGATGGCTCGCGAAATCAACCCCGAGTTGGACATACGCGTTTTCGACCAAGGCCTGACGCCCGACAATGTTTCGGCATTCTTGGCCGACGGATCCGTCTACCTCGACGGGCTCGACTTCTTTGCACTCGACATTCGCCGGCGCGTCTTTGCGCAATGCCACGCAGCCGGCATTCCCGCCGTGACGGTGGCGCCGTTGGGCATGGGCGCCGCACTTCTGAATTTCGTTCCTGGTGGGATGAGCTTCGAGGATTACTTCCAACTCGAAGGGCAGAGTCCGGCCGATCAGGCATTGCGTTTTCTCGTTGGCTTGTCGCCCTCGATGCTGCAAATGGGTTATCTAGTCGAACCGGCACGCGTCGATTTGGCGAACCAGCGCGGTCCTTCTACTGTGATCGCAGTGCAGTTGTGCAGTGGCGTTGTCGCGGCACAAGTTCTGAAGCTGCTTTTGAAGCGTGGCGAAGTGATCGCTGCGCCACGCGGTCTGCACTTCGATGCGTACCGCAATGTTCTGCGCCGCACCTGGCGGCCGGGTGGCAACCGCAATCCGATGCAAAAGTTGTTACTGGCGTTGGCCAAACGCCGCCTGCGCGCGCGTTGACGACGGCGATGCGGCCCGACCATGCCTCGCTGCGCGAGATCCTGACCGCCGGCATTCAAGCGCCGTCGGCAGAGAACCGCCACTATTTCCGCTACATCGTCGCAGCCGATCGCGTGCGGCTTGTGGCGACCGATCAGGCCGCTTGGGCCGCGTTGCCGCATAGGCGGGCACTCACGCATATGGCCTTCGGTGCGGTGATTGAAAACATCGCCCTCAAATCGTTGGAGTCGGGGCACTTGGTCGAAGTCGATCTGCGTGCAGATTCCGAGGCGCCGGAGCTGATCGCCACGCTGCGATGGTCGTCGGCTGCCACAAGTGCGCCTGACCCGCTCTCCAGGTCGATCTCCACGCGCCACACGAACCGCCGGCTCTACCGCCGTGACAAAGTCGACACAGCCACCTTGCACCAACTGCGGGAGGCCGCTTTGAAGATCGAGGGCGTCGACCTTCGGTGGCTCGACGAGCCCGCGTTGCGCAACCCGGCCTTGAAGGCGGTGCGGCTAGCCGAGACCGAGCGCTTTCGCCGCGCTGCGCTGCACGCCGAACTGTTCGGCGCGGTGCGTTTCGACGTTGGATGGCACCGCACGGTCGACGAATGGTTGCCGCCCGCGGCACTCGAGGTGGAGCCGCCGGCACGCGCCGTGTTCGCGATGCTGCGCAACTGGCGAGTCATGCGCGTGGCCAACGTGTTCGGTGCCCACCAGGCGCTCGGCGTGCGCGCGGGCTTGCTGCCTTGCGCGACCGCACCTCACCTCGGCTTGGTGCTGGCCGCCGCCACGGCCGACCGCACCTCGGACATCGATGCCGGCCGCGGTTTTCAACGCCTTTGGCTCGCCGCCGACAAGGCCGGCCTCGCGCTGCAGCCGATGGCAGCCTCTACCGCACTCGCCATCCAGACACCCGGCAACGGCTGGGTTGCCGCTGACACGCAAGCGAGGCTGCAGGCACTCTTGCAAGCGATGCGTGGGGATTCGCGCGGCGTGCCCCGCATGCTGTTTCGGCTCGGCCACGCCGATGCCCCGAGTGAAGTCGCCTCGCGCAAATCCCTGGACTTTTACTTGGCTTGACCCGAACGGCACTCGCAGCGTCGTCAAGGATCGGCACGCTGTATTTTTTGCGTCTCACATCGCGCCAAGCAAGGTCTCGAGCGTCTGCAACGTGTCGGCCTCGTGCAGCGGTTTGTCGTCACGGATGCGCAGCATTCGCGGGAACCGCACTGCGATGCCGCTCTTGTGGCGCGGGCTGCGGTTGATGCCCTCGAAGCCGAGCTCGAACACGAGCGTGGGCTTGACGCTGCGCACCGGGCCGAACTTTTCGAGCGTGTGGGCGCGGATGACCTTGTCGACGCGGCCGAACTCTGCGTCGGTCAGACCCGAATACGCTTTGGCGAACGCAACGAGTTGCAACCCGCCCTCGCGCGCCGGCTCGCGCTTGGCGATCGCGTCGACCACGGCCTGCGCCTCGGCCGCGTCGGCCGGCGTGCGGTTCCAGACCGCGAAGGTGTAGTCGGTGTACACGCTCGCGCGGCGGCCGTGGCCGGCTTGCGCGTAGATCAGCACGGCGTCTGCGGTGAGCGGGTCGATCTTCCATTTCCACCAGGTGCCGCCGAGCAGGTCCTCCTGTTTTCTGCGGCCGGTGCCGTAGCGCGCGGCGCGGTGCTTGAGCATGAAGCCCTCGACGCCGCGCTCGCGTGATGATTCGCGCAATGCTGCGAGCTCGGTCCAGCTCCCGCGCGCTTCGATCGGCGAGAGCTGCATGCCGTCGACGGCGCCCGCCGCCACTTCGAGTAGCGGTCGGCGCGCCGACTGCGGCTGCTCGCGTTGATCGACGCCGCCCCACTCCAGCAGGTCGTAGGCGATGAAGCCGCACGGCGCGTCGGCGAGCACCTTCTTGGTCAGCGTCTTGCGGCCGATGCGTTGCTGCAGCAGGTTGAAGGCCGCGGGCGCGCCCTCTTTCCACACGACGATTTCGCCGTCGAGCACGGTGCCGTCGGGCAGCGGGGCGGCGAGCGCGACGATCTCGGGGAAGCGCTCGGTCACCAGCTCTTCACCGCGCGACCAGATCCACACGTTGCCGGCACGCTTGACGATCTGCGCGCGGATGCCGTCGTACTTCCATTCGACGATCCAGTCGGCGGGCGAGCCGAGCTTGGTGTCGAAGTCGGCGACCTTTGCCTCGAGCTGATGCGCGAGGAAAAACGGGTACGGCTGGCCGGCCTCGGCCGGGCCGCTGCGGGTGTGCGACAGCAGCGCCTCGTAGCGCGCGGCATCGGGCTGCTGTTTCGCGTCGGTGTAGCCCATCATGCGTTGCGCGACGACCTTCGCGTCGAGCGATGCGACCTCGCCGAGCGCGCGCTGCACCAGCAGCTTGCTCACCCCCACCCGAAAGCCGCCGCCGATGAGTTTCGTCAGCAGAAAGCGGCCGGGGGTGTCGAGCTCGTTCCAGTAGCGCACGATGCGCTCGGCCTGCTCGACCGGCTCGATACCGCGCAGCGGCAGCAGGCGCTGCTCGACCCATTCGGCCAGGCCGAAATCGCTGAGCGCATCCGCTGGCGGCAGCACATGCGCGATGGTTTCGGCGAGATCACCGACCGCCTCGTACGCCTCCTCGAACAGCCACGGCGCGATGCCGGCGCGCTCGCAGGCGAGTGCGCGTAGCAACGCGGTCGGCACGACCTGGCGCGGCTTGCCGCCGGCAAGAAAGTAAACCGCCCAGGCCGCATCGGCAGGCGCAGCGGCCGCGAAGTAACGCTTGAGCGCATCGACCTTCGCACTGGTTGCGGTGCTGGCGTCGAGTTCGTTGAAGAGCTGCGCAAACGCCTTCATGAGGTCGCCGATTCGGGCACTTCGGCGCGCTCCTCGTGCTCGTCGCCGTACTCGGTGCTGAACGCGCCGGCCTCCAGCCCCTGCTCGGTGAGCCAGCGCACCATCACGCTCTCGTAGCCGTGCGTGACGATCACGCGCTGCGCTCCGGTGGCGCCGATCGCGCGCTGCAGGCCGGGCCAATCGGCGTGGTCGCTGAGCGCGAAGCCGCGGTCGACCGAACGCCTGCGGCGCGCGCCGCGAAGTTGCATCCAGCCGCTCGCGAACGCGTCGCTGTGCTCGCCGAAGCGCTTGGTCCACACCGAGTTCTGCACCGAGGGCGGCGCGATCACGAGCGCACGTTTCAGGTCGGCCTTGTCGGTGACTTCGGTGACGAGCTTGGTGTGCGGCAACGCGACGCCGGCAGCCCGGTACGCGCGGTTCAGCGGCTCGACCGCGCCGTGCACGACGATCGGCCCGATGCCCGAATCCACGCCCGCCAGAATCCGCTGCGCCTTGCCGAAGCTGTAGCCCAGCAGCAGGCTCGCGCGGCCGGCGGCGGCGTTCGCGGCCCACCACTGATCGATATCGGCAAACAGTTCGCGCTGCGGCGCCCAACGATAGATCGGCAGGCCGAAGGTGCTCTCGGTGATGAAGCAGTCGCAGCGCACCGGCTCGAACGGCGCGCAGGTCGAATTGCCTTCACGCGGGTCGTCGTGGGCACCGGCGACGAAGTAGTCGCCCGATGCCACCCACACCCGCCCGCGGTGTTCGAGCCGCACCTGCGCCGAGCCGAGCACGTGGCCGGCCGGGTGCAGCGACAAGCGCACACCGAAATGGTCGACAACCTCGCCGTAGGCCAGCGTCTGCAGATCGATCGTGCCGAGCCGGGAGCGCAGCACGCCTTCGCCGGGTGCCGCGGCGAGGTAATGGGCGTGGCCCATGCGCGCGTGGTCGGCGTGCGCATGCGTGATGACGGCGCGATCGACGGGCCGCCACGGGTCGATGTAGAAGTTGCCCGGCGGGCAGTACAGGCCCTCGGGGCGCTGCACGACGAGGTCATCGGCAAGAGTCATGCGGCATCGTAGCGGCCGGCGTGCGGGCTGCGATCGCGACGCGGCAATCGCCTACGATGGCGGTCAGCGCACCCCGATGCGCAGCACCCGACTCGCCCCATGAACACGCTCACCGCGCCGACCCGCATCACCACCCGCTCGCCTTTCGACGACCCGATGCCGGTGTCGCAAATCCTGTTCAGCTTGCGCGGCCGCGTTCCGCGCAAGGTGTTCTGGCTCTATGGCGTGCTCGGGCCGCTGCTGGTCACGCTGATGGCCGAGATGCTGCTCGGCATCGTCGGCGTTTCGGAGCGCCGCGCCGAGATGGTGACGACCGTGCTGCTGGTCTGGCCGTGCGCTGCCGTCAGCGTCAAGCGCTGGCACGACCGCGACAAATCGGGCTGGTGGGCGCTGGTCTACCTGATCCCGCTGATCGGCGTGCTGTGGACGCTGATCGCCAACGGCCTGTTGCGCGGCACGGTCGGTGCGAACCGGTTCGGCGACGACCCGACCGGCATCGTCGGCTGATCGGTCGGTCGGTCGGTAGATCAATACCGTTTGCCCGCGACGAACACCAGCGCACGCATCACCGCGTACGCCACCCAACTCAGCCCGCGCGACACCGCAGACCATTGCGTGATCGCATCGGGTGCGACGCGCCGGCCCTTCGCGATCGCATCCATCAGGTGCCCGCGCAACTCGGCGGCGAACGTGTCGTCGCGCACGAACACGTTGGCCTCGCGCGCGAGCAGCAGGCTCAGCGGGTCGAGGTTCGAGGAGCCGACTGTCGAGAATGCGGCGCCACCGGCGCTGCGCTCGCTGCCATCGCCGCCCTGCGCATCCATCACCGCGACCTTGGCGTGCAAAAAGCTCGCTTCGTATTCGATGATCTCGATGCCGGCCGCGAGCATCACAGCGTAGACCGCGCGGCTCGCGTGGTACTGCATGAAGTATTCGTAACGCCCCTGCAGCAGCAGCGTGATGCGCACGCCGCGCCGGGCCGCCCGCAGCAGTGCGCGCTGCAGTTGCACACCCGGGATGAAGTAGGCGTTGGCGATCAGGATCTCGCTCTGCGCCAGGCCGATCGCACGCCGGTAGTTGCCCTCGATGCTGCGGCGAAAACGCACGTTGTCTCGCAGCACGAGCGCGGCCAGCATGCCTGGCGAGCGCACCTGCGTCGGCGGCGGTTCGACGTCGCGCTTCATGTTTTCGTCGGCCATGTCGGTGCCGGCGCGGGCGGCGTCGAGCACCGCCTGCAGCGCACCGGCGAAGTCGTGCTGGCGGGCCTCGCGCGTGATTTGCAGGCGCGCCCACAGGCGCGTCATCGTGTCGTGCATGTCGGCGACCAGCGGGCCGGTCACGCGCACCGAAAAATCCAGGCGCGGCTGGTCGAGCACGCCGTGGTTCGCGTCTAAGTAGTCGTCGAGCAGGTTGATGCCGCCGCAAAAACCGAGGCGCCCGTCGACCACGCACAGCTTGCGGTGCAGCCGGCGCCAACGCTCGGGCAGCAACAGCCGCCAGCCCTGCGCCGGGTTATAGACGCGCCAGTGCACGCCTGCGGCCTGCCAGCGCCGCTGCCACGCGGGCGGCACGTCACCAGTGCCCACACCGTCGACCACCACCTGCACGCACACGCCGCGCTGCGCCGCTGCTTCGAGCGCTTCGGCGATCGGGATCACGGAGCCGGCGAACTCGAAGATGTAGGTCTCGAGCAGCACCTCGGCGCGGGCGTTGGCGATGGCCTCGGCCAACATCGGGAACAGGGCTTCGCCGCCCTTCAACAACATCAGCGAGTGATCGGGCTGCAGCGCACGCATGCGAATCGGCGGCCTCGCGGCGATCATTCGAGCGCGAGTTCGGCGACCAGCGGCAGGTGATCCGACATCCGCGCCCACGCGGCGCCGCGCGGCACCGAGGTCGACAGGCACTTCAGGCCGCGCAGGTAGATGCGATCCATTGACAACACCGGCAGGCGCGACGGAAACGTGTTGTAGCGCGCTGGCGGGTCGCCGGGCACGGCGGCGCGGTGCAGGCCGAAAGCGCGCATCGGCGCGTCGAGCTTGGCGCCCCAATCGTTGAAGTCGCCAGCGACGATCAGCAACTCGTTCGGCGGCACCTCGGCCTCGATGAACTTGGCCAGGCGCTCGACTTGCCGCACGCGGCTCGAATGAATCAACCCGAAGTGCGCAACGATCGCATGCACGAGCACACCGTTCCACTGCACCGGCACGTGCAGCAGGCCGCGCTGCTCGAAGCGGTGGTCGGACACATCGTGGTGGCCGATGTCACCGAGCGGCCAGCGCGAGAGCAGCGCGTTGCCGTGCTCGCCGTGCGTGGTGGTCGCGTTGGTGCGGTAGGCGACCTCGTAGCCTTCGGGTGCGAGGTAATCGGCCTGCGGCATGCGCGGCCAGCCGAGGTGCGTGTCGGGAAACTTCTTCGCCTCGGCGCGGTTGAGCGCGCGCACTTCTTGCAGGAACACGAGGTCGGTGTCGAGCGCCTCGATGCCGAGCGCGAGGTTGTGGATCTCGAGCCGCTTGCGCGGGCCGACGCCGCGCACGCCCTTGTGGATGTTGTAGGTCGCGACCCGCAACACGTGGCTGGGGTGCTGGGTGCTGTGCACGTGGGTGGCCACAGGGGATGAGCGCATGGTCGGCGTGTCAGGTAAAGCGCGGCAGTTGCAGGATGGCCTCGGCGTTGGACGGCGAAAAGCACTTGTCGGCAGCCTCGCGCCAAGGCAGCCAGACGAGTGCCGTGTGCTCGCGTGGGCTGAGCGTGACGGTGGTGCCGCGTGGCACGCGCAGACCGAAAACATGTTCGGTGTTGTGGGTCACGCCGGGAGCATAGCGGTGGCGCCATACCGGATAGATTTCGTAGCCATTGCGGAGCTGCCAGTCGCGCAGGTTCTCGAATGGCACGGCGGGCGAGCCGAGAACGATGCCGGTCTCCTCGAAGACCTCGCGCTGCGCCGTGACCGCATTCGGCTCGTCGAGCGCATCTTTCGAGCCGGTCACGCTTTGCCAGAAACCAGGATTGTCGGCGCGCTCGATCAACAACACGTCGAGCTCGGCGGTGTGGATCACGACCAGGACGGATTCTGGAATTTTCGCGGAGCGCGCCCGCGCCTCGGCAGTCAAACGCCGCTCCCCACGGCATCGAGCGCGTCGCGCAGAACATCGGCCTGCGCTTTGAGCGAGCCGATGGACGCCCCCAGCACTTGCCGTGGCAGCGATGCACTGAGGTGCGCCGCAGGGTGCAGCAGTTCGCCCTCGATGCGCACCGTTTGGGCAAGGCGGCGCGGCAGGTGCGCCGGCAGCTTCACGAGCCGCGCGAGCGGCATCACGAAGCGCGTGCTGTAGTGCTCGAACTGGTCGTTCTGCATCACCACCAGGTACGGAAAACCCGGTCGCTGCGCACGGTTGGGGTTTTCGAACAAATCGAACTGCGCGCACGCCACGGCTGTCGCTGCTACCACGCGCGCCACTCCGCGCCGAACACGCCGTAGGTTTCGACCAACTTGTTCTGTTCGTCGACCCACTCTTTGTATTGCTTGTAGAACTGGTCCGACGTGGCGATCGGCGGTTCGGGATGAGCGGCCTTCAACAAGGCTTCGTAGTGCACGACCGACATCACCACGCTGTGCCTTCGCCCTGCCTTTTCGATGAACACCGGTTTGGTTTGGGCCTGCTCGAGCACTTGACCGAGTCGATTCTTGGCCTCGGTGGCAGTGACATTCATGGCGGCTCCAGCGGACAAAGGAGTAGCTAGTCTAGCCAATCAGCCCGCAACGCCCTGCACGTTGCGCAGCCGAATGTGCAACTCCTTCAACTGCTTTTCGTCGACCGCGCTCGGCGCGTTGGTCAGCAGGTCTTGGGCGCGCTGGGTCTTCGGGAAGGCGATCACGTCGCGCAGCGATTCGGCGCCGGTCATCAGCATCACGAAGCGGTCGAGGCCGATCGCGATGCCGCCGTGCGGCGGTGCGCCGTACTGCAGCGCGTCGAGCAAGAAGCCGAACTTGAGTTGAGCTTCTTCGGCGTCGATCTTGAGCGCGCGAAACACCTTGCTCTGCACCTCTTCGCGGTGAATGCGCACCGAGCCGCCGCCGAGTTCGATGCCGTTGAGCACCACGTCGTAGGCTTTGGAGATGGCCGCGCCGGGGTTGGTTTCGAGCAGGTCTTCGTGGCCGTCTTTCGGGCTCGTGAACGGGTGGTGCACGGCCGACCAGCGCTGCGCGCCTTCGTCGTATTCGAACATCGGAAAGTCGACCACCCAGAGCGGCTCCCAGGCGCCCTGCGCGAGGTTGCGGGCCTTGCCGAAGTCGCTGTGGCCGACCTTCACGCGCAGCGCACCGATCGCGTCGTTGACGACCTTGGCCTTGTCGGCGCCGAAGAACAGCAGGTCGCCGTCCTTGGCCTCGGTGCGCTTGATGATCTCGGCGAGCGCCGCGTCGTGCAGGTTCTTCACGACCGGAGACTGCAGCCCTTCACGGCCCTTGTTCGCATCGTTGACCTTGATCCAAGCCAGGCCCTTGGCGCCGTAGATCTTGACGAAGTCGGTGTACGCGTCGATCTCGCTGCGGGTCAGCTCGGCACCGCCCGGCACGCGCAGCGCGACGACACGGCCGCCCTCCATCAGCGCCGGTCCCGAGAACACTTTGAAGTCGACATCGCGCATCACGTCGGTGAGTTCGGTGAGCTCCATCTTGACGCGCAAATCGGGCTTGTCGGAGCCGAAGCGGTGCATCGCCTCGGCGTACTTCATCACCGGGAACGGCGGCAGCTCGACACCGATCGCGTGCTGGAAAGTGCTGCGAATCATGCCCTCGAACATCGTGCGAATTTCTTCCTCGGTGAGGAACGAGGTCTCGATGTCGATCTGCGTGAACTCGGGCTGGCGATCGGCGCGCAGGTCTTCGTCACGGAAGCACTTGGTGATCTGGTAATAGCGGTCGAAGCCCGCAACCATCAGCAACTGCTTGAAGAGCTGCGGTGACTGCGGCAGCGCGAAGAACATGCCGTCGTGCACGCGGCTCGGCACCAGGTAATCGCGTGCGCCTTCGGGCGTGCTCTTGGTCAGCATCGGCGTCTCGATGTCGATGAAGCCTTGCGCATCGAGGAACTTGCGCACCTCCATCGCGACGCGGTAGCGCAGCATCATGTTGCGTTGCATCGGCGGGCGGCGCAGGTCGAGCACGCGGTGCGTCAGGCGCGTGGTTTCCGAGAGGTTGTCGTCGTCGATCTGGAACGGCGGCGTGATGCTGGGGTTCAGCACCTCGATCGCCGTGCACAGCACCTCGATCTTGCCGCTCGTGATGTTGGCGTTGACCGTGCCCTCGGGGCGCGCGCGCACCTTGCCGATGATCTTCAGGCAGAACTCGTTGCGCACTTCTTCGGCGATGGCAAACATCTCCGCACGGTCAGGGTCGCAGACGATTTGCACAAGGCCTTCGCGGTCGCGCAGGTCGATGAAAATCACGCCGCCGTGGTCCCGGCGGCGATGCGCCCAGCCCATCAGCGTCACGGTTTGGCCCATCAACGCTTCGCTGACGAGGCCGCAGTATGTTGTTCTCATGGCATCACTCCACTGCACGGGGCAGTACGGTTTGGCTGTGGCGCAGCGCGGAAGTGCTGCGTCGGTCGAGTTCGCGGGCTCTGCGGCGCCAAGGTGCAGCGCCTGTGGGCTGAGCGGCTGCCGAGCCGCCCAGCCCAATCAATTTCGGGCCGTCTCGGGCACGCCGGCGGCGGGCGCGACGAACTGCACCGGCGGCGCCACCACGCCCATCGAGATGACGTATTTCAGCGCCTCGTCGACGCTCATGTGCAGCACGATCGCATCGACCCGCGGCACCATCAGAAAGAAGCCCGAGGTCGGGTTCGGCGTGGTCGGCACGTACACGCTGAGGTAATCACCGGGAAGGTGCAGCGCGGCCTCGCCACCGGGGCGGCCAGTGACGAACGCGATGGTCCAGCTGCCCTGGCGTGGGTACTGCACCAGCACCGCTTCGCGAAAGGCATTGCCGCTGCTCGAGAACAGCGTGTCCGACACCTGCTTGACCGAGCTGTAGATCGACTTGACGATCGGGATCTTGCTCAACACCCGGCTGCCTTGGCGCAACCACCACTGCCCGACGATATTGGTCGCGAACACACCGGTGACGAGCAGGCCGAGCAGCATCACGATCACGCCGAGGCCGGGAACGCGCAGCAGCATGTCGATCGCCGGCTCGGCGGCCGCAGGCAGCACCGCCTTGCCGGCGTTGAGGAACCATCCGAACACACCGTCGAGCATGCCGAGCACGGCCTGCAGCACCCAAATCGTGATGGCAAGCGGAAGCCAGACGAGCAGGCCGGCGATGAGGTATTTCTTCACGGCGTTCTATGGCGTGACCGCGCGGTCACTTGCTCTCGGACTTCGGTGTGGCCGGGGCGGCTGCCGGGGCCGGAGACGGCGCCGCGGCCGCGGGCGCGGCATCGCTTTTGGCGGCAGGCGCAGGCGCAGGCGCCGCGGTGTCGGCCTTGTCTGACTTATCGGATTTGTCGGGCTTGTCGGTCTTGGGCGCGTCGTCCGCAGCGCCGTCGGCCGGCTTCGCGGGGCCTTTGTCGCCACCGCGAAAGTCGGTGACGTACCAACCCGAGCCCTTGAGCTGAAAGCCCGCGGCGGTGACTTGCTTGACGAAGGTGGATGCGCCGCATTCAGGGCACACGGTGAGCAATGGGTCGGACATCTTTTGCAGCACATCCTTCGCGTGCCCGCAGGTGCTGCAGCGATAGGCGTAGATCGGCATGGCCTGGCCTTTGTCCTTCTGTTTTTGAACCGAAGTTCGAGAGCGAAAATTTTGGGCGGAAAACCCCGAATTATACGGCGTGGCCAGCGCTCGCCGCCGGGCGTGGCGGCTGCGTCAACGCCAGTGCAGCCACAGCTGCGAGCCGGCCACCCCGAGCGCCAGACCCGCGGCAAGGCAGATCACGGCGTAAAGCGCATGGCGCGTGCGCCGTTGCTCGACGATCAGCGTCTCGAGCAGCCGCTGCTCTGCCGCGGCGCGCGGTTGCAGTGCCCTGTGAATCAAGCGCGGCAGCTCGGGCAGCAGCTGCACGTAGCGCGGCGCCTCGCGCTTGAGGCCATCGACGAAGCCGAGCCAACCGACCTGCTGGTTCATCCACTGTTCCAAAAACGGCTTGGCCGTGTTCCACAGGTCGAGCTCGGGGTCGAGCTGGCGGCCGAGGCCTTCGACGTTCAGCAGCGTCTTTTGGAGCAGCACGAGCTGCGGCTGGATCTCGACGTTGAAACGCCGCGAGGTCTGGAACAAGCGCAGCAGCACCTGGCCGAGCGAGATGTCTTTGAGCGGTCGGTCGAAGTGCGGTTCGCAGACGGCGCGGATCGCCCCTTCGAGCTCGTCGACGCGCGTGTTCGCCGGCACCCACCCCGATTCGACGTGCAGTTCGGCAACCCGCTTGTAGTCGCGCCGAAAGAACGCGATGAAGTTCTGCGCGAGGTATTCCTTGTCGACCTCGGTCAGCGTGCCGACGATGCCGAAGTCGAGCGCGATGTAGCGCCCGAAGCTCTCGGGCGCGACCGAGACCTGGATGTTGCCCGGGTGCATGTCGGCGTGAAAGAAGCCGTCGCGAAACACCTGCGTGAAGAAGATCGTGACGCCGTCGCGCGCGAGCTTCGGGATGTCGACACCGGCATCGCGCAACCGCTGCACCTGGCTGATCGGCAGGCCGTTCATGCGCTCCATCACGATCACGCCCTGGGTGCACAGATCCCAGTGCATCTCGGGCACGAGGATCAGGTCGAGGCTGGCCATGTTGCGGCGCAGTTGCGCGGCATTGGCGGCCTCGCGCACGAGGTCGAGCTCGTCGTGAAGGTAGTTGGCAAATTCGGCCACCACCTGGCGCGGCTTCAAGCGCTTGCCGTCGGCAGAAAAACGCTCGATCCAACGTGCCAACGTGCCGATCAGCGCGAGGTCGTCGTCCATCACTTCGAGCATGCCGGGGCGCAGCACCTTCACCGCCACCTCGCGGCCGTCTTTGAGCCGCGCGAAATGCACCTGCGCGATCGATGCGCTGGCCACGGGCTCGGTGTCGAAGCGCTCGAAGATCGCCTCGATCGGCCGGCCGAACGCTTTTTCGACCAGCGCGCGCGCCTGCGCTGCCGCGAACGGCGGCACGCGGTCTTGCAGCTTGGCGAGTTCGTCGGCGAGGTCGGGCGGCAGCAGGTCACGCCGCGTCGACAACACCTGGCCGAACTTGACGAAGATCGGGCCGAGGCGCTCGAGGCCGAGCCGCAGCCGCTCGCCGCGTGGCGCGTCGAGCGTGCGGCCGATCGTCATCACGCGAACCAACGCGCGCACCCAGCGCTGCCGGAAGCTGGAGAGCGCGAGCTCGTCCAGACCGTAGCGCAGCACCGTGACCGTGATGAAGATCAGTCGCGCGAGGTTCCTCATTTCGGCGGAAATCCCGCCGCGCCGTCGCGCCCTCTCGTGACCAGGCCGCTGAGCGTGCGCACTGCTTCGCGCAGCCCGGCCGCGACCCCGCCGGCCACGCGTGCGATCTCACGCGCCGGCGCCTGGCCGACGATGCCGGCGAGGTCGTCCTGCACGTCCCAACGCAGGTTGTCGAACAGCCAGTTCAGGTCGGTCGCGAAGGCTGCGTCGCCGGCGACCTCGACCTTTGGCCGCGTGCCCGCGAGGGCTTGCGCCATCGCCATGGCGGGGTTCGAGGCGTCGATGGCCACGCGCAAGTCGGGCTCGGACAAGGCTTCGTCACCGCACCACTCGATCAGCCCGGCCGGCGTGACACGAAACGCGGTCGACGGCAGCGCCGGCAGCAGCGCCGGCCAGCCGTCGAAATGCAATTGGATGCAGCGCCCGGCATGCGCGCGCAGGCGATCGGTCGCGACCGGCTCGGATGCGAGAACGTGGTTGACGAGCAAAGTGACGCGCTCGATGGCCGCACTGCCGAGCAGCGAGTTGAGAGTGTGAAACATGCACGGATTGTAGGCATGCGCCCGGGCGTTGCCCCCCCGAGTCACGGCTGGCGCAGCGTGGCTTTTGATAGAGAATCCGCCGGCACCCTGTCGCAGTACCAACCCAGGGGCACACACCATGCTTGCATGCATCGCCGGGATCATTTGCCTCAAGAGCCCAGCACGCCCAACCTTTCCTGACCCACATCGGGCCGGCGCGACACCACGAATCCATGTTTGAAGATCGGACCTACAAGCGAACTTTCTACAACGCGCCGCAGTCGGTGACGTCGCTCGTGGCGGCGTTTCTGGAACCCAGCATCACGGTGCTGACGTTCTTGTTTGTCACGCTCTATGCCAACGAGCCCGTCGACCGGCCAGCGCTGACGCTCTGCCTGCTGGTTTTCGCCCTCACGTTTCCCGGGCGCAACCGGTTTCGCGACAACCTGATCGCCGCTGGGGTCGACATCCTGTCGTCCTGGGTCATGCTGGTGGCGATCTTGGCGCTGTGCGGCTACGCGACCCGCAGCCTCCACTACTTCGAGAACGAAGTGCTGATCGACTGGCTCATCGCCACGCCGATCCTGCAGTGGCTGGCGGTCTGGATCGGCAACCTGACGACGCGGTGGCTCTCGGCCCAACCCTCGGCACGGCGCACGGTGATCATCGTCGGCGCGGGCGCGCTCGGGGTCAAAGTGGCCAAGGCGTTGAGGCAAAGTGCCGACCACGGCGTCGACTTCGTCGGCTATTTCGACGATCGCACTGACGAGCGGCTGCACACAGAAGCGAGCGCCGAGCGCCTGGGCGGCCTGAAAGACGTGGCCACCTACGCGGTGGAGCACGGTGTGCGCGAGGTCTACATCACGCTGCCGCTGGGCTCGCAGCCGCGCATCGTCGAGTTGCTCGAGCAGGTGCAGGGAACGACCGCCTCGCTGTTCTTCGTGCCAGACGTGTTCGGCATCAGCATCATCCAGGGCCGCCTGCAGGACATGAACGGCGTGCCGGTCGTCGGCATATGCGAGACGCCGTTCACCGGCACCAACGAACTCGTCAAGCGGCTCAGCGACATCGTGCTGGGCGCGCTGATCTTGCTGCTGATCGCGCCGGTGCTGCTGGCGATCTGGATCGGTGTCAAGCTGAGTTCGCCCGGCCCGGCGATTTTCAAGCAGCGCCGCAACGGCCTCGATGGCGACGAAATCATCGTCTACAAGTTTCGCTCGATGCGCTCGCTCGACAACGGCCCGGTGGTGCGGCAAGCCACCAAAGACGACCCGCGCATCACGCGCTTCGGCGCCTTCATCCGCCGCACCTCGCTCGACGAGCTGCCGCAGTTCATCAACGTGCTGCAGGGCCGCATGAGCATCGTCGGCCCGCGCCCGCACGCGGTGGCGCACAACGAGCAGTACCGCCAGATCATCAAGGCCTACATGGTGCGCCACAAGGTCAAGCCCGGCATCACCGGTTGGGCGCAGGTGAACGGCCACCGCGGCGAGACCGATACGATCGAGAAGATGCAGGCTCGCGTCGAATACGATCTTGAGTACCTGCGCAACTGGTCGCTCGGGCTCGATCTGCAAATCATCGCGCGCACGATCCGGTTGGTTTTTTTCGATCGGCACGCTTACTGAACACACCACTGGCTGTGCGGCATCTGGCTGCAACCGGTGCCCTCGCCTCTGCCTCTGCCTCTGGAGACATCGAATGCAAACCCGAAAAAACGCCCCGGTGCCCCGCCGACGCCCACTGGGCATGGCTTTGGCCACGCTGGTCAGCTGCTCGGCATGGGCGGCTGAACCGACGCCGTGGTACGTCGGCGTGAGCCAATCGCTGACGCACGACTCGAACGTTTACCGCCTCGGTGAAAACGTTCCCGACCCCGACGGCCTGGGCCGTGGCGACAACTATTCGAGCACCGGTTTGCTCGGCGGGTTCGACCAGTCGATCGGCCGGCAGCGCGTTCATGCAGCAGCGAATATTCGCTACAACAAGTATCTGGACCACGACAAACTGAACAACACCAGCTACGGCGTCGACGCCGGCTGGGACTGGGCCACGATCGCCAACCTCTCGGGCAATGTCAACGCGAGCGCCAACCAAAGCCTCGCGGCCCTCGACGGCAACTCGACCCGGCAAACCACCGACCGCAACATCCTGAAGACCGACCAAGTCTCGACCACGGTGCGATGGGGCGGCGCGGGAAGGTTGTCGGCGCAAGGCGACTACGCGCACAGCCGGGTCAACTATTCGTCGACGGCATCGGCGAATTCCGACTCGTCGGCCGACACAGGCAGCCTCGGCACCTACTACAGCCTGAACCCCGACCTGCGCGTCGGCGGCGCCTTCCGGTTGACCCGCACCGTTTCGCAAAACGGCATTTTGTTGTCGACGAACCCGAACACGTACGCCCCGAACAGCACCAACGGGCGCAACCTCGATCTCTTGGTCGATTGGCAATCGACCGCGCAAACAGGCGTGAACGCGCGCATCAGCTTTACGCGCCAATCGAACTCGGGCGCCACGGCGCAAGACTTCTCGGGCCTCACCGGGTCGTTGTCGGCACGGTATGCGCCCACCGCGAAGGTGTCGTTCGTCACCGCTTACACGCGCGATGCCGGCACCAACGGTTCATTCTTCAACGTCGTCGCGCAGCCAGGCAACGCCCCCGTGACCGGCCTGAACGAGAGCAGCCAGGTGGCCGACAGCCTTTCGCTGCGCGCCAACTACGCGGCCACGGCGAAGACCAGCGTCAACGCCGGCTACCAATACCGCAACGCCAAGGTCGTCAACACGGTACAAGGCGGCGGCAACTCGGCCACGCCGAACAACTACAACGACCGGCAGCGCGTCGCCTCGCTTGGCGCGAGTTGGGCGATCACACGGGCGTGGCAGCTCTCGTGCAACCTGTCGCGCGAGAACCGCGATGTCGGCTCGTTGACCGGCTACGCCTACAGCGCCAACGTCGCCGCGTGCTCGACCCAGTTCACGCTGCGATGAGCGGTACGCGCATTCTGCTGACGGGTGCGACTGGCTTCATCGGCTCGCACACCTGGCTGAGCCTGCTGGCAGCGGGGTTTCGTGTGGTCGGGGTCGACAACTTCAGCAACAGCGCGCCCGAGGTGCTGAACCGCCTGCGCACGCTCAGCGGCACCGAGCCCGAGTTCGTGCGCGCCGACGTGTGCGACGCTGGCGCGATGGCCGCCGTGTTCGCTGCCGAACGCATCGATGCCGCGGTCCACTTCGCCGCATTCAAGGCCGTCGGCGAAAGCACCGCCAAGCCGCT
>ENA-OFCI01000274-OFCI01000274.1-metagenomes-genome-assembly--contig:-NODE-274-length-33827-cov-6.884757_pt1 | contig 33827 bp, 35 predicted proteins | sample MGYA00153391_OFCI01 | MGnify analysis MGYA00153391
TGGTTTATATTGAAGCCTAGCAAAAATTAATCTACACAAAATTCTTTACACCCTCTAGAAAAATTAGAGAACACTAGCTTTGACGCGCTTTTTCAAGCACTTTTGGCTCAAATACCTCTCCAGCGCTAGGGTTCCCTAAGCAAGTAGATCAGGTTGCGCAGCTAACTGACATCGGTTTCCAAATAATTGAGATTGTCAGGTAGCCGTTGGCAACCTGACCTACTAATTACTCTAAGAGCCGCGCCTGCCTTAGCGGTTTTTCAACGAGGAAAAAATATGCAGCCCATAGGTTATTTGTACAAGCTTGTTGCCAAACGGCCGGACTGGATAAAAGCAGAAAACGTCTCTGATATTTTTTCGCTCAGCGACTGTATTTCAAAAGATTTCGACTATTACATCAACTACTGGCGTCACAACGGTTATTGGTTGTTTGATTCGCCTGAAATTATTAAAGCTCTCGCTGAAGAACACTCAATTTCACTCGATGGAAATCACCTTTTCTACTATGAGGCGCATGAAGAGGAATATGACGATTCCCAAGCGCGATGGAGATCCTTTTCGCCAGAAGCATCATTCACTACAAACATTCAAAAACCTGAACATAAAACTCTTCAAGGCTTTGACGTTACAAATTATAATCTTGGCTGCGCGCATGAATGCTCACCACTGTCGTGTAATTCGCTCGCAGAAATAGTGACGACGAACCAGCATTGTCTTTTCAATACATATGACGAGGCAAGACACGCTATTCAACACGGCGTATTTACAAATGCTGAACCAGGGCCCTACCGAATCATTGCGGTGTACACAGTGCCGTAGATGAGTTTCAAACCAACACCCTCAACGCCCTCAACTCACTCCCACCCTCCGGCACCGGTGTCCTCGCCACATTCATCACCATTGCCAGCAGGCCGTAATAGCCGCACAATCCGGTCACATCGATCACACCGCGTTCACCGAATAGGGCCAGCATACGCGCGTAACTTGCATCGGACACGGCATGATTCACATGCAGCTCGGTGCAAAAATCATAAACAATTTCTTCCTCCGCAGTCATCGCGGAGGGTCGACGACCTTCTGAAATCGCGTTAATCGTATCGAAGGCTACGCCGACTTCCGCCGCAATTTTTGAATGCACATGCCACTCAAAACCTTGGCCCCACCAGCGCGAAACAACCAAAATAACGAACTCGGACAATCGCGGTGGCAAGGCTGACGCGTAGCGTAAATATTCGCCGGTTTTCTGCACGCGCCGCATCAGCTCGGGCGAACGCAGCAGCGGCACAAATGGCCCGAATACCGAGCCACGCGGGCCGCTGGCAAGCTCCTTTGCGGCTGATTGTTGTTCGGCCGTTAGATCAATATGCGCAATGGGCGGCATCCGATCTTGCATTGCTTATTCCCCGGCTTTAATTTTGTTGTCTTTAATGACCTTCGCCCAGCGGTCGATTTCGATGTCCAAAAATTTGGCCAATTCATCCGGCTTGGAGGCGACAATTTCCATCCCCTGGGCAATCAGACGATCACGCACCGCAGGCTCACTCAATACTTTTTTCAGCGCGGCATTCATGGCTGCAATAATCGCGGGTGGGGTTTTGGCAGGTGCAAAAACGCCCCACCATGCGACCGATTCGTAGCCTGGAAATCCCTGCTCGGCCATGGTTTTAACATCAGGATATTTAGCAATGCGTTTGGCGGAAGTGACTGCGAGTGGCACCAGGTTTTTGCCGTCAACCTGCGGGCTGATCAGAAATACCGTACCGGCTATCAGCGGCACTTGCCCACCCACTGCGTCCTGCAAAGCCGGGCCGCCGCCTTTGTAGGGCACATGGGTAAGCTGAAAATTGCCCTGATTTTGCAATTGCGTGAGCGCCAGATGTGCGAGGCTACCCGAGCCGATACTGGCAAACGCATATTTGCCCGGATCTTTTTTAGAAGCCGCCACCACTTCTGAAAAATTCTTAAATCCCGTTGACGGATGCGCCGCCACCATCATTGCGGAGCGCGAAATCAGCATCACCGGCAGCAAATCTTTTTTCGTGTCGTAGGACAAATTAGGGATCAAGCTTGGGTTCACGCCGTGGGTGTCAAACACCACCGCAAATGTATAACCATCCGGCTCAGATTTCGCCACGGCGGCAGTGCCAATCGAGCCCGATGCGCCACCCTTGTTATCCACAAACACCGGCTGTCCCAGCAGCACCTGCAGCGGCTGCGAAATCACCCGCGCCACCTGATCGACCGAGCCGCCTGGCGGGAATACTGCGACCAGCTTGATGGGCTTCACCGGCCACGCTGGCGATTGAGCAGACGCCACGTTAAAAAACGCGGCCAGCAGCGACGACATCAATATCCATATGAGGTGATCAAAGCGGAGCGCCGGGAAACAATTGAGGCTAAGCGTGCGGGGGAAATTACGCGGGAAATTGAGCTTCAAATTTAGCAACGAGCGCGCAGCAATATTTTTCATGGGTGGTTGTCCGAAAGTGGTTTAGATTTGACTGCTATCTTGACGACGGAAGCTGAGTGGATACTTCCCTGATAATAGCGACTACGTTCGAATACAACATTGATCTATGCCGATTCCGGCGCTTACTTACCATCACTGACACTCACTAACCATGACTAACTTGAACAGCGCCACAACCCTTGACCACTTGGTACTGGGCACCGCCGATTTGAACCGCGGCAGTGCCTGGCTGGAGCGTTTCTTAGGCGTTCAGCTCAGCGCGGTGGGCACACACGAACGCATGGGCACCCACAATCGGCTGTTGTCGCTGGGGCCCGATTGCTATCTTGAATTAGTCGCGATTGATCCAAATGGATTAGCACCGTTCATGCCACGTTGGTTTGGACTCGACACACGCGATGTGCAAGAACGCATCGCCCAAAAGCCGCGCCTGCTGGGCTGGGTGGCGCGGAACGATGATATTGATGCGCTGGATAAAAAAACCGGCAGCGTATTAGGCAACGTCCATCCGATGGAACGCGGCGATTTCAAATGGCGTATTACGATTCCTGAAGATGGCTATCCCGTTGAAGGCGGTCTCATGCCGACGCTGATTCAATGGGATGTACCGATTCATCCCTGTGAGCGGTTGCCCGATCAGCAATGTCGTTTTGAATGGATGGAAGCGGCGCACCCGAATCCGGCGAAAATTCAGTATTTGTTGAGCGAATTAGGGCTGGAAAGATCGCTGGTGCTGACCTCGACACCGCCCTATTCCGGCATGACGATGTGCGCATATATTCGCACACCAAACGGCGTGAAGACGCTAATGAGTTAGGATACGGCGATGACCATTAAGCAAACATTAAAACGTATTTTTCTGGGCCTGCTGATAGTGATCGGCATCATCAGCGCGCTCGTCTCAATCGAAATTATTGGAGGACAACCCATGGGGCTATTCGCTGGTTCACGACCTGCAGATTTAGGATTTAACAACCGCAAATTTAAGCCGGTATCGCGTCGGCCCAATAACGTTTCATCTCAAGCTGACAAATCCGACCCGCTGCACTACATTGAGCCAATTTCATTCTCGGGCGATAGCGCCAGCGCATGGAAAAAAATCGTCAATATCGTGCAAGCCGAACCGCGCGTGACGGTGGTGAACAATAGTGAAAATTATTTATATGCAGAATTCAAAAGCGCATTGATGGGCTACATCGACGATGTGGAATTTGCCCTGGACGCTAAGGCTAGTGTGATCCATGCACGCTCGGCATCACGACTTGGCGAAAAAGATTTCAGCGTGAATCGCAAACGCATTGAAACCATTCGGGCGGCGTTCAACAAATAAGTAGCGTCGCGATGCAGCGCTGGTGGATTTATCTGTGGCCGCTACCGATCACGCTCCTCGGCCTGACGCTCGCAGGCATCATCAAAACCGCTGGCGGCCACTGCGAGAGAATCGGAAATGCCGTAGAAGCCAGCAATGGCGTGGCTCCCCGCATACTCTGGCTGCTAAATCCGTGGGGCAAAATTCAAGCCATTACGCTCGGTCACGTCATCATTGCGCGCGATGGCGCAACCGCACTCAGGCTCCGCGCCCATGAGCATACGCATGTGCGCCAGTACGAACGCTGGGGCGTGATTTTTCCGTTTGCTTACTTGGCGGCGAGTGCGATTGCTGTTCTAAAAGGAGGTGATGCTTATCGGGATAATGTTTTCGAGCGGGAGGCGTTTGCGGTCCAGCTTGCGGGGGAACCCCGCGATAAACTCTAGTACGCACGTGCAGCTTCAAGAACAAACTCGCTGAAACACCCATAGATGCAGGAGTTTTGAGTTACGGCAACAACGCCGGCACCACCAGCGCCATCGCCACGACCAGAATCATGCGGTTAGTATTGAAGAACGCTTTCGGCGCAGCCTCAGCATCAATAATGCCCAGCACCTTGCCGCTTTCATCTAGCACCGGCACGCACGCCTCCGATTGCACTTCATCGTCGCACACATAAAACGCCCCACTCGCTGCGGTATGCACAGCAACATCATCAATCACTTTTGCATGTCCACTCAAGCCGACAGTTGAATTGGTACTGCCTGTGGCGAAGGTTTCGTTCAACGGAAATTCAGCACGACTGGGTCGGCCACGGTAGGCGAGCTTTACCAATACCGGATCGGCTAGTTTACTTTTGCGTGTTTGGTAAATCCCCAGCCAATCCGCACCCGTGAGCTGGATGGCATGCTCCACCAGCTGATTTAGTAACAAAAGCTTGCGCGTATTGGCATCACTTCGACCACCTAGAATCGCCGCAATGTCGTAGGGCTGTGGTGCGAGCTCTTCGATCAGAGAGCACGTGCCGTCCTCGCTCAACATCGGCACTTTGTAGGTGTACAGCGTATCGAGATTGAAGTCGGGCGGCAGGTTGCCAAGGGCTGAAACGAAGGCGTGAATCGCGGTTTCAATTGCGGCTGATTCGGGTATCAGATGATCGAGATTAGCGGTGAAAAGATAATGCTGGATTCTTTGTGATGTCGTTTGCATTGTTATCGGTTTGCAGGTTGCGACGCAATGTCGAGCGCCTGCTCAAAATCATCAATCAAATCATTCGTCGCTTCGATGCCGACAGACATTCGCAGCAAATCTGGTGGTGCCGGTGTACCCGCCCCTTCAACACTGGCGCGGTGTTCGATCAAACTCTCGACGCCGCCCAGGGACGTGGCGCGCTTCCATAACTGAACATTCGCCGCAGTCGCTATCGCAGCCGCTTCACCTGACCGGGCGCCTGCCTTCACTCTGATCGACATCATTCCGCCAAAGCCACCCGTCATCTGCTTCTTAGCCACCGCGTGACCCGCAAACGAGGGCAGGCCGGGATACATCACCTCGGCCACCAACGGATGCTTTTCGAAATGCTCGGCGATTTTCTGTGCGGATACACAGGCAGTACGAACCCGTGGATACAACGTGCGCATGCCTCGGGTAAGCAGGAACGCTTCAAACGGCCCCAGCACGCCACCAAGCTGCGCGCGGATAGAACGAATGCGTTGCCATGTCGGATTATCCTCGCGGGTCGTCAGGGTACCCGCAATCACGTCTGAATGACCATTCAGATATTTGGTAGCCGCGTGCATAACGATATCCGCACCCAGCTTCAGCGGCTGCGTCAATACCGGCGTACCCACCGTCGAATCCACCGCGACCATCGCGCCGTTCGCATGTGCAATCTCGCAGGTCAGGGCAATATCGGTAATCGTCCACAACGGATTCGCGGGTGTTTCGATCCACACCAGCTTGGTTTGCCCCGGTTTGATCGCAGCACGCACCGCATCGGGCGATTCCATATCGATAAAATCGATCTGCAAGCCCCAGTGCGTCGCAAAATTTTTGAGCCAATTGCGCAGCGACCAGTACATCACTTGTGGCGCTAATACATGATCTCCAGGCGATAATGCCTGAAACACGGCTGTGGCTGCGGCCATGCCGGATGCGAAAAGCAGCGAAGCATGGCCACCTTCGAGTGCCGTCAACACCGCTTCAGCCTGATCGTAGGTCGGGTTTTGATCGCGGCCGTAAATACGTCCATTGCGATACTGGTTGTCCGGATCGCGAATAAACGTGGTCGATGTGTAGATCGGCTCGACCACGCCTTTGGTTTTTTCGTCGATCCAGCCCAAGGCTTGGGCGGCGATCGATTCCGGTTGGATCGTGGGCTGTGTTTTTTTTCCGTCCATAAGTACTTTCTAGTTCAAGTTTTCGGCTGCACATTGATCAACGGCCGATCAATAAACTTCACTTCCAATCCGCGCGACTTCATCCAATCTGCCACCGCAAAACCGGTTGCGCGCGGCCATGGGCGTAGTTCGTGGGGCTGATAGCGTTTGGTTTCAGCGAGCTCCGGTGAGAGCTTGATTTCGCCGGTGACAATCGCGTGATAGCACAGCATCACTTCATTTTTGCGTTCAAAAATATAGTTGCCGATGATGTTGGTTTCCACCACATCGAGATTGGTTTCTTCTTTGACTTCGCGAATCACGCCTTTTATCGGGTCTTCGTTACGCTCTAAAAATCCGGTAATCAAAGCAAAAAAACCTTCCGGCCAACCCGCGCCACGCGCCAAAATAATTTCACCATCCTGCTCAAGCAGCACGCCGACGGCGGGTGTGGGATTGTCGTAATGAACAAACCCGCAGGCATCACTCGAGCAAGCCCGCCGTTTGGTGGGCCCGCCATCTTCGGCAAATTCACGTTCAGTAAGAGACGTGGCGCAGCGGGGGCAGAACTTAAATTCGCTCATAACATTTATCTATTTCAGGCGACAAACTAGGACTATTTCGCCAACAATTTTGGAACCATGACTGACAATTCGTAATCCAGCATTTTTGAGATCGTGGCAACCTTATCCTGGCCGGACATGGCGTCATAGGCGGACGAAGGCGCCAAGGCGGTCGGGTTGCTGTCTTTGGCCTTGGCAATGGGCGCAACCACTCGTATCGTGGCCACGGCAGTCGTTTCCTGCTTGAGTACGGTCCAGGTTTTAATATCGATCAGCAGGACCTGAATATAAACATATGGCGCGACGAACGCGGGTGGCGATGATGTTTTATCTGCGCGCCTGGAGGATTTTGCGGCCAGAACAGCTGGCGTTGAGGGCGCGGGGCCGGGGGCTGGGACTGATGCCGGAGACGCTTGAGAATCATCGGAATAAAATCCCAGGCCAAAAAAATTACCCGCAGCCAATGCAGACTTGCCCATCTTGACATGCGCTTGATCGGGAAATTTAGTGATCAGCACCAGCTTGTCGATTGCGGTACTTGCGGTGGCATCACGCACTGCGGGAAGCAAACTCGCCAAGGACGCGCCCGCATCAATCAAATCCGTTTGCCGCATAAATAATTTTGGCTCATTTACCGCCAGCAGCTTGATATTCGCGTCGGGAATAGCGCGCTTGATCAAGCCGTCAACACTCTTTAGTACGAATTCATCAAACACCGCCGCCGGCAATATCAGATCAATTTTTTGGAACGATTCAGGCTGTGCCGCGGTGGGCGGTTGTTTGGTCACGACGTAAAGGCGATCACCGATCAGCGAGAGAACGCCGTAGCGTGCTCCGGCTAATGGTGCAGTCACGTTTACGGCAGCTTGTGCAAACGCATTACCTGTGACCAGCCACAGCGCCGTCGCCAGCGCCGCCAACAAATTGCCACGGCAGGTCAAACCAACTTTTTTCATCACGATTCTTTCTTAAAAATTTCGATTGCTGGCGCACGACAAACCATGAACGAAAGCCACAAATTATCGGGCTTCCACCCAGGCACGCACTGACGCCAAGGCAGCTGCAAGCTGCGAAGCGTCCGTGCCGCCCGCCATGGCCATATCGGGTTTGCCGCCGCCTTTGCCGCCGACTTGCTGCGCAACGTGGTTTACCAATTCGCCGGCTTTAAATTTCATCGTCAAATCAGGTGTGACGCCAGCCGCAATTTGCACTTTGTCACCATCGACCACGGCCAATACAATCACGCCTGATTTCAGCTTATTTTTAACCTGATCCAGGGTGTCGCGAAGACCTTTAGCGTCCACACCTTCAAGTTTGGCAACGAGCACTTTCACGCCATTTACTTCAATTGCCTGGCCTAATAAGTCATCACCCTGCGAAGTCGCGACTTTGGATTTCAGGTTGCTTAATTGTTTTTCAAGCGCCTTGATGTTTTCCAGCAATGCGCTTACCTTGGCTACAACTTCCTGCGGCTGCGCTTTCAATAACGCAGCAGAGCCTTGAAGCTGCTTTTCCATGTTTTGCACATAATCAAATGCAACTGATCCCGCGACTGCTTCAACACGGCGAACACCCGCCGCGACACCACCTTCGGCGACAATTTTAAACAAGCCAATGTCGCCGGTCCGCGCCACATGCGTCCCGCCGCATAATTCTCTTGATGAGCCGATTTCCAACACGCGGACCTCGTCCCCATATTTCTCGCCAAACAACATCATTGCGCCGGTTTTTTGCGCGGCCTCGAGACCCATCACCTTCGCACTGGTGGGTTCGTTCTTGAGAATTTCAGTATTAACTATTGTTTCAACTCTCGCGATTTCAACATTTGTCAGCGGTGAGTTATGCGCGAAGTCAAAACGCGTTTTGTCGGCATCCACCAGCGAGCCTTTTTGTTGAACATGGTTGCCGAGCACTTCGCGCAGCGCTTTGTGCATGAGGTGGGTGACCGAGTGATGACGCATCACGCGGGCGCGAATATCCAAATTCACGTTCGCCGAAATGCTGTCGCCGACCCTTAATATGCCCGCCGCGACCGCGCCGTAATGTCCAAATACATCAGCCTGAATTTTTGACGTGTCCGCAACTTCAAACGTCGCGCCGCCGCTAGCCAGCACACCCACATCGCCCACCTGCCCGCCCGACTCGGCGTAGAACGGCGTTTTGTCCAGCACCACGATGCCCGCTTCACCGGCTGTTAATGCTTTCACGCTGGAGCCATCGCGATATAACGCCAGAATCTGGCCGGTCGCGCTTAACACTTCATAGCCTTTGAAATCGGTCTTGGCGCCGTCATAAACCACGGTACCTTTGGCGACAAATTTACCCGCGCCACGTGAGCGTTGTTGTTGCACCGCCATCGCCGCTTCAAAACCCGCCATATCGACTTCAAAGCCACGTTCACGGCCGATGTCGGCGGTGAGATCAACCGGAAATCCGAAGGTGTCGTAAAGTTTGAATGCGGTTTCGCCATCGAGCCGTTTGTTGCCCATGCCAACATCGTCGCCAACCGCCGCGTCGAGGATCAACATACCATTTTCAAGCGTCTCGCCAAACCGCTCCTCTTCTTGTTTCAATACCGCCTTAACGCGCTCTTTAGAAGCTGAAATTTCCGGAAAAACATCGCCCATCACTGCGGCAAGATCATCGACTAATTTATAAAAGAACGGTTGCTTTTGACCGAGCTTGTAACCGTGGCGCATCGCTCTGCGCGCGATGCGGCGCAGCACATAGCCACGACCGGCGTTTTCCGGAATCACGCCGTCACAGACCAAGAAAGCACAAGCGCGAATATGATCGGCAATCACGCGCAGGCTCGGCGATTCAATATCGGTGCAGCCGGTTTCGCGCATCGCGCCTTTGATCAGCGCCTGGAATAAATCAATTTCGTAATTGGCGTGAACGTGTTGCAGCACCGCACTCAACCGCTCTAGGCCCATGCCGGTATCGACAGATGGCTTCGGCAGCGGAATCATCGCCCCGTCTTTAACTTCACGGTTGTACTGCATGAAAACGAGATTCCATATTTCAATAAAGCGGTCACCATCTTCATCGGGCGAGCCGGGAGGGCCGCCAGGAAAGTGCGGGCCGTGATCGTAAAATAATTCGCTGCACGGCCCGCAGGGGCCCGTATCACCCATCATCCAGAAATTATCCGAAGCGTAGCGCCCGCCCTTGTTATCACCGATGCGGATGATGCGCTCTTTCGGCACGCCAACTTCTTTTTCCCAAATGTCATAAGCTTCGTTGTCATCCGCATAGACCGTGACGGTCAATTTTTCGGCGGGTAATTTATAAACAACAGTCAATAACTCCCATGCAAATTTAATCGCATCGCGTTTGAAATAATCCCCAAAACTGAAGTTACCCAGCATTTCAAAAAAAGTGTGATGCCGCGCGGTGTAGCCGACGTTTTCCAGGTCGTTGTGCTTACCGCCCGCGCGCACACAGCGTTGCGAGGTCACGGCACGGTTATAAGCGCGCTTTTCAAGGCCTAAAAAACATTCCTTGAATTGATTCATGCCCGCGTTGGTAAACAGAAGCGTCGGATCGTCAGCGGGCACCAATGATGACGAGGCAACGTGCGTATGGCCTTTAGAGACGAAAAAATCGACAAAGGCCTGACGAATTTGGGAGACGGTGGGGTTGGCAGCTGAGTTGGCAGGTAAGGCGATCATGGGGATTTATCGAAAAGATTAAAGCAAAAAATGCACAGTCCATCATTCTACATTGCAGAGGCCTGCGAAGCATCTGGCGCACTTGCTTTCGACCCCTGACACGGTCCTTCCGAACCCGGGTTTCTGGGTGAGACATCCGCTTTCTGTAACATAAGCAAGCAGCAGATCCCTCGTAAAGCGACCCGCGAAGGCAACGCAAGTGAGCGCGCGTTCTAATTCGCCGGAAACCCGATCAATTTCGAAGCATGACGGTATTTTTCGATCAGCTGCTCCTCGGATTCCGCACCCATATTCATGCAGGCATAACGATAGCTTTGCAACCACTTGGTCTCGCGTTTTAATTCATTGCCGCTTTTTTTGAATAGCAGCAATTGCGCACCGGGATCAAATTGCTCGAGCGCCTTGAATTCATGGGGCCCCGGAAAATGATCCTGGCCTTTGCCATCAAATCGCCGATAGACGAAGCTGGTGGCGCATTTATAGCGCTGCACTTTTTTACTGGCGTCTACCGATTCATTGAGTGCGAGCCTGAGCGCCAAATCGTGAAGATTGATGCCGTCCACCATCTCATACATATCCGAAAATTGTGCGGCCATGCGCGGGTTTACTTCAATCAATTTGCAGTCGCCGGAATGCGAGCAAATTTTTAACTCCACATTAAACAAGCCGTAATCAAACTTGAGCGCTTTGATGACCGCCAGCGAGGTCGCGTGAATTTTTTGCTTCCATTCGGCGGGTAGACGGCTCGGGTATTCCCAGCGCATGAACGCATCGGTGCCCGGATACATCACCGCATCGACAATACCCAAAATATGCGCCTCACCGCCCTGCATGTAGCCATCTACATTCACCTGAAAACCATCAATCAGCTGCTCGCCGAGCATGTAGCGACCGTTGATATTGGTCGCCGCCATGCGCTCGACCACATCATTGAATGGTCGGACCAAACGCATGATGATGAATTTTTCCCAAGGGCGAAAATTAAGATGCTCACGCAAATCCGCAAAATCCTCCACCCGGCGGGCCAGCACCGAATAGGCGGCTTTGACCGGCTTCGCAAAAAATGGAAACGGTAATGCAATTTCCTGCGGGTGCTTCACGGTATGCGGGAAGGTTTCGAAAGGCACATTTGCCTCAGGCAATTCGCGCTGCAAAATTGTCCGCGCCAGCGCTTTGTGCTGTGCGTTCAGAACCGCGTCAGTCGAGGTGGTGGGCAGCCCCAATCGGTCGGCCAGCAGGGCAGCCGAAAGTGCACCAAATTGCTCATGACTAGAAATAATGCCGTCTATTTTGACCCGCTTGTATTTCTCGACGAGCTTGTCGACGAAGCGAAAAATATCAAACACCAATAACTGCGCATTGCTTGGAAAGCTGAATAGATCAAAGCCTTCGTGAAAAAAACGAAATTCATGGTTTGATGATATCGCCGCGCGACGCAACTGTGCCTGGTCCCACTCTTGGTCAAACAAAACAAGAATATTTTTCAACGCGGTCCGTGATGATTGGTTAGGTGGACAAGCTTACGGCTGAGGGGATGAATTGGATGTTGGCGCGACAGCCTGCACCGACATCTAGCTTAGCTCTTTGAACTTGCCCAGTTGCAACAATTTCTTTTGCCGCTCGCGCACCAGCACATCCGGTGTTTTCTCCAGCAATTGTTTGAGCGTATCCGCAATTGCTTTCTTGAGCGTCATCGCCATGCCGGCAGGATCGCGATGCGCGCCGCCAAGTGGTTCAGACACCACTTTGTCAACCAGGCCCAGCGCTTTTAATTTTGGTGCCGTAATATTGAGCGATTCTGCGGCCTCGGATGCTTTGGCCTGATCTTTCCACAAAATTGCGGCGCAACCTTCGGGGGAAATCACCGAGTATGTTGAATATTGCAGCATAAACGTGGTGTCGCCGACTGCAATTGCCAGCGCGCCACCTGAACCACCTTCGCCAATGATCGTGCAGATAACAGGTACGCGAAGTCCCGCCAGCACATAAAGATTGTGGCCAATCGCTTCGGATTGACCGCGCTCTTCAGCGCCCACGCCCGGATACGCGCCGGGCGTGTCGACAAATGTCAGTAAAGGCACACCGAACTTTTCAGCAAGCTTCATAAATCTGAGCGCTTTACGGTAGCCCTCGGGACGCGGCATGCCAAAATTACGGAATTGACGCTCCTTGGTATCGCGACCTTTTTGGTGCCCAATTATCATCACGCTATGGCCGTTAAATCGCGCGAGTCCGCCGACAATCGCCGCATCATCTGCATAGGATCGATCGCCATGAAGCTCCTGAAAATCCGTCGTCATTGCGCTTATGTAATCGAGCGTGTACGGGCGCTGCGGGTGGCGCGCGACCTGCGAGATTTGCCACGCATTAAGCTTGGCGTAAATATCTTTGGTCAGCCCCTGGCTTTTCTTGGCGAGCTTTTCGATCTCGGCTGAAATATCGACGGCAGAATCATCCTGCACAAAACGAAGCGCGTCGATCTTCCCTTCCAGCTCGGCAATGGGCTGTTCAAAATCGAGAAAATTGAATTTGGGTGTGCTCATGGTGTGGCCGGACCTTAAACTTGCGTCCATTCTTTCCCGGTTTTATTTCACAACCATGAATCATACCAACTCTCGTCGGATTATTCGCCGTTGCTTTTTCTGAAATTAATCACACCTGAATAAATCAGGCGATTCACCAAGCGCATTTAATGCTGTGTAATCAAGCGAGCTGCCGTCCAAGTTGAGTCAATATTGGCGTATTGACGACGACTTCTCGCCATTGCAACATGGCGAAACTGAGTTGCTGATTCGAGCCTTGCGATCTCGTTCAGGCCTAATTTTGAACAGCAACCCTCAAAGGCATGCGCGATCAATTGAATCTGATTTTCGTTTCACCCCGTATTGATTGTCAGTCGCAGCATCCGGGCTCAACGTGAATGTTTAATCTAATCTACTTTTTTCATCATTCATTTTATCTATTTGACTCATTACGCTTATTTAACTTTTAGGAATTTAAATGCAAACCAAACATAAATTAGCTTCATTAGGGCTCGCCTTGGCGATCTCATTCGGCGCGGCTTCCAGCTTTGCACAGGTCATGGTTGGCGGCGCGCAAATGCTGCCCAGCAAAGATATTATTGATAATGCCGTTAACTCGAAAGACCACACGACACTGGTTGCCGCTGTAAAAGCCGCAGGCCTGGTTGACACACTCAAAAGCGCAGGCCCTTTCACTGTCTTTGCGCCCACCAATGCCGCATTCGCAGCATTGCCAGCAGGCACGGTGGATACGCTCCTTAAGCCGGAAAACAAAGCCACGCTGTCTGGCATTCTGACTTACCACGTAGTGTCGGGAAAAATGGATGCAGCCGCGCTGACCAAAGCAATTATGGCGGGTAACGGCAAGGCTACTTTGAAAACTGTTGCAGGCGGTATATTGACGGCGACCGCTGCTAACGGGGTCGTAATGGTCACCGATGAAAAAGGCGGTACGGCGAAGGTAACGATTGCGGACGTCTACCAGTCAAACGGCGTGATTCACGTAGTAGACAAAGTTTTGCTGCCGAAATAACAAAGGCTTAATGTTAGGCGGCTTTATTGCCTGGTTTGCGGGACGATTCTTTACAAATCATGAGATAAGCGTTTTAAAAGACCCAGCGAGCCAGGCAATGCGTCACGCGTATTGACGTGTAAATTAGCGCGTAGTTAGAGGCTGTTAGCACTCAACATTCAAAACTGCATGCGGCCCCGCGCCGTGTGCAGTTTTCACTTTTTGTATTTGAAAGCGAGCGGCTGGGCTTTGCGCCTATTGCCCCAATTTTGCCCATGCGATTGTCGTGCCGCCACGGAATCAGGTCGGGACACACACTTTTTTGATCGTTACGTGCTGGGAATCCTGCTCACCATCGTTATCCCCCGCTATAATCGTGGCTTGGTATTCACGGATTTAGATATGGCTCACCGCCTCTCAAAAATAACCACTCGCACCGGCGACGATGGCAGCACCGGCTTGGGAGATGGCTCACGCGTTCAAAAATCGGCACCACGGGTTGCCGCGATGGGCGATCTGGATGAATTAAATAGTCAGCTTGGTGTATTGCTCACCGAAAAGATGCCAAATGACTTTGTGACGCTGTTCACACGAATCCAGAATCAGCTGTTCGATCTGGGCGGCGAAATCTGTATTCCGGGGCATCGCGCCATTACCGATGCACATATTCTTTTTTTGGATAATGCAATCGCAAAATTTAATGCGGATCTGCCACCGCTGAAAGAATTTATTTTGCCCGGTGGATCCAGAGCCAGCGCGTTCGCACACGTGGCCCGCACGGTAGCGCGCCGCGCCGAACGATCAATCGTGAAGCTGGCTGAAAGCGAACCCGTGGCGGCATCGGCGTTTCAATATATCAACCGGCTTTCTGATTTACTTTTTATCCTTGCCCGCGCACTCAACCGGGCTGCAAATGCGCCTGATGTTTGCTGGTCACGCGAACCCGCTACAGACGATGTTGGCGTCGGCTTAAACACAGCCACAGCGCCACTAACAGCGACCGCAACAATTACTCCACCCATAAAAATATCCAATTTGGCAGGAGCAAACTGAGTCATGGCAGATATAGCACTCAACGAGAAATTGGCGGCGATGTTATCGCGCGCCGGTATTGGCGATAAAAAAGCGTTCGCCGAACTATACGATGCAACAAAATCGAAACTGTTTTCGGTTTCGCTTCGTATAGTCAGAGAGCGGCATCTTGCCGAAGAAGTTTTACAGGACAGCTTTGTGAATATCTGGAATAACGCTGCTGGTTATGCAACTACCAAATCCGCGCCAATGACGTGGATGACGGCAATCGTGCGTAACCGCAGCCTTGATCTGGTGCGTCGTCCGCGATTGGAATTGCAGGACGAAGAAGAATTTTTTACGCTGAATCTCGAGGACGAAACCCTCGGCCCACAAGACCAACTGGTGCAAGCGCGCGATAAATCGCGAATCGAGCACTGCATGAAAGGGCTCGATGGCGAACAGCTTCAATCAGTCTCACTGGCATTTTTTCAAGGCCTCTCGCATTCAGAAGTCGCTGAACATTTAGGTCGACCACTGGGTACGATAAAAACACATATACGACGCGGTTTGTTGCGCCTGAAAGGGTGCCTGGAATCATGAAACTCAATAACCCTGAACTAATCTCACGACTCGCTTCTGAATACGTGCTGGGCACGCTAAGAGACGGCGCACGCCGACGTTTTGTACAGATGATGCGGCATGACGCCGCGCTACGCGAGGCAGTAGCGACGTGGGAAGCTCATCTCACGCCGCTGGCAGATCTCGTCGAATCAATAGCGCCACCTGGACGCGTGTGGAATAACATCGAGGCCCGAATTGGTGGCACGACGGTGTCTAACCGCAGTAACGCTGAAACGAAGCAAACTATTGCGGGTAATACTACTAGCGGCGGCGGATTCTGGGGCAGCCTCTCCTTCTGGCGGGGTTTAGGCTTTGTCGGCACCACCGCAGCGGCGGTACTACTCGCGTTTACGCTGCGCTCCGCGCCTGCTCCCCTAGTGAGCCCCGATCCGATGGTGATGGCGGTATTGGAAGATAAAGGCGAGGCACGCTTGATTGTTGAGCAGCCCAAGTCTGGCTATGTGATGGTGAAAATGGTCAAGCCCTGGAATGGCCTCGACGATCACAGCCTCGAATTGTGGGTGATCCCCAAAGGCGGCGCGCCCCGCTCGATTGGTCTGGTGAGCGATTCTGTGGATACCAAGCTGATCAAAGCGGATATGGATGTTCTCCTCACCGACGGCACTTTATTTGCGGTGTCGAAAGAGCCCAAAGGCGGCTCGCCGACCGGTGCGCCCACGGGCGCAGTATTGTGCAAAGGTGTGATCGCGAGAATGCCTGTAAAAAGTGCATTACCCCGTTCGGAGCAGGGACAAGTATAAATGCACGGATAAGTAGCAAAGTCTGGCACTGGCGCGGCGTTCAGGATAAAAGTTCTTGATGACGCGCCGTGGTGCTAGAGTTTTATTTCGATATACGGCCCTTAACACCACGGCGCTCTCACCACCGAAGGATCGTTGCTTCAATCATTGTTACGACTGGCAAAGATGCACCGGTTCGCTAGCATCATGCTATCTGATGAGGCCGCACATGACTGCCCCTCGCCAGCGCACTTGCAACGGATAGCATCAACGGCAAATCAATTTGTTCAGGGTCACGCGGCACGACATCGTAATGGCATAGCGTTCCCAAAATGACGCCCTCGGCATCCAGAATCGGGATGCCAAAACAGGCCAGTATGACCTTTCGTTGGGGATGATCCTTAGTTCGCGCATCCAGCATCGCATTGGACGTCGGACTTGCTTCCATCATCGCGCCACGGTTGGTGTTGAAAAGAGCGAGCGACCTTTTCCTGACGCCGCCGCGTTTCGCGCACCCGGCACCCGAACAACGATTGCTCGGTGCGGGGTTGCGTATCAACGTTGCGACCTCGGCTGGCCAAATCGCGACATGGCGCTTTGGCGATGCGTCACATCCGGTCATCATCATGAGTCATGGCTGGGGTGGACGCGGCGCGCAGTTCCGCGCATTTGTACCCAAGCTCACCGCCGCAGGTTATCAGGTCATCATCTTCGATCACATCGGCCACGGCATGAGCGATGGCCGGCAGGCCGCGCTGGTGGATTTTTGGCGGGGTGTGGACGCGGTGTGGGATCACGCCAGCGCTGACGAGCTGACCGTGGCGGGCCTGATCGGCCATTCGCTGGGTGCAGCAGCCATCGCGAGCGCCTTGCGAAGGCCGTTATCCGGTGTGGCGCACGCGGGCAACCCGCGTGCAGTATTGATTGCGCCGCCCTCCTCTCTGATCGGTTATTCGCGAATGTTCTCGCGCTATATGGGCATCCCTGAACGCATTCGCGCGGCCATGCAATGGCGATTTGAAAAGCGTTATGGCGTGGAGTGGCGGGAATTTGAACTGCCTCATTCCGTCGAGAGCATCAATTCTGCTGCGCTGTTTATTCATGACCGCGACGATAAGGAAACCCGATTCGAAGGCGGCCTGGCAATGGCCAGAACATGGCGCGATGCGCGTCTTTTAGCCACCGAAGGATGGGGACACCGGCGCATTCTGCACAGCGCGCCGGTCGTGCAATCGGCGATCGATTTCATTGCCGATGATGTGACCTTTGCGCGAGCAGCGGATGTCGATGGCAACACCGCCCATGCCTCAGTCGAGCCCGTGTCTTTGTACTGATCGCTCTATCAGCGCCGATTTCGTCAGGCGCATCACGTTGCACAACGACTGACCGTTCTGCCGCGATCATGCAGCGTTTGATTTTGTTGTGCCACAATAAGCGCATAACAATTCAATACTGGAGGAGTCCATGCAACAGTCGATGATGCAGCGTCCGCTGCTCATATCTGCGCTAATCGAGTTCGCGGAAGCGAATCATGGCGATACAGAAATCGTTTCACGCCGGATAGAAGGCGACATTCACCGCTACACCTATCGCGACGCCAATCGCCGTGCCAAGCAGCTGGCGAATGCGCTCAAACATTTGGGCGTCAAGGTCGGTGATCGGGTCGGCACCCTCGCTTGGAACGGTTATCGTCATTTTGAAATTTACTATGGCGTGTCGGGTATGGGCGCCATCACCCACACGATTAATCCGCGACTTTTTCCTGAACAAATTGCCTACATCGTCAATCACGCCGAGGACGGCTATCTGTTTTTCGATCTGACGTTTTTGCCGCTGGTAGAGGCGCTTGCACCAAAACTGCCCACCATCAAAGCCTTCATCGCGATGACAGATCGTGCGCATATGCCCGATGCAAAACTATCGAATCTGCTCTGCTACGAAGATTTGATTTCGGCCGAAGTGGCTGATTTTGAATGGCCGCAACTCGATGAAAATACGCCCTCAGGGCTTTGCTATACGTCTGGCACCACGGGCAATCCCAAGGGCGTGTTATACACGCATCGTTCAACCATTTTCCACACCTATGCGGCGATGTCGCCGGAGGCATTTTGCTTATCGTCGCGCGACGTCGTGCTGCCGGTGGTGCCGATGTTTCATGTCAACGCATGGGGTACGCCCTACATTTGTGCTGCCGCAGGCGCGAAGCTGGTGTTTCCCGGCCCGGCCCTCGACGGCGCAAGTTTATATGCGCTGTTTGAAGGCGAAGGCGTAACCATGAGTGCAGGTGTGCCGACGGTATGGATGGGATTGCTCAATTATGTGAAGTCAAGCAATCTAAAATTCAGCACGTTCAAGGAAACCGTTATTGGCGGATCAGCATGTCCACCGGCAATGATTAAATCGTTTGAGCATGAGTTCGGCGTGAACGTGGTGCATGCCTGGGGGATGACCGAAATGTCGCCGCTGGGGACGATGTGTCGCCTGAAATTGAAACATCAAAAAATGTCGGTCGAGCAACAAGACGCTGTTAAAGCCAGGCAAGGTCGCGCGATTTTTGGCGTCGAGATGAAAATTGTTGACGATGAAGGTTGCACACTGCCCAATGATGGAAAGGCGGCCGGTGACTTGATGGTGCGCGGGCCCTGGGTGGTGGGTCGCTATTTCAAAGAAGAAAAATCTGCCTTGGTTGACGGCTGGTTTGCCACCGGGGATGTGGCGAATATTGATGCTGATGGTTACATGCAAATCACTGATCGGTCGAAGGACGTGATCAAATCTGGTGGCGAATGGATCAGCTCGATTGACCTTGAGAATATTGCGGGATCGCACCCGTCAGTATTTGAGGCCGCCGTCATTGGCGTGCCACATCCAAAGTGGGATGAACGACCACTCGTGCTCGCCGTGTTGAAGCCGAATGAGACGTTAACCCGGGACGAGCTGATTAAATTCTATGATGGCAAAATTGCAAAATGGATGGTGCCGGATGATGTGGTGTTTGTGGATAAGCTGCCGCATACGGCGACCGGGAAATTATTGAAAATCAAGTTGCGCGAGGATTATAAGAATTATAAATTGCCCGGTTGAATCACAGACTACCAGCCGACGCCACCGCGCCACACCATATCAAAATAAAGGAAACGCAATGAACACTGCCAAGGTAAACGCGCTACTCGAAACTCTCCAGGCCGCTTGCAGCCGCCAGTTTCGCTTCAACCCGCGACGAGTTGCAGAGGGTATGCGCTATGCGGGCACCGAGGGCCATGCGCCAAGCATCGTGCACGTGTTTCGCGATTCCCACAGCCATTCACAAATTGAGTTAAAGCTCACCATGGCGACGCTGCGTGAGCACCAGGCCAGTAACGGAAATCACGCGCATTGGTCCGACGCAGAGAAAGCACGTTATCGCCATACCGACGCAGAAATCGATGCCGAGATCGCAGCGAAACGAGCGGCATTCGAATTCACCCGCACCTGCGCGCTGTATCAGGACTATCGCGAATTTTTGCTGTCGCACAATAAAAATTGGCCGAGCTATCAGCCCGGCAAGCCAACCGCGCGCGAAGCCGCACGAGTGCTGATTGGCGAACTGACCGCGGCGGGCGATATCAGGCTGACAGAATTTGCAAACCAGATGCAGACCCATGATGCCGAGGAACTAACGCATCTCTTGCTGGCGCCCTGCCACGTCGAAGTCGAAGAACGGATGAAACTTGCCCATTAAAGTGTCATCCGTTATTTTCGGATTGGATCAAAGTCATCTTTAAATAGCCGTCTTTACGGCTTCGCTTCAAGGCTGTCGCAAATTTGGGAAAATCCAGCCCATAGCGCTTTTGTAACGCCGTGGCTTGGCCCTCGATCCAACGCCAACGTGGCTCAAAGCCTGGATCGCGAAACGCGAATACCAGATAGTTACCGTCACTCTCAATCGGCAAAACAACAATATTTCCATTGAAAACATCCGCAATTAAATTGAGATGCACCGCCCGAGCGGACTTCGGCCCGACCATGTTCGCCACCATCACGCCCTGTACTGACAACGCATCGTGAACATCCAGATAAAAACCGCGTGACGATACGGCCGCCGCAAAACCATGGCGATCAAACGCGTCGATCATCACCACGTCATTTCTGATTTGGCACGTACGCAAATAGTCAGCCGCGTCCCCCTGCAAAATAGAAAAACGTGCATCATCAGGCGGCAGCAAAAACTGCTCGCGGAATGCGAGCACGTCGGGATCAATTTCCAGCGCCACGATTCGCGCTAATGGCAGATGCCGATAACAATATTTAGCCAGTGATCCGCCGCCCAGGCCAAGCATTAGAATAATTTTGGGCTCGTGTACAAACAACAGGCAGCTCATCATCATGCGCGTGTAGGCAAATTCCAGCGACATTGGATCGCTTAAACACATAGCGCTTTGCGTAAAATCCCGCGAGAAATAGAGTGCGCGCGAATCGCCCTCTTCGATCACATACGGTTTATCGTAAGTGTCGTTTAACAATCGTGCAATCAGGGCATCGCGATCGCAATCATCCGGCTCCAGCAGGCGGATAACGCCGCCTTCATGCGGAAACGGATTGGGCAATTCAATCATGGTGTGCGTCATTCCATCTGCTGCGTATATTGCGGATCACAACCTAATTTATGAGGCCGCCATTGCTCATGGCCACATGCCCGCATCACAATATTCCTACCAGGCACCCGTCACCTCAATATCGCCCAACAGCATTTCGTAGGTTTCGCCCTTGCCCTCGTCTTTGCCTTCAACCCCACCACTGCTCCCATTCCGGCGCATGGTCATCGCATTCGAAATCTTTCGCGGTGGACGGGTAAACCAGGTCATGCAACCTCGCATTAAATCCAGCTGTGCCGCGTTGCCAAAAAATGCGCGCACCAGCTCATTGGTGAGCGCGATATTGGGTTGCAGATAAAAATCGCCTGCCGATTCGAGCGCATCAGGTGACGCCGACATGGCGGTCTTTCGCCGCTGAAACATTTGTCGCGGAACGCGAACGCGACTTTTCCTTCGCGCCATGGCCTCAGGAAAAACCAGCGCCTGAAAATCAATCACATAATCATCGCTCTCCAACCAGCAATGAAAACCGGTGCGATCGCTTTCCACAATACTATTGTTCATCGCGTTGCCCGCCGATTTGGTCATGGCCAATAACGTTCTCGGTTCCGCATTAAGCAAATAAAACGCCGACCCCGCCAGCACGCGCGCGTCCTTTTTATAAAAATGCTTCAGGATTGCCGCGCCTGACATGCTCATGAACAGGCATGCCTCGTCGCTATCGACCGCGGTACTGCCCATCACCGCGCGCATCACCCGAAAAATCCGCACGTAATCTACCATCGGGATCACCGGGTGATGTGTGGATTTTTGCGGTTTCATGGGGTTTTCAGCGGCGCAGATTTTGCGGGGTGCTCACCTGACTGGTCATCCCTGTCCGGTTTGATTGCAGCGATCACTTTCGCCAAAAAGCTGTTCAGTGCTGTGCCGTTATCGATCCAGCGAACCACCACCAGCAAATCATTTTCGGTATCAATGTAAATAATATTTTGCCCATTACCGCGAAACGTGACGCTTGATTCCGGTGCGGCGGGCAACGCTTTCCTGCCGGTATTGAGGAACCAGTTCGCATAGCCATATTCCGGGTTGTCCATGCCCGGTGTGCGGGCCATGCGAATCCACTCAGGCGAGATCAATTGCCGATCCTGCCACCGTCCATTGCGCAAAAATAAATAACCAAAACGTGCCATGTCCCAGGCATTAATGAACATACCGCCGCCCCAATGACCACCGCCCGCGACGGATTGCACCTTGTGGCCGTCGAGCTCCACCCATGAATTATCGTAGCCATGCCAGCGCCAGGTGCTTGATGCGCCAATCGGCTCCATCAGCTTCTCGCGAAGCACCTCGGGCAGCGGTCGTCGCCATACCTGCAGCGTTGCCAACGCCAGCGCATTGACACGAACATCGTTGTATTTATAGTGTGTGCCCGGCACGTAAAGTTTGCGGTTTTGCCAATCATCGGGTTTGCCTACGGGCCGGTCCGCCCAGTCCGGTTTGCCCCATAAGCTACCCTGCCAATCACTGGTCTGACGCAGCAAATGATCCCAGGTGATGGGCTGGTTATGTGGCGCATCAAACAGGCCGACGTCGGGCGGCATGTAGATCGCCGCGCGATCATTCACATCGCGGATCAAGCCCTGCTGCCACGCCAATCCCACCACCGCTGACAAAAAACTTTTGCTAATACTGTGCGACATGTCCACACGCTGCGTCTCGCCCCATTCTGCGACCACATAGCCGCTATGCACGATCAAACCGTTGATGGCGCCACGCGTTTTCATCGGCCCGATAATCCCGCCAAAACCGGGCTCCGCAGCGCCGAATGTTTTCGCCCAGGCAATCGTTTGATCTTTGGGTGCCGGGTTTTCCAGCGTCACCACCAACCGCAGTGCCTCATCAAGTACGGCTGCATCCATGCCCGTCTGTTGCGGTGCGCGACGCTGCCAATCATAACGTTCGGGGAAATAGGTGCCCGTATCTCGTGACGCGATGGCTGTTGGTGCCACCACGGCTAGGGCTGCTCCTGCATTTGCCACCGCCGCTGCTACTGCGCTCGCGCAGATGAAAGTAACCAGTAGCAAAGTCGTCAAGCGCGTGCCCAGGATCGAAACAAAACGTGACATCAGAGCTTCTCCCGGAAAACGCGAACATAAAGCAAGCACGCTGGATTGCATCGTCGGTAGTAAATTACGCGCCATCCTTCATTAGGTGCGATCCACTCACAAAACCCTCCCGTGGTGATTTCCAAACCCCTTATTCAGCGGGCTTCCTGGCGCACTATTGGCTGTAAAAGCGCACGGAATAGGGGTTTTAGTTTCGCACCCACCAATACGCCTTTTTTACGGCCGTAGCCCACCCAAAATCGCGACGATTGAGCAGGTTTCGGTGGTGTTCAATTGCACGGCGAGTTCGAGCGTCATCGATTTTGCCGTGATCGCGATATTGCTGGACTGCCATGTTCCACGTTTACCGTCGATGCATGACATGGTGCCATTGGCCGCCAGTCGTGCACCATTGGTGGTAAAGCTGCCGTTATAACTGCACTGCAAGCCGGTAACCCCCGCCAGCGAAATATTGATCGCACCGGAAGCACCGGTGCCGGTGCTGATGTCGTACTGTCCATAGGTAGCATGACCGCCATTGTTTGGTGTGTTGGTGCAGTTGCTGCGCGTTTCAATAATGGAGCCAAACCAGGTGCCCGCGAGGCCGGGAATAGCCAGCGGCAGCGGCCCAAAGATGAAGCGGGTGATTGTTTTGGTGTTGCTCAAGCCGTCGAGCGTATAGCTCATGGTGCCCGCGTCGTTGCTGCTGAATTGCAGATTCATGCTACCGACTATGGAGACACTGATACCACCACTCCAAGGTGCTGTCGGCGTAGAGCCCCCTCGATTTTTGATTAAATCCCCACTGCAGCCCGCCGCGACGATCACGCATGAGACGGTATACCAAACCGCATTCCCGGCGGGATCGTAGACGTACATGGCGACAAATAATTTATCCGATTGTTGAGTGGCACTGACACCCCATCCCGATTCGCTGGCATTCCACCACAGACCTGTAAGAGGAGCGGTGGGCGCGGTATTGGATGTATCAATAGTGAACGAAGGCGCTTGTGCATTGGCGAAGTCTGAAACGCCAAGGTGGGCGATCAGCAGAAACATTGTAAACACCGTTACGAAAACACCATGCCTGAATTTATTGATAAGCATAATGTGCGCTCGCAGGACGTGCGGGCTTGTTCCACGCTACCCAAATTGATTCTGGCGCCAGGTCAACCTCGCGTTCAAGTTCCAGATAAGGTTTTGCACCTATTTGATGCGTTGAGTAAGACATAGCACTCCGTTTGTTTTCGCCGAATCATCATGATGTTTCAACATTGTTTAGTATGTTGCTCGACTCGCCACTATCGCACACCTTCACGCAATTCGTACGATTCGCAACGCGTTGCACGACGGGAGACGAGTGCGCAATATAGCGTTCGTGCCGCATAATTGCCCGTATGGACTATCAAGCAATACTCGATCGCATCCACGAAAAAATAAAGCCGTTGATTGGCGATGGCAAAGTAGCGAGCTACATTCCCGAGCTGGCCAGTGTTTCGCCACACCATTTCGGCATGGCGATTGTCGATCTGCAGGGACGGGTTTTTTCAGTCGGCGATGCCGAAATTCAGTTCTCGATCCAATCGATTTCCAAATTATTCGGCCTCACTCTCGCGTTTAATCTAATGGGCGATTTGATCTGGGAGCATGTGGGACGGGAGCCGTCGGGCAATCCGTTTAATTCGCTGGTACAGCTTGAGCGCGAACAAGGCAAGCCGCGCAATCCCTTCATCAATGCGGGGGCGCTGGTGGTCACCGACATGCTGTGTACGCATCACGCACACAGTCCATGCCATTCAGGTGATGCAAACTTCGCGCGCCGCGTACATGATCACGGTTCATCCCCCGTCACTCAGGCTGGCGATGCGCTGATGGAATTCATCCGCAAGCTCGCCAACAACGCGGCGATTCGCTACGACTCAAAGGTGGCCGCCTCTGAACGCCGCGCCTCGGATCGCAACGCGGCAATGGCCCATTTCATGAAAAGTTTTGGCAATTTAAGCAACAGCGTGGATGACATCCTCGATGCGTATTGCAAACATTGCGCGATCACCATGAGCTGCGTAGACCTTGCCCGCGCCGTCACTTTCTTGGCAAATCAAGGCATCATCCCCTGGACGGGTGAGCAGGTGCTGGACAAAAGCTCGACCAAACGAATCAATGCCCTGATGCTCACCTGTGGCACCTATGACGCGGCGGGCGATTTTGCATTTCGCGTCGGACTCCCCGCGAAAAGCGGCGTCGGCGGCGGCATTGTAGCCTTGATACCCGGGGAATGCGGCATTTGCGTTTGGAGCCCGGCGCTGGAAGAGAACGGCAATTCGCATGCCGGCTCGATCGCGCTGGAAATGCTGACCACCATATCAGGACGGTCTATTTTTTAGTCGCGCCACATTCTTAATCGTGCGACCTCCGCACGCGTCTGCAAAACCCGCTAGACGATCGCATCCGCCAGTCGGTCTCCCATGCGCCACAGCAAATCTGCGCGCAAATTCCGCAAGTCAGCTTCGGCTGCTGAATCGCGGCACCTGGCCGAATTGTGTACGCCTTGGCTATTGAGGGCCACTCCTAGCGGGATGCTGCGCGTCAAAACAATTTCAGCTTAACCATCATATTTGCGTCGTTTACTTTTTGTACAAAATCGGTCGCTGATTTTATGGTCCCCGCATGCTTGACCCGTGCCTCATCCCAGCTTCATCCACAAATTATTTCTGAAATAATCTTAACAAAATCGGCCCCGCAATCAACATCCACGCCGTGACCATCAACAATACCGCAAGCAATACTGCCGCGCTGCCCAGATCCTTGGCGCGGCCCGACAGCGGATGGCGTTCAGTCGACACGCGATCCACGGTCGCCTCAATCGCCGAATTCAGTAGCTCGACAATCAACATCAGCACCACCGTGGCGAGCAGGACAATTTTTTCGACCATCGTCACCGGCAAAAACCACATGCCCATGATCGCGGGAATCGCAATCACCAATTCCTGCCGAAACGCGGCCTCAAAGCGTACCGCGTGCGTGAGACCTTGCATCGAGTATTGGAACGCCTTCCCAATCCGCGCAACGCCACCAATACTCTTTAGGGCAGTGGCGGTAGATTCGTCGTTTTTTTTGGTTTCGAGAGACATGCGCGTTTCGCCGTTGAGGTTTGATTACAAATCAGCTGTCGCACTTTATCGCATAAAGACGACCTAAGCTATGGCGCGAGCTGCATGGCCTGTTGGAATAATTCCACGCCTAGTTCTCTGGGGTATCGAAAGCCGATGGATATAAGCGGGAATTCCGCGAGCCTCAGCGCCGCCCGCTCAAGCGACTTAAATTTTTTGTCAAAAAGCTCTTCCTCGAGACGCCACATCATGTAGTTCAGGGAAGTCACGATCGACATGCTCTGGGTGGGCCCGACCTGACACGCCCGCATCTGCTCCATCTCTTCGCGAATCTGCGTAAAAACGATAGAGTGCAACGAAACCCGTTTGACCGTGCGAAATGACCGATTCACGCAAACCACGTTAGATCATTCTACCCACCAACGGCTGACGCGACCAATGCGCGATTGCTTCTGCCAAAATCTCACTAGTTTCAAATGAGGGCATTTAGTGTTGTACCGACAAAATCCGGCAAGCCTCTGAATATCTGGGAGCGCAGGGGCGTATAAAAACCTTCCAGCAGCCCTCACGCGCGCCGCGCCCAATTACCTTCCGCTCGCTCAGCAAGCAAACCATCAAGCTCTCATCTCAGGCCCCAGCGCAATCCCCAACGGGCCTTATTTGAAAATAAGTCAATAAGAGCAGGATATTGGCGAGCTCTTCCCCAATTAGGGACACGGGGCTGGGAGAATTTCGTGCGGGGCAGGTATGGCAGCAGGCGTTTCGCGCATTCTGTGAAACGCACCCAGTGCTGGCTAAATCTTTCATTTAGCGATGCGATTTGTACGGTTGCGTGCGAAGCATTCTGTTCGCCAACACTAACTAGCACCTTGGTAATTCACGAATATTACCGGCTTTGTTGTGGCTGCCTATTTAATTTTTGTCGGAATTGCTGCCGAAAGCTTTTGTGATGATGCAACAAGGTAGATTCTTGCCTACATGTCGATACGCGCATTTCCTACGCGCGGTCATGAAGTTTTCCACCAGAATTAAAGAAGTCTGGAACATCCAACGCAGCATCATTCCCAATACTTTCAGCGCGGTTTTGCGACCAACTTTATAATCCACTCACCCTACTTTCCCGAAAGAAACCGATGCTATTTGATCCTCTCGTCACACCGTCGTTAAAATTAACCAACCGCATTGTCATGTGTCCCCTGACCCGCAGCCGCGCGGAAGAAGCCAACACGCCGAACGCGTTGATGGAGGAGTACTACGGTCAGCGTGCAACAGCGGGGCTGATCATCACCGAAGGAACGTCGCCATCGGCAAATGGGCTTGGCTATCCGCGTATTCCGGGTTTGTTTAACGATGCCCACGTGCAAGGCTGGAAACTCACGACCGATGCCGTGCATGCAAAAGGCGGCAAAATTTTTATACAGTTCATGCATTGTGGTCGCGTCGCGGCGGCAGCTAACTTGCCGGCGGGCGCAGAAGTGTTGGGCCCGACCGACGTCGTGTGTCCGGGCGAAATGTATACCGATAGCCTGGGCATGCAGCCGCACAGCAAGCCACGCGCCATGACCGAGCAAGATATTGCGACAGCCGTGGAAGAATTTGCAGAAGCCGCGCGCCTTGCGATGAAAGCAGGATTTGATGGCGTTGAACTCCACGCGGCGAATGGCTATTTGATTGAACAGTTTCTGAACGCAAACGTGAACACGCGCACTGATGGCTACGGCGGAAGTGCGGCGGCGCGCAATCGTTTCGCGCTCGAAGTTGCACGTGCAACCGTTGCCGCGATTGGTGCTGCGCACGTTGGCATTCGCTTGTCACCGTATGGTGTGTTTAACGCGACCGGCCCGTTTGACGGGCTGGACGCGCAATACGTTGCACTCGCGCAGGAGCTTTCAGCACTGGGGCTCGTTTATATGCATGTACTTGATCACTCGGCCATGGGTGCGCCAGCCGTGCCCTTAGAGATTAAGGCCAAGCTCCGCACGGAATTCAAGGGCACATTCATTCTTGCTGGCGGATTCGACCGCGTTACGGCCGAAGTAGCATTGAAAGCTAAGGAAGCAGACCTCATTGCATTCGGCAGACCCTATGTGTCGAATCCGGATTTGGTCGCGCGCATGAAGGCAAATGTGCCACTCACAAAGCCCGATGACAAAACTTTTTATACGCCCGGCGCAAAAGGCTACACCGACTATCCGACGCTGACACAAGAGGATTTATTGACAGAAAAAACTGCTTGATTTAATGGCTCACGCGGACTATTTTTGGGCTTACAAACGCTGATAAAACTCTAATATCTGCGCGGCGCACGAGGAATTTATTGCTCACCCGCAAAAGGGTGTCTCCATTGAAACGCCGCGCAGGGTATAGCTTTTGATATCAGGGGAAATCTAAAACCCGAATTACATTTCGTTCCATCAGGGCAACCGGCATCGATGCTAATGATGCGACAAAAGATCAAACGCCAATTGAACTGTGTTTGGTTTTTACTCTCATCCACGCACAGCATAAAAGTCGCGCTTGTATGATTCACGATCTTTAAAATTGACCAACGTGAGGCGATGGCATCTGTACGCGTTAGCTCCGGTTTCTATCACGTCCCGCAACGCCCTGGTCTGGCGCTTTGGAAAGCACCGCGACATTTTCTTAATACGCAGCGCCGCAGAATCGTTTTCCAAGCGTGTCCTGATCCTCGTGAAAAATATCACCCTACCCATTCCATCGCGATGAAGCCATTCGACATCAAACTTGCACAAACCCGCGACGCACAATACATCGCGGCGATGTCACGCGATCACATTGAGCATGGCCTCGGCTGGAAATATCAGCAAGCGCAAATACTCGATGCGATTCGCGACGCCGATACCAATGTCATCATCGCGTGGCGCGAGTCATCATTGGCCGGCTTCGCAATCATGACTTACCAAGGCTTCGAGGCTCATCTGGTTCTATTCGCGGTGCTGCCCGCAGATCGAAGACAAGGTGCAGGCACGCAACTCATCCAATGGCTCATCAAGACCGCCGAAGTTGCGGGTGTGCAAACCGTCACCGTGGAATTACGAACCGCCAACACGATTGCGCACCATTTTTATGAATCACTTGGCTTTCGGCAGTTGGAGAGCCTGCAACATTATTATCGCGGTGTGGAGCACGGTGAACGGATGGCGCTGGATCTGCGGCGGCGTGTCGGCTAAACAATTCTGGCATCTCCACCATTAAGTTTGCGCCGTCGTTGCTCCATTAAACGGTGCCTGCCCTATTTGCCGTCCACCCGATAAAACGCCTCGACTTTGCCGCTTAGCTTGATCAAAAGTGGCTTACCTTTACGATCCAACGCCTTGCCCGCAGGCACTTTTACCCAGCCTTCGCTGATGCAGTATTCCTCCACATCAGTGCGCTCTTTGCCGTTCACACGAATGCCAAGGTCGTGCTCGAAAAGCTCGGCAACATGATGCGGGCTGCGCGGGTCGGCGGAAAGGCGATCGGGGAGTGGTGGGGTTTGGATTGTTTCGTTCATGTCGGCAATTTTCAAAAAATTAAGTTTCAAATTGGTCTGCAGCATCAAGTTGCCTTGAATTTTCACATGGTTGCTGTAAAAACACCCAACGCATGCGACTTTATTCCGATTTCTGTTGATTCGTTCGTGAGCATTTCCAATGACCCGCAATTGGAAAAATAATCGCGACCGCACAATTCACACCCGATGCATCTTTACGGCTTGACCTAGAATGCGCTGAACTTGGCTTATTTGCGCGTTGCAAACTCTAACGCCGGCGTGCCGTTTGGGGTTGCATTTACGCGCTCCCCGCATTTCGCCATTGGATATGGAATTCGCAGAATCGCGTAGAAATGATCGTGGATATTAGGGTTTCATGAGTCAGTCACCGCCCGAAACACCACACGCCGCGCCAGCATGCAGCTCAACTCCAGCAGCTTTTCTTTCGCGTCGTAAATCACCAGCACACGGCCGGGTGGTGACTCATCGACGCCGCGTGATAGATCAAACCACGCGGTGGTTTCATTGAGCAGCGTAAGCGGATAGAGCGTGCCGGTGCCAAAGATGCCGCTGAAGTAAATCGCATAGGCGTCATCCTGCTTTACGATCTCTGCGGTGCTTGCGATCGGCGCGCAATAGTAGGCGCCACGTGCAGCGAATTGCGCTTTGTCTGACTGCGGCGGTTTGACACATTGCATCGGTGTGTAAACGTTGTCTGTGTTCAGCGCGAGCATCAGGGTCTTGCACGATGGATCGGTGAGGCGGATGGAAAGATGTCGATCATCAGTTGCGAATGTTTGTGCGTCGATACAATTAAGTGGCGACCAAGCGAGATGCAAAAAAATCTCCGCCTGGCCTTTGTGATGGCGTAGCTGCACCATAAGACCTTGCTCACGCGACACATACGCATCGTGAACGTTGGCAGGAAACTTGCCGCGCGCCAGTTTCTCGCCGGGCACTTGCCATATCGGCGCGATGCCGAGCGCTGCCGCCATCTCTTTGGCGAGTTGATGCGGAAATTTCGACGAAGGCTTTTGCGCATTTGTGCGGTTCATGAATACCGCAATCGATATATCCTCCTTCACGAAATGCATCAGGGTCGACCGCCAGCCCCGCAACGCACCTGCGTGCGCGAGCATGGCCCGGCCGGTCGTCGCGTTGACGATATGATTGATGCCTGAAGCATAGGACGCCGCAGCGCCATCGTTGAATGGAGTGGTCGGCAAAATATCGGCAACCCACGGCAAACCCATCGCCTGCGGATCACGCAAACACGCCGCCCATCTCAGCAAATCTTCAATGGTACTGACAATGCCCGCCGAAGCTGCCCATTGCAGCGCATTTTCTTCTTCGACCCACGCGCCATCGTGAAAACGATAACCGCGTGCATCCCCCACCAGCGGCTGCGCGGTATCGATGCCCAGATAAGTGCTTTTCATACCAAGCGGCGCAAAAATGTGTTTCGCGAATAATTCCGCTGAGGTCTCGCCCGTTACCACCTCCAGAATCTGGCCCAGCATTTCGAAATTGGCGTTGCAATAAAGATTCTGACTGCCCGGCGCAAACATGCTCTCATGCGCGAGACGGTTTACCTCAATGCCATCCGCCAGCGTGAAGCGCTGCTCCGCGCGCGCACCCATCATCATCGCCAACACCCACTGATCGCGCACGCCTGATTTGTTCTGCATCAAATGCGCGATGGTGAGTGCTGAGTCAAGCACCTTCGCCCATGGCAGGTAACGACTCGGGTGCGCATCAAGCACAATGCGCCCCGCCCGCGCCTCACGCATCACCAGCGCACAGGCGAATTGCTTCGAGATTGAGCAAATGCGAAACGGTGTTGAAGGCGTGAACGGAATTAGCGCTTCCACATTCGCCAAACCACGCGCATCACGCCAGACGATGCGGCCACCTTTCGCGATGCCGATGGCGATGCCGGGCTCATGTGCGGCCACGGCGCGGGAAAGGATGGCGTTTAGGGTACGGGTGGTTTTGGAGGAAATCAGCATGAGGGATTTGTGAGCTTTCACACGAAAAAAGCGCGCAATGAGGAGCGCGCTTTCGATTCAAAATTTATGGGCATTTACTACCGCAAAGATGATTTAGAAGCTAATTACACTTTCGCCTTCTTCGATTCCTGCCGACCAAGCTCTTCCTTCGACAACTTCACCTTCTTGACCTTTGTCGGCTTTACTGTTTCAGTCGCCACTTTTTCCGTCTTGACTTTTTCCGGCTTGACCTTTGCCTTCTTCACGACGGGCCCCTCCGCCGCCTGCTTTGCCAGGCGCTTCACAAGCTTGGCCTCGACTTCGATCTCTCTATGGCGCTTTTGATTTTGTCTTCTTGCTTTTAACATTGATGCGTGACTCATTGCAATCTCCTAGGGTAAATGAATAAAATTCTATGTTATTTTGTTCCGATTTTGTGTTCAGCGCCTACATTGCTTGAATGGTTCAAGCATGGCGCGACCAGCGCGGTACTGCCATGGGATGCGATATCGATGCGGCGGGCGGTGGGGCCTACTCTCGAGACAGTGGAGTCTAACCGCATTTGCATTTCGAGATCGAGCAAATGCGAAATGGTGTTAATGGCGTTAACGAAATCTCCGCCGTAACATTCGCCAAACTACGCGCATCGTGCCAGACGATGCGGCTGCCCTTGGCGATGCCGGGCTCATGTGCGGCGACGACGCAGGAGCGGTGTTTGGAGTGCGGGTTGTTGGGGGGGGGGAAAAGGGGGTCATTGGGAATTGACGGGGTCGCGCAAGGGTTGTCGCCGACGCCAAAATGACCCATGTGCCGGAATTCTGTTGACCCAGCCCAAGACCCTGCAAAACGTTGCCTATGCTCGCTTTGCGCCAAATTGCGGGGGGGTCAGTCAAAATCGGTAGACTGAGTCAAAAGCGCATCGGCGCCAACAACTGACGACTGTGCTAACCGGCAAAAACGAACCCGGTGCCATGTTAACGAAATCATATTGGTAGTCGAATATACCGCCGGTAGGATAAGTTACCTTTTTCATCGACAGCGCACCGGGCGCGGCTGGCGGCGTTGTCGGCTGCGGCGGGTTGTATTGATACTTCCACGAATTGCCATCCGGGCGCCTTACTTCGTCGAGATTGAATTGATCCGGATAGCCGACCACGTTACTCAGGATATAAGTCCAGACACGCGTGCCGTCGCTAATGCTATCCAATGCGCCGTTCGCGTAGTTGAACGTCACCACCCGCCCGTCGCTGGCCGTAATGGTCTTCACGGCAAAACCAGTCGAGCCCAAGATGCCCGCAATGCTCAGCGTTGTGTAAGCGATGTTCAGCGTGTTCCCGTTCCGGTCGATGATCCGCGTCGTGTAATAGGTGGACTGTTCGCTACCCAGATCGCCAATTGCATAACCCCCCGAGGTCATTTCGTAGGTCGTACCATCCGGCGAGGTCATGTCCAGACCGTTTTGCTGCGCGTTGCATTTGCCGCGCCAGAAATTCTTGGTAATGAACAAGGCACCGCCAAAAGAAGCATTGGCGAGCGCCGGGTGCAGCATTTGGCGGCTGCCGTCTGGTAGCTCCAAGACAGCATTTCGGCTCGCCGGTTGGTTCGGATCGCAAAGGCCGATAAACGCGCGACGCAGAATCCGCCCGAAATGCATCGTCCAGCCCACGCCAAAGGGTGATCATTCTGATATTTTTTCGTTCACGCTCGAATAGGATCGCTGCACTGCGATATCAAGGCCACCATTACCCGGAATAAACAAATCGGTGTAATGCCACTGTAGTTTGCCTGTGAACGGATCGATGAGCTCGTTCGCGTGCTGATTCTCATAGCCACGATTGCGTGAGTGGCCGGCCTCCTAGTAGTACGTGGGGATCGGCTCGTTCACCCCATCTGCGTAAACCGGCGTGCTCTTCCATAGCCACGCAGTCATCGCCAATATGCTAGCGCATGCCAGGCCAAATCTTAGATTTTTGAATGAAAACATCTGGTTTTCCTATATTTGTTTACTGATTGTGATGCGCTGATTAACTGGAACACTTCAGGTCAAATTTTGTTTCTTACTGCGCATCGCAAAAAACGAGTTTGCATACTTCAAAAGGCTCATATGCGTGAAACGGTACGTGGATATTGGTGTTTAACGTCACAGCGATTAATGTTGGGCTTTGTTTCACTCAATGCCATACATAAAAAATTTGATGGGTGATGTCGCGATTCACGGCTTCATATTCGGCGCAATTCGCGTTGATCGTTGTGC
>ENA-OFCI01000275-OFCI01000275.1-metagenomes-genome-assembly--contig:-NODE-275-length-33797-cov-3.596882_pt1 | contig 33797 bp, 27 predicted proteins | sample MGYA00153391_OFCI01 | MGnify analysis MGYA00153391
CAGTCGGGGCACTACCCGCATATTGAAAGAATTTAATACAAATTCCAGCAGTTGGGGTGGCTGGAAGTGAGATGATGAATTTAGCGGTTGAGTCGATCGCTAGCTCATCATAGGCAACAGCCGTGTAATTCGCAGAAATGAGTCGCCAATTATAAGTTGCGTACCCTGTCCCTGTCCCTGTTCCGGTTGTTCCCGTAGCTCCACTGCTACTTACACCAGGGTCTCCCTTTAATCCTTGAACCCCCGGAATCCCTTGAATGCCTTGAATGCCTTGAATACCACGCTGACCTGGAGGACCCGGGATCGGCGGCAAGATTCTGCTAAGAATATCAGACAGCGATAGTTTTAAATCCGTAGTGCCGCGCCGCAAGTATATCAAGTCAGAAGGCACACCGGTTGTAGCGTCAGGTAGCCGTTCGATTGGGGGTAGGATGCGATTGAGGATATCAGACAGCGACAATTTTAAATCCGTGGTGCCGCGCCGAAGATAAATTAAATCAGAGCCTACGGCAGTTGACGCGTCAGATAGGCGTTCAAGAGGGGGTAGGATGCGATTGAGGATATCAGAAAGAGAAAGCTTTAAGTCAGTCTCGCCTCGGAGGATATGCACTAGGTCAATAGGGCTAGTAGTAACCCCATCGGCTAGTTGATCGATCGTAACTAAATTATTATTGTTTGTCATTAGATAGTTAAATCCCGATTGGTTGGCGGTGGGTAGTAGTTAAAGTCTTACCAGCTTTAGTTCCTAAAATGTCATAAGGGGGAAACTTAACTACTGCCGAGAGCTTAAAGTTTTGGGAGATAGATTGGGTTAGTTCTACATTGGCTGTCAAACTATACACGGCACAATAAACTCTAACATTAGTAGATAGCCGCTGCAGTGCAAGGTCTGAGATGTTAACTATAGAATCTACAGTAGTAAGTTTAATTAGCTTTGATAATGCAAATGGAATGCCGCCGTCTATAACAGCAAGCAGTTGGCCGTAAGCTGAAGCAGGTTGCTTTGGGTTATCAGCAACCATCGCTACCCGCCAATTAACAATGTAATAACGGGAGATGCTTGAAAGTAAAACAACAGCAATTCGATCGGGAGCCACAGTTGGTATCGTAGGAACAGTAGCGTTTAATGCCACAGCGATCTCAGGAAACAGTGCAGGTTCCCCTCCAGTAATTAAAATTTGGCCTCTAATATAATCCGAGCTATGGCTGTGGTAGTAAAGCACATTAGGCGTGTTGTACGGGAGGTAGAGAGAGATTGTCCCTGTAATCCAATCGACAGTTAAGTTAGTCTCAAACAACTTGTCGATTGCTGCTGTGGCGTTAGTGCCTAGATTAGAGTGGCTTAATTTAAACCCGACTATCCTAGCTGTAGAACTTAGTTTAAATACGTAGGTACTTCCACGCTGCAGATTTAAGGTGGGGTTACTAACGGTATTAAGATCGTTACCCACTTCAGTGCGGATAATAAAAGCACCAGTTCGAGAAACATCTACAAGATAAACAATCGTTGATCCAATAACTTGCGGGCTTTGAGTTATTGATTTGAGATGGTGAGTCATTGTACTCACTCGAGTTAAAATTCGATCTAAGTTTTGGGTATCAGCAAAACCTAAACGATCGACACTTTGATTAAAGCGCACCTCATTTGAATCGGCAGTAATCTCAAGGTTATAAATAGTCTGGGTATCTCCAGTAAGACCGACGTAAGTTAGACTACCGATAGTTGTCTGACTAGATGGTAGGTTTAAAGTTAGGGTATTGCTAGTAATCGCAATTACTTTTAATTCGCGTTCAACTAAAGCATCGCTATAAGCTTCAAACCCCACGATCGATCCCACCACTAAACTATAGGCTAGAAAGTTAGTGCTGTTTGTTGAAGAGTGCGCATGTAAGTTGTAAGCCCCAACTAGATCCGTAAGCGGATCGTGAGAAATACTAAGAGTGCGATCGAGATTAAACTGGGGGGTAGGTTTCATAGGTTAGGCTTGAGCAGCAGCTGGGCTAATTCCCCAATGATAAACAGGCAGTAAAGACCTAAAGGTTAAATCTTCACAAGTAACTGTTATTTTAAAATAACCGCCATTGTTACCAAGTGGTAAATTTGTTGGCCAATATCCAATAACAATGTCACGAGTAATTAAACTTGGAGCAATGTTTACTGTAGCTGTTACGCTTTGAGGCAGGTCATTAAGTCTTGGGACAAAGTCAATCTTATATGTAAAGTTTGTAGCGGCAGTTAAAGGCTGCTGGAGATTAAGTTTAACTGGGGCAAGATTTGGAAGTGCTGGACTGTATTGATAAGGTTCGCCGCCAAAGTGATAGTCACGAGAAAGGTTTAGTGTGGTTTCTTGCGCGGAGGTAGGTGCACTATATAAACCCCAACGCATTAAATTTACCCAATACAAGTTGCCATTAGTTAAAGTTGTATCTCCATCGTAGGCACTAAAGTTATCGGGAGACGTACTAAAAGCTAGAGGTAGGCTTTGCCCGTCAATCGTTAAATCAATAACCGCATCAAATAATTTAGGTGGCAAACTTGCGCCCGTTAGCGGCGCGACCCATGGGGCGGCCGCCGTTAAAGCGACAGTGCCCGCCTCAGCTAAAGTATTTACATCCCATAGTCTAAAACCAGAACTACCAATTACATCACCAGTGCTTAACGCGCTGTATGTTAATGTTGTTGGTAGATTAGTCGTTGCGGTTACTTGGTAGGTATTAAAGTTAAACGCGGCATCATTAGCAATTACTCGATCTTGGGTCATAGCTTTGTATATTATTTTTTACAATTAAAGTGATGTCTTTTAGTTTTAATTAGATCTACCCCAATGATAAAGTGGAAGAAGCGATTCGTAAGCAGGATCGTTAATTATCAGCTCAATTTTAAAGTAACCAGCATCATAACCCTGACCTGGAAGTGCTTGAATTTTATAATACAGACTTGTTTGAGATAGTAAATTAAAATCAATTACTCCACTTGGTACAACAGTAGTACCAGTAAACATCGCTAAGAATCCCGATACGTAGTTATAAGTACTAAAGTTATAAGTAACTGAAACTGAACTAGTAGTTAGTTCAGAAAAATGAATGTTTATTTCAAGTGATGAACTCTGAGTTGCAGTACCACCAAACATATATAAGTTATTTGTTGCTGAGTAACCCGTATAGTTAGCTAATGCCATACAGTAAAGGTCTGTCCAGTATAAATTTTTACTTATTGGGGTAGTTCTTTGTACCGCAGCAGCAAGATTATCTGGAGAAGAACTAAAGCCTTGAGGGTACCGAACACCATCAATAATTAACAATACAATTGCGTCAAAGTACTGCGCTGGTGTTTTGTTAATAAACGGAAATGTTAATGGAGTTCCTGGGACAACAGTAATAGTCCCACTTGCTGGTAATATTCCTGTATCGTAAATAGTATTGCTGACAGCACTGTTAGCAACTGCTAGCCCATAGCCAGTAACATTATAGTTAATAATAGTAGAAACTGTAGTACCAACCTGAACTTTATAGTTAGTAAAGTCAAAAGTCGGCCCTGAATTTTTAATTATTTTTTGGAGTGTCATTTAAAATTATGGTGGGGGTGGAACTACAATAGTCTGAGTTGTTGACGTGGGTGGGGTTGCTAGAGGCCTTGTTGTTAGTTGAGTTGTTGCCGTAAGTAACGTTTTTTGTACCCTAGATATTAGTTGAGTATTAGAAGATAATCCGGTAATACCGCTTACAATAAGTTGAGTATTAGCAGTTGGTATAATTGGGACAAGTGTGTAAATAAAGGTAGTTGAGATAGGCTTAACTACCACTGCCGGAATTATCTTTTTAATAAAGGTAGTTGAGATTGATTTAACTACAACCGCAGGAATTATCTTTTTAATAAAAGTAGTCGAAATTGGTTTAACTACAGTTAATGGTGGAGGGGGTAGCGGTGCAGCAATCAGAGTTGAAATTACAAACCCACTTGCTGGTAAAGTATAAACCCCGCTTGCCCCGTCCCAAGTATGAAAGTAGACAGAGTAAATTACTCCTACCATTAGGCGGTCTTTTAAACGCCCTACAATTGCAACTGGTTTACCCTCACCGTACAGTTTAATTTGATTGGTTCTAGGACTAAGATCTACCTGATGGTAGGCATTATTAGTTGCCAACAGATCGGTTGCTAAGAAGCCTGCAAGCAAGCCTAGTGGCACCGCACTCTGAGTTGGTTCAAAGAGAGGCGCTTTTAAATCTAGTGGGTAAAGATTAACAACGTCAGGTGGTTGATAAGCATCGGCTTTATTTAAACCGACTGTAGTTAGAGCAGGGAGAGTGACCGCAACTAAACTTGCGGGAATTTGAGTGTACTGATAGTCAACTAAAGTAGATGTAATGGGGTTCAGTCCGCTAAGGTACGCTACCCACTCAGCACAGCCTTTACTAAACCTTGGAGATTTAAAATAAGCAATGGCAAGTTCTTGCCAATACTCAGTTGGTGTTTGAGACGGGCGCTCAAATAGTACCGATCGAACTATCTCGTTAGTTTGATTGGCTTTAGCTCTTTGAACTAATAAGCTGCTAGCAACAGATTGAGCAGTTGCTTGGTAGAACGCACCCCAGATACTCGATCGGCTAGCAAGTTGCTCGTGTGTCGGCCACAGATAGCCATAGGGCATCATCTTTAATTGAGTCTGCAACGCAATTGCCCGACCCAATACATAAGTTGCAAGGCGAGCATCAAAGGTAGTCGTTGCCATTCTTGGGATCGGCAGTCTTTGTGGCAGCGGGTCTGAGCCTAGAGTAATGTTTGGTAGCATTGCCGCCAACGGTATGTACCTTGGTTCAATCGAGCTACAATCAAATAGTTCCGTAGTAACCAGCTGAGGATTTGTTAATTGTTCTAGGCTGCGATACTCACCAAGAATTAAGTTGGCAAAATTATAAGCAGCTAAGGATTCTAACTTAACGTTATAAGTTAACTTACCGTAAGCTTCCCAAGTCCTAGCCACCGCTACTAAATATTCCGAGCGCTCAAAACTACTACTAAGCTCGTGCCATAAAATTAAAGCCAACGACGTAGCAATATACGAAGGCAAACGATAGACCTTAAAAGTCAAGTTGGCAAAAACCAATCCTGTCCGTAGATCTAATGCAGATTTAGCAAGATTTGCAATCGTAATAATTGCAAGTATAAGATCCTCAGTTAGACCGGTATCTAGTTGCTGTGCGTTAGGCCGCGCTCGCCAGTCTTTTAATAAGTAGAGTAGGTAAACGGCACAGGTTAAGTTAGCGCCTATGTCTAACTCACCATCGACAGTAGGGTCAATCTGACTTGCTATTCGAGGGATGCTTGCGGGTAGATAGCCCCAACGAAGAATGCTCTTAACTACAGCAGATGCACACGAAACGGAGTCTGCTAAATTAGGGCTTACAGTCGCTTGATACAAAGCTTCTGCTAGTTGACTTGGCGTAACAGTCGGGCCAACCCCAGGTAACTGTCCTGGCGCCATACGTAAGTTTGTATTTACCGACTGGAAATAAAGATAGTCTAAAGTTTTAGTAGCATCGCTTGGGTCGATCGATTCTAGTTCGATGCGTCCTGCGGGTAAGTTCGTAAAGTAAAGCAGCCCATCTTTAAGTAAACAGCCTGGGAACCACTGTCTAATTGGCGCGGGCAAATGCAATGTTGAACCTGTAACGCTGACCTGAAAGATTAGCTCGGCTAAATCGTCGCGCCCAAAAGTTCCCAGCGACCCAGCCATTGGCGCTACGTAAGTAATTTTAAATACTAATACCACAGAGGGTACTAGAAGCTTTAACGCAATGTAGCTTGCACCGATCGCATAGTCAGCACCGTTAACCGAATCGATCGTCGCTCCGTTTGGACTGGTACTAATCCGGTTGGGATTATAGCCTGAAGTTAACATACAATACCCCCAGCTCAATAAATACGTTTGACGCCCAACTTAAATTCTCTACAGGAGTTTGGACGACAACCCGCTTACCCAACGTACTTAATTGAGATTCTAATTCTAGGGGGCTAAAGTAATGGGTTGCTCTTGCCGATTGAATATACTCAGTTACTCCAGCCTCAACATCTAGTTTGATCTGATTAAGATCTGCATCTTGGGTTGGAGTTATTGCAATCTCTATTGTTAAAGGGCGAATGTTTGCAAGCTGCACTTTTACAATCGTGCCAATTAAATAATTGCTAACTAAAGCCTGGACGTCAGTAACTACTGTTGGCTCCGCGCTAGTTGTCGCGATGGTAACTAGAACTATACCAGCTTGAGGAGTAGTAACTAATGCATCAATAACTTGAGGGTGTTGGATAACTAAAGATCTCAGAGCCCCAATAGTTAACGTACCGCCTGCTTTAAGTAAGCTATACCAACGCGAGCGCAACGATCGATCGGATTCAGCACGCGCACCACCATGCAGATCGCCACAGGCAGTACCATCATATTTCCGTTCATAGCCAACGATTGCCGCCCCAATTGCTGAGTTAGTGCTATATAGTGGGGTTCCGGCGACTAGATCGTATTCAACGCCAATTCCCGTTGCCTGGATAGCTACGGCCGTTTCAGTCTGAGCGGGAATTTCTAGTAGAGTGTTGTTAACCGTAACGTATTGAGTCGAGCTATTAAGTTCGGTAAACACACTACCTAATGGCAAGGTCAGTGGACTAGTCGCAGTAAGTAATACCCATCCAACAGACTGCTTAGGTGGTTGACGAGTTACGCCAAAGGGTGCTGTAAAGCTGTCCAGGTTAACACCCGTCGCCAAACGGAAATCTAAAGAAGTAGCTTGTTGTTCTTGTTGCAGTTCGAGTTGCTGCAGACTACTGGCAAAGCTACGCAGCAAAGTATACGCCACACCTTGAGGCGTAAAGTCCGTAATAGCACTCCCACTTTCGCTGAGTGTCGCAAACATTTCGGCAACGATTGTATCTAGATCTCGCATTAAAAATAGAGTGTAGAGTTAGGAACGAAGAAGTACGTTTGTCGCTGCTGCTTTGCCATCTAAAGTATAGTATACCTGCGCATGAAAGTTAGGTCCTTTATTAACAAGATTAATAGAGAGTACAGTTAGCCGAGAGTCCTTAGCTGTAATATCATTTAAACGAGCTACCGCCCATGGTGCAAAAGATGGAGTTAGCGGTGCAGACAATGCACTTATTAGTGGGTCGCTCCAACCTTCATTTACTAACTCATAGGCGCCGTTATTATTAAATGCCGATCGCTCATAACCTCCAACAGGGGTTGTCACGCGACGCAGCAGGTTGCCAATAATACATTCGTGTCCGCTAGTTAAACTTAAGTCACCGCGCCGATTAAGTTGCAATTCTCCTAAGGCTGTTAGGCGAAGATCGATATCTTCTGGTTCGCTTAGTTGAGTTGCAGTAATGGGAGTATCGCTATTTAGATTAAATGCTTGGCGGTCATCAAAATAAATCATAGTTGTGGTTAAAAGTAAAATTAAATTTAAACGAGGAAGTTAGTAAAGGATAATTAAAAGCGACTTCAGTAGTTGCCAGTGGCACTAAGTTAGTTGTATAAAATGCAGCCGCTTTAAACAACCATAGACCAGCAGGCCAACTTGCGCCTAACTGTGTAAATGCACATACCCCTGGCGCATATCGATCGTTCCCTTTAAGGATGTGCAACCAGGGGTGCTTTGAGTCTGGGCGATACCATAAGTCCCACCCTAGCGATCCGGCTGTGTGATCTTTTGGCAAACTAGTAGCAGTAGCAAGTAAAGTTGCATCTAGCTCTACTCCATCTTCGCTTAGGTTTGGAGGAGCAAAGAAATTCCGCCCGACTGTTCTTACCGCAGAACTAGGTTCTTTAAGTTGCCACCACCGATACAGATCTACACTTGTGTCAGCTAGGTCGGCGGTGGCTACGTTTACAATGTAATTAGTAGTTAGTTCTACTCGGCTACCAACCGATCCAATAGTTTGCGATGGCCAGAAAATTAAGAGCTGGCCAGCGTTTAGAGGTTCGTCAGTGTTAACTGTATAGGTTGTATCGTTGGCTGCAAGTAGTGTTAAATTTGGCATCGGCTAAATTGGAGGTTGAGCTAGAATCGTCGTACCGATTGCAACTATTGGATACGGTTGATTGGCAGGTAGTGTCGATCTGGCGTACGGTGGTAGCGTTTCAATCGCTGCAATCTTTACTGGTGATGGATCTTCTGCAGTCCGATCGGGTATTGTTTGCTGAGCTGGGGACTCATCCAATAACGAACCAAACGCTCCTGAGTTTAAAAAGATTTGGGAGCCTGAGATCGTCACGGCATTTGAGCAAGTCACCTGAAGATCGTCTTGAGCTTGAAGGTATAGATTGTTAGCCTTAACTAGCGCCGACTCTAATGCCTCAATGTATAAATCCTTAGCGGACATCCTAATTGTTTCAGGCAAATTTATGTCTAACTTTCCAGAGGCGGGCGTCCCGTTAAGAAGATCCTCGGCCTGTCCCGTTACAAGCCACTTACTAATTTGAGTCGTGCGGTCAACAGAGATCTCCGACTGTAGCTTATAGATGTCCTCAACCGATTCGGTGATGTACCGACTAGCAGTTGCTGCCTGGATCTGAAAGTGCTTCTCAGCGCGAAACCAAAAGAACTTTGAGCTGCCCTGCCAAAAGTCAGTTTGTTGATTGTGATATCCGGCTGTGTATAGAGTTTGCTTGGCACTGCTATGCACAAACGCAAAATTAAAATTAGCCGTAGTTGCCAGGGCGTTATAGTGCCCACAAGCATGAGAGAGTTCGTTGGCATAGGCAGCCCGATTGCTACCCTTATTAGCAGTCCGCAGGCTGCCGATTGCTGCAAGTAATCCATCACCATCTGCTTTAAGATGATCGATGTAAGAATCAACAGTGGCTTTAGCAATGGGTGTATGTAGCCGCGCACGAAGACTTGGCACTTCTACCTTGGCATGTATCGCAGTAAGAGTATTAATAAAGAAACCACCAAGACGATCGGCACTATTAAAATTACTAAACTGAGCACCTTTAAATAAATAATCACTAGTATTGCTAGCAACCGCCGCTGCATAGTTAGCATCGACGGCACCTACCCTAGAGTATGGATCGGAACTGACATCTGGCATACTTAACGCTCTTGTTTAAATTCAACGACGTTGCTGCGCAGATTAGCGCAGCAGACATAAACTTGACCGATCTTCCCTCGTACGACTGGGATCTGCCAATCAATCTTTTTGGTAAACGCCGAACTTGGAACTAACTCGTTATAGAAAATCTCACTAGTGTCAGTCGAGTGAAGTCTGATCTCCGGCTGAGGTGGAGTTCCAATTAGAATTAGAGTCAAACTTAAATTACCAATAGGATTAGCAGTACTTACAATCAATCTTAATTTAAATGTTGGGCTGTCAATTGCGGCTATAAGTAAGTTACTTAACACCCGATCGGGTACAATCGATCGGGCACTCACAGGTTGAAATATTGAACTAGACCTGTCTAACAAACGCACCACTCTCCCTTGATAGAAGGCACTACTGTCTTCCCCCCAACAGTCATACCTCGAACACAATAACTAATCTCGACTTTACTTAATTTTAACGAAGGGCAGTCAATCGACCAGATTGCACCCATCTTAGTAGTCAGCTCTACTGCATTTGGAATTAGCTTAGGGTCAAGATAACCATTAATCAATTCGATTGGGATAGAGCCCGGGCTACTATTGACTCCAACTTCCATACACTGAAAATGCCCGACGACGCGATCGTGACACCGAAGATCAAATTTATCAACAAGCAATTGAGTCTGGGGTGAGGAGATCATCGTATTAAAAGTTAGCTTATAGAGCGCGTGAGATTATTGTATCAGAGAACCTAGCAGCTTCAAATTCAGGGTAACAACTTGCGCCACTTAGCCTAGCCATGCGACAAGACAGACACAAAGATGCCTAAGCTTCTAGCTTATTAATTGCAATTTGATTTTGATTGTAGCAAAAGACGGGTTAAGCTAAGTTGTAAGACTTAGCTTATAGTATAAAAGATGTCGCAATTAGAAGTAACAGTCAGTAGCTCTAGCTTAACACCCGCTGAATTAAGAGTACTTAGATACCTAATCCTAGGTTTAACAAACTTCCAAATTGCAAAGCAGGTAGATGTTAATCAAAGAACGGTGCAGGCGCACATGTCTAACATCCTAAGTAAGACGCACTTTACTAACCGGACAGCTCTAGCATTGTGGGCAATTAAACAACCCGAAGTTATTAATGCTTAATATTCCTATCGCTTTGATTAACATCGATCTCAGACAACTCCAGTCAATCTACTATCTGCTGCGGGGTGCTGTGGCTTTAATTAGTGCGACCTTTAAAGCAGTATTAGAGACAGACAGCAAACCTTCTAAGTCTAAATTTAAAGGTAAAGGTAAAGGTAAAGGTAAAAGTAAAACTAAAGTGACAATTAGCAAAGACGAGCAGATGCAATTTGTGCGCGAGATCGAGGCCTATGGCAAAACGCCAATAAACTATACGCTCGATCGATCGGAATGCTTCGTGCATACTTTATCCTCAGGAAGATTAGGAGTTCAAACAGAAGAAAAACTCCAGCTCATTGTCAACTTTTATGGGTATGCTACTTTACTTATTAACCAAGCGTACTTAGACGATAGTGCTACTACAAGCAATGTCTTTAAAGCGCGCGTGCAGTTAGTCCATCTGTTAGGAGAAAAGTTTACGACAGGTGTTAGTGCTAACTTAGCCAAACGAGATCTAGCCACAATCTTAAATGTGTGCAGCCAGATCGTAGTTAAGTTAGAGAGGGTCGATCAGATGGCTGATGACTGAAGCTAATCGCCAACCTGGGTCTGGATACGCACTATGGGTAACCAGCGTACCCGCCCAGCGTTGGGACTCCGTCCAAAGTTTAGCCGCAGTATCACGAGCCGTGGCAATCGTTCCAAAGGCACCTAATATACTTTGAGTGTCTGCGGCAGCAGCATAGTACAAAGCTAATTGTTGCCTAGGAACTGCCGTAGTTAAATCAGATGTAAATGAAGTAAGATCGCGATCTTCAAACTCGACTAGGATATCTGCGATTGCAAGTAAAGCTTCAAGATAAATTGTTTGCAGCAAAAGCGCCCAACCACCGCCGCGCCCAACAGCCAGCCCCATTTGCAAAAGATGGAATGGCTTTTGATATGAATCTCGTGGCATCCCATAAGTAGCAGCTAAGTCCGCATCTTGATTACAAGCAACCTGCAAGCGGGCCCAGACAGAAATTAGCGGGTCGGCAACCTCTCCTAAAAGTAAGCGCAATCCAAGATCGCGTACGGCAGTTTGGTCTAAGGCATAGCCCCTAAGTTCGGGGACGCCTGTTACTCCATACTTAATTAAAGCAATTGACACAGCTTGAATATAGCTAGAGTCAAAGTTTAAAGTAGCAAGTAGTGCATCGAGCCTCGCCGCAGGTAACAACTCCCGAGTCATATTAAGATCTTTCCAAACAGCATCGAGCAGGGTATCAATTCGCGCGCGATCGTCTAAATCAGAATTGTTTGCTTGAGGTTCAATGCACACGTAGCTAGCAATAGACCCAATTAAACCCCCAATTTTAAAGTCAGCTTGAACTGTAGTTGCAGATGGGATTGCCTTAGGCCAAGTAAACGTTCGCCAGTAGCGAAGAGCGTTACTAGTTAAAGCATATCCAGCCCCATCGCTAAACGCCATGCAACGACAGATTTCAACTCCAACTGTTGAGAGTAGGCTTTGCTTTAAATCGTTACAGGTATTAATTGCAGTAGGCTTCATGCGCTCGTGAGCCAACACCCACTCATGTTGTGCTCGCTCAAGTGCTAAGTACCGCAGATAGTTTAGATCGATCTCATTACTTATTGGAGTAGTCTTTAATGGGTGCGCGTCGTAGGGCGCTTGAGTTAGATATTTATAGCGCATAGGTATGAGTACCGTCGATAAGTTGTTTCCTTGTACTAGCTTACTTTGAAATATCCTTTAACCATTCGCGGGCAGGATTACTACTTGGTACGGCACCCCCGTAATAAGAGCGGACATTAGTCTGTAAAGCTAGGTAAGCCAACGGTGAGTTGTAGATATCCGCACCTGTCTTAGCCCAAATGAGTTGCATAAAAAAGCCTGCTAGATCCCCAGTTAGCAAACGCTCGACAGCAGGTGCCAGTTTTGGTTCGGTGCGATCGACAAGATTTAACAACTGGGCAGGGTCGATTAAATAATTTACAGCCGAAGCTGCTGTTACTCCGTACTTACTGGCGTAAGCAGGAAACAAATGAGGTGCGGTAACTTCAGTTAAGTCGCTAAAGGTTGCAGTTAAACTTTGGCAGTCTAAGCGTTCGAGGATGCGGACTGTACCAATCTTGTTAACTTCAGATGTTGGCGTTGCAGATGGCGCAGCCGCAACTAAAATCCCTGCTAAGATCTGCTGAGTTGGAAGATTACCAGCCGCTTGAATTACTTCAATTAGATCGATTGGATTGGGCTGAAAGTTATTAGCAATTGGGGCTAGCTGTCTCTCAGTGGCGTCACGAGGATCGGCTACAGCCTGCTCGTAATGTTCAACAAGAGGTTGATAATCAACACCAGGGATTAAGTCGTCTGGCTCATCCTGATCAATTTGAAGAGATTTAAAAAAAGTCCTGCGTGGGTAAAGCATTGTATCTAAAGTGTTTAAAACGCGACTTGCAGTATCGCCTAAACCTGTCTCAATTAACTGCACTTCCAATGCATCCCGACTTGATTGGGGATCGATCGTACCAACCACAGCTAGCTGTAATGGAGTAGCAGGATGATCTTGAGTGTATTCAAACCCACTAATTAATGGAGTAAGGTTGTTAATGTCTACGGCAAACCCTTCCCCAGTTACTGGGGGAATTAACTTCCCAGTGTTAGCGCACAGGCTAGGGATTAAACTGTAGTTCACCTTAGAAGCCGTGGGTACTTGGCCATCGCGAATAGATACGCCACTTGTAGATCGGCCAAGTTGTGGCGCTATCTCGTTGGTATTGTTGTTAGAGCGCAAACTATTAATCGCCGATTCGGCAAACGATCGTAAAGGTAGAAGCGCGCCTTCTAACGTAGGACGCTTGGTAAAGTTTCTAATCGCTTCAGCATCATCAAATCCAGAGGTTGTTAGGGTGGCAGTAACATCGCTAAGTTCGCTCCAGGCTTCAGGTGCCTGCGGGTAATTTGGCCCATACCCAACAGGCTCATCAAGAGCTGGTGGGAGTTGGGTTATGGCGACACCAGTGCTGTAATCAAGTTTAAATTTAGCAAGCTTAGAATCTAAAATAGATCCCACCACATCTTTACCATCAAACATATCAATAAAGTCTTGTTTGTTTTCCGCGTAGACGCTGGCGATCTCAACTACTGCTTGGCGCAAAAAGTTAAGATCGACTGGAATCACACCAAGAGTTTGGAGGACACTAATACCACTTACAAGACTAGTAGCGTTAGGAACGGAGAGCTCCCAACTAGTGGCACTGTTGCGCTTAGCCTGTAAGGGGCCTAGATTAATACCACTAAGCAATCCGTTCGGGCTCATTTTTAAACCTAGCTGTAAGCCAGGGGGCAGCGCAGTATTCAAACCATTTTGAATTAAGTCTTTAATTCCTGTTGGGTTTATACTTAACGCCCCATTTTTAAAATTAACAATGCTTGGTAGGGCACTTAATAACTGAGTCTGAAGTTGAGAGTTGCCAGAGTTCTGATTCGCAATTGGAACAGAATTTATGACTAGTTGATTATTAACTAAAGTTGCGCTAAACCTTGTATCGGCGCTGGCGCAATTAAGATGCTGCTTGACTAAAGTACTAGCATCCAGTGCCACGTCAGCTACTAGTAATCCACGATTAATATTTATTGCTAAACCCTTGCAGATAATTAATAGCTGCGGTGGTTCGTTAAAACCCCACTCCCAATGAATATCCCCAGGCAGGTAACTGTTAACTAAATTGACATAGGCCTGAAACTCCAACGTAAATTCAAATGGGATTTCGCGAGTGGCTAGAAACTTGTTACCTAGACGGAGTGTCATAGCGTCAGGACTGTAAGTTAACTGTAGACCCAATGGCAAGAACTTATTGAAGCGATCGATCTCTCCTTGATAGGTTGGCACAATCTTTAACGAACCAAGATCGGTAATCGTACCGGCTGTTGAAAGACTAGGATTACCATTACTCGGAAATAAAATATTAGCAAGTCTCCGAGCTGCTGGGAGATACTTATTAATTTTACTAATGATGCCAAGGATTTTAATAAACGTAGGGTTCGATTCTACTGTTTCGATTAATTTAAAAGCTTCAACTAAAGCCGCATCAGTCCATGCAGAGTGCGCCAAGGTGTATAGCGCTGGGTAAGATAAGCCGCGCCCAGTTTCCACACCTAAAGCACTCTCTGCTTGGCTTTGAAGCGTGCGTAATAACTCTAATTTAAAAGTCTGCTCGCGAGTAGGCGTAGGTATATCAACCCTGGCTTGTTGCTTATTAACAGGGTCTATAAGAATTAAATCTTGTTCGCGAATGTTCTCGGTAATCCGCGCTGAGTCCTCAAGTTGTTTAGACCCAAGTAACTCAGCCGTTGCACTAGACATCGGTACAATACTGCAGATATTGCGGGAGCTAACAATTGCCTGAGATGAGATTGGCTCAACGCTCGTCTCGACAGATGTTGTTGGGTTAATTGTATTTAAAGAACCAGGGATAAGAATCCGATCTAACAAAGAACTTCCAGAGCTAAGATCGGGTTGCGAGCAGAAGCCTCCGACACGAACGAAACCACCTGCGCTTTTAACCGCAGGCTGCAACGCAGAAGGTAGCGGAACGCCTAGGTTAGTTTTAGCGCGGGTCGCACTATATAAATACTTCCCGTGCTTAGAAAGGATCTGCGCCCCAATTACATACTTTTGATTTCCTAGGTTCAAGACGCTTGCAGTTACGCCCGGTTGAGGGATTGGTAGCGACAATCCAATCCCATGCCCAACTCCATAGGCAAGTTGGTTGAGTACTTCTGGCGGATGCAGAACGTTACTCGCAACAATCTCCCCAAACAATGCTTGTTCGGCAGTTCCTTTAGGTTGCACGACCCAGCGAGTTAAGATCGGTTGGGTAGTACCCCACTGTTGGCGCTGAGAGTTATATCCAACTTGATTGAAATTATACTGCGCGCCAAATGTACTTCGCTCGTCAAATAAAGACATAAATAGCTTAACCAGCGATGGGAAATAATACGACCTCTACAGTGTATCCTGTTGACCCGCTACTATTAAATGAGTGTTTAACAGCTTCAATTCTAAATAGAGATTGAGGGTCTTGATTGTAATGAGATTTTTTCCAATCTTCATCCGCATATACTGGGGTTGTATTTGCCGGGACTTCTTGTGGGCTTGCTATTGAAGAAGAGCTTGATGCTGGAGTAGCCTCTGATGGGGTGGAGACAATAGGATCGTTAGCCCCTGCCTTAGTAAAGAGCATCTTATGAATCCCCGAAGCGACAAGTGCTTTATTAAATGCGTCAAACTCTTTCTTAGTTGTAATCCCAACACACCCATGCGTACCTGGCTCTGGAGGTCCCACTTTCCCTGGTACTGTTTGTAATCGATCGGCATCCCAATGAATACCTAATCCATCTCGCTGAGTTTTAAACTGTGGGGTTAGTGCAATAAATATCCCACCGACACCCGGCTCGGTACTAGCTATAGGAGATGAGATTGTATACTCACCAAAAGGTAGTGGATAATTAAATCTAGCCTTGTCGTTAAGCAGCTCTCCAAATTTCTGCTTGCCGCTCAAACCAGAGTTTGCAGTAGCACTAAACGTTGCTGAGCCCTGCCCATTATAAATAGTTAGCTTTAAATCCTCAAGACCAAGCTCATTAGTATGACCCGTGCGAGCTAACACTAAAATGTTGACATACTTTCCGAGGGGGCTTGCGGCTTTTTTATTTGATACTGGTGTAACTTGTTTGGAATTTGCTTTGTCTGCTGGCGGAGCCACTGGAGCTACTGGAGCCGCAAGTGCATCTGCTGGAGTTTTACTAGCATTACTAGCTGCTCCTTTTAAACCATCAATCTCTGCCTGACTAGGAGTATAGCCATTCTTAAATGGTAAGAAAGTTACGGGTACAGCAGTCCCATCTTTACGAAGTTCTAAATGTAAATGTGGGCCTGTAACGCGCCCTGTGGCTCCTGTAAGCCCAATCGTGGTGCCTTGACTTACTTGCTGCCCAACTTGAACTAGTATCCTGGACGAATGCCCATAGTAACTTTGAAGACCATTACCATGATCGATCACAATCAAATTGCCAAAAAAACCTTTTACGCCTGCAAAACTAACTACGCCTTTAAGGACTGCCTGATAAGGAATACCCGTCGAGGCTCCAATGTCTACGCCACCATGGAATTTTATTTCGTGAGTAACTGGATGGCGTCGCAAACCAAATCCGCTAAATGTCAAGTATGGTTTTGGGTAGGGGTAAATCATCTGTTTTTGATCTGCGTCAACTGCAGTTCCGGCTGTCCCAATCGCCGTACTAGCTGGAGCTGTTGACGTAGTTGGCGTTGCATTCTTTGGATCGGGATCGAGCCCCTTACCACTCTCTACTTTTTTAAAAGGATCTGTTCCTGGCGTAAATAAGATAGCTTGTCCAACATGCCGTGCCGACTCAAGTAAACCTAATGAACCAAACCCGCTATTGTCGTACATCTTGCCTTCAACAGCATGTACCTTATCCCCTTTATTAAATTCATTACTTGGACTTTTATTACCGCCCTCCGCATCAGTAGAGCCATTACCCATCAAAACTTGTTCGTTCTCTGGGCTGTAACCTTTAATTTTTGCAAGGGTATCCTCGTAGCTAATTGCCTCACGTTTTAAAAAATCAACCGCACCCAGCCGTTCGCCGACAATAGTATCGAGAGTGTTTAGTTCTTGATGTAGGGGAGAGCCGATTGCTTGAATGATTTCACCAGGCGTAAGTGTGGGATCGCCAATTAAAGTCATCGAAGCCGAGCGTGTTTCTTTAGAATGGATGCGAGCCAGTTGCATCCCTACAGATCTAGCTTCAGTAGAGTTGCCAATTGTCTCATCGATTACGTACATATTGCGACCGGCAATACTTCGCCCCGATAGAAAAGGTGGGCGAGCGCAAAGGTGCATTAAAATAATTTTGCTATCTTTGGTATTGTTAGGAGAGTTATTTGCAATCAGGTAGTTAGTGTACATCGCGTTGGTTGTAAACTCTTCCCGCCAATTAATAATACCTTGAGCCCAATCAGGTTTATAGTTAAACGGCGCTAGCGGGTCAAAAGTTAATTTAGTACTGGGTTTTAATTTTGAAACAACTGGAGCCTTTAGACCCATAGGAGCTTTTGGATCTACAATAGCTGGTTTACTTGATTCTTTTCCACCTCCATTAGGCTCGGGTATTACCGGAGAGTCATCTTCAACATCCTCTTGTTTAGGATCGAAAGTTGTATCGATATCAATGCTGGGGTATTTAGCAGTAAGACCTTTAAGCACCTCTGCATCAGCTAAGCCATCAGGTTGAAAGCGATAATAATAAGTACGGTAAAATCTCTTGGGGTCTGTTAACCCACTAATGTCTGCCGAGCGCGGCACATAATAAAAGTTGCCGTCAGTCGGGGAATTAAACACTTCTGTTGGGTAACTCTCCTGATTGCTAAGCCATTTAATTAATTCAATTGGGATCTGTTGTTCGATCGTAAATTCTTTGGCAACGCTTTCTGTACTAAAAGGTAAGCGGCTAGTAATAATATTAAACTTAGGATGCATCCGCAAGTCTAGCTTTAGCGTTCTAGTCTTTCCGGCCAGCGGAGCATTATCATAATTGTAAAAGTAATCAAGCGGTGGCATCGCACCAGGCTGAGTCATATCCGAAGGATTAATCTTTTTGGAAAAGTCTGGCTTGTAAGCAATTTTACCCAGGTCAGCAATAATCCCCCTGTCGATCCGCATCCCGTTTAGATCGCTTTCTTTAGACTCGTCTTTGTCTAAGTTAATATGCCCAACGCCCATCTGCGCCAATTTTAAAATCGTATCCGAACGATCGACATCCGTCGTTCTACCGCCTAGAGCAAAGTTAATAGAACTACGATCGTCATTGATATTAAAAGGACTTAATGAAACTTGAGTGTCCATTAAGAAGCGCATTCGATCGCGACATTGAATTGTATATTTGTATCCGTTATCGGTACCGACAATCCCCATGGTATCTACAACGCCAACAAAGACGCGTAATAGCTTAGGGTTCTCCCCTTCCATCATAGAGATCAAGCTTGCACCATCCACAAACAAACTATTAACATAGCCCAGCCAGATACAAATATTATCCTCCGGCCCAAACTGGTGCGTAATATTATCCTCAGGGTTAGTGATTGTCGGTAGTGGCGTTGGGAACGACATTGCATCTAGCGCATCACAGCCAATATTAATCGTCGCAGTTGAGGAGTTCCAAAACCGCTGGATGCTGCAGACGACTGATTGGACTACCCAAGTCGAACCGCCCCCGCCAACAGGAACGTGAGCAAATAATAACTCATCGTGTCGAAGCGTAGTTATTACACAGATGGGTACCTGCGCTTGAGCTCGCTGCTGGCAAGAAGTCCCTAACTGTGATTGAAATTTATATGCCATGGTTTTTTTATTTAAATTAAAGCGGAGATGGCAATAATACCATCTCCGCCAATTAAATTCTAAAAGTTACTGTTATTTGTAAAACGCATCTAGCCCACCAGGAGAAGCGCCTGGAATATTAAAGTTGAAGTTACCCCCACCAGTACCATTAGCAACTATTTTATTCTCAACTGTTCTGTTAAGACTATTTTCTTCAGTAGTAAAGCTAGAGTTTGTATCGGTAGTGTTAATAACTTGGTAGCCTTCAGATAACCCTTCCCATTGGTTTGCGACTACGCGCTGCCCAGACTGAATGCCCATTGCAAAGGTATCTAATTTGCAGTTAAGTAAAATAATCTTACCTTCGGCAGAGCGTCGATAGTTATCCGCACTGTTTTGAGTCGACGCATAGATGTTATTTGGATTAACAACGCCACCCTTTGTTTCATTAAACTTAGGTTGGAACCCTGTGCTTTCTTTAAGTTCAGGAGCATTGATAAACATTACCAAGTTAAATCGGGGCGATCGACTAACACGCGCTTCACGAGTAACAGAAGAAAAGCCCATAGTCTCAGTTAAGACATTGGTATCTAGCATCCCTCTTTGAGCTACCCAACCAATTTGGAAGTCCCCATCAAGGTATCGAGGTACCCGTTGAGAAAGTTCCATATACGGTTCGGTAGCGTTGCGGAAAGTGAACTGGACGCTGGTAAAAAATCCACGGTTGACCATTTGCCCGTTAGCGTTTAGCATCCACAGCGTACAGTCAAATCCCTGGAACGGATCTTTAATCCCGTTGTTAGACCCAGTTGTATTATTATTCTCGTTGCTCGGCGTAAGAATTGGCATTGTAGTTGCGGGGTGTTTGGTTTGTTAACTAGTTAGTTGCCTAAAGATAGGGAGAACTGCTGGACAAGATCGACTAGGATAATGTCGGCTGGGAAGTAAGGGGTGTAGCTTACGTAAACGTTCAACTTGTTTTGGACTTGAGTACTTATAGGATTATTTCCAATGTTGCAGATAGTAGGATTAAAGCTTTGAATCCAACCAGCAGCAACGCGCCCGTTTAGATAAACATCAAAGCTTGCCGCAACTAAAGCTCGAGTTGTATCATCGTTTTGACTTGACAGTAATGTCAAAGAGTTAATGTAAAGATCGGCCATCATTTGAAGAGCTACCCGACGGATAGTAATCAAATTCTTTTTAGGATCTCGAGAGGTTGTGCGCCCGTTTAAGAACTTGAACTGACGCAAGCCCGCATCAAAGTAAAGGGCATCCACGCCTGCCCGAGTAATTGCATCTAGGTACTGAGGACTGCTAAGAGTATCGACACTAATCACTCCGTTGATCGGCACACCATTTCCAACATAGGCTGGGTCTAGTGGTGGCGGAGTTAGGGATAGAGTCGCTGCATACAACGGAGCTGTCGGTTGAGTATTGGCAATACTGATTCCAGTAAAACCGCAGTAGCCAGCAATTAAACTGACATCAACGTTATTAAGTTGAGCACCATAAAGGGCAGCCTGACTTTGATTGAGGTTGGGTGGGGCTTGAAGAACTAAACGACGGTTGGTGTTTAGATTCGAAGCACGGTTGACTTGCCCTAAACATTCTTCAATCACCCCTGCATAGCGTGCATCGCCAATTACAATCCCAGCCGGTAGTAGGATAGCAATGTCTTGAGACTCTAGAGCTTGGACGGCTCTAATCATAGCCGACGCACCAACACGAGTAGTGTCGGCATCAGACTCGAGCGCGGCATCGGCACCACCTTGAAGGTAGAGCTTTTGAAGATAGCTGGGTCCTTGATAAGCAGGAGAATAGGTAGAGGGGCTACCAGTTGGAGTGATGTAATCTAGGGAAGGGATATACTGACCAAAGGCTGGGCTAATTCTAGTTGGGAGCTGGTCGAGTTCTAGATCGGTTAAAGAAGCACTAGCATTTAAGATTGGAATGTAGAACGCTCTAATCAATCCACTATTAGCCGTGGCGTTAAATAGGCCAGTAGTTAAATTAACGTCTCGGGTTGAAAGGTTAAGCGTTTCAGAAGTCGCGGCCGTTTGATAGTTATTACTATCAAGATCGACAATATTTAAAACGAACTGACCGCTGCTAGTTGGGTTAACAGTAACTTGAATTTGATTCCCATAAGCGCCCTCGCTTAAAGCAACAATCTTAACAAGCAGGTTGCTGTTGCTAGAGTAAAGGTTAAGCGATGCAGCACTAGAGCCTTGATTGCCAAGCGTAAAGTAAATTGAGTTATGAGCTTGCACTGGTGCAGTAGAAATACTAGACCAATTAGCTAGTGCTGCCGTAATGTTGTTTGAATTTAACAACAAGTCGTTAGCAGTAATCCCAGTTAAAAGATCTTCACCCTGAGTTGCTCGAACAACTTCCATGTAGATCCGGTTTGCTTGGGGGCCCTTAATAAAACTTGCTAGGGTTAAGTTAGCAGGGTAGAGTGTCGAGCTTAATATAGGGGTGTCAATTAAAGCGCTTAACAAAGAGTTTTGTAAAATCTCTGTTTTAATCTCACTAAGAACATCTGCTGCTGAAGTGCCAGTTTCAAAAGCAACTCCATTATGCTTGAGAGATCCGGTGTAGATAGTTGCTCGCACTACTGGAATTGTAAATGAAGAGCCAACTAAAAAGGCAGTAACGCCACTGTCAGCAATACTTGGCGTGTCAAAGATTAAACCAGAATCTACTGCACGAACAGTATCGTCAGGCTCAATAAAGAGAAAGTCAACTTTAAGGTTGTTAGGTTGATAAGCTTCGTTAATTACTACGTAACTATCAACTAGAGTATTAGTATTTTGTTGATAGAGTTGGTTGCGCCATTGCTTTGCCTGAGGATAAGTTTTCGAACTTAAGATTGCGCTGGTGCTTACGCTAACAACGTAACCATTAACTGGAGACTCATATAAAGCTACCTTAACCCCAGCAAGTAATGCCGATGCAGTACCCGTAACTTGACCCTTAACTAAAACTTTATAGATGGTCTGGTCGGTTGGGCTTTCAATCGGGCCGCTAAGGACAGTCAAAGCGCCAGATGTAAAAGTTGCATTAGAGTCGTTACTGTGCAACGAGCGACCAGCAGTTAAGTTACTAACGACCGCTGGGTAATCCCGACGCGAGACCTTCATAAACTGATAACCATCAACTCCAGCAGGTACTAAAGATACGATTGCCTTGCCAATCAAAGCTTGTCCTTGGAGAGTTGCCGAGCTGGGAATGAGAGCGTTAACATTAGCAACTACCGTAATTGCCGCTGCTAAGTTAGTTGGATTAATTGGAGCTACTACAGTCGCAATTTCAGCATAGTTAAAGTAGATCTTAGATCCGACATCAAGTCGAGCTAATACGTTACTGACGTTAAGCGTAGAAGTTTTAAGAATAATCGACCCAACTGCAACAGTACCAGTAGCCAATACAGCGTAGCTATTTCCAGTAACTTGGATTAAACCACCATCACCAGTTGAGATCGAATCTCCTGTTGCTAATGCCGCAGCAGTCCCTTGAGGAGTTAGGTTAGCATTTAAACTAGCTAAGGTTCCAGTAGCTCCTACTGTATAGGTAGCAGCGCCTACAGCAACGTAAGCATCTTTAGTTCCAGCAAAGCTGCTAGTTAAACTTAAAGATACCGAGTTAGAAATACGATCCTCAATGCTAAGCACAATCCGGCTCTTATCTGAATATTCCAGATCGCGGTTGAGTTGAGACTTTGGATCGACGTGAATCGTACCAAACGAATTAACAGAGCTTAAAGCTTCGCCGATGTAGTTAACATCAACGCGAATACCTGTAGTCTTTACAGCCGTGCCGTTGTGATATTGTTGGACTTGTCCTTCGTAACCGACCTTTGCAGAAAGGCCAGCATTCAAACCGTAGAAAGTAATTGCCTGAGAGCTAGCAGTTTCTTGGCTAGTAGCGCGACTAATTAAAATGTCGGTTACACCTTGAGCGAGCATCTGTCTAACAGCTCTAGCACCTGGGCTTAAATCCGAACCGTATAGTCGATTAAAATCTTGCGAGCCAGAAATTCTATATAGCAGTGGCCCACGTCTAAATTGACCGACAACACCAATTGTCGATCGCCATGTAGAGTTCTGAGGAACTGCACCCACCGTCGATTGTTGAAATTCGATGTGCGGGTAAATGTAGTTATTTGCCATATTTACTATGTTCTAATTAATTCAGGGCTTTAATAAAAACCAACCCCACTAAAAGTTAGTGTACGCGAGGTTATGCCTTAGTTAAAGTGCTTCTTTATCGGTCGAAGTTGCCTTCGCTGTACATCAACTTAAAGCGAACGTTCGCCGAATGGAACACCAGATGCTCTGTAGATTTAGCATCAAAGATTGTAGCCGTCTCATAGTGGACTGCTAAGATCTGGGGGCTACGAACTTGAAACGGGTGTAAGTAGCGAATGTCTCGGATAGCGTACCGAAGGACTGTTATCCAATCTTTAAGTACTTCCTCTGCTGGGAGTACGACAACCTCCACAGACTCAGGTGTATAAGTTAAGCCAACATCGTTGCCATAACGAATATCTAAAGGAGCAAAGTATTTTCGATCCGAGCTACCAGTGTTTAAATCAAGCGGGCGATCGGCACGACTGTACTCTAGACTTATTGGACTATCAAAGTCTGCGACGCGATAAGTAAACTGCGCGACAAAATGTGCAGTCGTTAAAAACGTCGCACCACTAACTTGATTTTGAGATAGGGCAATTGGTTCCTCCGAGCTGTAGCCTGTCATCCCATGCCCAAGCCGAACAGTATCAGGATAGATACCAAGTACTAACCCCGCCTCTGTAAGTTCGCGACCACCGTACAATTTAATCTTTTCAATCTTGACTGGTTCCGTAGGACGAGTCGGATCGTAGATTACTGAGTTGAGCATTGTCGGGTGTTGAGTAATCGCAATCGCTAAAATTGAGATTAGATCGCGATCGCTTGGCACTGAGTTGTAACTTTGCATAATGGTAAGTCCCAACTAGTTGTAGGTGTAGCCCGTAATAAATTCAGTTTTGTCGCGGATGCTATACATTAGGTCTGAAGTCCGCGCTCTAATTTGAGCGATGTCAGCAGCCTGCCCACCCTGCGGTGTCGATGTCGAACTACTAGTAGATACTTTTTCAAATAGAGGCTTGCAAACAATCGACAATGGCAAACTTGAAAATGGAGTTTGAGGCGCAATAATATTCCCCAGCGCAATCTCAATATCGTCCGGTACAGTTAGGACATCCAATACCAAATACGTGACTGGCGAGGTTACTGCCCAGGCTAGTAACTCAACAGCTGATACGGGCGCAAGAGCCGTTGATGGATCGTCTCTAACAATGCACCCAAGTAATCTAGTCTTTCCAGTCGCTGCCTGCAAGCCATTCATTAAAGCGATTGCTTGCTGAGAGTAGCGAGGCGCATCCCCTCTATCAACCGTGGCAGTATGCACAATAGACTCAGTAGCTGAGAGTCGATAGGTAAGCTGCCCAGTTGCTGCTGGACTAGAGACAGAAGTTGCTACAATACCAACCTGGGCTGACAGCACAGCTGGTATCTTATTGCGAAAGTACAAAACATTGTACTCAAGTAATGAAGCTTTAGCTGCTGCTGAGATAGTTGCCAGTGCGTTTGACTTAGATGCACCAGTGGCTTTTAAACTCCGCTGCAGCAACAAGCAGCTATTAATAAAGGTCGGATGGAGATCGTTAGTTTCTATTCCCCATCTAAATGGCAGCGCGTCAGTGTTGCCACCAAGGTCTTCAAATTGAACGCTAACCAAGTCCCCATTGTAATCCTCGACAAACGAGCGCAGCGCAAAATCAATAAAAGGGTAACTGTTTTCACCCGACTGAGTAACGGCTGCAATGATGTTGCTGTTGTTAGTTAAGTCTAATGTATAGCGATTGATTGCCAAGGCAATGTCGGCAGCAACCCTACGAGTATGAAGTTTAGTGCCAGTTGGGTAAGTAACGATCGGCACCCAGTTAGCACTAGTCTTAAAGTTAGGAATAAAAAACGAAACTTTTAAAGGGGCCCCAAGTGTAATCTCTACAGGATCGAAATAGAAACGAGCTTCTTTAACTTTTTCTAAAGCAACTACACCAGTGTTATTGCCCGCCGCTAATTTAGTTTGGAGAACAATTGTCTTATCTAAAGTAAGAAGCGCTTGTTTGCGAAGGAACTCAGCCATTGTGTGTTGGTACGGCTGGGTGGCATACGCGCCAATAAAGATCGCGGCTGCTAATTTAGCACTGACCTCACCAATGCCTTGAGCATAATCAGAATAGGTAGAAATAGTTGGAGTACCCCAGAGCATCGACTCTACCTGTTGGATATTAAAACGCAGAGTTCCATCTTGGCGCTCAGCCGATAGAAGTAAAAACCCAATCTCGGGATCGCAGTCGCAAGTAACTGCATGGTAAATTTCCGTGTACTTAAGACTACCAAGTAAGATTGAGTAGGCACGCACTGATTTAGCAAAGCTTACAAACTTGGGAGACGTAACTAAAATCTGATCGGTAATAATACTTGCCGCCGCAATCGCCGCTGCAAACTCTGGGTCGGAAACAATAAAGCGGCGGCTAAAATCAAACATAATTAGATAGTGTTACTCTCTACACCGGTAGTTAAAATCTCAGCACAGGCGGCTGCAATCTTTTTGTTGGCTGGATATAGCTCGGCAATCCGAGCAATCTTATAAAGGGGGATTGGGTCTAGTTGGCTTAACTGACGAATATAAGTCAGTGCTTCAATTGCCGGAGCATTAGGCGCCAGGTCTAACTGGTTATCAACATTGATACTGATAGCTTCTAGACTTTCTGGCTCTTCGGTAACTTCAGTACCGACAGTTATTGCTGGTGCTCGAAGGGGTAGGGTATTTCCAACCGCAGGGGTTGTTGGCTCTAACTCTTCTGGGTCACAGCCGGTAACGACTAAAAAGGAATGACGCTCGAGGATCATAGCTAACTCAGATTTAGCAACAGCTACAGTGTCCCCAGTGTATAAACGCCGTGAGTGGCTTGCACAGTTATAGGTGCCAGGAGCGCGTGCGATTAAATAGTACATAGTTGGTAATGGTAAACTACTCAGACCTTCAGATATTAAATCAAAAAATAGCAGACCGCAACTTGCGGTCTGCTATTTTTAAACGCGGGTGCAGATACCCGCATTACTCTTAGAAGAATAGATCGACAGATGCTGGACGAGTAACGATTAAATCTGTTACAGGGTTAGCAATGGCGCCCCCAGTAAGAGTAACCTTAACTTTAGCAATCGTAAAGCCAGTAGAATAACGAGCGTACTCACCACCCATACCAGGCAAGTTTGCTGGTACGCCACGGTTGATTGGATAGATCACTGTTGGTTCGTCAGAGAACCCTAACACACCACCAGTAATTTTATTAAAGGGTAGGTTTCTAAAGTCAGAAGTCCCAGGAGTAAATAGAGTTGACGGTGCGTAAGGTTTGTTTGGATCGAGATTTGCTCCAATAGCTGAATCGCGAGTTACCCAACTAACACCATTGTATTGATAGATGTCTTGCAGATAAGAATCGTACTTACCAGTAGGGGAGACCAACATAACAAGATCGCCAGTAGTACCACCAGTTGGCAATACAGTTACGGCAGGGACTTGTCTGATTGGGTTAATGTAAACGGCAAAGTTAGACACACCATCTGGCAAAACAGAAGTGGCAAGTGGGCTTAGAGGAAAAGTAAAGGGAGATGAGTCGAGAAGAATCTTAGCAGCAGTTACACTGACTGTAACAATACCGCCAGTAGCTGTTGCTGTAACAACGGCACCACCGCCAGAGACGCCGCTTAACGGGGTTAAGCGATACGTACCTCTAGCCTTAAAGACGTCCTCAATTTTATTCGATCCGGTGCTTGACATTAGTTTTAAATTGTTGAGTTAATCATTAAATACATAAAGGATAGGTAGTCCCACCCTTTACGAAATAGCTTAGTAAATACTGTATGCTTGACCGTAGTTAAACAAGGTGTCGTTGTATAGACCAGAGTTGAGTGCACCTGGATCGCAAACGTTAATAACCGAAATCCAATGAGGGTATTTAATAATTGGTAAGAACGCATCGCCCATTTGGATAGCCAAACCAGGTAAAGCAGGAGGTGGTGGATTGTCAACAGATCTAATCCAAGGTCCAACTACTTCTTTGTACTCACCCATACAGTGCCAAGTCATACCAACGGTGTCGCTGGTGTTGCTGGTCGAGCGAGGCGCAACCATTACGATTTGGTGTGGAGGCCAGTAAAGAGTAGGTTGACCAGTTTGAGGATCTGCGTAACGACCACGTACGATGTTGATAGGGCAACCAGAGATAGAGATTAGATCTCCGTTAGCAAACGTGTAAGCGTTTACTGGGCTAACAGGGCCGTCTAGAGGAAACACGCCTGTGCGGCCGCCGCTAGTAACGTTAGTATTACCAACAAAAGCAGTCTGTCCAGAACCCCGACGAATTAACTCATTAGACTGCAGCATGTCATGCAATGCAGATCCCATGTAGATAACCCAACCATCAACCTTGTTGACTTCAGAGAGCCAAGTTTTTAGACGACGGACAGTGGCAGCCACATCAGCTTGACGATTAGTCCATGGCACACCGACGTTATAGTTAACATCAGTAAACAGCAACGCTTCCATGCGACCTTTAGTCGGGTTGAGTTGAGTGCCAGCAATATAAGTATTACCATCGCCAATTGAGGGGACAGTCGCACCAGGAGCCAAAGCACCAACCGCAGATGTGTCAGGGTAAGTACCACCCCAGCCATTATAAGAAAAGAGGTTGTGTGGGGGAATGCCAGTGCTAACGTTAATAGAAACATCAGAACGGGCGTCGGTGTAGTTAATACCACCTAAGAGAGCCATGTAGCGCATGTACAAGATCAACTCGTTACGGCGCATGTAAGCAGCTTCGATCTTAGCAGCAACCATTTGAGCAGGGTTAACGCGATCGTTATAAGTACCTGCGGCACGAAGATCGTTAACTGCAGAATCTTCGATGTAGATATGCTCGCGGGTAAAAGCTGGGTTAGCAAAGCGCTTGCGACCACGACGGATAGTAGATAACTGAGTTGCAAACTCTTTACCCATTTCAACTACTGGAGCCATCGATACGCTATCGATGAATTGTTCAAAGATAATAGTGCGGGATGGAGCGTAGAAAGTAGGGAAGAGGTCTTCCAAGTCAGGTGGGGTTTGACGAGCAAATCCTTCGAGCAGCATGGTTAGCTGAGTACCGCCAAGTAGATCGGCATCACCTGTCGAGACAAAGTCTGAGAGCTGTGCCCCATAGGTGGGGAATGTAGCCTGATTTAAAGTCATACTTACTGAGGAAATCGGGAGGGGTTAGTTGAGTTAAAAGAAGCTGTCAGTTGCAATTATCTATTGAATAGCTTACTTAGCTTGCATGCGAGCCGCACGATCGGCAAGGTATGCGCCATAAGCAAATTCCTGTTTAGCAGCAGCAGCAGCAGGAGCTCCAACTTGAACGTTAGGTTGCTGAGGCTCAACAACAGACGTACCATGCTGGCTAAGATAGGTTACTGCTTCGTTATTAGAAAGTTCTTTAACTTGGGTTATTAACGCTGCCGCAGTGTCAGCGTCAATTGTCGGAGAAGACAACGCAGTCATAAATGCTTGCTTGGCTCCGGCGCTTAGGGCAGCATCCCGAACTGTTGCAAACTGACGCTCTTTAATTTCAGTAGCTCGTGCTAACTCCAGGTTTTTATTGGCTGCAGTTAACTCAACTAGTTGAGTCTTAACTAAACTAAATTCAGATTTAAGTTCTTTAAGTTCGGCGCTGATTGCCAAAATTGTTGTATCGACAGTAAGCGCAGGGTTAGACAATTTTACTGCTGAGCCGCTCAGGTTCTGGGGGACGGAATCTCCCATACCGGTATTCGACTCAACGTTAGAAACAGGTGCAGTTGACATATTTGTAGAAGTAGCTTTTTCTCGAACGGGCTTGACAGGTTTACTGGTTGAGTCAGCGGCGCTAAAATCTGAGCGGTCTAGCACACAACTGTGATGATTTAAAGCATACGCTATTGCCAGCGGCTGTTGAGTGCTTTTTTGATTGTGGAAAACTCGGACAGGTGGCATGTTAGTTAGAAATGGCTCGTTGGTTAACGCACAGCCTGTTAAAACTAAACCTAACTTATCGCCGCTTTGACGATGAACTGTGTCTTGAGTAAGTTCAGCCGAGGAGTATCGGTACTGTCCTCGTTTAACTTGCATGTAAACTTCCTCGTCTACGGCTGCGTATATGCCCCAGAGAACATCCTCGTTTTGAACGAGCACTTCTAAGAAGCCTGCTGCTGGCCGGCCCCCACCATCGAAAGGAGAACCATGTCCGACATATAAAGCCGGCTCGTAACCAGCCGCACGGTTATCAAAGTTGTTACTTAGCTCGTCGATATCGTTTTGGGTAAAGGTAACTTCTCCGTAGTAAGGATGATCCCATAACCCTAGAGTAATAATTGGTACGACAAAATGACCGAAGGTTGATTCAGTCCGGCAGTTTTCAATTTGAAACTCTGGCCAAATTAAATTTCGGTTAGGACTAAGAATTGAAATACTTGCCGACATTGGTGTCGAACATGCCTCTTTTTCCATTGCATCATCTTTAGTAGAGTCAGTTTCATCCTCTTCAATCGTAGTCGTATCTTCGTCCACGGTTGTATCTTCGGATTTAGTAACGCTTTCGTAATCTGGGTCGGCATCGCTCTGCACTCTTGCAGACTCACCAGCCTCCTCAGCGTCTGTACTCATCGATCCTTCTGGGTCGAACGTAGACATTACGCCAATCGGATAGGGTGCTCCGACAGCAGACTTGCTTGATTTACTTTTACTTTTCTTGGCAGCCATCGGTTTAGCAATTACTGGCTGAGCTAGCTGCACGCGGGCAGGTATCTTAATTTTAAATGGCATATATTAGATGTCTGTTGAAATATTGAAGGGGGAAGCAAACTGATCGCACGCGCTTAATGAGTCAACTACTAAATCAAGTAGCGCGCACGTTAGCTTATTGCCATACGCCCGCGCGCAATTACCGCAAGCAGCAGCTAAGTATAGATTACTCGATTGAGCATCTTCCTGTAGTGCAAGAGGATCGTGGACGTTTGCGTAGTCCGCAATAGCCGGCACTCTCGAACCACTGCTTCCAATAGTTGCTGTCTTGATGCTGACCGTTGTTCTAGGCTCAGGCCCGTTTGCTTGAGGTGGCGTAACGTAGACTGCGTTGTAATCGGTATTTCGATCGTCAAACTGAGAGTTACCAATAGTCTGCATCGATAAAATATTTAGAGGATCCATTAAAATGCTCGTGTTCCAACTTCCGTACAGTTTATTATATGCCGATAATTTGGTGCAACTATCAAAGTCAGATTTAAATCTGGAGTTAGATAAATTATCAGAGTCAAACGCACAGCTACTTAGCAATCGATTGAGGTCCCCCTACCTCCTAGCTGCACTAGCGTACTCTCAACAACTCTTACTTCCTGCAGAGCTGACAGCTAACTTAAAACCCAACATCCAAATCCTTGCAGCCGAGCTCAATCTTTACGCAAACATCACTAACTGTTTTATTCGTAAAGGCGTCCTTAACTATATCGGATCGACATCTGCGGGAGTCAAACAGATCGATCCAACAATCGCCACTCAGACTACGCCAATTGCTAATTTAGTTTTAGCTCACGGCTTGCGATGGGGCTGGTCTATTACCGAGCAGGTTGGCCGTTACTTTATACTTACCGCCGAAACTGAATATAGAGTTGACGGGAGTACCTGCTCGTGTCATGTTAAAGATTGCATCCACTTGCAATACATCCGCGAAGTAATTAAACTCAGACAAGATTTAGATTTTACTATCGTTCAACTCTCAAGTCCCACTCTTTTGTAACATGCAAATTTCTATCTACCCACGCAGTCCCGAGTACATCCCAAGTAAGAAGTCAGATACCGATGCAGGCTACGATCTGCGGGCGTGTATTAAAATAGCAATCGTAGACCAGCAGATTGGCAAGCTTGCCAAACTTAATAAGCCAAGTAAAGTTTGGATTAACGGGCAAGCAATTAAAATACCTAACTTCCGAGCTGCTGCCGAAGACATCTACGCTACTCTAAAAGCAGAACATTTCCCCGAAGATAGTGTAATCGTAATTCTACCCAATACGACTGAAATTGTATCGGCAGGGTTTAAGATTGCCCTCCCGCAAGCTGATAAAGGGTTTAATACAGTAATGCAAATCTACCCGCGTAGTGGGTTAGGGATTAATTCAAACCTAATCTTAGCTAATTCAGTCGGGATTGTTGATTGCAACTACACCAAATCTGAAGTTTGTATGGGTCTATACAACAGCTCCGAGTACGCACACATCATCCTCGATCGCGCCCGAGTCGCCCAAGCTCTATTTACATCAGTGGCAGACTGCCACTTTGAAATCCAAACTAACTGGGACGACTCAACCGATCGTGGTGGTGGCCTAGGTCATAGTGGAGTTAAGTAAGCTGATAGTTTAAATTGTGTAGCTGTAGTCAAACTTAACGGTCGCTGCCAAGCGACCGGCTTCGTAGCCTTGTTGAATTTGACTGTCAAAGGTTAAGCGGTTAAAGCCCGCCCCAGCTACGTAAAGTAAATCGCGATCGCTTGGAAGTAATCGTTCGGTGCCAATCCCTAGGTTACTTACAGGTTTCCAAACTGCAGTAATAATCGGCCGTCCGGCATCTACAGGATTAGGTTCGATCTCAACGACAGCCAGCCACACATCTTGAATATCAACAAGCATCCGTCCAGCATTTGCCGCAAACGCAACTTGAATTAGGTTTGGATCTTGATACAAATTATTAATTGTAGGTGGCTGCTGCCAGTCTCCCTTGGCCATTAATATAACTAGCTCTTTCGATCTTGCAAGTTGGGGTTGCGCAACTCCTACAAATAAACTAAAGGGAACGCCTGAGTGCTCTCGGTTAGTTGCCGAAGCTCTAATTGCTGTTAGCTTAGTTGCTTTGACGGCGGCGGTGCTTTCGCGCAGCAACCAAAGCATTACGACAAAAGGTTGATTGTCCGTGTTTGTAAAAGTAATGTAGTAATAACTTCCATGCGGTGCGGTCAAAGCTAATTTTTTAATCTCAGCAGACGCCGCAAAGTACCGATCTACTTGACCAGAAAACAAATATTCGTATCTAGAGTTGTGGACGTAGTAAGTAGAGTTAGCAATGTACCCCAGCTCTAATAGATCGATCGGGTCTGTAGTAGTTTCATTTATTAAACTGGCGATACTGTTAACTGAAACTGGGCCGCAAAAGCTAGCAATAATATTTAGATCGGAAGCCGGTAACAACTTAACTACTTCTTGATAACCGCCAAAGTGATTGGCTAAAAAATCTAACCTAGTTGAAATAGACATATCTTAATAAGTTAAAGAATGCGATTGAGTGCAAAGTTAATTATCCCAGCATTCTCAGTACTTAAATCAGGAATGTTTGCTAAGCCTTGAAGAGCAATTTCTTGCTGACGGCTAGATAACCAATTGTTAGTTGTCATTTTAATCGCATCAAAAATGTTACCGCTAACTCCTAAGCTTTGAATCCCATCCTCAATTAAATTAGCTGCTGCTGCAATTACGTCAGGGGGAGAATCTCGATCTAAAAATTGATTATTTAGAAAGTCCGTTGCGACTAAGTCGCTAGAAACGTCGCTGTCTATTAGTTCATCTTCTGGAATAGTAACTGTTGCAAAGGCGTGAAGTTTACCTTTAGTGTTCTTACCTTTGTAATAAGGAGATTTAGGATCGGTTATCGGTAATGGTTTAAGCTTAAGCTTAGTATCACCCTTTGTACTTTTCTCTTTTGTTTTTAAATCCTTTTTCTTTTCTACTTTTTTAACGGGCTTGTTAACTTTAGACTGAGCTGGGTTTGGGTATTCAGTTACAAATAAGTCCAAGGCATAATAAGCCCGATCTGAATGTGCGTAGTGAATCCGCACAGCAGTCACAACTCCAGTAAACCGAATGAAGTCACCAATTTGATTGGTTGACCCGTCAGCTGCCATTTGGAAAGTAGCTTGGTTGCTACTCGGTTTAATTTCAACAGTTACTGGACGACCAGGATATACTAAGCGATTAGTTAGTTCTTGAACTTTGTTATAAGCCCCAAGTGTTAATGCGCTAGGGTAAGCACCCTCAGCATACCCTGCCGTAATTCCAGGTGTCATAGTTGTGCTTTGATACTTAGGATTATTAGTTGGGCCAGGTGCGAGATCTTCACCAATAACCTCATTTCCTAACAGTGCCCCAACTAAAGTAACAGTTGTTCCGTTGACGCCAATCGTCTGGACAATCGGGCCTGCACCTGGAATGACTTGCATCTTGTGCCGCATCTTTGTTTGAATTGGCAAGCCAGCTCTAGCTTCAGGTACGTTCCAGTTTCCAAGTTTAGTTTCTCTTGCAGGTAAAAAAGTAAATACAAATGACTTAGCATTACCACCAGGATCGTAATAGATAATCCGATAGTGCGTATCCTTAGGATCGAACGATGAACTTAATACAATGGGATCTGGAGCCCTTGGTGGCTCTGGTGGTGAAACTTTTGCAGCTACTACCTCTTTTGTTTTAACTGCTGGTGCTGCTACGGGTGCTGCTACAGGCGCAGGTTTTGGTGCAGGTTTTGGTACTGCTACTGGCGGTTTCGTTACTATCCTAAAAATACCCTGTGGGATTAAAAGGAAAACGCTTGCACCAACGGCTTGCGCAATGAAATAAAGTGTACCATCAAAATTAATTAAGTATTTAATTACGTACCCTCTTGTCGAAGTAATTACACTTGGATAGACTAAGGTCTCTCTAACTACATACGGATTAATTTTATCGCAAGCTGGGCCTACAGGGATAAAATTATTTCCATCGTAAAAAAATCTAATTTTATTTTTAAGTAAGTTAGCACCAAGATAGCCCGTATCTGCAGCATTAGTAATTAATCTTTTTTCATTTGTAAGTAATGCTTGCCCTGTAAAGAAACTATTATATTGTTTTAAGCTATCTTTGCTAGGTTCTCCAGTAGCCGAAGATACGGGAGCTGCAGGAGCTGCAGGAGCTGCGGACTTCGAACCGCCCGAGCGAGGCCGGGATGCCTGTCGCGGAGCCGGGGTGTGCTTCGGAAGAT
>ENA-OFCI01000277-OFCI01000277.1-metagenomes-genome-assembly--contig:-NODE-277-length-33775-cov-28.732503_pt1 | contig 33775 bp, 23 predicted proteins | sample MGYA00153391_OFCI01 | MGnify analysis MGYA00153391
TGTTTTCATTAGTTTTGAATACAACAAGATGATATTTTGTTATTATTTATTGTATCATTATACAGCGGGAACCGCTGTAGATCGCGACTCGGACTCTCTCCCACTAAGGAAATAAACTGCTGGTCATTCCGCAAGGAGTCAAAGTCGGGGTTTCGTCGAGCTTCCTGACAACAATGGCGCGGAGCGATCTGGATTGCTTGTTGAAGCGCAGCAATAGCTGGCTCGGTGTCACCTTGTCGGGCATAGCAACAGGCTTTTCCGTAGTAACCTTCCTCATTTTCTGGATGTTCGCGAATCACTCGATCGAACAATTTCATAGCTTGTGAGTATTCGCCTGCACGGGAGAGAACGATTCCTTTATTAACGAGTAATATAGGTTTATTTCCTCCTAACTGAATTGCGCGATCGCAACTATTTATCGCGGCTGGATAATCCCCGATTAGGCTTAAAGTTAAAGCTTTGTGACTATAAAAAAAATAGTCTTTAGAATTTATTTTAATAGCTTGTTCGTAACTAATAAGTGCGTCATTATAGCGTCTTAAACAATTTAGGAAGGCACCTTTGTTCGAGTAATAGTCAGGATTCACTGGGTCGATTTCAATAGCTTTGTTGATCCTAGCTAGGGCTTCTTCATAGCGTTCTAATTTCTTCAATATCTCTGTCTTTAGGAGGTAATAGTCAGAATTTTCTGATTCGATTTCAATAGATTTTTTATCACCTTTTAAAGATTTTACTGATTGACTATTGATAGCGTAATAATTAGAGTTTTCTGAATCTATTTTAATAGCTTTGTTGATACTGAATAGTGCTTCTTCATAGCCTTCTAAATTATGCAATATTTTACTCTTTAGATAGTAATATTTAGAGTTTTCTGAGTCAATTTGAATAGATCTGTTGATACTAATTAATGCTTGTTCGTGTGAATTTTTTGAACCCAAAGCGGCAGCCAAATAAAAGAAAATGTTACCTATAAAATGAGTATTTTCTAAATTTTTTAGTGTCTCAATTTCTGCATAAGCTTGATTCAAAAGACTTAAAGCTTTCTTGTGGTCGCTATAACTCCGCAGACTCTGACTTACCAGAGCCGTACACTTTGCTAAACCTGTTAAATTCTGAATTTCAGGGAAGCAAACCCTTAGTCCCGACTCAATTTGGGACTTAATTTGACTCGAAACTTCTTCTCCCTGGCTCTTAATGCTAATGCTATAGTTTTTTTCAGGTCTACCGATGACGCACCATCCAAATACGATAGTTTTCTCTATGCTGTCTAGAAAATTCTGAATATCTCCCCGCAATAGTTTGTTTTCTTTTAGTTCTGCTTCTGAGGCAATTGCCAAAAATGCACTTATTGCAATTAATGGTTTATTCAAATAAGCTCCTTCAAAAAAATAAGTTAATAGTTGACGTTTTCCTTCATTTTTATTGGCAAATAGCCTGTGATAAATGACTTCTATCATCAGCTCCTGCCATTCGGAATTTTCATATTTATCGAGGGGAGAGCGATCTGGTGATATTTCTTGATCGGCGAGCTGCTCAAAATAATCGGCTATCGAATTGTGTATTCGACCAAATTTTTTTTTATCTTCTTGATGCTGTGTTTCCCGAATCACGCTTCTGGCAACATCATCAATCCGATATGAACCGTCAGAAATTGTAAAATCACGCTCTGTCAACCACTTAAACCAATTAATTCCATTACCGAATGGAATATTAGCTTCTCCAAACTCTTGCAGCAAAGCTTGAATTAACTGTTTATCGAACGAACGGCAGTAAGCTGCCAATTTAACCACTTGCTTCTCAATTTCATTCAACCCATCTAGAAGTAAGTTCACCATGCCAGATTGTCCGCCAGACAAGGTGATTTTTCCATCATCTTCCTTTTGTTTTTTCAGTAAATTTAAGTAGTAAGGATATCCTTGAGTTGCACTCCAAATCTGCCTCACCTGATCTTTATTGGTCACTCCAATATTTTCAAGATATTGTTGAGTTTCTGGTTTACTAAATTTAGCGAGAGAATATTCTTGGATTAGCGGAACTCCTCTATCTTTAAACTTCCCCTGATAACGTCCATGACTCAGTTTGTAGCGTCCTGCCATCGCAATTCGGACTGGAAAACCTTGCAATGGCGTATCTTTGAGTAATTCACTACCCAAAAATTCATTAAAATCTTTCTGTGCTTTTTCATAGGTATCTAGCCATAATACGATCGGCATCTCTTGCGACAACTGAATCAAGGTTTGTGCAAAAGCCTGGGTGAGCTTTGGCTGTGGATCGAGCATGAGATCTCGCAAACTCATCCGTTCCGGTGTTATTCCTTGCGTAGCTGGATGTTGCCTCAAAAGTTGCTTGAAGCGCTCTCTTGTTGAAAGCTGATTAAACGTGGATTCATCCTCGGTGACGATCGAACTTCGCGCCACTCCCATATATTCCCGAACCAAACTACTCTGCTCAGCGCTCACTATTTGAGTTTCTGCCGCAGCCTCAGTTTCCAGTCGTAGCAGCGTTTCTTCGTACTGTTGATACGGAACTGTGAAGAAATCTGCCTCTGGCTGATGAATTGACAATTTCTGGTGTAAGTGTTTCATCAGTTCGATGGGTTTACTCAATCGCCTGTCGTTAAAATCAGCCTCCAGAAATTTCACCTTTCCGTGGTGCAGATTTTTTAACTCATCTAGTAAAGTAGATTTGCCAATTCCCCCAATTCCATGCGCATAAAACATCAACGGTGCGGAGTTGGGTTGCTTAATCGCCTTGGCAAAATCATCCAGAAACCGTTTGGTCGAACTGCGAGAAACGAACAAACCTTTGCGCCGGGGTTTTGAGGCTTTTTCCCGACCTAAATTTGCGGAACTGGACTGTGCTAAAGCAGTTGAGATCGGCGATGGCGCTTTCGGGTTTTTGATGAAGGTTTGGGGATTTGCGCTATCGATATTGCTCAACGTCGCTTTTTGAGCGGAATTCTTGGACTGGAAATATTCGTTAATCTTATCCCTCAGTTTAGAAAGCTCTAAAAATTCGTCATTATCCTCCCAATCAGAATTTTCCAGTACGCTTACTAAAGCATCGACAAAATCACCATCACCTGCTTCTGTATCTGAATCTGTCGAACACAGAACGCAAAATCCCGATCGATTGCGGGTACTCGATGCAGAAGTCAAGCTCTGAATAATCCCATTCGCACCCGCGCCTGCATAACAAACGTCCAGAATCAGTAAGACATTTTCAGGATAGTTATTATTTCCCTCAAATAGCCATCGAACAAGTTGTTGAGTTTCAATCGCTTTGGTACTTAATTGATCGGGTCGAGAATTGAATGTGTAGAGATAGTGGGAACCTAGATTGCCATTGTCGTCTGCGTGTCCGGCATAATACAGGATAACGATATCGTCCTTACTTCTTTCCGAACTGCCAAACCATTTGGACAGAGCATCTTTGATGTCTTCAGCCTCTGCGTCGATCGAAATCTGATCGAATAAAACTCTCTCGTACCCCTGCTGTGGTCGTGTAAACAGATTCACGACTCGATCGACATCAGTCTCGACTCTAGCTAAGTCTGCTAGCCCCATTTTAGGACACGATGAAGAGCCGATCGCAATCAAAAACCGTTTAGATTTACCCATTGTCAGCCGAAATTATTTTGAACAGCACGTTAAACTATCAAGCCTGTGACAACAGCAGCACCCGTTTCCTTTGCTGTTAAATACCTTTCCACCGAATGAGACTCCCATCCATTATAAACAAGCCGATCGACAATTTTGCGATCGTCTCCATCTCCAAAGTATGGGGCTAAGGATTTCTGAAGTGCCACAATATCACCGCTATCAGCAATGTTAAACCATTGCTTGATATTCGGCCATGCACCTTTACGATTCTCCGGCGGAGGTGTCAGTTTATCGAAAATCAAATTAGGGATTCCCAAAGGAGAACCCAGCGTTACCAGCGTCTGTACATTCCATTCTGGATGAGCGCACAAAGCTTCATAGGCAACGACGGAACCCAAGGAATGGGCGATCACTACTTTTGTCTCTGTTGGCGAGACTTTGGCTTCTACCCGTTCCAACACTGCTTTTTTTGTATCCGAATCGTGGAGAAATAAACCAACTTGCTTCAAGGCAAAAATTAATGTTTTTTCCGGGCGCAAGTTTCGGAAGAAGCGTGACTTAGACAACTGCCTTAATGCACGCTGCACAATCTCGGGAGTTCGTCCCCGACCTTGAAACTCCGGTTCTTGAATGCTGGGATCTTCGCCTAATGGGTCGCCAGCGCTACGATTCGCGATCGATAACTCTGCCGCTGCACGCCACCACTCAACGAGTAAGGCTTGCTCCCATTCCGTTTCAACATCCCGCGCTGTCAACTTGGGGACTCCCGCAGAACGCATTCCCGATGGGCGAAATAAGTCGCCATAAAAAACCATCCCAAATTCCGATCGTGTCAAGCGGGGCTGTTCGATCAATTCTAGGCTTCCTTGTAGTGCAGGCAACCAAGCATTTTCAAGCTGTGGACTGCCTAAAAAGTCTTGGGCGATTCCATGAATACCAACTACTTTCATTTAAATTCTTCCCCATTACATTCTGTGATTTTAAGAGTTTTGACCTAATCTCACATCCTGTTTTGTACTTGTGGCGCTCAAATCATAACACATGAACTCGCCTCTGGGCAACGATTTCAGGATTTATGAATTCATCCAATCGCTTGTTATTATTGCGTAACTACTCAGGCTTAAAAAAAATTGTATATATAAGCGGTTGAAACCGCCGAATCATAAAAATGGTAGTTAACTTGGATTTGGTATTACACATCAATATTAGACTTCTTGCCTCAGTCTTTTCAATCAAATTTTTAGACGGGCGGGACGCCCATCCCACACAAAAAAAATTTATGGGATGGGCGTCCCGCCCGTCCTAGGTATTTTTGCAAGAGGTCTACTAAAGAAACCGAGTTTTTCACCAGTATTAAATGCAAATATACAGGGATTGTGCAAAAATCTGGTTTCTGCACAATCCCTGTATCTCAAAGAAACCGGTTTTTTTCCAGTATTAAATGGCTGAATGTAATATTTCGCCAAAAACCCGGTTTGTGTACAATTTCCGAATATTGTACAGTTAGTTTTTCCCAAACCCTTTGCCGCGATTAGGTGAAGCCGTGCAAAGACAGTTTTCGAGTTGCGATCGCAAACCCTCGATATCTAAACCCTGACCAATTAAGACAATCTGGTTTTTGGGTTCACCTTTCCATTCATCATCATCGATCGAAAATCGCTTGCCACTTAAGTGGAAAATATGCCGTTTCGGGCTTTCTTCAAACCACATGATTCCTTTCGCACGAAACACGTTTGTTGGTAGTTGATTATCTAGGAAATATTGAAATTTCCTCAAAGAAAACGGCTGGTCGCTCTGAAATGAAAGCGAGGTAAATCCGTCATTTTCTAAATGGTCGGAATGAGCGTGGTCGTGATGAGCGTGGTCATGATGAGCATGATCGTGATGAGCGTGGTCGTGATGAGCGTGGTCGTGATGAGCGTGGTCATCGTGACTGCTAGCCGTTTCTTCAGATTGAAAATACTTGTCAGATTCAAACAATCCTACACTGAGAACGAGCGGTAGGGGAACTTGCGATTTTACTGTTCGCAGAATTCGAGCACCTTCTTTGATATCGCGAATCTTAACTTCCAACAAATCTAAATCTGCTTCTTCAACCAAATCAGTTTTGTTGAGGACAATAATATCGCCATAAGCTATTTGACTGTAAGCGGCTTCAGAGTTGAATAGATCCAAACTGTAGTTGGCTGCGTCTACTACTGTAACGATTGAATCAAGACGAGTCATATCTCGTAATTCAGTGCCTAAAAAAGTTAGAGCTACTGGTAGCGGGTCGGCGAGTCCGGTAGTTTCTACTACTAGATAGTCTAACTTTTCTTGACGTTCTAAAACTTTGTAAACTGCATTAACTAAATCTTCGTTAATCGTGCAGCAGATGCAGCCGTTATTCAGCTCAACCATGTTGTCATCGCTGGTGACAATCAGTTCGTTGTCGATGCCGATTTCGCCAAATTCATTGACCAAAACTGCTGTTTTCAAACCTTGCTGGTTGCTCAGGATATGGTTGAGCAGGGTTGTTTTGCCACTGCCGAGGAATCCTGTAATGATGGTAACGGGTATGCCGTGTTTGGGAGCGTCCATCGCCGGCTCTGTCTCGGACTGAGTTATAGATTCCATAGCATTGACTATCAAATAAGGTCGATCGCACTTTTCTTGTGGTTCTTATTCTATCTTACTTAGGACAAGACCTCAGCAGCTCTGCTAGCATCTAGATTATCTGCGATGTTCGAGGGAGAAGGGGAGAGGGGGAGAGGATTCTCTGAGTTTTAATCGGGAATTGAAATATCCAATTTAGATGGACAACAGCTTAAACCCGTTAGCGCAGCCCCCGTAGGGGCGGGCTACGCTAACGGCAAATTCCCGCTGATCTATAAGAGTTTTTAACGATCAAGTATCGAGCCGCTTCAAATATTTAAATCTCAACTATCAACTAAAACAGGGCGGTGGCTAACAACAGCCACCGCCCTCAACAAGATAGTATTGCGCTATCTAAGTCTGTGCTTACGCAGGAAGCAAAACTGAATCGATGATGTGGATGACGCCATTGTCAGCAGCAACATCGGCTGTGGTAACGGTAGAATCATTGATTTTGACGCCATTGGAAGCATCAATTTTCACTTCTGAACCTTCAACAGTCTTGGCAGATTTCAGCTTGACTACATCAGCAGCCATAACTTTGCCAGCAACGACATGATAAGTCAAGATTTTTGTGAGCTTAGGAATGTCCTTAAGCAATGCGTCTACAGTACCTGCGGGAAGCTTAGCAAAAGCTTCGTCTGTAGGTGCGAAAACTGTGAAAGGACCAGCGCCTTTGAGAGTATCTACTAAACCAGCGGCTGTAACGGCAGCAACTAGGGTTTTGAATGAACCAGCCTTAACGGCAGTATCAACGATGTCGGCCAAAGTAGTCACCTAGGTTGTGTAATCTGTAAATTACTATAACGCTAAAAAGTTAATTTAGCTACATATTTTTTTTATTTAATTCAGCCTGGTTTTTTGGGATAAAATAGCACATTTTCTCTGTAAAACTCATTTTAGTAAATACCTATCGAAAGATAGATAAAAAATTCCCGGTATTACTGTATTTTAAATTAGCAATGTGATCCTAAATACATTGGTCAGCCGATCGCGCCAAACATCGCCGTCGTGGTGTTGAAACTAAACCGAAGGGCGATCGACATTTTGATTGAATTGGCAAAACATTCAACCAACATCGAACTTGGCGCTAACGCCCAAAAAGCTACCACCGCCGACTTATGGCAACAGTTCGGCAAATCCCGATCTAGACTATTAACAGTCAACAACTAACAAAAGCTTGATATGAGATACAAACTACTAGGTAACAGCGGACTGCGCGTTTCCGAAATCTGCCTCGGAACCATGACTTTTGGTCAAGAATGGGGTTGGGGAGGTTCCTACGACGAAAGCCGGAAAATGTTCGATTGCTTTGCAGAAGCTGGTGGCAATTTTATCGATACCGCGAATCTCTACACCAACGGTACTAGCGAAAAATATGTCGGCGATTTCATCGGGGCCGATCGCGAAAAATGGGTAGTCGCTACCAAATACAGTCTTAACATGAAGAATGGCGAAATCAACGGTTTCGGCAACCACCGCAAAAACATGGTACAAGCAGTAGAAGCCAGTTTAAAAAGGCTGCAAGTTGAGTACATTGATTTACTGTGGCTGCACGCTTGGGATTTTACCACACCTGTCGAAGAAGTGATGCGCGCTTTTGACGATTTAGTCCGCGCCGGCAAAGTTTTCTATATTGGCATTTCCGATACGCCAGCTTGGATTGTTTCTCAAGCAAATACGATCGCCAATTTACGCGGCTGGACACAATTTGTTGGTCTACAAATAGAATACTCCTTAAAAGAACAAACTCCCGAGCGAGATTTGCTCCCAATGGCAAAAGCCCTTGATATTGGCGTGACTGCTTGGAGCCCTTTAGCAGGCGGTTTGTTGACAGGAAAATACAACACTTCAGAAACCTCTAGTGAAGCGAAGCGATTTGATTCAACTCAAACAGGTAAAATTACCGAACGCGACTTAAAAATCGCTGGGGAAGTTAGCAGCATAGCAGCCGAAATCGGCAAATCGGCTTCTGGAGTAGCTTTGAATTGGCTGCGCCAGCAGTCAACAGCAATCATCCCGATTATCGGTTCCCGAAAAGTAGCGCAACTTCAAGAAAATCTCGCTTGTTTGGATTTTGAATTAACCCCGGAACAAATGCAGAGATTAGACACAGTAAGTGCGATTGAATTGGGTTTTCCCCACGATTTTTTAAAGAGTTCCAGTGTACAAGATTTTGCCTTCGGAGGGGGCATCTCCAAAATTGACAATCACCGACTTTAATTGTATGGTGCGCAGATAATTCGGGGGTTGAAACCGCTCCTTGTCAAATGAAGTCTGCCTTCGCAGACTAAGAAATAAAGGTGCACATTACGCACCTTTCTACTGGAAATAATCGATGTTTTAGTAATATTTTCCTAAACTTAAATGAATACGGATCTAAAAGTTTAATCGCTTATTTGTAAATCTTTGTGAATTCAGAAAGCCCAGTTGCAAGATTGTGTATAATTCGCTACAAAAAATTGCGATCACCAATCATATGAGTCGAGAAAAAACACGGTAGATGGAATCAAAGGGCAACAAAAAGCCGATCGCAACTTTTCCTTACGTTGCGACGAAATACAGCTTAAAATGCCGATCGGTTTTACCGCAGGAATTGCCATTTAACAGCCGCTAGACAAGCTCGATCAGCATTTTAAGCTGATTTGAACCTCACTACAAGCTACGCGTGAGCAAGCTCGAAGTCATCCTTCAGATAGAAGTATTTGCAGAAGAACTAGGTTAGATTTATCAACAATAGCAAGTCTTAGAATATTAACTTACAGCAGATTCCAGGTATGTGAGATACATAGTTCTTGTAGGGACACGGCAGTGCCGTGTCCCTACGATATTAAATGTACTTCATAAACCTGGAATATGCTGTATCTCAAACTTTCACTTCCAAAACAAAGCAGAGAAGCGTGTTTTTCCGCAAGTAAGCATTTGCTTTGGAAAACTGAATGTAGCGCTTGCTGGGTCATAAAATCTCTCAGATAGATGCTAGCAATTTTCTGCAACACACTGCTGAGAACTATATCGTCTTGACAAATTTCAGAGGCTAATTATGTCCCCGTTAGAAAACTCAAACAATAATTATAGCAATAACGGTGCAGGATGGGAGATAAGATTTACCTCAATAGATACAGCGCGATCGCCCTCTCAACTAGCCCCCCCGCTCAAATTGCGCGCCAACTTATCAAACGAGTCTGCTTTCGATAGACTCGATCTCGTTTGTCTGTCACATTTGCGATGGAATTTCGTCTACCAGCGACCCCAACACCTCCTCAGCCGCTGCGCCAAAAACCGCCGGGTATTCTTTATTGAAGAACCAATTTTTAGTCATGGTACTGATTGGCGACTTGATGTCAGCATTCACGAAAGCGGAGTTTGGGTAATTGTACCGCACCTGAGCGAAGAAATCAGCGAAGAAACAGCACAAAAGATTCAGCAAGAAATGCTGAACGACTTGTTTAAAACAGCAGAAATTCAGCAGTATATTCTGTGGTACTACACCCCAATGGCTATCTGTTTTACCAACCACTTAAAGCCGCTAGCCGTAGTCTACGACTGCATGGACGAACTGTCAGCATTCCAAGGTGCTCACCCGCAGTTAAAAGCTAATGAAAGTGAACTTTTAAACCGCGCCAACATAGTATTTACTGGCGGGCACAGCCTGTACGAAGCCAAGCAGCACCAGCACCCGAATATTCATGCTTTCCCCAGCAGTATCGAAAAAGAACACTTTGCTAAAGCCCGGTACTTTGTTGAAGAACCGGCGGATCAAAAAGATATTCCCCATCCGCGTCTGGGTTTTTTTGGCGTCATAGACGAACGCATGGATCTAGAACTGCTGCGGGGTATTGCAGAAGCGAAACCGGATTGGCATTTAGTCATAATTGGCCCCGTCGTCAAGATCGATCGGGCAACTCTGCCTGCTAATCCAAACATTCATTATCTCGGTGGCAAATCTTATCAACAACTGCCTGAATATCTGGCGGGCTGGGATATAGCAATGCTGCCTTTTGCGATTAACGAATCGACTAAATTTATTAGTCCGACGAAAACTCCAGAATACCTCGCTGCGGGCAAACCGGTGATTTCTACTCCGATCCGCGATGTGGTGCGGCCCTACGGAGAAAACGGCTTGGTTCGGATTGCTAGCAATGTTTCACAATTCGTTGCTTGTGCTGAAGAAATCCTCAACGAAAGTTCGGACGATCGCACAAAGTGGCTGAGCGAAGTGGACGCTTTTTTAGCTGACAATTCTTGGGACAATACCTGGGGCGAAATGCTGGGGTTGATCGAAAGTGCGATCGAAGAAAGAAGGAAGAAGGAAGAAGGAAGAAGGAAGAAGGAAGAAGGAAAAACAATAAGTCAACTTTCTTAATTTCCCAATGCCCAATGCCCAATTACCAAAAATCAGAGGTGTTTTAATGTTTGACTATTTAATTGTCGGAGCCGGATTTGCAGGTAGCGTCATTGCCGAAAGACTAGCAAATGAGGCAGGAAAAACAGTTTTGATCGTTGATACCCGCAACCACATTGGCGGCAACGCATACGACCATTACGACAACCACGGTATCCTTGTACACAAATATGGGCCGCACATTTTTCACACCAATTCGCGCCAAGTTTTTGAGTACCTTTCGCAGTTCACCCAGTGGCGGCCCTACGAACACCGCGTCCTCGCCAGCGTTGACGGTCAACTGCTGCCAATTCCGATCAATCTCAACACCGTAAACCAACTTTACGGACTGAATCTAACATCATTTGAAGTCGAAGATTTCTTTGCGAAAGTAGCCGAACCAAAGGATTACATTCGCACTTCCGAAGATGTTGTTGTCAGCAAAGTCGGCCGCGAACTTTACGAGAAATTCTTCCGCAACTACACCCGCAAGCAGTGGGGAATGGACCCGTCGGAACTCGATAAATCGGTGATTGCCCGCGTGCCAACTCGTACTAACCGGGACGATCGCTATTTCACCGATACCTATCAAGCAATGCCACTGCATGGCTACACTCGGATGTTTGAAAAGATGCTTTCTCACCCAAACATCAAGGTGATGCTGAATACAGACTACCGCGAGATTGAGGGTTTTATTCCTTATGGGGAAATGATTTACACTGGGCCTGTCGATTCCTATTTCAGTTATTGCTACGGCAAACTTCCTTACCGTTCCTTGGAATTCAAGCACGAAACGCTGAACGTACCCGTACACCAAGTAGCACCGGTGGTAAATTACCCCAACGAGCATTTATATACTCGCTGCACGGAGTTTAAATACCTCACCGGACAAGAGCATCAAAAAACTAGCATTGTCTACGAATATCCGCAAGCTGAGGGAGACCCTTACTACCCGGTTCCGCGTCCCGAAAATGCCGAAATTTACAAAAAATATAAGGCTTTGGCTGATGCAACGCCGGGAGTTTCCTTCGTGGGAAGGCTGGCAACTTACAGGTATTACAACATGGATCAAGTTGTAGCTCAAGCTCTGACAACTTACACTCAAATTACTACCAAGCCGATCGTTGAATTGGCGGGAAATGTGAGCGGTTCTGCCTCGAATTTAAGCTCGTCGAATGTAGTTGCCGATCGCGCATCCGCACCACCTCTAGAAGTCGCGGCCGGCAACGGCAACGGCAACGGCAAATCTGCTAGCAAGTAGGTGCAAGCTGCGAGTAATACCAATTTTTTATGAGGCTGCATAGAATTTCGATCCCCCCTAACCCCCCTTAATAAGGGGGGGACAAGATTCTTCTCAAAGTCCCCCTTCCCCCCTTGGGGGGGGCTAGGGGGGGGTGGGGATTTAGGGGGATCGAGATATGTGCAACTTCACATTAAATTGGTATAACGGGTAAAAATGTAAGGTGCTTAAGGTGCACCTTACTCGGTTTTAATCAAAAGTTCTGTAACAATTCAAAGAAGCGTTGAGGTGAAAATGAGAGTTATAGTTAAAATTGTTTTGTCTCATGAGGTGTTGGAAAGTTCTCAATTTGCTAAGTTTCAGAAAGAAATAGACCGCCTAATCGAAAGCGGTGGCAAAATTCTGATGCTCGATTTATCAAATATCAATTTCCTGAAAAATGCGGAGTTAATGGCTGTAGTGGCGATCGTGAAATTAGTTAGAGACAGCGAATGTATACTTTTGATATCTTCGATGAGCGAACAAGTGAGAATCCTATTTGAACTCACGGGACTAGAACAAATATTTCAGTGTTTGCCGTCTTCGGAAGAAGTTGCCTTCAAAAGCGACCTAACTGAACCGTTAGGAGGTTTGCAAAGTGTTGCCGGCTAAACTAGAGTTTTGAGTTGCCGAGAGTGTCCGAGTGAGAGAGGGGGAGAGGGGGAAAGTGGGAGAATTTTTGCTCTCCCTAATGACTAATGACTTCAGTATCAGAGAATCTTCAGATGAGGCTGTTTTAAGGTGCAGAACTTTGGCAAATTAACCAGCAAAAAACTTGTCAAACTCGGGGTAATTGTCGCTAGTCTATAAATATAACTTTGGGTAGATGTGCCGATGAGTTGGTTAGGTAGAGAACTAGAAAATTGCGATATTGAAGAGTCTGCAACTCTGGATAGCAAGGTGACTGTCAGAGGGCGAAAAACTGGTTATCCGCGCCCCCAATTGCGCCGGAGTAACTGGATTTGTCTTAACGGTCAGTGGCGGTTTGCTTACGACGATGGGGGACGCTGCGTGCAGCCGATCGATATTTCGGAGTGGACTCATACTATAGAAGTGCCGTTTGCTCCAGAATCGGCAAAAAGCGGGATCGGCGACACGAATTTTCACGCCAACTGCTGGTACGAACGCGAATTTGACTTACCCCACACAGAAACCAGAGTGCTGCTACACTTCGGGGCGGTAGACTACTGTGCCCGCGTCTGGGTAAACGGTCAGTTTGTCATCCAACACGAAGGCGGACACACTCCTTTCACCGTAGACATTACAGCAGTTATGAACCTCAGCGGACCGCAGCGGGTGACAGTCTGGGCCCAGGACGACCCGCAAGATTTGGAGAAACCGCGCGGCAAGCAAGACTGGCAAATAGAGCCGCACAGCATCTGGTATCCGCGCACGACGGGCATTTGGCAGACGGTGTGGGTAGAATTGGTGCCTCACACTTATATCGATCGCATCCGGTGGACTCCGCAGTTTGAACGCTGGGAAATTGGTTTTGAAGCGTTTGTCGCGGGCGATCGCCAATCCGGGATTCAAATTAAAGTTAAACTGTCGATCGGCTGCTTGCTGCTAGTCAACGACACCTACGAAGTCATCAACGGCGAAATCCACCGCCGCATCGCCCTCTCCGACCCTGGTATCGACGACTACCGCAACGAACTGCTGTGGAGTCCCGAAAAACCGACATTAATCAACGCTCAAGTGGAGTTGTGGGCCGACGGCAAATTGCTCGACGAGGTTAAATCTTATACCGCCATGCGGACTGTCAGCATCCAGCGCGATCGCTTTATGCTAAACGGCCGCCCCTACTATTTGCGGCTGGTACTCGACCAAGGTTACTGGCCCGACACCCTGATGACGGCCCCCTCCGACGAAGCTTTGCGCCACGATGTCGAATTAGTCAAAGCAATGGGCTTCAACGGCGTCCGCAAACACCAGAAAATCGAAGATCCGCGATTTTTGTATTGGGCCGACGTGCTGGGGCTGCTAGTTTGGGAAGAAATGCCCAGCGCCTACCGCTTCACTCGCAAAGCCGTTGACAGGCTGACGCGGGAATGGACGGAAGTGATCGATCGCGACTCCAGCCACCCCTGTATCGTAGTCTGGGTGCCGTTCAACGAATCCTGGGGAGTTCCCAATTTAGTCGAAGCCGAGGCTCACCGCAACTACGTGCAAGCCTTATATTTTTTGACGAAAACCTTAGATCCGACTCGCCCCGTCATCGGTAACGACGGCTGGGAAAGCATCGATACTGACATCCTCGCCATTCACGACTACGACAACAACCCGCAAACTGTGGCAAAACGCTATGGGCCCGAAGTCCAGCTAGCGGATTTGTTCGATCGCGGGCGTCCGGGAGGGCGCATCCTCACCCTCGACGGACACCCGCACCAAGGACAGCCGATGATGCTGACCGAATTCGGTGGCATCGCCTGCGCCGGCCACGAAAACCCCGATTTTCACAGAGTTTGGGGCTACGTGCGCGCGTCGGACACGAAGGAACTGCAAAGGCGCTACACCGCGCTGCTGAAGGTGGTAAACCGAGTGGAAATGTTCAGCGGATTTTGCTATACACAGTTGACCGATACTTTTCAAGAAGCTAACGGTTTGCTGTATGCCGATCGCACTCCTAAATTTCCCATAGAGGCGATCGCCGCGGCAACTCTCGGCTGGGATATTCCCGAAGAAAGTGCACAGCCGCAAGCAATTACTCAGTGTTAATTAGTAAAAGTAGGGTGCGTCGCTGCGACAATCCCAGCTATTTACCAAGATTCCTTAGCGACGCACCATAACGCCATAAGTCTGACGTAACTTACTGTTTAGTCTGGTGCGTCGCTACTGAGATTTTTGGTTTGAGTTGAAGCTAGTCGAGGGCGACGCACCCTACGATACTAAAGGTGCGTCGCTACTGAGATTTTTGGTTTGAGTTAAAGCTAGTCGAGGGCGACGCACCCTACTAAATTCGCAATAACCAATAACCAATAACCAATAACCAATAACCAATCATGTTTCAAAGTTTTTTCATGGGTGGATTTGAATGTTCCACCCACAGATTGAAATCGGGAAAACGCCTTGATGTCACAGCCGCCACCGGCCACGATAAATTTGCAGTCGCGGACTACCAACGCTTGCAAGAGCAAGGCATTTACACAGTCCGTGAAGGCCTCCGCTGGCACTTAATTGAACAGTCGCCCGGAAAATACGATTTTTCCAGTTCCCTCCCAATAATTCGCGCCGCCCGCGACATGAAAATGCAGGTAATTTGGGATTTGTTTCACTACGGCTGGCCCGACGATATTGATATTTTCAGTCCCGAATTCGTGTCGAGATTTGCCAAGATGGTGCGCGCTTTTATGGAAGTGCTGACGGAGGAAACCGACCAAACACCTTTCGTCACACCTGTCAATGAAATTTCATTTATTGCTTGGGCGGGCGGCGAAGTTGCTTATATCAATCCTTTTGCCAAAGGAAGGGGAGACGAGCTCAAAATCCAGTTGATCAAAGCAGCGATCGCAGGGATAGAATCAGTTTGGGAAGTCAATCCCAACGCCCGCATCGTTCAAATCGACCCCACAATTAACATTATTGCCGATCCTGACAGACCGGAGGATAAAGACGAGGCGGAAGGTTATCGCTTATCTCAATATCAAGCTTGGGATATGTTGGCCGGACGTTTTCGCCCGGAACTCGGCGGCCAGGAAAAGTATCTCGATATTATTGGGTTGAATTATTACGATCGCAATCAGTGGATTCATAATGAAGACCCGATGAAATACACCGATCCGCTGTACCGCCCGTTTCGCGAATTGCTGCGAGAAGTGTTTGATCGCTACGGCCGCCCCTTATTCATAGCAGAAACAGGTACTGAAGACGATTTTAGACCCGTCTGGTTGAATTATGTGTGCGCGGAGGTAGTGGCGGCGATGAAAGCCGGAGTTCCGATAGATGGAGTTTGTTTGTATCCGATTGTCAACCATCCTGGTTGGGATGACGATCGCCACTGTTACAATGGTTTGTGGGATTATTGCGATGAAAAGGGCGATCGGGAAATTTATCAGCCTTTGGCGGATGAATTGCAGTTTCAAAGGCAGCAGATTGAACCGCTGGTGAAGTTGCACGAGTAAAAACTTCGATCTAATTCTGTAGGGTGCGCTTCGGCGCACCTTATACTAAATCTGCGTTAAAAATTCCCGATGATTTCCTAATATTTTATTCGATTAACTCAGCATAAAAGAGTCAAGCTCATCTACATTGTGAATAATCTTGGAATCAGCAACGCCATAAGCTTCAGCTAATTCGATACTAGCTTGTAATCTCACTTCTAGGTTTAAGTTAGGATCAAAAGCTGCTTCTGCTAAATTACCTAGTCGTTCATAGGTAGCAAGAAGATTAGCAACGGCTGCCTTGTAAGCTCGGTCAATTTTAGCCAGGGACTGTTGATAATATTGTTCCACTTGTCGAGCAAGATGAGTATCTTGTCCCAATAACTGCTTGCAAAAACCAGTCACGATTCGACCCGCGATCGCACCAATGACAGCGCCAACAACAGGAATCGGAATCAAAGCTTGTCCGATAGTAGCTCCAGCAGCAACAATGGCTGAATCAGCACAAGCAAATAAACTTAATTCAACGAATTGATCGGCAGTAATTTCCCCTCGATTCAAACTACCGACTAAACTAGCAACTTCCAAGCCTGCACTAACAAAAGCACCAGCTAAAGGCGCAGACATTTGGGCAAAATTGGTTAACCCATAAATAGCTGTTGCCGATATACCACTAAGTGCAGCTCCTGTTGCGGTATCCATTCCAATTTCTTGCCAGTCTTCGGGGCTTAACTCACCCTTGAAAACGTTTTTACCTTGCTTATACTTAGCGTAAAGCTTAGTAGCAAATCGAATACTACCACCAATAACCGCGCCTTTAACAGCAACGTTACCAAAATCAGCCAGAGTAGGTTGAGCCTCGTAGCGTATCCCATCCTTAATTTGTTTGTGTTCTTGCTTTAATTCATGCTCTTTGCGGTCTAGCGTATCGTCAACTTTGCCTATTTGCACATCTGCATAGTTAGACGAGCCAGCTTGAACAGTCTGACTGAAAGGACGACCAGACATCTGCTCTATTTCTTGAGCTTTTTCTTGTATTTTTTGAGCAGTACGACTTGTTATTCCCTCGACTTGTTGCCCTTTCAAAATTTTATCAATAATTTCATATTGGTTTTTAGGCATATGGTAATATGACCCATCTCTGCCAAAGTTTTCGTATTTCTTCATGTGGTCGAGAACGTGGTCTAAATTATTGCCAACCCCATTCACAAATTTCGACTGTACTTTAATACCATCAATTAAATAATCTTCCGGTGCTGTTCTACCCACTCCCTCAAAAGTAGCGCGAATTTCAGAGGAGTTCAAAAGAGATTTTGCATTGCGAATACCAACTTCCACTTGCTCAGCTATTTCACCGTGTTTTGTGGTTGTGTTTCCCAGAATTTTTTCGGGGCTACCTACAAAATAACGAACTTTATCAATCTCCCCGACCGCTGCAAAAAACGCTCGGTCTTGTTTACTGAGTTCCGTTGCAAGCTGTTCTGCATGGCGCAGATTTTCCTCGGCTACTATTGCAGCAACGAATTGAGTTGTCAGATGTCTATCTTCTCTTTTTTCCATGTTTAAAAAATTGCAGCATTACTCCCTAATTGCTAGAGCATAATGCTGCACTCCAAATTATAATTACATTTTCAGGTCTACGGTCTTTTTAAGCGACTCACTCAGGGAATTAATGGAATTGATTAAATTGGCCAGCATTTTTTTGAGAGATGGGCTAAAATCCAGGTAATTCAACGGTGCATTCTGCTTAAAGTCTTGCAGTCCACTTTGAATCAAGTTAGCTAGTTTGACAGTTTCCCCCTCAAGAAGATTGACTTCTTTCTTTGTTATGTTGACTTTAGCTGTGTCACCTTCAATTTCAAGAGCGCGGTTGTTGGCTTCGTCACCAATTTTCTCATTCTCGCTACTTGTCCAAAAAGCACTACCAGCCAAAGCTACACCACCAATCCCCCAGCCAATCGGCCCTGCTAGTGCCAGCAGTGCATTTCCAGCCACCATACCGCCACCACCCACAGTAAGAGCGCCACCTCCTAACCAGGCTAAAGCAGCATTAACGGCGGCTGCACCGGAAAGAGAAGCAATCGCAGTACCTGTTGAGGCTGTTCCAAAAGTTGTGGCAATTGCCATTGCTGCTGCTGGCCCAAAACAGGCAACTCCTGCTCCAGCCATGACTCCTGCACCACCTACTGCTGCTACATTGCTGTTATGAGCCGAATAAATTAGATCCCAATCTTTGCCAGTAATTTCCTTGAGCTGAAGCTTCAGTTTTGTAACGACTTTGCTAAACTCTTTTGGCGAGTTGGCCAACGTGTTAATGTAATTTTCGCATAGTTGGATAATCTCAACCCCACGATTGACTCGCGTTTGATAAAGACTTCCAGCGGCATTTTGTAAATACTCACAATCTCTTTGGTACTTTTCTACTGCACGGCGCAGTCTATCTTGTGCCTCTTTTTTGTATTCGTGGTTAAACATTTACGGGTAAATACCTAATTATGAGGAGTTTGTGTTGATAACTCTGTCGAGCAGAAAACGGTACCTCGGAAGAAGTGAGCCTTGCCCGAATTTCCTGTGTAAAATTAATCACGATCCTGCTTTCCATGATACTAACCTAACTATCCTTAACAAAGAAACTAATAAGCATTAGGAATTGTGCTAGACTTTAATTATAAAAAATCCAGAAACCTATCCCCTGCAATGGCATCCTCTAACGATCGCTTCCCCGAAGCTGCCCGCGACTGGGACTTAGAAACCCTTTATACAGACCTCGCATCCGCCAAAGGCAAGCGTCTCACGCCCACAGAGAAACAACATCTACGCGGTCTACTCTGCGGCCACAGTCCCACCGAAATTGCCGAAACCCTCAGTAAAAACCCCAAAGGGATTGCCGTAGATTTCTGTAATACTTTATACCAATATGTTAAAAATCTTGTAGGCAAAGGTGATGAAAAGGTAGAAAACTGGAGGAAGATTTGTGAATGGCTAGAGGACGCAGGATATAAAACTCAGTCGTCTCCCGAACCTGAATCAGGCGATTGTTTACCAATAAAATTCTTAATAAAAAAAGCAAATGTAGTTCTTGATAAAAATCAAATCATAGTTGATATCAATCTGCGAATAGTAGCCTCCTCACCTTCAGAAATTCCCATTATAGAAAAGTTTGATATTAATGGCAATGGTGCAAACTAACGAAAGTGCGATCTAAGGGATCAGATAATTTAGGGAATTGGCAAGTGAACAATATCGAAGTCTCGATCCCCCTAAATCCCCCTTAAGAAGGGGGAATTTGAGTGCTTCCGGTTCCCCCCTTTTTAAGGGGGGCTAGGGGGGATCTAGACTCGGATACAACCCTGATTTAGAAATGGTTTCAGTCTTAAGTTGACACCAATGCACTGCCCACCACCTAACGAATATGCAGGCACTGTCCACCTTACAACTACCTTGAATATGTCAAACCAACCGAATGTTGGTATTGCGAACTACACTTTTTTACATAATTTGCGACTTTAGGTAGGGGCAAATTCTCCAAGCCCGAAGCTATACTCCTAACATCTATTAAAAGCGATCGCCCGCCCGACAAAAATGCACTCCCAAATATTGCTAAAACCAGACGGCCGCCCCCTGACACTCTACAGCCGTTACCCAATCCCAGAAGGAATCGCGGCCGTAAGTCCCAGCAATGAACCCGTACAAGCAAACCCGCACTTTCGCTGGCATCCTTTGCGGGGGGAATGGGTAGCATACGCCAGCCACCGTCAGGGAAGAACTTTCATGCCGCCGCCGGAATACAACCCGCTGGCTGCTACAATTAACCCTAAATTTCCGACAGAATTGCCGCCGGGAGATTACGATGTCGCAGTGTTTGACAACCGCTTTCCCTCGATGACTTTGCAGGCCAAAAACGCACCTCCAAATATTGTCGAAACTTTGCCCGCTAAGGGCATTTGCGAAGTCGTTGTTTTCACTCAAGATCCGCTGGCTTCCCTCGGTTCTTTAGAGTTATCTCACTTGGAATTGCTGTTAGAAGTATGGGCCGATCGCACTTCAGTTATCGGCAGTAATCCCGAAATTGAATACGTCTTGCCTTTTGAAAATCGCGGCGTCGAAGTCGGAGTGACTTTGCACCATCCCCACGGTCAAATTTACGCTTATCCCTTCGTGCCTCCAGTGCCGGCGCGGATGTTAGAATGTCAGTCGGTTTACTATCAAAAAAACAGTAGCGGTTTACTGCAAGATTTGATTCAAAAAGAGATTGCTGACAAACAGCGAATTCTTTATTTAGACGAAGAGGCGATCGCCTTTGTGCCCGCTTGCGCCCGCTACCCCTACGAAGTTTGGATTGCGCCCATAACTCCCACTGCCACATTCATCGATCTTACCGAACCACAGCGCCAATCCCTCGCTAAAGCCTTAAAAACAGTCGCCCTCAAATATGACGGTTTGTGGCACCGCCAATTCCCTTATTTGATGGCTTGGTTTCAAGGGCCCACTGACGGGAAACCGCACCCAGAGGCGCATTTGCACGCCGAATTTTATCCGCCCTATCGATCAAGCGATCGGCTAAAATATCTAGCAGGAACCGAACTCGCCGCCGGAATGTTTGCCAACGACGCATTACCCGAAGAAAAAGCCAAAGAATTGCAAGCAGTAGCCGTCAATCTATTTTAGATTTTAGATTTTAGATTTTAGATTTTAGAGATTGTAGATTGAGGAAACGCTAACTAAAATCATTGATTTTCTTCCTTCTTCCTTCTATCCTTTACATCCGTTACATCCGTTACACAATCCGCTGCCGAACTTTCATCTATGATAAACTCATTAAACCAAGAAGTCGATCGCAAACTTGAATTCATCCGCAAAACCTTAACAGAAACAAAAACGATCGCCCTGCGCTTGCGCGGCACTGACTGGTTTGCTTGGGCCACAGCGGGCGGTTCCAATACAGTATTGCTGACAGCAGAAACCGGAGTTGCAGAAATATTAATTACCACCGAAAACGCTTTTGTGCTGACAGATGAAATCGAAGCCCAGCGCTTGCAAGATGAAGAATTGCCAGCCAACTTTCAAATGTACATCTATCCTTGGGTAGATGTTGCACAGCGCGAAGCTTTTGTCAAACAAATGACTGGTGGCGGTAACGTGATGAGCGATCGACCGAATGCGACAGAAATGCCGATCGCCCCATCTTTACAATCCCGTAAACAAACCATGATGTCAAGCGAATTAGAGCGCTACCGGCGAGTCGGGCGTTTAGCCAGCGAAGCGATGACAGAGGTACTTTCCGCAGCAAAACCAACATGGACAGAATATCAGCTAGCGGGAGCAGGTGCAGAAGCGTTGTGGGCGAAAGGCTTGCATCCAGCCCTGACATTAGTTGCTGGAGAAAGGCGTTTGCCGCTGTACCGCCACGCTACCCCAACGGGCGAACAAATCGGGCGACAAGCAATGTTAGTATTTTGCGCGAGAGGATGGGGTTTGTATGCAAATTTAACCAGGTTTGTCTGTTTCGGTTCCCTTGCAGAAAAGGATGCACATCTGCACCAAAAAGTCAGAGAAATTGAAGCCGCGGCGTTGAATTTTTGCCAGCCCGGAGTATCGCTGAATGCTGTTTACGAGACACTAAAAACTGCTTACGAACAGCACGGGTATCCTCAAGCTATTCGGGAACACCATCAAGGCGGAACTACGGGATATTTGGCGCGGGAAATTGTAGCGAATCCCGGTACTTCAGATGTTTTAGCAGAAAATACGGCTGTGGCTTGGAATCCGAGTTTGTCTGGAGCAAAAATTGAGGATACGTTTGTAGTTTCCAGCGATGAAAAGTTGGAAAATTTGACATTCGATCCGAATTGGCCGAGTGTAGAAGTAGATGGCAGGTTGCGCCCGATGCCGCTGGAAATATAGCCGAAGCAAAGCACGACGCGGATTTTGATACGGATACACGAATTAATTATCGAGTTATATCAAATCCGGTACATCGGAATTAATAATTACCCACAATCAGGACACGGCAGTGCCGTTTCCCTACCCCGATTAATTGTATTGTAGGGACACGGCACTGCCGTGTCCTCTGGATTTAGTCTTATACTCTCAATACAGGCCTTTCGGGATTTTCAGGATTGGGAACTACACGCTGATTCTTGCAATCTACCAGCAAATCTAATGTTTCTAAAACAGTTTGACCAATTAACACCATGTCCCCTAAAACCATTGCCGCCTCAATTGTCTCGCGCCCTTCCATTTCAATAATAATTGGTTCAGTTAATCCCACTGCTTCTTGTCGGCCATCAGCATATTTTGCTATTTCCTGACTCCGAATTCTTAAACCGAGGTGTTCGCAGACTTCTACAGGAATTGCTGTGCGTACTGCACCACTATCTATCAGCGCTTCTGCTTCATACACGCGCAACAGATTGGGATTGAGCAATCCTCGACTCACTAAGGCTTCATCAATTGCATTGGTTAGCTTGACTTTGACTCGAACTGCACCCATATTTTTGCTGATTTGATTTCGATCGCAATTTATCATAAAAATCGCCTCTCTTTTCGTCTACAAAGTCTACCTTTGATTCTAGCTTTAATCTGTAGTAGTAAGGTGCGCAGTGCGCACCCTACAATTCGAGTCAGTGCCTAAGTCTTAATTACTTATCTTCAGCATAGATATACCGATACAATTCGCTCGGATCGGGCTCAGGGCTTTTTTCAGCAAAATCTACCGCATCATCGATTATTGCTTCAATCTTTTTCTCGATCGCCTTTAATTCCTCAGCAGTAGCCAAAGTTCGATCGATCAAATCAGCAGCCAACTTCTTAATCGGATCGCGAGGGAACCAATATTCCTTCTCTTCCTTAGAACGCAATTCGTCAGGATCTGCCAAAGAATGCCCTCGAAAGCGATAAGTCAAAGCCTCGATCAAAGTCGGCCCTTCCCCAGCACGAGCGCGAGCTACAGCTTCTTTTGCTACTTCCCGCACTGCCAAAACATCCATCCCGTCAACCTCAACTCCAGCCATGCCAAAAGCATGAGCTTTCTTGTAAATTAGCGGGTCTGAAGTCGCTCGCTCGTGGGCCATGCCGATCGCCCATTTGTTGTTTTCCACAACATAAAGAATCGGCAACTTCCACAAAGCAGCCATGTTCAAACACTCAAAAAACTGACCGTTATTCGCAGCACCATCGCCAAAAAAACAAGCAGTCACTCCGTCGGAACTTTCATCGCCCAAAGCTTCGCGCCGATACTTCGATTGAAAAGCCGCCCCAGTAGCTACAGGAATCCCCTCAGCCACAAAAGCATAGCCTCCCAACAGTCGATGTTCGGCAGAAAACATATGCATCGAACCGCCTCTGCCCTTCGAGCAACCAGTTTCCTTTCCGAACAACTCCGCCATCACTTCCCGGGCTGGTACGCCCGCGCTCAAAGCGTGAACGTGATCGCGGTAGGTGCTGCTAACATAATCGGTGTCATCGCGGCGCATCGATCGAATTATCCCAGTAGAGACAGCTTCTTGACCGTTGTACAAGTGGACAAAACCAAACATTTTGCCCCGGTAGTACATCTCAGCGCACTTGTCCTCAAAGAATCGCCCCAAAACCATATCCTCGTAGAGCATCAAGCCCTCATCCCGAGAAATGTTTACGCTTTGCGCGTCAAAAACTGGTAAAGCCCGTTCCTGAACCATAAATAATTAATACCCGATCGGCGAACTAGACAGGTTAAATCTTCCCATATTCAAATCAATCTAAACCGAGACGGGACACAACCGCAGCAGAAAATAGTCAGGGCTGTTTCATTTTCTTGTAGGGGCGGTGCCCCCGTGCCCGCCCCAATCTCACCAAACACCTACAAAATCCTGGATGGGGAGGGTAGGCACGGGGACACTACCCCTACAAAACGATGATTTGTCTGAGAATGAAACAGCCCTGAGAAAATAGTGGGACACTTTTCCCAGCAGCCGATCGCAAATTGTTAAAATCAGGAAACCCGGAAGCCAAATGCCGGGACTAGCAGAACCGACTCCGATCGATCCCGGACTAAGTTGTGACTAATGCTTTTGTTACAAACCAACCTTAGCTAAGATAGGCTAATTCAGTTGCTAGCGCTTTGGGGAAGTGGACAGTGTTAATTCCACTAGATTACTACCGGATTTTGGGTCTACCGATTCAAGCTACTGCCGAACAGTTGCAGCAGGCTCACCGCGATCGAACTTTACAGCTTCCGCGCCGGGAGTATTCTGAAGTTGCGATCGTCGCCCGGAAACAACTGCTCGATGAAGCCTGCGCCGTTCTGTCAGACTCAGACGGGCGCAAAGCTTATGATGCCAGTTTTTTAGCAAAAACTTACGATCGAGAGTCGGAAGCAGCAATTGCTGCCAAGCAGAGGTCGAAAAGCTCAGCCCAGCAGACTACAGTTTTGCAAGACGACGCAGGAGAAACCGCTCCAGCAGAGTCCAAGGCTTTAGACGCTGTTCCCGACCCCCACACTCCAAGTATTGAAATCGATGACAACCAATTCGTAGGAGCCCTGCTCGTACTGCAAGAACTGGGAGAATACGAACTCGTACAGAAGCTGGGTCGCCCGTATCTCAACAATGGCAGCATCGCGGTCGTCGAAGGTCGTTTCGGCGATCCTCAGCTTGTGCGGCCAGATATAGTTTTAACAGTTAGCCTTGCCTGTCTAGAACTCGGCCGCGAACAGTGGCAGCAAGGTCAATACGAAAATGCCGCCAAATCATTAGAAGCAGGGCAAGAACTGCTGCTGCGCGAAAGCCTATTTTCCAGCGTGAGGGGTGAAATGCAAACCGACATATACAAACTACGTCCGTACAACATTTTAGAGTTACTATCCCTCCCCGAAGAAAAAGTAGCAGAGCGACGCGAGGGACTGCAAATCCTGCGAGAAATGCTCCAAGAACGGGGAGGAATAGACGGATCGGAAGACGATCGATCGGGCTTAGGAATAGAAGACTTCCTCCGCTTCATCCAGCAACTGCGCAAACACCTAACCAGCAGCGAGCAACAGACCCTATTTGAGACCGAAGCCGGCCGCCCCTCCGCAGTCGCTACTTACCTCTCGGTCTACACCCTGTTAGCCCAAGGATTTGCCGCCAGACAGCCCTCAATGATCCGCCGCGCCAAGCTGATGCTGATGCAGCTCGGTCGCCGCCAAGACGTTCACCTCGAAAAAGCCGTGTGTTCCCTGCTGCTGGGCCAAACAGAAGAAGCCAGCAGAGCCCTCGAACTCAGTTCGGAAAAAGAGCCCCTCGCCTTCATTCGCGAACATTCCCAAGATTCTCCCGACTTGTTGCCGGGACTGTGCTTGTACGCCGAACACTGGCTGCAAGAAGAAGTGTTTCCGCACTTCCGCGACTTGGCAAACCAGTCAGTTTCTCTGAAAGATTACTTTGCCGACCCGAAAGTACAAGCTTACCTAGAAGCTTTGCCCCAAGATGGAGAAAATGCCAACGAATGGGTTGTTGTGCAGCCCCGATCGGGCAAACCCCAAGGACGGCTGCAACCAACCGGCGATCGCCCGCCCGCTCCCCCACAGCCTCCGGCAGCCAAACAGGGAGCTAGTAGCGTCACCTTGACCCCCGTACCGACCGATAGCTCCACGGCAGCTTCTGGCCCGAAATACCAGGCAACGGCGGCAGGACTAGGTGCGGCTACTTATAATCCGACAGCAACTGCGGGACGCGAATCCCCCACTGCCAAACAGCGGAGGAACCCAAGTGACCGTCGGCGCAGCCCAGGAAAAGGCAATTTGACCGATCGGGCGCGCACCATCGCCGCCCAAATTTCCGCCCAAGTCAAGTCCATGCCTCGAAACAGGCTAGCTCTGTTTATCATCGCAGGTGTCTTGAGCCTCTTAATTCTGTGGTGGATATTCAGTTTATTTGCAAGCGCTCTACAAGCCCTCTCGGGCCCATCTCTCGAAGGAGAACAAGCTTCCGTCAGCCTGGAAGCAGCGCCCATAGAAATCCCCGCCGTTTCAGCCGCAGCCCCAGAACCTAGCGCCCCCGCCCCAGTGTCAGGAGCAATCACTGACGAAGCAGCGGGACAAATAGTTCAAAGCTGGCTGTCGGCGAAAGCAGCAGCTTTGGGCCCCAACCACGCTGTCGAAGAATTAAAGCAAGTTCTCACAGAACCGGCTTTGTCTCGCTGGCAATTGATGGCAGAGGCTCAAAAGCGAAATAACGCTCATCAGCGTTACGTACACAAGCTACAAGTTAAAGGAGTTAAGACGAATCCGACTAATCCCGATCGCGCCGAAGTAGAAGCCCAAGTCAGCGAAAAGGCCGAAGTGTTCGATCGCGAACAGTTAGTTACTTCCCGCAATGAAAACCTCCGCATTCGCTACGACTTGATCCGCCAAGAGGGACAATGGCGAATTATGGATTGGCAAGTGATGAAGTAGGGAATTGGGAATTGGGGATTGGGAATTGGGAATTGGGAATTGGCAGCAACTTAACGCATAACCCATAGTCCGGCAGGGAATGAATTCCCTGCCTCAAAGCGAAAGTCCTCTTTGAGAGGACTGAAGAACTCATTAGTCCTCTTCGAGAGGACTTTCGCTATTAGTAGATATACAGGTTTCAACCCCTGGCGGACTGACGGACTAACGGGTGGGAGAACAGGCGGACTAAAAGCTTAAGTTGACACCAATGAGCACTGGCGTGTCCTAATTTTGGGTAATATTAATCCCAATGCCACCGGATTTGACAACCAATAACCAATAACCAATAACCAATAACTTCTGCTATGATTTTAAATTCTTAGATCGGAGTTTTGAATTGCAAATTATTGTTGAAGGCTGGCGTTTTATTTATCATTCCTATTGTGTAGCGAATCAATTTCAACTACTAGAAATGCTCGATCGCCCGCGAGGACAAATTGAGCTTTTCCACCGCGATATGCCCTACGTTGACCCAGCTTGGGAGACGAAAGTTAGTTTGTTCGATCGCCCAAATGACAGATTACTCCGCAGCATTCCGAGTCCTGCGGTAAATCAGTCAGCCGACGTTACCCTGCGAATGCACTGCCCGTGGGACTTTTCAGCATCCAGCAGCGCCGAAACTTGGGTATTTGCAGCGACAGAATGGGGAATTATTACCAGTACAGTATTGCAGGCGATCGGCGTTAGGTCGATCGCCCAAACCCCGGTTAATTCAGAAGTCAAAATTATTACACCTTCGGCGTGGTCAAAAGCCGGCTTAATTCGCAGCGGTGTTGAGGGCGATCGAATTGCCGTTGTACCCTTGGGAGTCGATCCTCAGATTTATTATCCTGTTTCGGGCGATCGGCGTCAATTGTTGCGCGAAAGCTTCGGTTGGTCAAACTATTTTATATTTTTAAACATCGGAGGACAAACCGATCGCAAAGGGATTCGTCCTTTATTAAAAGCCTTCGCGGCGGTAGTTGACAAATATCCAGATGCCAGATTAGTTTTAAAAGGTTCTGAACTACTTTATCCATCCAGAGACGAGATTGCCGAAGCGTGCCGAGTTGTGCTCGACGATGCTGAAAGAGCGAGAGTTTTACCAAGATTAATTTATACTGGGAGCCAGCTATCTTTTGCTCAAATAGCTGAACTTTACCAAGCAGCAGATGTTTATGTTTCTGCTTATTTGGCAGAAGGTTTTAACTTGCCGGTATTGGAAGCTGCGGCTTGCGGTTTACCCGTAATTTGTACGGCGGGCGGGCCTACGGATGATTTTACTCGATCGGACTTTGCGCTGCGAATCGAGAGTAAATTTACGGCTGTGGTAATTGAGGGAGAAACCTTATTTATGTTAGCTCCTGAGTGGGAACATTTGACTGATTTGATGCAGAGGGCGATCGAGCAGCCTGAAATTGCGGCGAGAGCTCGGGTTGCGGGCCCGGGTTTTGTGGCTGATAATTTTACTTGGAGGCGATCGGTCGATCGGCTGCTTGAGGTTATGGGAGGATATCGGAAGAGTGAGGATAAATCTATTTTTGAGCCAATAATCTTGTAGTTTGGGCGTTTCAAGCCCTAGATGGGGAAATAGGTATTTTCCGGCACACCAGGGCGTTTAGCGTCCCTTGGATAGTGGCGTTTCAATCCCTGATAGGGTTTTAGGTATTTTCCGGCGAATTAGGCGATCGGCATTCTAGCAATACGCTGGCGTTTCAATCCCTGATAGGGTTTTAGGTATTTTCCGGCGTTACATATATCGCGGGTGCGCGTTTCTGTCTAAGTTTCAATCCCTGATAGGGTTTTAGGTATTTTCCGGCGGTGTTAAGGATTAGTGACCCATTTTGGTATTATACAAAGTTTCAATCCCTGATAGGGTTTTAGGTATTTTCCGGCATTAAAACGGATCAGAATGGCAAGCTTTATATGCTTGTTTCAATCCCTGATAGGGTTTTAGGTATTTTCCGGCAGAGCAAGTCGGGCGAGTATGTCTAGCGATCCATGTTTCAATCCCTGATAGGGTTTTAGGTATTTTCCGGCATTGCGGCCTAGCCGATCCTCATCCGATGATCGCTGCACCATTGTTTCAATCCCTGATAGGGTTTTAGGTATTTTCCGGCGGATAACAAAATAAACTTTAGGAGATAACGTTATGGGTTTCAATCCCTGATAGGGTTTTAGGTGTTTTCCGGCGTTTCAGGAATGGATATTAAAACTACAAGATGACATCGTTTCAATCCCTGATAGGGTTTTAGGTGTTTTCCGGCGGTGCGTACAGGCATTGTTGGTAATCCTATAAATAGTTTCAATCCCTGATAGGGTTTTAGGTGTTTTCCGGCTGAAGCTTGCCATCGCGATGGCGATCGGTTCAACGTTTCAATCCCTGATAGGGTTTTAGGTGTTTTCCGGCGCAGACGCTAGTGGAGCGTCATCTGGGCTGAAGTTTCAATCCCTGATAGGGTTTTAGGTGTTTTCCGGCAAAGAGATGCTACTCAAGCTTCCTAAGCTTGATGTGTTTCAATCCCTGATAGGGTTTTAGGTGTTTTCCGGCAGTACGACCAACAACGCATTGTAAATCACGTCAATGTACTGTTTCAATCCCTGATAGGGTTTTAGGTGTTTTCCGGCTTGTTTTTACTTTCGCTCAACAAACTCCAGCCATTTGATAGTTTCAATCCCTGATAGGGTTTTAGGTGTTTTCCGGCGGTTCAGTCAAGGTTCGTCAGTTGATACATCCTGGTTTCAATCCCTGATAGGGTTTTAGGTGTTTTCCGGCGCCTAGGACTTAAGGCAACTAAGACTACCGCTAGTTTCAATCCCTGATAGGGTTTTAGGTGTTTTCCGGCTTGTTGAATCCCGCGCCAATTCGCAATGCTACTAACATCCGTTTCAATCCCTGATAGGGTTTTAGGTGTTTTCCGGCTCTTATTTCTAGCAAGCGACAAGAGGAGTTACCTGAAGGTTTCAATCCCTGATAGGGTTTTAGGTGTTTTCCGGCTCCATAATCAACATTACTGAGGACTTTTATCATGACGTTTCAATCCCTGATAGGGTTTTAGGTGTTTTCCGGCGGTAGGTATCATTAAAGCTGGATATCCCTATCGCAAAGTTTCAATCCCTGATAGGGTTTTAGGTGTTTTCCGGCTTGACCGCTTGCTATTGTGTGTTTGAAGAATAAGGTTTCAATCCCTGATAGGGTTTTAGGTGTTTTCCGGCTTGCCACTCCATCAAATAGCAGAACTCTGTCTATACCTCTGTTTCAATCCCTGATAGGGTTTTAGGTGTTTTCCGGCATTAAGCTTTTGAACGGTGTATTGCCTTACGATTTGTTTCAATCCCTGATAGGGTTTTAGGTGTTTTCCGGCTTGGGTTTGGGATGCAGTCCTGCCATTTTGAATAGAGTTTCAATCCCTGATAGGGTTTTAGGTGTTTTCCGGCTTGATAATATTTCAACGCTTTCTTCAATTATACTTCAGAGTTTCAATCCCTGATAGGGTTTTAGGTGTTTTCCGGCGTCACAGTATGCGAGATGTACTCGATGAAATTGAAAGTTTCAATCCCTGATAGGGTTTTAGGTGTTTTCCGGCGTATATTTAGAAGGCTTGATTTGTGGTACTACAAGTTTCAATCCCTGATAGGGTTTTAGGTGTTTTCCGGCGTGAGTTGTCAACGTTTCTGATTCACCGTCAATCACAGGTTTCAATCCCTGATAGGGTTTTAGGTGTTTTCCGGCGTTCTGGTGCTGTGGCGATCGGCGCGTCGGTGGTGTTTCAATCCCTGATAGGGTTTTAGGTGTTTTCCGGCGATACAAGTGAACACAACACTCTGTCACAACAAGTTTCAATCCCTGATAGGGTTTTAGGTGTTTTCCGGCTTACGCTTACCCCGCGTTTATTAGCAGCAACAACAGTTTCAATCCCTGATAGGGTTTTAGGTGTTTTCCGGCCCAACTGGTGATTAATCATGCCATTTATTTACCGCGAAGTTTCAATCCCTGATAGGGTTTTAGGTGTTTTCCGGCTTTCCTTTATACGAAATAAAGGATTAGCTATATGTACAGTTTCAATCCCTGATAGGGTTTTAGGTGTTTTCCGGCTTCCATACCTGTTACTAATGTCAGGTTATGAGCTAGTTTCAATCCCTGATAGGGTTTTAGGTGTTTTCCGGCACTTAATAATCTCTTTCACTTGAATCTAATAGGAGTTTCAATCCCTGATAGGGTTTTAGGTGTTTTCCGGCATTAGTCCTAATAGGAGATAATCTTTGGGTACAAGTTTCAATCCCTGATAGGGTTTTAGGTGTTTTCCGGCTCCAAGCTTTCTCTTATTGCCACTGCTATCCATCCGTTTCAATCCCTGATAGGGTTTTAGGTGTTTTCCGGCTTGACTGTTGTCCGAGGTAAGCCTCAGTTGATGAAGGTTTCAATCCCTGATAGGGTTTTAGGTGTTTTCCGGCCTTAATTGGGGCTTCCAATCTCCTAACGATTTCAAAGTTTCAATCCCTGATAGGGTTTTAGGTGTTTTCCGGCGTGTCAGGCGCTACCTTACCTCTATGACAACGATGAGTTTCAATCCCTGATAGGGTTTTAGGTGTTTTCCGGCGCGATCGGGCGATTTCAACATTCGGCTCCCCTTCGTTTCAATCCCTGATAGGGTTTTAGGTGTTTTCCGGCGCAGTACGCATTCTGGCCTGACGCTAATTTTGATTGTTTCAATCCCTGATAGGGTTTTAGGTGTTTTCCGGCTTCCCGTTACAGTTCCACCCGAAATAGATGTTTTTATGTTTCAATCCCTGATAGGGTTTTAGGTGTTTTCCGGCATCAGTAAATCACCGCCGAATAGTGAAGTTAAAGGTTTCAATCCCTGATAGGGTTTTAGGTGTTTTCCGGCCAAATAGCGAGTATGGGCGTGGTTCCCGCCTATCTGTTTCAATCCCTGATAGGGTTTTAGGTGTTTTCCGGCATTGAGCAATCTCCTGAATCCACGATCGGCATAGTAACGTTTCAATCCCTGATAGGGTTTTAGGTGTTTTCCGGCGTTGGAGTCTTCGCGGGGGAGATAATGCCACCTTTGTTTCAATCCCTGATAGGGTTTTAGGTGTTTTCCGGCTCTGCTGTCCTAAGAGGAAATTTACGCATCCGCAAGTTTCAATCCCTGATAGGGTTTTAGGTGTTTTCCGGCGAACAAATTACAGCACCGCCGCCAGTAATCTCTGGTTTCAATCCCTGATAGGGTTTTAGGTGTTTTCCGGCTCATCAATTAACAAATCTGCGTATTCAATTGCTCGGTTTCAATCCCTGATAGGGTTTTAGGTGTTTTCCGGCTCTGTAAGCCGAGAATTTATCACCACCTTTGATGGTTTCAATCCCTGATAGGGTTTTAGGTGTTTTCCGGCTGTGACCGCAGGCGATGGTAGCGACACCCCCGCTTCATTTGTTTCAATCCCTGATAGGGTTTTAGGTGTTTTCCGGCTTGATTGCATAGCTAGAATGATGAGGCGGGTACGTTTCAATCCCTGATAGGGTTTTAGGTGTTTTCCGGCGGGCTGAAATGAAGTTTAAGATTACCAGAGGCTCTGTTTCAATCCCTGATAGGGTTTTAGGTGTTTTCCGGCTAGTTATCATCAAGAAAAAGTGTTGCGATTGTTAGTTTCAATCCCTGATAGGGTTTTAGGTGTTTTCCGGCTTAGTCGGAGCTCCCCGCAGCGGTACGACTATTTGTTTCAATCCCTGATAGGGTTTTAGGTGTTTTCCGGCTGAATTCTTCCTCAGCCTTCAGATTTTCTGCTTGGTTTCAATCCCTGATAGGGTTTTAGGTGTTTTCCGGCTTGATTGTGTGCTGGTTTACTTCGGCGATCGACTTGTTTCAATCCCTGATAGGGTTTTAGGTGTTTTCCGGCAAGAGTTTGATCGCCTTCCCGATTTGTACCAAGTTGAATCAAAGTTTCAATCCCTGATAGGGTTTTAGGTGTTTTCCGGCCCGGCTTGTTGATAAGTTTCAATGATGCCCCCTCGCAAGCCGGAAGTTTCAATCCCTGATAGGGTTTTAGGTGTTTTCCGGCCGCCCGCTCCAGAAGCCTTGGTGTATTTGGTTTTCAAGGTGCAGTTCCGTGAATCTAAAACAAGAGTACCATTCCAGCCCTAGGCTTGTCAATCCCCAATTTTTCATACTCACCCCAAAAACATTATCCTGTAAAGCTTTCAGACTTTCCGTGAATCGTTTTTTCAGACTAGGGGCATCAAACTCGTGCTGTACATCAGTTTCAGCCAAAAAATTTGATACCCCGATTTTAACACCTACCGACTCACGGAAACTAGGCAAAAAATATTGTGCGATCGGCAGGCACAACCCCACCAATACGTTCAATCTTACCTTGACAGCAGGCGCACAGCGGAAAAAACAAAATACTGTCTTCGTTCGGTTTGATGACTTTGTTCAGGCGCGATCGTAACTTAGCGTATTGCGTCTCAGTCAAATCAGCACACTCAAACACACTGTACTGCATCCACTGCCCATAAGACTTCAGCATTTTGTGAATCTTTGTCCGGCGCTTGTCTTCCGAAATATCGTAGGAAATCAGAATGTGCATATCTAGTACAAAACTAAAGGTGGATATTTGTCAATCTCGCCCATCAAATATTTCGCCAACAGTCGCCCCTGAATCTCAAAAGCCTCTTGATAAGTGCACTTACGCTTCAAAACAGGATGCTTAAACTCAGACTGCTTCTTCTTTTCATACAACCTCAAAAACTCTTTCCGTCCCGTTTCCGACAGTCGCACCACATTACTCAGCGGTTCCACAGTAAAATCATTCGGCGTCAGAATCCGGCGGTTAATCGCGTTCAGAATTACACTATCAGCCACCAACGGGCGGAACTCTTCCATCAAATCAAACGCTAAACCCACGCGGCCGTAGCGCTGCGTATGAAGGTATCCTAAATAAGGGTCAAATCCCACAATATTAATCGCGCTTTGGACATCGTGACGTAGCAGCGTGTAACCAAAATTCATCAAAGAATTGACCGGATCGGTAGCTGGGCGGTGTCGCGGTTTAAACACAAAGCCTTCCGCGCGAATTAATTGGTTGAAAACTCCGAAATACGCCGCACTCCCAGCACCTTCGTGTCCGCGCAAAGAGTTAATGTTGTCAGTTTTGTCAAGTTTGGCGATCGCATTTGAAATCTGCATAATTGCCGAACCTAAATTTAGTTCCGAATGTTCCCGCTGAGTTTGAGATAAACTGGTGCGATAGTTCTTCAATTTCCCCCGAATAAAACCCTGGACAACATGAATAGACATCTCCGAAAATAGTCAAAGCCTCTGTGTAGTTAAGCTCTAGGACGTA